>Ga0075431_100000331_pt1 | contig 37529 bp, 35 predicted proteins | sample RhiMetdeltSRZDD5_FD_75297 | JGI IMG/M metagenome (GOLD analysis project Ga0075431, IMG submission 75297) | Populus rhizosphere microbial communities from Tennessee, USA - Rhizosphere MetaG P. deltoides SRZDD5 | ecosystem: Host-associated > Plants > Roots > Rhizosphere > Soil | place: USA... | reverse complement strand
AAGCGCTCGACCCGCGCCCGGGTCTCGCCCTCGCCCCGGATCTAGGTGCTGCGTAGCGGCGGCTCGTCCGGGCCGCGGTTGGCGCGGCGGTAGAGGATCGCCGCGGCGCCGCAGACCAGGAGCAGGGCGATCAGCGCGGCCGCGATGATCGGGCCGGAGGAGCTGGAGTCGTCGTCCTCGGTCGCTGCCGCCGTTGCCGCTGCGGCGTCGCCCGCCGTCGTCGGGGTGGTCTGGCTCGTGGCTGTCGCGGCGGCCTCGGTCGTGGTCGACGCCGGCGTGCTGGTCGTGGTGGTCGGAGCCGTCATGGTCGCGGTGGCCTCGACCTCGGCGACGGGGTCGGTGCTGGCGAAGCGCACCTTCCACGTCCCGGACTCGGGCATGGGGACCAGGCCCTGGTATTGGCCGTCGCCGAAAGGCTGCATGGTCAATGGGTCCCCCCGGGTGCCGTCGGGCCCGGTCGGCGTGGCGGTGACGACCTTGCCCGAGATCGGATCGCCGTCGTCCCATGTCATCTTCAGGATGTAGTGGGTCGAGCTGCCGGCCGGGTGGGCCTGGTCGACGGTGAGGTGGGCGTCGCTGCCATGGGCGCCGGCCGTCGGGGAAGCCGTCAGGAGGGTCGCCGCAGCGACGCCCGCGGCCACCGCGACCAAGGTCGTTCGCCTGAACATGAGGGAGCGATGCTACGGGATGGCCCGCCGGGCGATGGCCGTTGTGGCGTCCGATGTGCGCTGCTTGGCGACGACCAGTTCGGCGCCCGGCCCAGCCGCGAGGAGGGCGGCGGCTTCGGCGACGCTGGGCGTGCCGACCGCCGCCGCCACCACGTCGCTCGGGGTCGGGACGTCCTGACGGGCCAGCTCGGCTGGTGTGAAGGTGAGCAGCTCGACCCCGAGGCTCCCGGCGAGCGCCACGACGGCCGGCTCTTGTGCCTTGAGATCGACCGTCGCGACGGCGACGACGTCGCCGGCCTGCAGCCCCGCCGCAGCGAGCGTCGCCCCCACAAGATCGGCAAGGGCACCCGGGTCGGCCCCGGACGATGCGCCCACGCCGACGACGAGGTCAGCGGGCATGGCGTTGGCCGCTTTCGTCGGCCCGATCACAGGGGTCGGAGCGTCGGTCCGGAGCTGGGTCGCCGCCGGTGTTGGCTGCGGAAGAGGCGCTCACGCCGAGGATGAGGTCAGCCGGCATGGCGTTGGCCGTTGTCGTCGGCCCGACCACAGGGGTGTGTGAAGCGTCGGACGGGACCGGGGTCAGCGCCGGGCGTGGCTGCGGATGAGGCCCCCATTTGGAGCGCGAGGTCAGCGGGCATGGGCGCAGGTGGCGGCGAAGCGTTGGATTGGGGTGGGGTCGCCGCCCGGGTGGTAGTGGAGGTAGGTCGCCAGCTGGGTCGGGGAGGCGAAGCCGTCGATGCGGTGCACCCAGCGGCTGGTGAGGGTGAGGGCGTCGCCCCGGGGCTCGACGGTCGAGTAGTGGAACTCGTGGCCCCGCAGCGTCTGGCCGGCGTCGGCGATCGGGGTCGCGGCCTCGGCGTGGGCGGTCCGGTAGCCGAGGGTGAGGCGGTCGGTCATCTGGGCGTCGGCCGGGACGACGCCGGCCATGGGGACGCCGTCCAGGCTGCGGCACAGCCACAGCAGCCCGCCGCACTCGGCCCAGATCGGGAGGCCGGCGGCGGCGTGGCGGCGGACGTCGGCGAGCAGCGGCTCGTTGGCGGCAAGGTCGGCGGCGTGGACCTCGGGGAAGCCGCCGCCGGCCAGCAGCCCGACTACGCCGGCGGGCAGCGCCTGGTCAGCGCGGGGGTCGAACGGCACGGGCTCCACGCCCGCCGCGACCAGGGCGTCGAGGGTGTCCTGGTAGGTGAAGGTGAAGGCGGCCCCGGAGGCGACCGCGACCGGCACGACCTCGGTAGACACGGGGTCTGGCAGCGTGACCGGGCCGGCGGTGCGATCGGGAGCGGTGGCGGCGAGCTTCACGACGGCCTCGAGGTCGATACCGGTGGCGATGGCGTCGGCGAGGCGGTCGAGCGCTCCGGCCACCTGCGACGGCTGCTCGGCGACCGGGACCAGACCGAGGTGGCGGTCCCGCCAGGTGAGCCGGTCGTCTCGGCCGAGGGCGCCGAGGACCGGGACGCCGAGCGGCTCGAGTGCCTCCCGGAGCAGCGCCTCGTGGCCGGGCGAGCCGACCCGGTTGAGGATGACGCCCCCGACCCGTACGTCGGGGTCGAAGCCGACGTAGCCGCTGACCAGGGCCGCGACCGAGGTCGATAGGGCGGCGGCGTCGACGACGAGGACGACCGGCGCGTCGAGCAGCTTGGCGACATCGGCCGTGGAGGTCGGGCCGCCGTCGGCCGCGCCGTCGAAGAGCCCCATGACGCCCTCGACCACCAGCAGGTTGGCTCCGTCCGCGGCCCGGCCGGCGAGTGGCTCGATGGCGTCGACGCCGCAGAGCCACACGTCGAGGTTCCGTGGCGGCCGGCCCGAGGCCAGCGCGTGGTAGCCGGGGTCGATGAAGTCGGGGCCGACTTTGGCGTTCGCCACGACGTGGCCGCGCCGCCGCAACGCTGCCATGAGCCCGGTCGCCACGGTGGTCTTCCCGACCCCCGAGTGGGTTCCCCCGACGACGATGCGAGGCCCGATCACCGGCACCCCGCGACCGTACCGACACCCCGCTCCCCCCGGTGAATCCCCGGATCCACGAACCGGGAGGGGGCCGGGCCCTCAGCGACATAAGCGTCGTGTAAGCATTTGCCGGGGCGAGTTTGGAACTCGGGGAGTAGTCGGGTTGTGGCTGAAGTCGATGTCATCGAGGCCGTAGCGGAGCGTGACCCGCCGTCGGCCGCCTCTAAGGAGGTGACGGAGCCGGTCGACCGGTCGGGCCTGTGGTTCTGGGCGGCGCTCGCCATCGCGGTTGGCGTCGTGGTGCTCGTCGGCATCCGGGCGGCCGTCGATGGGTGGCTGCCGGTCGGCGACGAGGGCTACTTCGCCCTGAGGTCCCGGGACGTGTTCAGCCGGCATCCTCCCTTGCTGGGCACGGCATCCTCGGCTTCGACCTACTCGGGGTCGCCCACCTCGCACCCGGGGCCGCTGCAGTTCTTCGTGCTGGCCGTGCCGGTGGCCGTGCTCGGTGTTGGCGCCGGGACCGTCATCGGGACGGCGCTGATCAACGCCATCTCGATCGGCGCCACTGTGGCGCTCGTGCGCAGCCGACTCGGGGTGGTGGCGGGGGCGGTCAGCGCGGTCTGCCTGCTCGGGCTCGCCTGGGCCATCGGCAGTGTCATCCTGCACGACCCGTGGGGCCCGTTCGCCGTGGTCCTGCCGTTCGCCCTCTTCGTGGTCGCCGTCGGGTTGGCGGCGGGCGGCGAGGCTCGGGTGCTGCCCGTGGCGGCGTTCGTCGGCAGCCTGGTCCTGCAGACCCACGCCAGCTACGTGCTCCTGGTGCCGGGCCTTGCGCTGGTCGGCGTCATCGGTGTGCTGCTCCACGACCGCACCCGGGCGACGTTGCGGTGGGTCGGCCTTGCCGCTGGCGTCACGCTGCTGTGCTGGATCCCGCCGCTCGTCCAGCAGGTCCGCAACGAGCCCGGCAACCTGGTCGCCCTCTGGCAGGCGGCGCACGCCGAGGGGCCGGGGTCGGTCAGCGTCCAGCAGGCGGTGTACATCGTCGCCGGCACCGTGGCGCTGCCGCCGTTCTGGTTCCCGCCCGGATTCGAGAACGCCGGCCCGCTGTACAACAGCCTCGACAGCAGCCAGCGCATGCCGGTCGGCAACGTGGCCGCGGCCGTGGTGGTCCTGCTGCTCGCCGTCGCCACCGTCAGCGCCTGGCGGCGCCGGGACCGCATCGTCCTGGGCGCCCTGGCCACCGCCATCGTCGGGCTGGTCCTCGCATGGGTCAGCATCCTGCGGGCGCCGGCCTACGGCGTGTGGGGCGCGTCGTACACCCGCTACCTGTGGCCGCTCTCGTTGTGGGTCTGGTTCAGCCTGGGGCTCGCCGCGGTGCGGGCGTGGTCGCCGTCGGGTCGGCTCGGCGCTCTCGGTCGGGTGCCCGTCCGGGCGGTGCTGGCGGGCCTGACGGCGCTGGTGCTTGTCATCGCGGTGGCCACGGTGCCGCACCGCGATACGTCGTTCGTCGAGCGGGACGGGTGGCAGGAGCGGGCGCAACCCGTGGTCGACGCCGTCCTCGGCGCCGTCGACGATCTCGACGGCCCGGTGCTCATCCGCGGGACCGTCACCGAGGCCAACTTCACGTACGCGCCGCTGCTGATGGCGGAGCTCGTTGACCACGGTCGGGGCTTCCTGGTGGACGACGCCACGGTCATCCGGCAGGTCGGCGCACATCGGGCCGTGCGCGGTGACCGCCGGCCGGTCGCCGAGGTGTGGCTGGTCCAGGTCCCCGACGAGACCATCGGCGGGCGGATCCTGTACCAGGACGGCGGGCTGGCGCCCGCCGAGGCGGCGGAGCTGGACGACCTGACCCGGCAGCTGACTGCGGACGCGCGCCGTCACGCCGACGACACGCTGGAGCTCTCTTCGGCGGCGAGGGCCTACGTCGAAGAGGTCCACCCGGAGGACGTCGCGAAGGTGCAGGATCAGGCGGCGACCCGGCCGCTGACGCCACAGCTCATGGCCGAGATCGACGACACTGTCGGCGGCAAGCCACTGCGGTGGTCCGACCGTCGGAGCGACGCCTTGGACCACGTACAGGTGGCCCGCTGGCGGAAGCTCACGCGGCAGCGCGACCACAACCAGGTCGTCGTGTACCTGAAGGATCTGACCCGGGGCTAGTTACCGCCGGGTAGTCGGCAACAGTGGATCCCTGCCAACATGGCGGGACGACATCTGGAGGAACTGGGGAGAGCAGATGGCGGAACCTGGGCAAGGCGGGGGTGTGGTCGCGGAGCGACCGGCAGGGCTGATCACAGCTGACGCCGACGACGCGCGCCCCGACGCCGAGAGCTCGGCCGGCGCGGGCGCGGGGAACGGCGCCGGCAACGGCGCCGGCGATGCCCCGGCCGTTCGACGCCGTCGATTCCGCTTCCGCCCCGCCGACCTGCGGACGGCCGATCGCTGGCTGGTCCTCGTCATCGTGGTGGTGGCGTCGTGCATCGTCGCCATCGGCGTCCGGGCTGCGCTCGACGGCTGGCTGCCGACCGGCGACGACGGTTACTACGCGCTGCGCTCCCACGACGTCTTCAGCCGGAACTTCCCGTTGCTGGGCACCAACTCGTCGGTGTCCGGCTTCGCCACCGACCCGGTCAACCACCCCGGCCCGCTGCAGTTCCTGCTGCTCAGCATCCCGGTCACGCTGCTCGGGGTGGCGAAGGGTGCGGCCATCGGCACCGCGCTGATCAACGCGGCGTCGATCGTGTGCGTCGGCTGGCTGTTGCGGCGTCGCTGCGGGCCGGTCGCCGCGGCCTGGGCGGTCGTCGCCCTGGGCGGCCTCGGCTGGGCCATGGGCAGCGTCATCCTCCAGGACCCGTGGGGGCCGTTCACCGTCATCCTCCCGTTCGCCCTGTTCGCCGTCGCGGGCGCCCTGGCGGTGGGGGGCGACGTGGTGGCGCTCCCGTTCGCCACCGTCGCCGGCAGCCTGGTCTTCCAGACGCACACCAGCTACGTGCTCCTGTACCCCGGGCTCACGCTGCTGGCGTGGGCGGGGGCGGTCTGGTGGACGCGGCAGTCGACCGGTGACGAGCGCCGCCACAACCTGCGATGGCTCGGCATCAGTGGAGTCGTCACGTTCCTGTGCTGGCTGCCCCCGCTCGTCGACCAGGTCTTCCACCGTCCCGGCAACATGGTCGCCCTGTTCCGGGCGCGGACCGAGACGCCGGAGACCGTCACCCCCAGCAAGGCGCTCGAGGTCATGGCCGGCACGGTGGCCTTCCCACCGTGGTGGCTGCCGCCCGGCTTCGGCGAGCCCCGTCCCGTGCTGTCGGACCTCAGCGACGGCGTGCGGGGGCCGGCCGCCATCGTCGCGATGCTCATCCTGGTCGCCGGGCTGGCCTGGGCGCTGCGCGACGGCCTGAAGCGGGGCGACCGCGTCGTCATCGGTGCGGCGGTCATGGCGTTGGCGCTGCTGGTGGTCGGGTACGCCACGCTGACCCGCTCACCCTGGTACGGGGTCGAGGCCGCGCCGTACATCCGGTTCCTGTGGCCGACGTCGATCTGGGTGTGGTTCACGCTGGCGCTGGCCGTCGGGCGGCGGTGGCTGGCCCGGACGGCCGCCCGCTCCGGGGGTGAGGGGCGTCGTCAGATCCGCCTGCGCACGCTGGCCGGCCCGGTTGCGGCGGTGCTGGCTGTCCTCGTGGGCGTCGCCAGCATCCCCCACAAGGACAACGCCAGCGAGGTGCTGCACGGGGCGTGGCAAGACATCGGTCCCGACCTGCTCGACGCCGTCGTGCCCCAGGTCGACCACGAGGAGGGGCCCGTACTGGTGCGGTCGGTCGTCGGGGAGGCGTTCTACGCCTACGGGCCGATGCTCATGGCCGAGCTTGCCGACCGGGGCATCGACTTCGTGGTCGACGGCGAGATCTCCCACCAGGTGGGCGAGCGACGCAAGCTGGGCAGCGACGGGCGCACGCCTTCGGTCTCGGTGCTGATCCTCCAGCACCCCGAGCCCGACCAGTCGGGCGAGCTGATCTTCAGCAGCAACGGCGTCGGGCCCAACCTGGAGGAGGACATCGAGGCCATCACCTCGGACATCCGACGGACGGCTGAGGCCCGGGGCCGGCCCCGCCTCACCAAGGGCGCTCACGACCTGCTGGCCGAGGGAGCGCCCGATGCCCTGGAGGAGATCGAGACGATCCTCGCCAAGCGGTCGCTGACTGTCGAGGACATCAACACCATCGACGGCCTGGTCGGCATCGCCCAGCTCCGCTGGGCGGACGGCACCGGCATCGACCCCGATCTCATGCGCCGCTGGCACGACCTCCAGCTCCGTCGCACCCACGCCGAAGTCGCGGTCTACCTCGAGCGCCCCGGGGACGACGCCCCCACCTCGGGCGACAGCTGAGGAGCCAGGGTTTCGGCGGTGTCGCCGCCGAGTCGCGGTCCGGGCTGGTCGGCCCGGGGTGGGCGAGCCGGCCGGGCCAGGGCGTGGGCGGGGCTTCCCGCTCGCTGTTCTAGGCTGCCGCGTCATGGGCGCTGGCCATCACGGCGGGCACGCGCACGGGCATGGGGTCGCTGCAGGGCGGGCTGGGGCGCGCCACAAGCCCCGGTTGCTCGCGGCGTTCGCGCTGCTGCTGGGCTTCACGGTGGTCGAGGTCATCGGGGCGTTCGTCACCGGGTCGCTGGCGCTGCTGTCGGACGCCGGCCACATGCTCACCGACGTGCTCGGCCTCGGTATGGCGCTCGCCGCCATCCACCTGGCCGACCGGGCCGAGCAGCGCACCCACCACACCTTCGGCCTCTACCGGCTGGAGATCCTCGCCGCCCTCGCCAACGCCGTCCTGCTGTTCGGCTTGGCCCTGTACGTGGCGGTCGAGGCGCTGCGCCGCTTCGCCGATCCGGCCGAGGTCACCAGCGGCGCGATGCTGGTCGTCGCCGTCCTGGGCCTGGCCGCCAACGTCGCGGCGTTCTTCATCCTGCGGGACGGTGCCCGGGAGAGCCTCAACGTGGAGGGCGCGTACCTCGAGGTCGTCGCCGACACGCTGGGCTCGCTCGGCGTCATCGTCGCCGCCATCGCCATCGGCGCGACCGGCTGGGAGTGGATCGACCCCGCGGTCGGTGTCGCGGTCGGCGTGTTCATCCTCCCGCGCACGTGGAAGCTGGCCGGCCGAGCCATCCGCATCCTGGTGCAGGCTGCGCCGCCGGGCACCGACATCGAGGAGCTCGGGGCCGACCTCGGCGCCATCGACGGGGTCGTCGACGTCCACGACCTGCACGTCTGGACGCTGACCTCGGACATGGACGTGGCGTCGGCGCACATCATGGTGCGGGCCGGCACCGACCCCCACGGCGTCCTCGACCAGGCCCGGGTCCTCCTCCGCGATCGCTACTCGATCGACCACGCCACCTTCCAGGTCGAGCCGGACGACCACCACGGTTGCGACGACGTCAACTGGTGACCGTGTCGCCCTGCTAACCAGGCCACGTCGGTCGCCCGGCCGCGGCTGGGCGATGCACGGGGCGTGCGTGGGAGGCTGTGGGGGTGAGCGTGGGGGTGGCGCCTGGGGCGCCGGCTGGGGCCGTCGCATCTGCGGTCGACGTGCCGTGCCCGAAGCCGGGGGCGTCGGGCTCTGGGCGGGTCGCAGCGCTCGACGGCCTGCGGGGCATCGCCGTGGCCGTCGTGGTGGTGTTCCACCTGGATCGGTTGCAGGGCGGGTTCCTCGGGGTCGACCTCTTCTTCGTGCTCTCGGGGTTCCTCATCACCTCCTTGTTGCTGGGCGAGGTGGCGTCGCGGGGCAACGTCGGCCTCGGTGGGTTCTGGTCGAGGCGGGCTCGCCGCCTGATCCCCGCGCTGCTCCTCGTGCTGGTCGGGATCTCGGTGTTGCTGCTCGCGCTGACGCCCGAGCCGCAGCGGGCCCGCTTCCGGGGCGACGCCGTGGCGACGCTGGGCTACGTCGCCAACTGGCACAGCCTGGGGTCGCACCTCAGCTACTGGGACATGTTCAGCCAGCCCTCGCCGCTGCAGCACATGTGGAGCCTGGCGATCGAGGAGCAGTTCTACCTGTTCTGGCCGCTGGTGGTCCTCGGGTTGGCGGCGATCGCCCGCCGTCGTCGGGGGTCGGCCGATTCGGCGGTCGACGTGACTCGACTGGTGGGCGGCGTGGCCGTGGTCGGCGCGGCGATCTCGCTGGTGTGGCTCGCATGGTCCTTCAAGCCTCGAGACACCAACTTCGCTTACTTCTCGACCCCAACTCGTCTCGGCCCGACCCTCCTCGGCGCCGCGCTGGCGGCGTGGTCGTCCCGCCGCCGCACCACTGCGTTGCTGACCCCCGCCGATCGCCCGCCGTCGTTGACCGACCCGGGCGGCGAGTCGACCGCCGCCGAGCGGACGCTGTCGTCGGCCGGTGTGTCGGTCGGTGGGGTCGAGGGGCGGCCATCGTCGGCTGAAGCGGGCGGTGCGTCGTGGATCGAGGTCGAGGGGCCGCTGTCGTCGGCCGGTGTGTCGGTCGGTGGGGTCGAGGGGCCGTCATCGTCGGCTGAAGCGGGCGGTGCGTCGTGGATCGAGGTCGAGGGGCCGCTGTCGCCGGCCGGGCTCGGAACAGTGTCGGCGGGTGCGGCCCTCGGGTCGTCGTCGTCGGCCGAGGCATCGGCGGGTGGCGTCGAAGCGACGTTGTCGGGCGGCGAACGATCGCCCGAACGGGTGTCGGCTAACGGATCGAAGGCAGCAGGCGGGCCGCCGGCCTGGGCTTGGGACGTTGCCGGGCTCGTCGGCCTTGTGGTCATCGCAGTGCTGGTCGTGGCCCTGAACGGCACCGGTCCGGGCTACTACCGGGGTGGGCTGGTGGTGTTCGCGGCCGGGTCGCTGGCGGTCATCGCCTGCATCGTCGTCAACCCGTCGGGCTTGGTCAGCCGGAGCCTGTCGGTGCGGCCGTTGTGCCTCCTCGGCATCGTCAGCTACGGCGTCTACCTGTGGCACTGGCCGATCAACGTCTTCCTGACCCCTGACCGTGCCCACCTCGGCGGCCTCCCGCTCGACGTCGTGCGGGTCGGGGTCACGATGGCAGCGGCCGCGGCGTCGTACGCCGTCGTCGAGCGGCCGATCCGGCGGGGCGTGCTGCGAGAACCGGCACTCCAGCTGGTCGGGCTCGGGGGCCTGGTCGTGACGATGGCCGCCGTCCTCGTCGCCACCAGCGGCACCCCGGCGGCCGACACCATCGCCGTGCCGACCGGTCGGCTCGCCGGCGTCGACACCGAGCTGCTGCGGGTGCCCGCCGACGTCCCGCCCGGCACGACGAAGGTCCTGCTGGTGGGGGACAGCGGGCCGTCGCACTGGGCACCGCAATTGGTGGACGAGATCGAGGTCGAGGGCCGGCCGGTGGCGGTTGCCTTCGCGTCGGACATCCGGTGTTCGCCGGTGTACGCCGAGGGGCCGAGCGTCCTCTACAGCGGCCAGCGAGTCGACCGGGAGCCGTGCAACGACACCCGCCGCGACCTGTGGCGGCGACTGATCGACGAGTACGACCCGGACCTCGTCATCCAGTACTTCGCCAACGTCGGGCTGCTGGAGCGCTACAAGCTCGACGGGCGCTACGTGCGGGACTGCGACCCGAGCTACGACGCCTACCTGCGCCGGATGCTCGACGGCGACGCCGAGATCCTCACGTCCCGCGGGGCGACGCTCGCGCTGGCGACCAGCCACTACGTCGCCACGCTGCTGGAGGGCACCCGTGACCAGGTCGACTGCCGCAACCGGACGTACCGGGCGGTCGCCGGCGACGGGCCGCATCGCACGATGCTCGACCTCAACGGCTTCGTGCTCAGCATCGAGCGCGAGATGGACCCGTTCATGGACCCGGTCCACCTGTCCGACGAGGCCGGGCAGCGGGCGTCGCAATGGCTGCTGCCCCAGCTGGACGACCTGATCCGTGCCGGGCAGCAGCCACCGGCAACGACCTCGACGTCGTCGACGTCGTCGTCGACCGTGGCGGCCCCGGCGCCCTGATCAGCTGCGGGCGGTGATCAGCATGCCCGTGCCCTTCAGCTCGACGCCCTGAGGCGTCTGGTGCTCGGCCAGGGCCGCCCGCATCGCCGCGATGCCCCGCTCGATGGCGTCCGGCGGCGCGTTGTCCGGGTTGAACACGGTGCGCCCGGCGTTGCTCCCGAGGACGAACTGGACGGTCTCGTCGAGGGTGCCGGGGCCGCCGAGCAGCATGGTCCGCTCGTGCGGTTCGAGTGCGATGTCCTTCCAGCCGGCACCGCCGAGGATGTCGGTGGCGCCGTCGACGTCGGCTAGGGCGAACATGCCGGGGCCACCGGCTGCGCCGCCGAAGTTCTCCGGCGCGGGCACGTGGGCGATCGCCGCCAGCATCGGGACGCGGAGCCAGTCCTGGAGCTCGAGCGGCGCCCAGACCACCATCGCCAGGCGCCCGCCCGGTCGCATCGCCCGGTGCATGTTGGCGAACGCAGCCCGGGGGTCGTCGAAGAACATCACGCCGAAGCGGCTGATGACCACGTCGTAGGGCTCGCCGCCGAGGGTGAGGTCGTCGGTCTGGGCATCGCCGACCTCGAACCGGACGTTCGTCAGGCCCTGCTCGGTAGCCCGCTCCCGGGCACGAGCGGTCATCGGGGCCGACAGGTCCACGCCGACCACACCGCCCTCCGCCCCGGCGGCCCGGGCGGCGGCGAGGGTCGTCGCCCCGGTGCCGCAGCCGACGTCGAGCACCCGTTCGCCCGGCTGCACGTCGGCGGTGGCCGCCAGCAGCTCGGCCCACGGCACCAGCTGGCTGTCGTGCTGCTCCTCGGTGCGGACCCACTCCTCGCCCGAGGCGCCGTTCCACGCCTCTCGTTGGTCGACGTTGGTCATCGCTGTCCCTTCTCGCGGTCGGTGCTGACTTGCGTTGCCGATCGTCGCAACCTCAACTGCAGTGCATGTCAAGCAGGTCGCTCTTGTCTATCGGTGAGCTGGCTCGACGCGTGGGGGCGGCGCCGTCGGCGCTGCGGTACTGGGAGCGGGTCGGGCTGCTGGAGGTGGCCGAGCGGGTCGGCGGGCGCCGCCGGTACGCCCCTTCGGCTGTCTCCCGGGTCGGGGTGATCCGACTGTGCCAGGACGCGGGGTTCCACATAGGCGAGATCAAGGACCTGCTCGACTCGGACCCGGAGGGGCGGAGCGGGTGGCAGTCGGCCGCGGCGTCGAAGCTCGACGAGGTCCGGGCGGCGATAGCCCGGCTGCAGGCCGCCGAGGACGTGCTGGAGCACATGCTCGCCTGCCCCCATCCGTCGCTGACGGAGTGCCCGTCGTTCACCCGCTTCGTCGCGCTTCGGGCGATGTCGGGCGAGGCGCTCGCCGAGCACCCTTGACGTTCGACCCCGGTGCTTGACCCCGTACCCGGGTACGGGCCGTAGCGTCGATGCTGTGACGAGCACCTTCACCACCGGCCAGCTGGCTGCGGCGGCTGGTGTCCACGTCGAGACCATCCGGTACTACGAGCGGCGGGGCCTGGTGCCTGTGCCGGAGCGGGCGGCGTCGGGCTACCGGCGGTACACCACCTCGGACCTGTGGCGGCTGCAGTTCATCGGGCGGGGCAAGGCGCTGGGCTTCACGCTGGCCGAGATCGCCGAGGTCATGGGCGGCGGCTCGGTGGGTGAGGTGGTCGCGGCGGCGCGGGGGAAGGTGGCCGCCATCGAGGCGCAGCAGCAGGAGCTGGCCCGGACCCGCTGCCGGCTGCAGCAGCTGATCGCCCTGTGCGAGGAGGGCGACACCGACGACTGCGTGGCGCTGCGGGTAGGGGCCTCACACGGCAGCGCTCGTGCTGTCGACGACGCCGGCCTCGGCTAGCTCGGCGAGCAGGTGGCGCTTGCCGCGGGCGCCGACCAGCCGGAGCACGACCTGGCCGTCGACGAAGACCAGCAGCGTCGGCATGCTCATGACGCCGAAGCGGAGCGACAGGTCGGGCCACGCGTCGGCGTCGACCGAGAAGAACCGGAGCTCGCCGGCCCGCTCTGTGGCGATCTCGGCGAGGATCGGGTCGAGGGCGTGGCAGGGACCGCACCAGTTCGCCCAGAAGTCGACCACCACCGGGACCGCCGACCCGAGGACCTCGGTGTCGAACGTCGTCTCCGTCAGAGGGTGCAAGGTGCTCATGGGGCGACCGTAAGCCCCGTACTTCGGTACGGAGTCAAGGCCGCCGGGGCTTGCCCCTAGGAGGTCGGCTCCTCGGGGAAGTCGTTGGTGGCGCCGAGCTCGATGCAGCGGGCGCCGGCCCGGTCGAGGGCGACGTCGAACTCGTTCTGGGCCGCGCGGGCGTCGATCCCGCCGCCGGTGGTGTAGGTACGGAAGCTGGCCCGGGCCGTTTGGGCGTGCTCCTCGAGCTTGGCGTCGCCTGCGTCGCCGGCCGCCTGGGCAAAGGCTGTCAGCGGGTCGTCCACGGCGGCTCGAACCTCGGTGGCGGTGGTCGCGTCGTGAACGCTCAGTAAGGCGTCGGCCAGCTCCTCCAACCGGTCGCACGCGTCGGTGACGTCGGAATCTTCGCCGTCTGTGCCGCCGTCACTGCACGCGACGAGCAAAGCAGCGACCGCGACCCCAGCAATCCACCTCATGGCCACAGTCTGACGCAGGCGCCGGGAGGTCGGGTGCGCGAGGCTGTCCCCTTACCAATGATTGGTCGGCGCCTCGTCGCCGGGGTCGATGGAGTCGGTCGGGGAATCGGTGGCTGGGATCGTTGCGTCACGATGCTCAGGGGACGATGAGCGTGCACACGCGCCTCAGGGGCTGAGGTGGTGAGCCTCGACGTCGCCCCGGAGGCGCCTACGACCATCACGGTCGCCGAACCGGAGCGGTCCGAGGCCCGGGTTGGGGTCGGGCGAATACCTGGGCTCGACGGGCTGCGGGGCATCGCCGTCGCCGTCGTCGTGCTGTTCCACCTGGGGCGCCTGCAGGGCGGATTCCTGGGCGTCGACCTGTTCTTCGTGCTGTCCGGGTTCCTGATCACCTCCCTGTTGCTGGGCGAGGTGGAGTCGACCGGCACCGTAGGCCTGGGCGGTTTCTGGTCACGGCGGGCCCGACGCCTGCTGCCGGCCCTGTTCCTGGTGCTGATCGGGGTGTCGTTCCTGCTCTTGCGGTACACGATCCAGCCCCAGCGGGCCCGGTTCCGGGGCGATGTCCTGGCGACGCTCGGCTACGTGGCCAACTGGCACCGGATGGGGTCGCACCTGAGCTACTGGGACATGTTCTCCCAGCCCTCGCCGCTGGACCACATGTGGAGCCTGGCGATCGAGGAGCAGTTCTACGTGGTGTGGCCGCTGCTGCTCGTGGGAGTGGTGGCGGTGGCGCGGCGCCGGGGGTGGGGCTCGGCCGGGCTCGTGGGTCTGGTTGCGGGGCTGCTGGGTGCTGGGTCTCTGGCGGGGCTCGCATGGGCCTTCAAGCCTGGAGACACCAATTTTGCTTACTTCTCGACGCCAACTCGTCTCGGGCCGACGTTGCTCGGGTCGGCGCTGGCGGCGTTCAGCCTGCATTCCTCTCGTTCAGCTGCCTTGGGATCTCCGGGCGATGGGAGTCGGTGGTGGGACGTCACCGGTCTCGTCGGGCTGGGTGTCATCGGGTGGCTGATCGTCGACGTCAACGGCGTCGCCGCGACCTACTACCGGGGTGGGCTAGCGCTGCTCACCCTGGCGTCGCTCGTTGTGATCCGGGCGGTGAGCCGGCGGCGGGGCGGGGTGGTGTCGTGGGCGCTGTCGTTCCCGCCGCTCCGCGTGCTGGGGCTGATCAGCTACGGCGTCTACCTGTGGCACTGGCCGGTCATCGTGTACGCCACGCCCCAGCGGACCGGGCTGTCCGACCCGGCCCTGGCGGTTGTGCGGATCGGGCTGACGTTGGTCGCCGCCGGGATCTCCTATGTGGTGGTCGAGCGGCCGATCCGGCGGGGGATGCTCACCGGGTGGGGGCTCCGGGTCGTAGGCGCGGGTGCGGCGACGGTGACGCTGGTGGTGGGGCTGGTCGCTACGAGTGGGACGCCGGCGCAGAGCGTCGTCGGGGTTCCCGACGGGCCGCTCGCCGGCATCGACACCCCGGGGCTGCACGTGCCGTCGTCAGTCGCTCCGGGCGCGGTGCGGGTGCTGTTGGTGGGCGACAGCGGACCGCAGCACCTGGGGCCGGAACTGGTGGGTCTCGCCGACCCTTCGCGGCACGCGGTGGCGTTCGCCTCGGAGATCGACTGCACGCCGACGTATCCCGACGGCAAGGCTCGGCTGCCCGACGGGCAGGTCGTGCAGACGCCCGTCTGCCCGGAGCAGCGGCGGGCGCTGTACTCCCGGCTGGCGCAGGAGTTCGACCCGGACGTGGTGGTTTACTACCTGGCCAACGCCGGCGGGGTCGGTGCGCCGCACCTCGACGGGCGGTGGGTGCACGACTGCGTGCCCGCCTACGACGCCTACATGCAGCGGGAGATGCGCCGCGACGCCGACCTGCTGGCGGCGGATGGCGCCCGGGTGGTGTTCACGACCGTGCCGTACATCGGGGTGAGCGATCCTCGGAGCGCCGACCAGGTCGACTGTCGCAACTCACTGGTGCGGTCGCTGGCTGCGTCGCGGGCGAACACTTCGGTCGTCGACATGCACGGGTTCGTGCTGGGGAAGGTGCGGTCGGGCGAGAAGATGTTCGTCGACTCGGTCCACCTGTCGCCCCACGGCGCCCAACTGGTGTCGCAATGGCTATTGCACCAGCTCGGGGCCAAGGACGTGAAATAACACGTAAAACCGGCACATTCCATGGTTCCGGACGTCTACGGTGGTGGCGTCGATACGGAACGTGAAGGAGGCGCCGGTTGCCAGCATCAGTCCACCCCCAGCGCCGCCTGCCCCTAGCCGCCCTGGCTCTGCTCCTCGCCCTGCCGATCGCCCCCGCCTGCACCGGCGACGACAACGACGCCGACGACACCAAGCCCCCCAAAGACGAAAAGGCCGAAGTCAAAGCCGCCTACCTCGCCTACTGGGACATGGGGGAGCGGCTCCTCGAGGCACCCAACCCCGACGACCCCGAGATCCCCAAACGCACCACCGGCAAGGCCCGCACCGACCTCGTCGCCGGCCTCAAGCGCCTGAAACAAGAGGGCCTTCGATCAAGCCTCGGTGAGCGCTACGTGCACGACGTTGTCGGCGTTGAGCTGCGGGGCGACGACGCTGCTCTCGTGAAGGACTGCGCAGTGGACGACTCCAGCCTGGTCAGGGCGGCCAACGGCGACGTCGTTGAGCAAAGCGTGGTCACCGAGCTCCTGCAGGTCCGCCTCGTCCTGAGGAACGAGTCCTGGCTGGTTGAGAGTTCCACACGGCTCGGAGCATGGGAGGGCGCAGCCTCGTGCGAGTGACTCAGCTAGTCGGTGCTTCGGTGATTCTCGCCCTATCGGCTGGTGCCGGAGCGGAGCCTGCTCTCGCTCGGAAGCCACCGCCGAGGTCGACATCCAACTCCATCATCCTCGGGGAGGATCGAGAGAACCCGGGGGCGGGGGTGAGGGTTACGGAGACGAGGACGACGCCGGGGAAGGCGGGGCATCCGGGGACGGGGAGGCCGGCGGCGGCGACGGGTGGGCACGGTGGGGCGCCGTCGGGGGAGCGGTGCGCCGTCTTCGATGCGCCGTTGGCGTTGACTTGGTGGGGGAACAGCGTCGATCCCGACAAGCGCACGACGGCGGGCCCCCTGAAGCCAGGGGCCACGTACTACACCGCCTGCCACATGCCAGACGGGAGCGCCTCGGGCATGGGGCAGTTCACCTACCGGCCGGCGGCGCCGGCAGCAGCGGCGGTCGCCCCGCAGCCGCCCGATGTCGAGGCGATCGCCCGACAGGTCTACAGCGAGATCCCGCTCGTCGCGCCGACGCCGCACACCGCGCCGCCGGTCGATGCCGAGCAGCTCGTCGGGTTCCCGGTCTGGTTCTGGATCGACGGCGGCGCCTGGCGGACGTTCGACGCCCATGCCGGGGTGGCGGGCGTGAGCGTCACCGTCGTGGCCAAACCCAAACAGGTCGTCTGGGAGCTGGGCGACGGCACCACGCTCGACTGCCACGGGCCGGGCACCGCTTGGAACCCCGGCGCCGGTCGTGGCCAGCACTCGGACTGCACGCACATCTACCAGCACGTGTCCGCCGGGCAGCCGGGCGGTCGCTACGCCGCCAGCGTGAGCGTCGTGTGGTCGGTCAGCTGGAGCGCCAGCACCGGGCAGAGCGGCACGCTGCCGGACGCCAGCCGCACCAGCGGGTTCAGCCTCCTCGTCACCCAGCGCCAGGCCGTCATCCACTACGGCAACTGAGCAACAAGGATGGTGGGGTGACGTTGGGGACCCCGAAGGTCGTCGTGCTCTATCCCGACGACCGTGGTGATCGGTGGCGGTACGCGCTACACGGCGATCGAGAGATCGTCGACGGTGCCATCGACGAGCTGTCAGCCGAAGCTTCGCCCGCGGAGGCGCAGCGGGCGCTCGTCCAGCGAATCCGCCAGGTCAGTGATGGCCAGCGGTTCGCCATCAGCTGGACGGTCAACGCCTCGGGTTGGTGGACCGGCGAGATCGGGCCCGAGCGCCTCTGGGCCGCGCCCGCCTACCTGGACTACGTGCAGCTTCCGCTGACCGACGCGCTCGTGAAGGCAGCCGAGGAGCAGCTCGGCGTCACGCTGCCGGCGAGCTACCTCGCGATGCTCCGGCAGCAGAACGGCGGCTACCTACGGGCCCAATGGCCGGACTCACCGCACCGCCGGCTGGACGGCATCGGTCCCCACTGGCCCGCCGTCACCGCGCGGATCGCCTGGTGGCAGGAGCCCGAAGCCATCGACGAGATGTGGGTCCCGGACCAGCCCGGCCTGCTGGTGTCGTTCGACGGCGAAGGTCACTGGGACCTCTGCTTCGACTACCGGGAACACGGCCCCCAGGCGCCGCCCGCCGTCGCCTACATCGACAGTGAGACCGAAGAGGACACCAGGATCGCCAACTCGTTCGATGAGTTCCTCGACGGCCTCGTCGACGAGGACGAGGTCAACGCCATCCGCCTCTACGTCCCGGTCGGACTCGAGGAGCTGGCGGCCGCGCTCGGCCAGGCGATTGACCAGGAGCTCGTGGACCAGGGCGCCGCCACCAACGGCTATCGGGTCTTCCGGGCCAGCTTCGGCGACGGTGGTTGGGCCTGGATCAGCCCGAACCGGGTGCCCGCTGGCTACCGGCGCACCGACGATCGCGATGGCAGCATCGTGGCTGCCGAGGCAACCGCCCTGCGCATCCCCAGCGATCCGGCCTGCACTTACCTGGTGATCTTCACACCCGACGTCGAGCAGGATGTCCGCTCCGCCCTCGACGCCGCCGGCTTGACCGACGACTGACGACTACGAATGACGACAGAGGTCCCCATGTCCACCCTGATCTCCGTGATGCTCGCCGTCCCCGACGCCCCGGCTGCAGCTGCCTGGTACCGCGAGGCGGTCGGTGCGACCGAGCTGTGGAACCTCGGCTCCGTCATCGGCCTCGAGGTCGACGGCGCAGCGCTGTTCCTCGGCGAGCCCGAAGGCAACGGCTGGGCCACCCCCGACGAGGTCGGCACAAGGACGGTGCGCGTCGAGGTCTTCGTCGACGACCCCGACGCCTTCGTCGCCCGGGCCATCGCGGCCGGTGCCGACGGCGACCGCGACCCCGTCCGCAACCACGAGATGCCCTGGGGCACGCACCGCCAAGGTGGCTTCGTCGACCCCTTCGGCCACCTCTGGCTGGTCGGCGACCGCACCCCGCTCAGCCGCCACCCCCGCGAGACCTAGAGGGCTTGGCGGAGGGTGGATTCGAGGGTTTCGGGGGTGAGGGTCGTTACGGGGAGGCAGGTGGCGGACATGAGGGTGGCGAGCTCGGGGGCGAGGCCCAGAGAGGTGCGACCGGGCTCCTCGGCGTCGAGCACGAGGGCCTCCACGCCGGCGGTGGCGACGGCGCGGGCGGCGTCGCGGGCCTGGTCGAGGGCGTCGGGGGATCCGGTCGCGCGGCCATCGGTCAGGAGGACGAGGAGCGGTACTGCGCCCCGGGTCACGGCTCGCTGCGCGGTCGCCAGGGCGGTCGTGATGCCCTCGGCCAGCGGGGTGTGGCCGCCGGTCGGGAGATCGGCGAGGCGGGCTCGGGCCAGTTCGACGCTGCGCGTCGGCGGCAGCGCCTCCACCGCCTCGGAGCCCCGGAACGCCACCAGTGCCACCTCGTCCCGCCGCAGGTAGGCATCCGACAGCAGACCCAGCACCGCGCCGGTCGCGGCCGACACCCGGGCCTCGGTGCCCATCGAGCCGCTGGCGTCGACGCACACGATCACCGTCCGGGGCCGGGGGGTCGCTCGCCGGGGCTGGCGGACGTCGTCGGACGTCACAGTCGGAGCCGCCGGGTCACGAAGCAGCGCCGACCGGACCGTGGGCAGCACGGCGACGCCCTGCGGCCCGTCGGGGCCCGGCGCCTCGTCGCCGACGACCCGTCCTCGGCCCGCGACCACGTCCCGGCGAGGCCGGACGTCAGCGTGCGGGGACGGTTGACCCCTGGCGTCGAGGCTGTCGCCGGCCAGGTCCTTCCACGGAGTCGGGTCGGGCTCCTCGCCGCCGGAGTCGTCGCCCGAGCCCGGAGACGCAGCGTCGGACAGCGCCGACGCCAGCTCCTCGGGCGGCAGCGACGGCGGGTCGAACGGTCGGCGGCGCCGGCGGTGGGGCAGCGCGAGTGGCGCCACCCGGGCCACGTCGTCGGTCGTCGTAGCGTCCCGGCCCTCCCAGCCGGCCAGTGCCGCGGCCGCCCGGCACAGCACCAGATCGGCCCGCAGGCTCTCGGCCCCCACCGACACGGCGAGTCGCGCGGCGAACTCCACCACCTCGTCGGGCAACGCAGCAGAGCGGGCCGCCGCCAGCTGCCATCGCAGCGATTCGTCCTCGTTCGGCGAGTCGCCGGCATCGTGCGACAGCCGGCGGCGCACTGCCTCGGCCCGCATCGCAGGATCCCGCGGCGTCCGCACCTCCACCGACAGGCCGAACCGGTCCAGCAGCTGCGGCCGCAGCTCGCCCTCCTCAGGGTTCATCGACCCCAGCAGCACGAAGCGCGCCGGGTGCTCGTGCGACACCCCGTCCCGCTCCACCCGGTTGACCCCCGACGCCGCAGCGTCGAGCAGCGCGTCGACCAGGTGGTCCGGCAGCAGGTTCACCTCGTCGACGTACAGCACCCCCCCGTGGGCCGACGCCAGCAGCCCCGGCCGGAACCGCTCCTCGCCCGCGAGCGCGGCGCCGAGGTCGAGCGACCCCAGCACCCGGTCCTCGGTCGCCCCCACCGGCAACTCCACGAACGCCGCGCCGCCGGGCAGCAGCGCGGCCAGCCCCCGGGCGAGCGTCGACTTGGCCGACCCCTTCTCGCCCCGCAGCAGCACCCCGCCGATCGACGGGTCGACGGCCGCCAGCAGCAAGGCGAGCTGCGCCTCCGACTGCCCGACGACAGCGCTGAAGGGGAAGGCGTCCTTCCCGCCGAAAGCATCGATACCGCTCATGCCTCGGCCCAGCCTTCGGCCTCGAGCACCGCGTCGACCAGCGTCTTGCGAGCCGCATCGGACGCCGCCCACATCCCCCGCTGCGACGCCTCCAGCAGCCGCTCCGCGATCGACCGCAACGCCTCCGGGTTCGACGCCGCGAAGAACTCGCGCAACGCCGGGTCGCCCACGTACGCCTCGGTCACGCGCTCGTACATCCAGTCCTCCACGACCTGGGCGGTGGCGTCGTAGCCGAACAGGTAGTCGACCGTCGCCGCCAGCTCGAAGGCGCCTTTGTAGCCGTGGCGGCGCATGGCGTCGATCCAGCGGGGGTTCAGCACCCGGCTCCGCACCACCCGGGCGGCCTCCTCGGAGAGCGCCCGGACCTGCGGCGACGCCGGGTCGGACGAGTCGCCGAACCACGCCTTGGGCGACCGCCCGGTCAGCGCCCTCACCGCCGCGACCATGCCGCCGTGGTCCTGCAGGTAGTCGTCGCTGTCGAAGATGTCGTGCTCTCGGTTGTCCTGGTTCTTGACGGCCACCTCGATGGCGGCGAACCGGCGACGCATCGCCTCCGGCGCGGCAGCACCGAAGGCGGAACGGCTGTACGAGAAGCCCGACCACGCCAGGTACACCTCGGCCAGGTCGGCGTCGCTGCGCCACGACCCCTGCTCCAGCAGCGGCAGGATCCCCGACCCGTAGCCGCCCGGCGGCGGCCCGAACATCCGGGCGTCCTCGACCCCGGCCTCCCGCACCGGGTTGTCCGACGGCGGCTCGTCCGCCGCGGCCACCAGCGCCACGGCATCGTCGAGCAGCCCGATCAGATGGGGGAACGCATCCCGGAAGAAGCCGGAGATCCGCAGCGTGACGTCGACCCGGGGACGGCCCAGCTCGGTGAGCGGGATGAGTGACAGCCCCGTGACCCGCTGCGACTCCGGATCCCAGGTCGGCCGTACGCCGAGCAGCGCCAGCGCCTGGGCTGCGTCGTCGCCGCCGGTGCGCATGGTGGCGGTGCCCCAGAGCACCAGGCCGACGGTCCGCGGCACCGCTCCGGTCTCATCGACGTGCCGCTCGACCAGGGCATCGGCCAGCCGCCGCCCGACCTCCCACGACAGCGGCGTCGGCAGCGCCTTCGGGTCGACCGAGTAGAAGTTGCGGCCGGTCGGCAGGACGTGGGCGGCCCCCCGGGTCGGCGCCCCGCTCGGCCCGGCCGGCACATACCGGCCCGCCAGCGCCGCCAACGTGTTCCCGATCTCGTCCGGCGTCCGCGCCAATGCCGGCACCAACCGGCCCCGTACCCATGCAGCGATCTCCGGGTACTCGTCGCCAGCGTCGCCGGCGGTGTGCGCCGGCGCCGGTGGGTGCGGCGCTCCGGTGCCGGGCTCGGCCGTCGCCACGGCGGTACCCGGGCTCGGTTCGTCGGTGGCGCCAAGGGTCGACGGCGCCAGCCACGATTCCACCAGGCGGCGGCATTCGGCTTCGACCCGGTCGACCTCGGTGCGGCGCCCCGCCGACAGGTCGATCCCCAGGCCGGCCGCGACCGACGAGCGCAGCGACGGCAACGAACCCTGCGGCAGCCGGGTGATCCCGAGGACGAGATCCACGAGCGCCGAACCCACAGGCGGCGACCCCAACACGTGGAGCCCACCCCGGATCTGGGCGTCCTTCAGCGCGCACAGGTAGCCGTCGACGTGCAGCAGCAGGTCGTCGAACGCCTCGTCCTCGGGGCCACCAGCCGCAAGTCCCAGGTCACGGTGGATCTCCGCCTCGACCAGCAGCTCCCACACCTGCTGGCGCAGCGCTGGCAGCTTGCCGGGGTCCATCGCCTGCGCCTGGGCGTAGGCGTCGAGCAGCTGCTCGAGCCGGGCCAGCTCGTCGTACGTTTCGGCCCGGGTCATCGGTGGCACGAGGTGGTCGATGATCACCGCGTGCGTGCGCCGCTTGGCCTGCGTCCCCTCGCCCGGGTCGTTGACCACGAACGGGTACACGAACGGCACGTCGCCCAGTGCCGCGTCCGGGAAGCACCCGCCCGACAGGGCGTTCGCCTTGCCCGGCAGCCACTCCAGTGTCCCGTGCTTGCCCAGGTGTACGACGGCGTCGGCGCCCCACACCTCGTCCAGCCAGCGGTAGAACGCCAGGTAGTGGTGCGGCGGCGGCACGTCCGGGGCGTGGTAGGCGCCGATCGGGTCGCTGCCGAAACCCCGGGGCGGCTGAATGGTCACCACAACGTTGCCGAGGTCGAGCCCGGGGAACGCCAGCGCGCCGTCGGTGAGGTAGACGTCGCCGGGCGCCGGCCCCCACACGGCCGACACCTGCTCCTGGGTCGGGACCGGCAGCGACGAGAACCAGCGGGTGTACTGGTCGGCCGGCAGGCGCCCGACCGCCAGCGCCGCCTCCGACGACGACAGCTGGGGCGTGTCGTACGTCAGCCGATCGGCGAGCAGCGCCATCAGCGCGTCGCCGTCGGCCGGGATGTCGTCGACCTTGTAGCCCGCCGCGCGTAGCGCCTCCAGCAGCAGCACCGCTGACGCCGGGGTGTCGAGGCCCACCGCGTTGCCGAGCCGGCTGCGCTTCGTCGGGTAGGCCGACAGCACCAGGGCGATCCGCTTGTCGGCGGCCGGCGTCCGCCGCAGCCGGGCCAGGCGGGCGGCCAGCCCGGCGACCCGCCGCACCCGATCGGGGTCGGTCCGGGAGGCGACCACCGGCGTCCCGAGCGTCCCGCCGTCGTCGACCTCCTCCTTGAACGAGAACGCCGGCCCGATGATCCGCCCGTCGAACTCCGGCACCGCGATGCCCGTGGCGACGTCGAGCGGCGTCAGCCCGGCGTCGTCCGCGGCCCACGCCTCACGGGAGCGGTTGGAGGCCGGCGCCTGCAGCACGGCGACCCCGAGCTCGGCCAGCTGGCCGACGTCCCACGCCTCGTCGTCCGCCAACGACCCCATCGCCAGGACGCACGTGACCAGAGCGTCGACACCCGCCTCGCGCAGGAGCGAGATGGCCGGGACCCGGCCGGCGTCGTCGGGACGCAGCGAATAGCAGTAGACGGCGACCGGGTCGACGCCCGCGGCGTCGAGCGCCGAACAGAGATCGTCGACGAACTGGGTGTTCCCGGCGAGCAGGTGGGCCCGGTAGAAGACGACGCCGACCCGGGGCCGGTCGGGACCGCCCGCCGACGGAGCCGACCGGTAGACGCCGACCATCGGCACCGGCTCCGGCGGGTCGAAGCCGAAGCCGTGGAGCAGCACGGTGTCGGCCACGAAGCGAAGGAACTGCTCGACGTTGGCCGCACCCCCGGCCGCAAGGTAGCGGTGGGCTTCGGCGGCGAGGCCGGTCGGCACGGTGGAAAGGGCGGCCAGCTCGGCGTCCGGGGTCGCCTCGCCGCCCACGGCGACGAACGGGATCCCGGCTGACCGGCAGCGGCCGAGGAGCTGGTCGAACGGCGCCTCCCACGACGACCGCCCGCCCAGCAGCCGGATCACCACCGCCGTGACGCCCTCCAGCGACGGCGCCGCGTCGAGTCCCGCCGGGTTCGCCGCCCGCACCTCGGGAAAGCCATCGGGCAGCCGATGCAGGATCGTCCGCACCGCAAGGAGCTCGGTATCGGCATTGCTCAGGAACAGGATCACGGCGTTGTGTCCTTCGAGGAGGAGGCGGAGGAGATGATGCGAGTCACGGCGCCCATGTCGAGGTGGGTCTCGAGGGCGTCGGCGATGGCGTCGAGGCGGGACAGGCGGGCGGCTGCGAAGGACACCCCGCTCGGGGACCACTGCTTGCCGGACTGGGCAGCGGCCCAGCCCAGCACGCCGGAGCGGAAGGCGTCGTCCTCGAACAGGCCGTGCAGCGTCGTGCCGCACAGGTGCCCACGGTGCCAGCCCAACAGCGAGTCGTCGTCGGCCACCAGCCACGGCGCCATGCCGTCGGCGAAGGCCGCGCCCGTCGGGCGCACCCGGCCATGGTGGATCCGGTAGCCACCCACCGAGGAGCCCGACCCCGGACCGTCGACGGCCCGCCCCACCGGCCGGTCGAGCACCTTGTCGCCCACGAAAGCGCTGGTCACCGGCAGCCACCCCAACCCGGGCGACCGACCCGGCGGGCCCTCGACGCCATCCGGGTCGTCGATCAGCTCGCCCGCCATCTGCAGCCCCGCGCACACCGCCACCACCGGCACCGCCAGCCGTTCCACCGCACCCGCCAGCCCCGACGACCGGAACCACGACAGGTCGGCCCTGGTCGACTTCGACCCCGGCAGGAACACCAGGTCCGGCCGACCCAGCTCGGCGACCGATCGCACCCACCGCACGTGCACCCGCGGCTCCAGCCGCAACGGGTCGACATCCCCGGCGTTGGCGACCAGCGGCCACCGCACCGCGGCGACGTCCAACACGTCGCCGGATCCCGAAGGCGCCGAGTCCGGGTGATCGAGCGCCAAGGAGTCCTCGGCGTCGAACGCCGTCCCGGGCAGCATCGGCAGGACCCCGAGGCATGGCACACCGATCCGAGCCGCCAGATCCGAGCACGCCGACCCCAGCAACGACGGGTCCCCTCGCAGCCGGTTGATGACGAACCCGGCGACCCGGGCCCGCAAGTCATCGGGCAGCAGCTCCACCGTCCCGTAGATCGAGGCGAACACCCCGCCCCGGTCGATGTCGCCCACCACGATCGCCGGCACGCCCGCGGCGTCGGCCAGCCCGAGGTTGACCAGGTCGTCGTCCAGCAGGTTGATCTCGGCGGGGCTGCCGGCGCCCTCGCAGATCACCACGTCATGGGAGGAGCGCAGCGAGGCCAGCGCCGCCAGGACCACCGGCCGGAGCGAGGCCTTGGCCGCGTGGAACGACCGGGCGTCCAGCTCCTTCCACACCTTGCCCTCGACCACCACCTGGCTGGTCCGCTCGCTGGTCGGCTTCAGCAGCACCGGGTTCATGGCGGCAGTGGGCGCCACACCCGCCGCCACCGCCTGCACCCACTGGGCATGGCCGATCTCGGCGCCGTCCCCGGTGACCGCCGCGTTGTTGGCCATGTTCTGGCCCTTGAACGGCGCCACCCGTACGCCCTGACGGGCCAGCAGCCGGCACAACCCGGCCGCCACGAACGACTTCCCGGCGTCGCTCGTGGTCCCGCACACCATCAGCGCGCCGCGCATCGTGACCTACTCTCCGGCCCATGGCACGCGCGCAGTCGCTCGTTCTCGTGAACACCGGGCATGGCAAGGGAAAGTCGTCGGCCGCCTTCGGGGTGATGGCGCGGGGCTGGGCGCGGGGTTGGCGGGTCGGCGTCGTGCAGTTCGTCAAGGGCGGCAAGTGGAAGACCGGCGAGCGCAAGCTGGCCGACAAGCTCGACATCGAGTGGCACACCCTCGGCGACGGCTTCACCTGGGAGTCGAGCGACCTCGAACGCACCGCCCAGCTCGGCAGGGAAGCGTGGGACGTCGCCAGCAAGAAGCTCAGCTCGGGCGAGTACGACCTGCTGATCTTCGACGAGCTGACCTACCCCATCAAGTACGGCTGGGTGCCGGCCGACGTGGTCGCCGACGCCATCAAGAACCGGGCGCCGAAGACCAGCGTGGTCGTGACCGGCCGGGACGCGCCCGACGAGATCATCGCCGTCGCCGACACCGTCACCGAGATGCGGAAGGTGAAGCACGCCTACGACGAGGGGATATCGGCGATGAAGGGCATCGAGTTCTGATCGCCCGTCGCCGCCCCCGAAGCAACCCGAGCCGCTGCGGCCGCCCGAGCTGACTCCGCGCACCACAGCCCGAACCCGACCGTCAGCAGCCCCCACCGCAGCAGGTTGCTCCCGAGCGACGCGACCCGGAAGTGCCAGATCAGCTTGGCCGGCATGACCGAGGGGATCGGGTCGTCGATCGGCGGCATGACCGCCATCAGCACCGCCAGCGCAACGACCGCCGCAGCGCCCACGACGACAACCCGCCGCACGTCGGGCCAGCCGGCCGACCGGAGCCGGGCCGACAGGTGGGCAGCACCGGCCAGGATCACGCCGGTCAGGGCGATGAGCAGGAAGAACAGCCGCTGCCGGGTGTCGACCGTGTCAGGGTCGCCGACCGCCGGTGGGTTGGGCGGGTACTTCAGCCACGGCACCACGGTGGTCGCGCCCGCCAGGATGGCGCCCGACACCACGATGCGGCGGAACGGGTCGAGCCACGGCCCCCGCAACGACAGCGCGGTGGCGGCCAGCAGGAGGCCAGACGCCGCGCCCGCGAGCGCGTAGCCGGCGAACAGGCCCGGACCGCTCTGGTCGCCCCGGCTGACGTAGACCATGTCAGTGGTGGTGTGGTCGGCGCCGTCGTCCGGCATCGACTCCTCGATGGCGATGGCCTGGTCGACCAGCGGCTCACCCACGATCTTGCCGTAGGTGGCGGCGAGCAGCCCCGCAGCGATGCCGCAGACGACCGCCCAGCCGATGACCGAGCGCGGGCGCGCCACATCCAGTCGCTTCAACATGACGTCGAGCTTCCGGGAGAGATCAGTGGCAGGGAGCGCCGATGAGGTGGCGCCCGTCGTGGAAGAACTCGTGGAAGAAGGTGCCGGTGTGGTCGAGCACCCGGGTGAGCTGGCCGTTGTCGAAGCCGACGAGCCAGGCGAGCGTGACGGCGAACGCCAGCAGGCTCAGCAGCGCCCAGGTGGGCACCTTGGCGAAGTCGATGGCCTCGGTGGCAACAGCAGCGGCCGGGGTGGGTGCCGGTGCAGCGACTGCGATCGGATCCATGGCTACCTCCATCCTCGTGGAAGGGGCGGGGTTCCGCCCTTGTGGCTGGCCACGGTCGGTCTCCTGGCTCCCGGGTCGATGCTGGCCCCGCCTTCCCAGGCCATCGTTGGCCCAGTGGCGAAAGTGGGACTTCGCTCGCCGGTCACAGTGGCGGGACCGCGTCGGATTCGCACCGACTTCCCGGAACCGTGGTCGTTGCCCGACGTTACTCCAGACTGCGGACGCAAGCCCCTACCCGCCGGTGCTTTTCGCGCCTACGAACGCCCCGACAGGTAGTCGTGGAGCGTTTCGCGCTCGGTCTCGAGCTCGTCGATGCGGGTCTTGACCACGTCGCCGATGCTGACGATGCCGACCAGCTGGTCCTCGCTGCTGACCACCGGGATGTGGCGGATGCGCCGCTCGGTCATGACCGACATCAGGTCGTTGGCCGTCATCAGCAGGCCGCAGGTGGTGACCTCAGTCGTCATGAGGTCGCCGACCGCCTGCTGCAGCACCGTCGCGCCGTCCCGGGCGAGCGCCCGCACCACGTCGCGCTCGGACAGGATCCCGACGATGGCGCCGTCGTCGCCGGCCACGACCAGCGCGCCGATGTTGTGCTCGCCCAGCACGGCCACCGCACTGGTGACGGGGTCCTGGGCCGACACGGTGACGACGTCGCTCCCCTTGCGCCGAAGGATGTGCTCGATCAGCACTCGCTACCTCCTTGCTTCGGCGGGCCCTCGGTCGGTGATGCCCGCTTCCACCCCTCCCATACCCAACTGGCTTGACGGTCCAAGGCAGGCTCTTGGAATGCCGACCTCCGGGACCGTCGACGTCGATCGGGCGCGGGCCGAGACCCCGGGCTGCGCCGAGGTGGCCCACCTCAACAACGCCGGCACGAGCCTCCCGCCCCAGCCGGTGCTCGACGCCCACCTCACCTGGCTGCAGGAGGAGGCCGTCACCGGCGGTTACGAGTACGCCGCGACCCACGACGACCAGCGCCAGCAGGTCTACGCCGAGGTCGCGGCGCTCGTCGGTGCCCGGCCCGACGAGATCGCCCTCATGGAGAACGCCACCGCGGCCTGGCACCAGGCGTTCTGGTCGCTCCCGCTCGCCGCCGGTGACCGGATCCTCACCTGCGAGGCCGAGTACGCGACCAGCTACATCAGCTACCTCCAGGCCGTGCAGCGCAAGGGCGTCCGGGTCGAGGTCGTGCCCAGCGACGGCGACGGCCAGATCGACCTCGCCGACCTCGCTCGCCGCCTCGACCCCGCTGACCAGCAGCGCAACGGCCGCGTCGGCCTGGTCGGCGCCACCCACGCCCCGACCAACGGCGGCCTCGTCAACCCGGCGGAGCGGATCGGCGAGCTGACCCGATCCGCCGGCGTGCCGTTCCTGCTCGACGCCTGCCAATCGGTGGGCCAGCTGCCGGTCGACGTCGAGGCCATCGGCTGCGACCTGCTCGCCGCGACCGGGCGCAAGTTCCTGCGTGCGCCCCGCGGTACCGGCTTCCTCTACGTGCGGACCGGCCTGATCGAGACCATGGAGCCGGCGTTCCTCGACCTCCTCGGCGCCGAGTGGACCAGCGCCGACACCTACGAGATCCGCCCCGACGCCCGCCGCTTCGAGAACTGGGAGGCGAGCCCGGCCGGGCTGGTCGGGCTCGGCGCGGCGGCGGCCTACGCCCGCAGCTGGGGGCTCGACGCCATCGCCGCCCGGGTCGGCGCCCTGGCCGACGGCCTCCGGGAGCGGCTCGCCGCCCTGGACGGCGTGCAGGTGCGGGACATCGGTGTGCAGCGGTCGGGCATCGTCACCTTCACCAAGGACGACGTCGACCCCGAGGCGATCAAGGCCGCGCTGAACGCCGAGGGCATCAACGTGTGGACGACGTACCCGCCGTCGTCGCTGCTCGACGCCACGGCCCGTCACCTCCCGCCGATGGTCCGGGCGTCAGTCCACTACTACAACACCGACGACGAACTGGACCGCACGTCGGAGGTCGTCGCCCGTATCCTGCCGCAGTGACCAACCTCCTCACGGGGACTGGGGAAGGCCCCGTGTTCGAAGCAGCGACCGTGGTGCTCCTGCGCGATACCGGCGCCGGGCCCGAGTGCCTCATGCTCCGGAAGACACAGGGCCAGGCGTTCGGTGGCCTGTGGGTCTTCCCCGGCGGCAAGCTCGAGCCGGGCGACGGCCTCGGGATGGAGGGCGCCCGCCAGGCCGCCGTGCGCGAGGCCGAGGAGGAGACGGGCCTGCGCCTCGACGCGGCCGAGCTCGTGCCCTTCGCCCACTGGGAGCCGCCGCCCGAAGCGCCCCGCCGCTACAACACCTGGTTCTTCGTGGCCGCGCTCCCGGCCGGCTCGGCCGAGGTGATCATCGACGGCGGCGAGATCGGCGACCACGTCTGGACGACTCCGGAGGCCGCGCTCGAGGCCCAGGCGAAGGGCGAGGTCGACCTGCTGCCACCGACCTGGGTGTCGCTCCACGGCCTGATCGGGCACGCCGACGTCGCCGCCGCACTGGACGACGTGGCCGAGCGTCCGATCGCGATGTACGCGACCCGCATCGTGAACCTGGGCGGTGGTGTGTTGGTGTCGCTGTGGGCGCCCGACGCGGCGTACCCGACGTCGGTCGAGACCCAGCCCGGCCCGCTCGACACCCCCGGCGCCCGCCACCGCCTGACGATGGACCCCGCCGGCTGGCGCTACGAGCGGACGGCGGACACCCCCGCATGAGCCTGGAGCTGCGCTGCTCCCGAGTGGCGAAGGCCGCCGGGTACCTGCCGGGCGGCACCGCGGCGGGCGCCGAGGCGTTCGTGTTGGTCGAGGCGCCGCTGCCCTGGCCGAACAAGGTGGAGACGCACTTCCTGCTGGCCCCGCTGGCCCGCATCCTGAAGGACCACGGCGCTCGGCTCCAGGCGGTCGTGCCCCAGGGCGACACACCCGGCCTGACGAGGATCGTCGTCTACCGGCGGGACCCTGACGCCCTGAGCTTCGGACGGGACGAGGCCACGGTTCCGACCGGGGAGCTCGAGGAGAGGCTCACCGCCCTCCTCGCTCACGACGATCTCGGCGAGCCGCCGAAATCGGGGTCAGGGGTCACCGACGTGCTGATCTGCACCCACGGGAGCCGGGACCGGTGCTGCGGCGCCGACGGGATGCGGCTGTACGTCGAGCTGCTGGCCATGGCGCTGCCCGGCGTGCGGCTGTGGCGGACCAGCCACACCGGTGGCCACCGCTTCGCCCCGACCGGGCTGACGTTCCCCGATGGCCGGGCGTGGGCGTGGCTCGACGCCGAGCTCGTCCGCCGCATCGTCGAGCAGGACCTCACCCCCGACGAGATCGCCGCCCACGACCGGGGCAGCGTCGGCCTCCTCGATCCGTACGCCCAGGCCGCCGAGGGTGCGGTCTTCGCCCGGGTCGGCTGGCCGTGGCTCGACGCCGCCCGGACCGCGGTGGTCCAGGCGCCGGCCAACGGTGGCCCGGCCCAGGTACTGGTCACCGGGGCGGGGCGGCACTACGAGGTCGAGGTGGCGATCGACCGCATGGTCCCGGTTCCCGAGTGCGGCCTCCCCCTGACCGAGGCCAGGAAGGACAGCCCCGAGATGGTCGTGCGGAGCCTCGGCGAGGTCGCCGAGGTTCGTGGCGGTCGCCGCGACTAGACCACCTCCTCCCGGGTTGCGCTGGTGCGCCGCCGCCACGCATCGCACGGACTGACCACTTTCGGCGGTTTTTCGGGGCGGAGGCGTCCGACTGGTCCTACTGTCGGGCGGACATGCGTGGGCGACTTCTCATCTCCATGGTTGGGCTGGTCCTGTGCGCTTCGGTCGGCGTCACCGCTGCACCGGCCGGCGCCGGCGTCGACGGCATCCAGGGCACCGAGAGCAGCACGACGAAGCGGCCGGACTTCGGCGTCGGGCGGCGCGACGTCACGTTGGTCGACACCACCCGCCCCACGATGGCGGACCCCTCCCGGGACCTGCCGGCGCGGCCCGACCGCACCCTGCAGACCGTCGTCCTCTACCCGACCCGCTCCGGCGCGCAGGACCCACCCCGGACCGACGCCCGGGCGGCGAAGGGTCGCTTCCCGCTGCTCGTGTTCTCGCACGGTTTCACCGCCACCGGCGATCTCTACGCCCCGTTCTTCGACGCGATGGTGCGGCGGGGCTACGTCGTCGCCCTCCCGACCTTCCCGCTGACCAGCGGACCGGGCGCCAACATCGCCGACTACGTCAACCAGCCGGGCGACGTCAGCTTCGTCATCGACGAGCTGCTGGGCCTGTCCCGCCACAAGGGCACCTGGCTGTCAGGGCGGCTGCGCCCCGACGACGTCGGCGCCGCCGGCCACTCCATGGGCGGCCTGAACACCCTGGCCGTGACCTACAACCAGTGCTGCATCGACTCCCGGGTCAAGGCTGCGGCCTCGCTCGCCGGCGGCGAGCTGCCGTTCCCCGGCGGCTCGTGGGACGACCCTCCCGGCACGCCGCTACTGCTGGTCCACGGTGTACCCGACACCTCGGTACCGATCGGCGCCAGCGACCAGGTCTTCGCCGCCGCCACCGGGCCGACCTCGTACCTGCGGCTGACCAACGCCGACCACGTCGGCCTCTTCTTCGGCGACGACGGGGTGCTCACCATGCGGGCGCTCCTGGCGTTCTTCGACGCCGAGCTCAACCACCACCGCAAGGACCTCCGGGTCATGCCCCGGATCGTCACCGCCTCGGGCCTCGGGGAGTGGCGGGTCAAGCACTGATCCGCCGCAAAGGGCGCGGCGCCTGCCATGGTGAAGTGGTGAGCACCGCATCGCCCCACCGGATCGACGACGCCGACGCCGACGACGAGGCTCCCGACCAGCCGGTCGACGAGGTGCCGCCCGACGGCCCCGACCAGCCCGACGAGGGCGGTGACGGCGACGGGGAGCTGCCGGTCGGGCCGCCGGGGCTCTCGTGGCAGAAAGCCCTGGTCCTGGGGTTGGCGTTGGCGTTCCTGGGGTTCGCGTTCGCGACGTTCATGAACCGTGACCAGTCGCCGTCGTCGGACTCGGTCGACGTCGGCTTCCTCCAGGACATGATCACCCACCACGAGCAGGGCGTGGCGATGGCCCAGTCCGAGCTGGTCAACGGCAGCGACCCGACCGTGCAGTCGTTCGCCCGGGAGATCCTCATGTTCCAGAGCATGGAGATCGGCCAGATGGACCAGATCCTCCATGAGTGGGGCGCCGGCCGGGGCAGCCCCACCCGCGAGGCCATGACCTGGATGAACATGTCGACGACCCCTGAGACGATGCCGGGCATGGCCACCAAGGAGCAGCTGGCCGAGCTGCGCTCGGCGAAGGGGGCCGAAGCCGATGCGCTGTTCCTCGAACTGATGGCCGAGCACCACCTGGGTGGCATCCACATGGCCGAGTATGCCGCGGAGCACGCCGACTCCTCCGCGGTCAAGGTCATCGCCTCGTCGATCGCCCAGAACCAGGCGGTGGAGATCAACGAGTTCGCCGAGACCGCCGAGCGGCTCGGCCTTCCGATCGAGATCGAGAAGGTCGAAGTGCCCTCGACCGCCACCGAATAGGCCTACCTGCAGTAGCGTTCACGTCCTGATGAGCAGCGGCCAGCCCACGACTGCGGAGGTTCAGGCGGGTGCACCCAAGCGGGGGCGCCCTCGCGGGCCGCGCCGCACCCGTGAGGAACGGCGCGAGGAGCTGCTCGACGCCGCCGAGCGGGCCATCCGCCGGGCGGGCCCGGCGGCGTCGATGGACCAGCTCGCCAGCGAGGCGGGAATCACCAAGCCGATCCTCTACTCGCACTTCGGCGACCGGGCCGGGTTGGCCGAAGCGCTGGCCGAGCGGACGTCGGACATGCTGATCACCACGCTGGCCGAGACCCTCGACCCCGAGGCGCACGGGTCGCCCCGCGAGGTGGTGCGGTCGTCGCTCGAGGCGTTCTGCACGTTCATCGAGCGGGAGCCGAGCATCTACCGGTTCCTGGTGCGGGCGGCGCTCGACAGCCCCAACCCCATGGCGACCCGCCTGGTCACGAGCATCGCCGACAAGATCGCCATCATGCTGGGCCAGGGTTTCCGGGCCGTGCACGCCGACAGCGAGCTGGCCGAGCCGTGGGGCCTGGCCATCGTCGGCATGGGCTTCGTCGGCGCCGAGTGGTGGCTGCAGAGCCAGCGGATGACCAAGGACGAGCTGGTCGACTACCTCACCGACCTGGTGTGGGGCGGCTTGGCCGGGACGGGCCTGGACAAGCTCCAGTCCCGGCAGTCGTCGCGGTCGCCCCGGTCGGCGTCCTCAGGCTGACGCCATCGGGCGGTGTGAGCGCCGCAGCGGCAGCAGCGACTTCGGTGCCGCGCCGCTGTTCGTGCGGGCGAGGCACCAGAGCAGCACCACCCCGGCGACTTCGAGCAGGTGGGGCGACTCGCCGAGCCCCGACGAGCGGCCCGACACGATGTCGGTGACCGCGGTGAGCACCAGGCCGGCGACCAGCACCGTCGCCATCGGCAGCAGTCCGCTGGCCCGCTGGGGCTGCCAGGCCACGACCAGCAGGCCGACCGCGAGGGCGATGCTGAACGAGCCCAGCTCGCGCATGTGGTGGAGCGCGATGCCGGAGTGCTCGCCGGCGAGCAGCGGCAGCGCCATGAGGAGCTGGGTGAACGCCACCGTGAAGAGGCCGTAGCGGGCCCACTCGACGGGAGCGGTCTTGCGGCCGGGCGAGGGCAGCTGATCGGCGGTTGCCGCCATGATCTGGGTCGTCAGGTCGGGGACGGGCTCGGCCTCCCGGACGCGGAGGCTCCGGTGGAGGCCGGCCAGGGCGCGGGCGTGGCGCTGGCATCCGGCACAGGTCTCGAGGTGGTGGTCGAGCGCGCCGTCTTCGAGCTGGCCCAGCTCGCCGTCGAGGCGGGCGGAGAGCGCCTCACGGGCAAGGTCACATCGCATGTCCATATGGTCGCTCATCAGGGCAATCAAGTTCCCGAACGACATTTGGGCCCGGCTCGGCCTGCGGCGGGGGACAGCTTGCGTCAAGAATGTGGGCCGTGTCCGACGAGGTGACCCGTCTGGCGCTCGCGGCCCGGGAGGGGGATCGGGTGGCGTTCGCGGCCTTCATCCGCCACACCCAGGGCGATGTATGGCGGCTGTGCGCGCACCTGGTCGACCGGGGGAGCGCCGACGACCTCACCCAGGAGACGTACCTGCGGGCGGTGGGGGCCATCGGGCGGTTCCGGGGTGACGCCGCTGCCAAGACGTGGCTGTTGAGCATCGCCCGCCGGGTGTGCGCCGACGCGATCCGGCGGCGGACCCGCCGGCGGCGGGCGCTGCAGCGGCGGGGCGACGACCCGGTCGAGGCGCCGGAGCGAACCGGCGAGGTGGAGCTGGACGAGGTGCTCGCCGGCCTGACCCCCGATCGCCGGGCCGCCTTCACGCTGACCCAGGTCCTGGGCCTGTCCTACGACGAAGCCGCCGCGGTGCTCGACGTGCCGATCGGCACCATCCGCTCACGGGTCGCCCGCGCCCGCGCCGATCTACTGGCGGCGCTGGAGGAAGGCGTCCTCTAGTCGCCGGCAGGCGCAGTCGCTGCGGCGGAGGCGACGAGCGCGAGGAGTGCCTTGTCGAGGAGCTCGACGAGGGCAGGGCGGTCGAGGTCGGCGGGCGGTTCGGGCTCGGCCAGCCAGTCGAGGACGACCTCCTCCCCGTAGGCAACCCAGCCTCGGACCGCGAGCCGCACCCGGGTCGGGGGCGCCTGGCCGCTGATCAGGCCCAAGTTGTCCACGATCGTCTCGGCGATGGTGGCGCGGGTCTCGTCGAAGATGGTCCGGAGGCCGGGGTCGCCGCCGGCGGCGCCCCGCAGGAGCGACACGTAGGTGTCGCGGTTGTCGCACACGTAGTCGACGAAGGACTGGACGCCGGAGCGGAGCTGCTCGATGACCGGGAGGTCGGGGTCGGGCTTGACGTGGGCCAGCAGGTCGGCGGCCGCAGCCCGCACGACGGCCTCCCGGTAGTCCCGCTTGGAGGGGAAGTAGTGGAACAGGAGGCCGCGGCTGATCCCGGCGGCGGTGGCGATGTCCTCGATGGGCAGGTCGTCGAACGACCGGGTGCTCAGCATCTCGAGGCCGAGGTCGACGAGCTGGGCCCGTCGGGCGGCCGGGGAGAGCCGGGTGCGTGAGCCGGATGCCACGAGGGGATCCTACGGTTCGTCCGATCCAACGCTATTGAGATAGGTTCAATAGTGTGAGGTCGAGGGTGGAATTACGAGGTGCGCTGGCCGTGGTGACCGGCGCAGGCAGTGGAATCGGTCGGGCGACGGCCCTGGCACTGGCCCGCGAGGGTGCACGGGTGGTGGCCGTCGACATCGACGTCGACGAGGCCGGCAAGACCGCTCGCCAGTGCGACGAGGTCGGCGCACCCGAGAGCGAGGCCCTGGGTTGTGACGTCGCCGATGCCGACGCCGTGGCCGCTCTCGCCCGCGACGTCGACGACCGGTGGCATCCGCCGGACGTGTTGATCAACAACGCCGGCGTCGGCATGACTGGACGGCTCGGCGAGATGAGCATCGACGACTGGCGCTGGATCCGAGGCGTCAACATTGACGGGGTCGTCCACTGTTGCCTCGCCTTCGGCCCTTCTATGGTCGAGCGGGGTCGAGGACATGTGGTCAACATGTCCTCGGGCCTCGGCTACACGCCTCGGGCGACCGAGCCGGCGTACTGCACGACGAAGGCCGCGGTCCTGGCGCTGTCGCAATGCCTGCGGGCTGATTGGCGACCCCGGGGTGTCAGCGTCAGCGCGATATGCCCGGGCGTGATCAACACGCCGATCATCGCCAACACCCGGTTCCTCGGCGCCCAGGACTCGAGCCGGGAGCGCACCGCCCGGCTCTTCCGCCGGATCGGCCACAAGCCCGAGGCCGTGGCCAACGCCGTGCTGCGGGCGATCCGGCGCGACCGGGTGATGGTCGCGGTCGGATGGGAGGCCAAGCTCGGCTGGGGGATGCATCGGGCGCTGCCGTTGGCGGCCCACCAGGTCGCGGCGGGGAGGTCGATCTGATGAGCGTCGTCGCGCTGGATCTGACCCTGCCGGAGGGCGAGGAATCGTCGGTCGTGACCGATGACGGGGCCGCGCTGGGCGTCACCGTGGCCGGCCCGGTCGACGGCGCCGATGCCAAGGGGCCGACGGTCGTGTTCGCCCACGGATGGACCAACAACCGGTCGGTGTGGGCGCCGGCCGCCAAGGAGCTGCTGGTCGAGGGCCACCGGGTCGTGCTGTACGACCAGCGGGGCCACGGGTCGTCGACCACCGGCGATGACGCGCCCCATGTCGAGCGCCTCGGCGCTGACCTGGCCTGCGTCCTCGACCAGCTCGAGCTCACCGACGTGGTGCTGGTCGGCCACTCGATGGGCGGGTTCACGACCCTGGCGTTCGCCTGCGGTCACCCGGACGAGCTGGCGGCTCGGGTGCGGGGCCTGGTGCTGGTGTCGACCGCCGCCCACGGCGTCGGCTTCGGCCGCTTCGGTCCGGCCATGAGCAGCGTCCTCGGTCCGGTGCTCGACTGGGCGGTGGCGAGCCCGCGGGTCGGGTCCGCGGTCATGCGGCGGATGATGGGCCGCAAGCCGAACGGCACCCACATCAGCAGCACCCGGGAGATGTACCTGGCGACACCCCGGCACGTGCGGGCCGACTGCTTCAACGGCTTCGGCAGCATGGACTTACGGGCCGACCTGGCCTCGCTGCCGCTGCCGCTGCCGACCGCCGTCCTCGTGGGCCGCCGGGACCGCTTGACCCCACCCCGCCTGGGCCGCACGATCGCGTCCGCCATCCCGGGCGCGACGTTCGAGGTGCTGCCCGAGGCTGGCCACATGCTCCCCCTCGAGCGCCCCGACGAGGTCCTCGCCGCCATCCGCCGCGTCGCACTGGCGGGGGAGCGACCCTCCTGAACGAGTGCTGCCTGGAGATCTCGCTGTTCGGCGTGACCTGGGCCCTTGGTCCGTACAGGTAGGCCGGATGAGCGTCGCTCTCCGCTCGGCCTCTAATCTGACGGCATGTCAGATTCCGCGCCTGCAGTGCTGGTGGAGCGGGACGGCCACGTCGTGACGCTCACGCTCAACCGTCCCGAGAAGCGCAACGCCTTCAACTGCGAGATGCTCTGCCGCCTCGCGGACGCCTGGGACATGATCGACGCCGACCCCGAGGTCCGCGTCGCCATCCTGACCGGGGCCGGGGGCGACTTCTCGGCCGGCGCCGACCTCGACCGCCTCGTCGGCGCCCTGCTCGCCGGCAAGCCCGCCGAGGACGAGTTCGAGGAGCGCATCCGCAACGACTTCTCGCTCATCTACAAGGGCTTCCTGAAGGAGCACCGGGTTGCCACCCCGCTGATCGCCGCGGTCGAGGGCTATTGCTACGCCGGCGGCATGGAGATCCTGCAGGCGCTCGACCTGCGGGTCGCCGCCGAGGGCGCCAAGTTCGGCCTCACCGAGGTGCAGCGCAGTCTGTTCCCGATGGCCGGCTCGACCGTGCGCCTGCCCCGGCAGATCCCGTGGACGGTCGCGATGGAGATGCTGATCACCGGCGACCCGATCACGGCCCAGCGGGCCTACGAGGTCGGTCTGGTGGGCCACGTCGTCGCCGACGGCACTGCGATCGACAGGGCCCGGGAGCTGGCCGATCGCATCGCCCGCAACGGCCCGCTGGCGGTCACCGCCATCAAGGCGTCGGTGTGGGAGGCCGAGTGCATCCCCGAGGCCAA
>Ga0075431_100000329_pt1 | contig 37637 bp, 36 predicted proteins | sample RhiMetdeltSRZDD5_FD_75297 | JGI IMG/M metagenome (GOLD analysis project Ga0075431, IMG submission 75297) | Populus rhizosphere microbial communities from Tennessee, USA - Rhizosphere MetaG P. deltoides SRZDD5 | ecosystem: Host-associated > Plants > Roots > Rhizosphere > Soil | place: USA... | reverse complement strand
CGGCCCGGCGACCACGTCGTGGCCTGTCTCTCGGGATTCTGCGGCGCATGCGCGCAGTGCCTCGATGGACATCCCAACCTCTGCACGGGCGGCCTCGTCGCTCGCGCCGACTCGGCGGCGCCCCGGCTGTCGCAGGGCGGAGCGCCGCTGCGGCAGTTCATCGGCATCGCGAGCTACGCCGAGTGGATGCTGCTGCACGAAAACTCCGTGGTGAAGATCGACCCCGATCTGCCGCTCGACCGCGCGGCGCTCGTGGGCTGCGGCGTGCTCACCGGCGTGGGCGCCGCGCTGCGGACGTCGGGATTGCAGGCGGGGCAGACCGTCGCCGTCTTCGGGTGCGGCGGCGTCGGCCTGGCCATCGTGCAGGGCGCGCGCATCGGCGGCGCGCGCCAGATCATCGGCGTGGACGTGTTCGAGAGCAAGCTGGAGATAGCCAGGCGCGTCGGCGCGACGCACGTCGTGAGCAGCGCGCAGGACGATCCGGTCAAGGCGATCCGCGCGCTGACGAAGGGCGCGGGCGTCGACCACGCGTTCGAGGCCGTCGGCAACGCCAAGCTCGTACGCCAGGCCATCGAGAGCCTCGCCATCCGTGGCACGGCGACGATCGTCGGCGTCCTGCCGCCCGACGCGACGATCGAGTTCCCGTGGATGGCCATCCGCCCGGAGTGCAAGGTGCAGACGTCGCGCATGGGAAGCAACCGCTTCCGGATGGACATTCCGCTCTATCTCGAGTTCTATCGTCAGGGCCGGCTGCTGCTTGATGAGATGGTGAGCCGGCGCGGACGGCTCGAGGACATCAACGAGGCGTTCCGCGCGATGAAAGCGGGCGAGGTCGCGCGCACGGTCTTGACGTTCGACTGAACCGGAGGACCACGATGGCGAGCTTTACGCTGCGTGTGAACGGCGCGAGCAAGACAGTCCAGGTCGATCCCGACACCCCGCTGCTGTACGTGCTGCGCAACGATCTGGAGCTGAATGGGCCGAAGTTCGGCTGCGGGCTTGCTCAGTGCGGCGCGTGCACGGTGCTCGCGGACGGCAAGCCGGTTCGCTCGTGCGTCGCCACGGTGGCCAGCGTCGCCGGCGGCCGCATCACCACCATCGAGGGGCTCGGCACGCTGGAGCGGCTGCACCCGCTGCAACGGGCATTCATCGAGGAGCAGGCCTGCCAATGCGGCTACTGCGGCAACGGGATGGTGATGACGGCGAAAGCATTGCTCGACCGCAACCCGCGGCCGAGCGAGCGCGACATCAAGGCGGCGCTCAACGGCCACCTCTGTCGCTGCGCTTCGCACAATCGGATCGTTCGCGCCGTCCAGCGCGCCGCGGCGGAGCTCCGGTCATGACGACGACCCGACGCGACTTCCTCAAGACCGGCGCGCTGGTGATCGGCTTCACGCTCGTCCCGCGGACGACGCTCGCACAGTCTGCCGCGCTTCCGGGCAGCCTCAACACGAACCGCCGGCTCGATGCCTGGCTGCGCATCGATCCCAACGGCACCGTCACGATCTTCACCGGCAAGATCGAGCTCGGCCAGGGCATCGGCACCGCGCTGTCGCAGATCGCCGCCGACGAGCTGGACGTCGATCTGAAGCGAATCGACATCGTGTACGGCGATACCGCGCGTACGCCGAACGAAGGCCAGACGGCCGGCAGCCTGTCCGTCGAGCAGAGCGGCACCGCGCTCCGCTTCGCCTGCGCCGAGGCGCGCAGCATTCTGCTCGCCGCGGCGGCGACAAAGCTCGGCGTGCCGGTCGTCGACCTCACGGTGAGCGACGGATCGATCACGGCGCCGAACGGTGCGCGAGCCGCGTACTGGGAGCTCTCTGCCGATGCGCAACTCGACGGCGAGGCCACGGCGAAGGTCAAGCCCAAGCCCGCAAGCGAGCATCGTGTCGTCGGCACGAGCGTCCGCCGCCGCGACATCCCGAAGAAGTTCACCGGCGGCGCCGCGTACGTGCAGGACGTGCGGCTACCGGGCATGGTGTTCGGCCGCGTCGTGCGCCCGCCGTCGCCCGGCGCCGAGCTGATCGAAGTCGACGAGGCGCGGGTGCGCAGCCTGCCCGGCGTCATTGCCGTCGTCCGCGACGGCAGCTTCCTCGCCGTGGCGGCGGCGCGAGAGGAGCAGGCCATTCGTGCGCGAGACGCGCTGCAGCAGAGCGCCCGCTGGAAAGAAGCCGAATCGCTGCCGCCGTCGGGTGATGCCCTCTATCGCGATCTCATGGCGCGCTCTGCCCCCGTCCAGACGGTCGCAGAGAAGGCGGCGCCGACCACCGCCGAGCCGGTGAAGCGGCTGGAGGCGCTGTACACGCGGCCGTATCAGGCGCACGCCTCGATGGGCCCCTCGTGCGCCGTGGCGCAATGGCGGGAGGGGCTGCTCACGGTGTGGACGCACAGCCAGGGTGTGTTTCCACTGCGTGCCGACCTTGCGAAGGCGCTCGCCATCGACGCCAAGGACATTCGGTGCATCCACGCCGAAGGCGCCGGCTGCTACGGTCACAACGGCGCCGACGACGTCGCGCTGGACGCGGCGCTGCTGGCGCGCGCGACAAGCGGCCGGCCGGTGAAGCTGCAATGGATGCGCGACGACGAGTTCGCGTGGGAACCCTACGGCTCGGCGATGGTGATGAAGCTGTCGGGCGGGCTCGACGCGCAGGGCAACGTCGTCGCATGGGCGCACGAGGTGTGGAGCTATCCGCACAGCACGCGACCCGGCTCGTCCTCCGGTGTGAATCTGCTCGCCGCGCGCCATCTCGCCAAGCCGTTGGCGCCCGTGCCGCCGGCCGACGTGCCGCAGCCCACGGGCGGCTCGGACCGCAACGCCATTCCGCTCTACGACTTCGGCGCCGTGAAGATCGTCAAGCACTACGTCGCCGACGCGCCGCTTCGCACCTCCGCGCTGCGCACGCTCGGCGGCTACGCCAACGTGTTCGCGCTTGAATCATTCGTCGACGAGCTCGCCGCCGCCGCCGGAGCCGATCCGGTGGAGTTTCGGCTGCGCCACCTGCGCGAGGCCCGTGCACGCGCGGTCATCGAAGCCGCGGCGCAGCGCGCGAGCTGGACGCCCCGCGCGCGCGGCGACGGCGCGCGGGGGCGCGGTATCGGCTTCGCGCGGTACAAGAATCTTGGGTGCTACTGCGCGGTGATCGTGGACGTCGCCATCGATCGTTCGTCCGGCCGCATCCGGGTCACGCGCGCCGTGGCCGCCGTGGATGCCGGCCAGATCGTGAATCCGGACGGCGTCGTCAACCAGATCGAGGGCGGGATCATCCAGTCCACGAGCTGGACGCTCAAGGAATCGGTGCGCTTCGACCGGACGCGCGTCACCACGCGCTCGTGGGCGGACTATCCGATCGTGCGCTTCGACGAGGTGCCCGAGGTGGATGTGATGCTGCTGAACCGGCCGGACGAGCGATTCCTCGGTGTCGGCGAGGGCTCGCAGGGACCGGCCGCGGCGGCGATCGCCAATGCGGTCGCGCATGCGACCGGTCGGCGGCTGCGTGCGCTGCCGTTCACTCCCGAGCGGGTGAAGCAGGCGCTGGCGTGAAGGGCACCATGAGAACACAGGCGCAGAAGGCCGACGCGTTCCGAGCACTCCACGAGCGGCCCGGGGCGTTCATCATCCCCAATCCGTGGGACGCCGGCACCGCGAAGCTGCTCGCCTCGCTGGGCTTCGAAGCGCTCGCGACCACAAGCCTCGGCCTGTCGAACATGCTGGGGCGCGTCGACGGCACCATGACGGTGAGCCGCGCCGAGGTGCTCGAGAACTGTCGCGCCATCAGCGAGGCCACCGACCTGCCCGTCAGCGCCGACCTCGAGAACTGTTATGCGCACGAGCCGCGCGCCGCCGCCGAGATGATCCGTCTCGCGGCCGAGGCCGGTGTGGTTGGCGGCTCGATCGAAGACGCGACCGGCGACGCGAGCAAGCCGATCTACGACTTCACCCTCGCGGTCGAGCGCGTCGCGGCAGCCGTCGAAACGGCGCGCGCGCTGCCGTTTGCGTTCGTGCTCACCGCGCGCGCCGAGAACATGATCCAGGGCCGCCTCGATCTCGACGATACGATCGAGCGCCTGCAGGCCTTCGAGACGGCCGGCGCCGACGTGCTCTACGCGCCGGGGCTGCGGGAGCTGGCGACGATCCGTACCGTCGTGGCCGCGGTGAGCAAGCCCGTGAACGTCGTCATGACACATGGCGACCCCTCGATCACGCTCGGCCAGCTCGCCGAGGTCGGCGTCAAGCGCGTGAGCGTGGGCGGCTCGCTGTCACGGCTGGCGCTCGCCGCGTTCTTGCGCGGCGCGCGCGAGATGGCCGACAAAGGCGCATTCACGTGGATGCGGGAGACCATTTCGAGCCGCGAGCTCAAGCCGATCTTCAAGAGCTGACGGGCTGCCGCGCGAAGAATCGCCTCCGACGCTGTCGCGTCTTAAATAGTGGAAGGAGATGAGGCAGCGTGAGCAAGTTTCAGCAACTGAAGAAGCTCGCCGTCATCACGTGCGCCGCATTCGCGATCGTGCTCGCGATGAACGCGCCGAGTGAGGCGGCCGGCGCTGGTCACAGCGAAGGCTTCAGCGGTGGTCATTTCGATGGCCACTCCGGATTCGATGGACATCACGGCTTCGACGGCCATCACGGCTTCGACGGGCGGTTCCGCGGAGGCTTCGTCTACTACGGCTATCCGGCGTATGGCTACGACGCCCCGTCCTACTACTGGTACTGCCCGAGCTACGGCGCGTATTACCCGAGCGTGGATAGCTGCCCCGACACATGGCAGCCGGTCCCCGCATCCTGACGCCGGCCCGAGTGTCGCCGCGTCGGCCGAGGCGCTACGGAGCCCGCTCGATCGACGTGGCGAACACCCGGTTCGCGTCGTCGCTGATCGTGCCGGTCACGATGACGAAGTCGCCGGTCGTTAGACGCTGATACTCGTCCTGGTCCACGTGGGTGAGATCGACCCGCACGCTGGGCGCGTCGTCCGTCGACACGACCATCGTCTCGCCGGCGATCCATGACACCCGCCCCTCAAAGCGAACTTCGTCGCCCTGCGCGCTCACAGGACTCGACGGCAGCATGATCGAGATCGCGAGCAGCGCCATCAGCGTGCGGAATCTCGTGCGAGAGGTTTGCGAACCCATCATGCGAATACCCCCAGCATTACGACACCGCGGACCAGGGAAAAGTTGCATTTGACGGTCTGGTAGCATGTTCGCGATGCGACTGCCGGTCGCGCTGCTCCTCGGCGTCAGCCTGTTCGTGGCCGCGGCCGCCGCCCAGGCGCCGACCCCGATCGTGCTCATGATCTCGATCGACGGCCTTCGCCCGGATTACGTCACGGCGGCGGACAAGCACGGCCTGAAGATTCCCGCGCTCCGTCGCTTCGTCACGGAGGGCGCGTTCGCCGAGGGCGTGCAGGGAGTGATTCCGACCGTCACGTATCCCAGCCACACGACGCTGATCACCGGCGTGTCGCCGGCGAAGCACGGTATTCTCTCCAACACGATCTTCGATCCGCTGCGTACGGGCCAGAGCGCGTGGTACTGGTACGCGGAAGACCTGCGGGCGCCCACGCTGTGGGACGCGGCCGCGGCCGCGGGCTGGACGACGGCGAGCATCCAGTGGCCGGTGAGCGTCGGCGCGCGCCTGACGTGGAACATTCCAGAGTACTGGCGCGCCAACATGAGCGAGGACGCGAAGCTGCTGCGCGCGCTCGCGACCCCGGGCCTGCTCGCGGAGCTCGAGGCCGAGCTGGGTCCATATCCGCGCGCGCTCGAGGCCGAGGACGACGAGGCGCGCGGACGCTTCGCCGTACGCGTGCTCGAGAAGAAGCGTCCGGCACTGCTCACGCTGCATCTCATCGCGCTGGACCACACGCAGCACGAGACGCGTCCGTTCAGCCCGGAGACCTTCGCGGTGCTCGAGCGGCTCGACGCCGTGGTCGGCAAGCTGCGCGAGACCGTCGAGCGACTGGCCCCGGGCCGCGCGTTCGTCGCTATCGTGTCCGATCACGGCTTCGCCGGCGTCGACACGAACCTGAACCTGTTCGTGGCATTCCGCGACGCCGGCCTGCTGACGGTCGAGCGCGGCCGGGTCGCCGACTGGAAGGCGATTCCGTGGACGTCCGGCGGGTCGGCTGCGATCATGCTGAAGGACGCGAACGACGGCGTGACGCGCGGACAGGTTCGCGCACTGCTCGACAAGCTCGCCGCGGATGGCGCCAACGGGATCGACCGTGTGCTCGACGCGGACGCGCTACGCGAACGCGGTGGGTTTCCGCCGGCGGCATTCGTCGTCGGCCTCAAGCCAGGCTGGCAGATGAGCTCGAGCCTCTCGGGCTCCGTGCTATCGCCCGGCAAGGGCGGCAACCACGGTCACCTGCCCGACGTGCCGGACCTCCACGCGTCGTTCTTTATGATCGGGCCCGGCGTGCCCGCGGGACGCGCGCTCAGCCTCATCGACATGCGCGACATCGCACCCACGCTCGCGAAGCGCGTCGGCCTGTCGCTGCCGACCGCCGACGGTAAGACCCTGCTGCCCTAGCCCCGAGGAGGCATCCATGCACTACGGCGCCGTCATGTTCCCCACCGAGTACGCCATCGCCCCCGACGAGCTCGCGCGCGCGATGGAGGAGCGCGGCTTCGAGTCCGTCTGGTTTCCCGAGCACACGCACATTCCGGCCAGCCGCCGCAGCCCGTTCCCCGGCGGCGGTGACCTGCCGCGCGAATACTGGTCGTCGTACGATCCGTTCGTCGCGCTGATGGCCGCCGGCGCGGTCACCAAGCGGCTCAAGCTCGGCACCGGCATCTGCCTCGTCATCGAGCGCGATCCGATCATCACGGCCAAGGAGGTCGCCACGCTGGACCGGCTCACGGGCGGGCGCGTGCTGTTCGGCATCGGTGGCGGCTGGAACGCCGAGGAGATGGAGAACCACGGCACCGTGTTCAAGTCGCGCATGCGCCTGCTGCGCGAGCGCGTGCTGGCGATGAAGGAGATCTGGACCCGGAAGGAGCCGAAGTTCCACGGCGACTTCGTCAACTTCGACACGATCTGGGCCGATCCCAAGCCGCTGCAGAAGCCGCATCCGCCGATTCTCATCGGCGGCGACGGCGCCACGACGTTCGACCGCGTCGTCGAGTTCGGCGACGGCTGGATGCCGGTCATGCGGCCCAACCAGAACCCGCTCGACAAGATCCCGCTGCTGCGCGAGCGGCTCAAGCAGGCGGGCCGCGATCCCAAGACCGCGCCCGTGTCGATCTTCTTCGCGCCGCCGAAGAAAGAAGGGCTCGACAAGCTCGCCGCAGCCGGCGTCGACCGCGCGATCTTCGGGCTGCCGTCCGAGGGACGCGAGAGCCTGCTGCCGCGGCTGGATGCGCTGGCAAAGCTGATCGCGTGAGCGAGCCGTGAACGACATCGAACACGCCGACGTGGTGTGGGATGCCGCGGACCTCGCGTGCGGCGTCCTGCTGCTGGCGCTCCGGGGACGCATGGAGTCGATGCGTCCGGGACAGGTGCTGCGTCTCGTCGCGCAGGACCCCGGCGCGCCGGAAGACCTGCCGGCATGGTGCCGGCTCACGGGTCACACGCTGCTCTCCGCAGAGCCTCCCGTTTACCTGATTCGTCGAAAGAAAGGCTGAGCGATGGCCGGGAAATTTTGCGTCAACCTGACCCACAGCACCGACAATACCGATCGCGCGACCGTGGGCTTCGTGCTCGCCAACGCCGCTCTCGGCTCCGGCAAGGAGACGATGGTGTTCCTGAGTGTCGAAGGCGTGCGGCTGGCCGCGAAGGGTACCGCGACGTCCATCCACGAGGAAGGATTCCCGCCGCTGCGGGAGCTGATGGACAACTTCGCCAAGGGCGGCGGCACCATCTACGTATGCGCGCCGTGCTTCAAGAAGCGCAAGCTCGACGAGAATAACCTCGTGGCCGGCGCCAGCATCGTCGGCGGCGCCAAGCTCGTCGAGTTCTTGTCGGACGGGAGTCCGTGCGTGAGCCTCTGAGCGGCACGCGGGCGCCAAGATAACGTCGCGTTGTAACCATGCGCGTGCAGGAGTACCGTTCCCAGCCGTGAAGCTCCTGGCGGCCGTGCTCGGGGCGGTGTTGATTGTCCTCACCCCGCTCGTGCACGGCAGCCCGATCGATCCCAGCACTCCCGGTTTCTGGGACAACGGCGATTTCGACGATGTCATCCTCTTTCTGAGTTCCCACCTCCAGCTCATCGAGCCCGAAGATCTTCCTGACCCCTGCGGTTATGAGGCGATCGTTCGAGATGCCGTCGAACAGCCGCATGGGGCCATTGCGGAGGGCTCCTACAGGCCCTGCGTCCCTCGCGCCCCGCCCCTGGCGTAGCGCCCCACAGCCAGCAACCGCAGACGCAGATCGGACGAGCTATCGGGGAGGAGTTCGCTCCGTCACAGCAGGGGTTTCAACGTGGAGGTTGTTGCCATGCTGCGGAAATGGTCAATCACGATCGCTATCTTGCTCTCGCTTGCCATCACATGCGCCATCATTCAGACGAACAACGCCCGCGCCGCCGATGACCACAAAGGCGCCGTCAGGCTGCTCGCGACCGTCCCGGTTCCGGGGACACTCCAGGCGCTGCGAGCCTTCGACATCAGTTGGCTCGACGCCGCGACCCAGCTTTACTTCCTCGCGGATCGCTCGAACGCCAGCGTGGATGTGGTCGATGCGAAGACCAATCAATTCGTCACCGCCATTCAGGCCGGCTTCGCGGGCGTCGCGTTCCAGCCCAATCCGAATGGCCCCGGCATGGTGGCGGACAACGCCCACTCCGGCCCCAACGGCGTGGTGGTCGGTGGACGCTGGCTCTTCGTCACCGACGCGGGCAGCCGGGTGGTCTCCATCGATCTCAGCGCGACGCCCCCAGTCCAGGTCGACGAGGTGTTCACTGCGCAGGGCGATCCGCTACGAGCCGACGAGCTGGCCTATGACCCGGCCGACGGAATTCTGCTCGTCGTCAACAACGCCGACGACCCGCCGTTTGCGACGCTGATCACGGTCGACAAGGCGACGGGAAAGCTGACGCTCGGCGCGCGGATCACCTTCGACCTGAATAGTACTGGCGTCGACGCGACCAACGGCGCCGAACAGCCCGTCTGGGATCCGGGCACGCGTAAGTTTTATCTCAGCATCCCTGAAATCAATTGCCCCGGCGGGCACAACAATCCGCCGGACAAGCCCTGCGGGGGCGGTTATCCCCTGGGCGGCGTGGTGAGAATCGATCCACACAGCACGGGCGCAGTGGACGCGCTGTTCCAGGTGAGCTTCTGCCAGCCGGCCGGTCTGACCCTAGGCCCGCGGCACGACCTGCTGCTGGGCTGCAGCCAGGCATTCGATACGACCGGGCAAGCGTGGAGCGCCTCGGACAAGAACAGCGCGAAGCCGATTTCAGTGATCATGGACGCCAAGACCGGAAGCATCGACAAGAACGTCGAGGGCGTGTCGGGGAACGACGAGGTGTGGTTCAACCCCGGCGACGACCGGTACTACCTCGCCGCCCGCGCCAACCCGACCGGTCCGGTGCTCGGCGTGATCGATGCGAACCGGCAGACGCTGGTGCAGCTCGTCCCAACCATCAACACCGCCGGCGTGCCGACGGCCACCCCGCCGATCCCGGCGGGCACATCGCACTCCGTGGCGGTGGATCCGGTCAACAACCACGCCCTGGTGCCGCTACCGGCCAACAACGTCTTCCCGGACTGCTTGAACGGTTGCATCGGCGTGTTCGGGGTCCCGAAGGGCGACGTGGACTGACGATACCGTCCGAGCTGTTGTCGGCATCCGGAGACGGCGGCAGGACGCCGCCGTCTCCGGACGTCGTCGACAGCGGCACGCAGCGGCAGGTCGCAACGAGCTGTCGGGAGTGATCCTCAACGCGGAGGTTGTCGCCATGCTGCGCAAATGCTCGACCACATTCTCGCTACTTCTGATCGTGACTGCCGGCGCGATTCTGCTCAGCATCGGCTCCGCCGATGCTGGCGGACGCAAGGAAAAGCAACCGGAGCCGGCCGTGAGGCTGCTCAAGACCATCCCGATCCCCGGAACCGCCGCGAACACGACGAACGGAAAGTTGTATTCGTTCGACATCAGTTTCGTCGACGAGCAGACCCAGACCTACTATCTCGCGGATCGCTCGAACGTAGCTGTCGACGTCGTTGACGCCAAGACGGCTGCGTTCATCGGACAGATTTCCGTGACCCCGCCGTTCGCCGGATTCGTGCCAACTGCCACTTGCAGTGCCGCTGGGGGCTCGAATTGCAGCGGCCCTAATGGTGTCGTGGCCGCCTTTCCCTGGCTGTTCGTGACGGACGGCGGCAGCCGCGTCGTCAATGTCGACCTGCGGACCGGCAAGGTTGCACCAGGTGGAGACGTCGTCGTCGCCCCCAATGATCCCAACCGTTCGGACGAGCTGGCTTACGCGCCGGGGCCCGGGGTGCTCCTCGTGATCAACAACGCCGACACCCCGCCGTTTGGAACCTTGGTCAGCGTCAACAAGACGACCGGTGCTCTCACCGTCGGGATGAGGATCACCTTCACCGCCGCCACCGGTGGCGCTGAACAACCAGTGTGGAACCCGCACGACGGCCGGTTCTATCTCTCGATCCCATCGATATCCGGAACGGTGGTGGCCCCAGGCCCGAAAGGAGCGGTGTATCGGATCGATCCGAAGACCGCCACGTTCGAGACGGCGGCCGAGATCGACGATTGCGGGCCGGCTGGCCTCACTCTCGGTCCCAATCAGGAGCTTCTTGTCGGCTGCAATACGGTCTTCAATGTGCAGGGCGATGTCTGGGATCCAACGAAGGACATCCCTGCGAACCCGCGTGATGTGATCGTCGACGCGAACATCGGCACGATCACAGCAACGGTGTTTGGCGTCGGGGCCGGGGATCAAGTCTGGTTCAACCAGGGGGACGGTCACTACTACGCCACCGGCAGCGGGAGCCCTGTGCGTCCTACTCTCAGCGCTGCGGCACAAGGGGCCAGCGTGCTCGGCGTGATCGACGCATTCAGCAGGAGTCTGGATCAACTCGTGCCGACGTTCAATGTGCCGGCGGTAGGAACGGGCAACAACAGCACCGAGCATCCCGCCGGGACCGCGCATTCGGTGGCCGCCAATGCCAGCAACAATCTCGTGTTCGTGCCTTTGGCGGCCAACAACGTCTTCCCCGACTGCGTGACGGGGTGTATCGCGGTCTACGGGAGGTCGGACAAGGACTTGGACTGAGTTCAGACGGGAGCCCGGGGCCCACCCCCGGGCTCCGGTCTCGCAGCGCTACTTCAGCACGACCTCCGCAATTCGCGTGAGCTGCTCGGCCATCTCGGCGTCCGTCTTCACCGCGTTGGGCCGCACGAGCACACGCGTGGCGCCGGCATCGACGAGGCGCTTGATCAGGTCGCGGTCCGGCGGCTGCCCGTGGACAGAGATCGTGAGCTTCGTCGGATCGCGTCCGGCGTCCTTCGCGAGCCGGTCGAGTGTCGCTCGCGCCTGGCGCAGCTCGTCGGGCGTGACGCGATTGGGCAGCCACCCGTCGCCCCAGGCGACCACGCGCTTGAGCACGTTCGTCGCGCCTCCACCGAGCAGCACAGGGGGATGCGGCTTCTGCGCCGGCTTGGGATTCGACTTCACCACGGGAAATTTGTAGTAGCGGCCGTCGAACGACGCCTCCGGCTTGGTCCACAGCTCTTTCATCGCCAGCACCGACTCGCGCGTCTGCGTCCAGCGATGCTCGAAGTCGCCGCCCATGATCTCGGTCTCTTCCTTGAGCCAGCCGGCGCCGATCCCGAAGAGGAAGCGGCCGCCGCTGAAGCGGTCGAGAGTGGCGACCTCCTTGGCGAGCAGCAGCGGATGGCGCTCGGGCACGAGCACGATGCCGGTGCCGAGCTTGATGCGGCTGGTCATGCCCGAGGCGCGCGCGAGCGCGACGAATGGATCGACGAAGTGCGCGTACGTCTCGGGAATCACGCCGTCCGCGCTGCCGGGAAACCGGCTCGTCGTCTTCACGGGCATGAACGGATGCTCGGCGCACCAGAACGAGTCGAAGCCGAGCTCCTCGGCCTTCCTGGCCATGAGACCGGGATCCACCAGATACGCGGGCAGCGGAATCGACACACCGATGTTCATCTCAGTCTCCCCATACCTCATGCGCGACCTCGACCACGCGCTCGAGCTTGCGCCACTGCTCGTCCTCGGTCAGCGTATTGCCGTGATGCGTGCTGGCGAAGCCGCACTGCGGTGACAGGCACAGCCGCTCGAGCGGCACGTGCTTGGCCGCCTCGTCGATGCGCCGGAGCAGCGCGTCTTTCGATTCGAGCGTGCCGGATTTGGTGGTGACGAGGCCCAGCACGACTTTTTTGTCACGAGGCAGCAGGCGCAATGGCTCGAAGCCGCCGGCGCGCTCGGTGTCCCACTCCATGAAGTAGGCATCGACGCGCGTCGAGAACATCGCCTCCACCACCTCGTCGGCATACCCGCCGGCGGCGAACCACGTGCTGCGGAAGTTGCCGCGGCAGGTGTGCATCGTCACCGCCATGCCCGGCGGCCGCCCGGCCAGCGCGCTGTTGATCAGCTCCGCGTAGGCGCGCGGCAGCATCGCCGGATCGTCGCCGTTGGCGCGGAAGTTGTCGCGCACCTTCGGATCGCAGAGATACGCCCAGCTCACGTCGTCGAGCTGCAGATAGGTGCACCCGGCGGCCCCGATGTGGCCGATGGCCGCCCGGTACGCCGCCGCGGCATCGCGCCAGAATTCCGCGAGATCGGGATAGGCCTCGCGGGAGACTGCGTTGCGGCCGCCGCGCATGTGCAGCATCGCGGGCGACGGAATCGTGAGCTTCGGCCTCGCCTTCGTGACCGATTTCAGGAACGCGAAGTGGTCCACCATGATCGGCTTTGCGCAGCGAACCCGCCCGGTGATCGTGGCCATCGGCGGCACGTCCTCGGCCTGGAACACCATGCCCACCGGCGCCGTCATGCCGACGCCGTCCAGCTGCGCCATGAAGTCCAGATGCCAGAAGTCGCGGCGATACTCGCCGTCGGTGACCGCGCGCAGGCCCAGCGACTCCTGCCGCGCGACGGCCGCGCGGATCGCGCGATTCTCGACGTCTTTCACCTGGGCCGCGCCGAGCGTGCCCGCCTTGAACCTCGCGCGCGCCTCGCGCAGCTCGGGCGGGCGCAGCAGGCTGCCGACCTGATCGGCGCGAAACGGAGGCGTGACTGTCGTTGTCATCGCTCAGTCGAAGATCACGCCGCCGTCGACGTTGAACGACTGGCCCGTGATGTTGCGGGCGCCGGGCGAGGCCAGAAACGCGACCAGGGCCGCGACGTCCTCGGGATCGTTGGGACGGCCGAGCGGGATCGCGGCGTCACGCCGGCGCTTCATCTCGTCGACCGAGATGCCCTCGGCACGCGCGCGGGTCGCGACGTTGTCCTCGGAGAGCGCGGTGACCGTGGTGCCGGGACAGACGGCGTTGACGTTGATGTTGTGCGGCGCGAGCTGCTGTGCGGCCGTGCGCGTGAGCGAGATCACGCTGCCCTTGCTGGCCGCGTAGATCGCGTTGGAGGTGCCGGCGTAGCCCTTCCCGGCGATGGAAGCGATGTTGATGATGACCCCACTCTTTCGCGCGATCATCTCGCGCGCGACACGCTGCAGGCAGAAGAACACGCCTTTGGCGTTCACGCGAATGATCCGGTCCCAATCCGCTTCGGTGAGATCCATGATGTAGGCGCGGCGCGTGACGCCGGCGTTGTTCACCAGCACGTCGATGCGCTCGAACGCGGCCAGGACGCGGCGCACCATCGCGTCGATGGCGGCAACGTCGCCGACGTCGGTTTCCACGGCGAGACTGCGGCGCCCGAGGCCGGCGATCGCATCGGCGGTGGCCTTGGCGAGTCCGGCGTCGATGTCCACGACGGCCACGTGCGCGCCGGCGCGCGCGAGCGCAAGCGCGGTGGCTTTCCCGATCCCGGTGCCTGCTCCGGTGACGATTGCGACGCGGTCGGCGAGAGTCATGCTGGCTCCTCCTGGCGTGGCCGAGGGCCCGAGAATACCGTATTGGCGAACTTACGGTAAGCTCGGACGCCCATGGGTACCCAAAGCCAGGTCCTCTTTATCGAGGAGCACCGCGAGAAACTTCTGGAGCCCGTCCTGGAGGTCGGCAGCAGAGACTATGGGACGACCCCGAATTACCGTCGGATCTTCGGGCTGCGGGACTATACCGGCATTGATCTGAGCCTCGGGTCGGGTGTCGATGTTGTGGTCGACCTCTCTGCGTCGGCTGATGCCGTGACGGGCTTACTCGGTGATCGCCGGTTTCGCACGGTCATCTGCATGAGCGTGCTCGAGCACTGCGCACGACCCTTTCAGATGGCCGAAAATATCCAACGATTGATGATGCCGGGAGCCCATTTGTTCGTGAGCGTTCCATTCGCGTGGAGGGTGCACGGCTATCCGGACGATTTCTGGCGCTTCACGCCGCGTGGTGTGCAACAGCTCTTCCCCGAAATCGACTTCCTGCCACCTCAGCTCTCGACGAGCGAGGACGGCGACCGCGCCATGTGGGACGACTACGCCCGCCGAATCGAACTACGTGGGCGCGTCGGGATGGAGCGAGGGCTGTACGGCTTTACCACGGCGGCTCTCATCTCCCTGCTACGGCGTGCGCGCGGTCTTAGTTATCTCACGCGGGCGCTTCGCTATCCCTACCTGCTGCCGCCGGTGCATGTGGACATGATCGGCCAACGGAGGCCCGGACAATGAGCAATCGTGCCGTCGTCGTCGACCCCGCCGCGCCCGGCCGGCTCGTCATCGCATCCGTGCCCGATCCGGCGCCGGATCGCGGCGACGTCATCGTGCGTGTCCGGGCGATCTCACTGAACCGCGGTGAGGTGCGCCGCTCGGGCATGGCGGCCGCAGGCTGGCGGCCGGGCTGGGACCTCGCCGGTGAGATCGAGCGCGCGGCGGCCGACGGCTCGGGGCCGCGCGCCGGCGCGCGCGTCGTCGGCATGCTGGGCGAAGGCGCCTGGGCCGAGCGCGTCGCCGTGCCCACCCACGCGCTCGCCGAGCTTCCGGAAAAAGTCACGTTCTCGCAGGCGGCGACGCTGCCGGTCGCCGGCCTCACCGCGCTCTACGCGCTGGAGAAGGGCGGGCTCCTCGTCGGCCGGCGCGTGCTCGTGACGGGCGCGACGGGCGGCGTCGGCGACTTCGCCGTGCAGCTGGCGCGGCTGGCCGGTGCTCATGTGACGGCGACCGCGCGGCGCCAGGACCAGGTCGCAGCCCTGCGCGCGCTCGGCGCTCACGACGTCACGGTCGGCGACGAGATCCCCGCCTCGCCGAAATACGATCTGATCCTGGATTCGGTCGGCGGCCGCACGCTCGGCACGGCACTCGCGGCGCTCCAGCGCGGCGGCGTCTGCGTCAACTTCGGCGTGTCCGCGACGAGCGAGGTGACGTTCGACGTGCGCAACTTCTTCGTCGCCGGACGGACAACGCTCTACGGCTTCTACCTGTTCACCGAGCTCGGCAATCGACCGGCCGGCGTCGGCTTACGCCGGCTCGCGGACCTCGTCGCCGACGGACAGCTCACGCCCCACATCAGCGTCGAGCGGCCGTGGAAGGACATCGCCCAGATCGCGCAGGATCTGATGGCACGGCGCTATCCGGGGAAAGCGGTGCTGCTCGTCGACTGAGCGCGGTCAGCGAATATCGCGCTCAGGGAACGTAAAGGTCGCCCGCCACCGTGTGGCGGCCGTCCGCTCCGCGGCCGAGCACGACAAAGGCGCCCATGCGGACGTTCAGCCCCGTGAGCTCGGAGACGACGGTGCCGTGGGTGACCAGCACGAGCGGCGGCCGGTCACGATGCGCGGCGATGAGGTCTTTGATCTGCGCGACGAGGCGGCGGCGCAGGTCCTCATCGTTCAGGCTTCCCTGCAGCACGTTCCACGCTTCCACGCGCCCGAACGCCAACCGAGCGGTGTCCATGCAGCGGCAGCGCGGGCTCGACAGGATCTTGCCGACCTCGATGCCGTTTCGTTTGAACGCTTCGCCCACGCGCACCGCCTGCGCGCGTCCCTGCTCGTCGAGATTGCGCTGGGTGGAGCAGTCGTCGAGCCGGGCGTCGGGAGGATCGAAGCCGCCGGGCGCATAACTGTGGCGAAGGACGACCACGCTGCCGGGCGTGCGCAGCGCGTCCCACACGGCGTCCGTCGCCTGTGCCGACGGCACCGGCGCGACGCAGCCGGCGACGACGAGCAGGGAGGCGAGCCACCGCATGTGACGCTACCGTCCGGGCTTCAGCTTGAGGTCCTCGTAGGGCGCCGAATACGAGAAGCCTTTGATGTGATCCACACACGCCTCCTCGACGCGGGATCCGACGCCCCACAGAAATGCGAGCTCGAAGATCGGCACGTGCATGACGCGCTCGTGCATGATCTCCTGGATCTGGTACAGCATCGCCTCGCGCTTTTTCCGGTCGAACTCTCGCGCCTGTCGCTGGAAGAGGTCCTCGATCTCCGGCACGACACCCGAGGAATAGATGCCGTTCTTCGTCACGTACACCTCGATGCGCGTCGCCGCGTTGCCGGCAGGCGCGCCGAGCCCCATGATCACGCCGCGCAGCTTCTTCTCGCGCCACGCGGTCAGAAAGGCGGCGCGCTCCATCGTGCGCAGGCGCGTGCGGATGCCGACGGCCTGCAGATAGTTCACGAGCCCTTCGGCCAGCGAGAAGAACGGGGGAAACGGCGTGAGGTCGCCGGCGTCGAAGCCGCTCGGATATCCCGCTTCGGCGAGCAGCTTCTTGGCCAGCGTCGGATCGTACGGCGGCGGGTCGTACGCGCGTGAAAAGTCGAGCACCCGCGGAATCAACGCGCCCGTCGGACGTGACATTCCGAGCGTCTCGGCGTCGTTGAGCGCGTTGCGATCGATGGCGTGGCTGGCGGCCAGGCGCACGCGTCGGTCGTGCCACGGCGATTTCGGGTCCCACTGCTCCGGCATGTCGAGATACGGAACGCCGGGCGGTCGCGCGGCGACGAGGCGAAGCCCCGGGGTGCGCTTGACCTCCTGGGCGGTCGGCCCCGAGAGCAGGTACACGATGTCCACGTCGCCGGACTTCAGCGCGGCCGCGCGCGTCGTCTCGTCCGCCATGCTGCGGAAGACGAGCCGCTTCACGGACGGCGTCTTGCGCCAGTAGCCCTCGAACGCCTCCATCACCAGCGACACGCCGGGCTGAAAGCTCACCACGCGATAGGGCCCGGCGCCGATCGGCGCTTTGAGAAATCCATCGTCACCGACCTTCTCGACGTACTTCTTCGGCACGACCCAGGCGGCGCCGGTCGCAGACGTGCCGTAGAACGTCATGAAATCGGGCCACGGCTCTTTCAAATGAAACCGCACGCGACCGGGATCGACAACCTGCACCTCGCGCACGCGCTCCTTCAGGAGCTTCGCGGCCGCGCCGCGGTAACGATCGAACGAGAACTTCACGTCCTCGGCGGTCACGGGATCGCCGTTGTGGAATTTGACGCCCTTGCGCAGCACGAACTCGTAGGTCAGGCCGTCCTTCGACGCGCTCCACGACTCGGCGAGGCTCGGCGTGTTGTCGCCCGCCGGCATGGGCTTCACCACCGCGTCGTGGATCGCGTAGAGAACCATGAACGGATTGATGAACGCCTCGGTGTCGCTCGGATCGAGCCACTTGGCGGCCAGCGTCACGTGCAGGCCCCACGTGAGCGTGCCTTCGGGAGCCGCGACGGCGGGCCCCGCGACGATGATCAACAGCAGCGCGATGAGCAGCGTGACTTTCATGGCGCCTCCAGTCCGAGTATCGTAGCCGACACCACGGAGGGGGCACCATGCTGCGATTCCTGACGGCTTTCCTGCTCGCCGCTGTGCTGGTCGCGGACGCTCACGCGCAGCCACGTCCCGCGTCGACGACCGGGCCGGAGGGCGAGATGCGATGGGCGCTCTACGTCACGCTCGCGCCGTCGTGGTTCGACCCGGGCGAGGTCACCGGCGGCTTTCTCACGCCGTTCTGGGTGCTCTACGCGCTGCACGACGCCCTGGTGAAGCCGATGCCGGGCAATCTCATGACGCCGAGCCTCGCCGAGTCGTGGACGATGTCCAGGGACGGGCTGACCTACGACTTCAAGCTCCGCGAGGGGCTCAAGTTCCACAACGGTGATCCGTTCACCGCGGACGACGTGAAGTTCAGCTTCCAGCGCTCCAAGGTCGGCAAAGTGCTCAAGGATCGCGTGCGGGACGTCGAGGTCGTCGGGCCGGCGCGCGTGCGCTTTCACCTGCACGAGCCGTTCCCCGACTTCATGACGTTCTACGGCACGCTCGCCACCGGCGCCGGCTGGATCGTGCCGAAGAAGTACGTCGAGAAAGTCGGCGACGACGGCTTCAAAAAGGCGCCCGTCGGGCTCGGACCGTACCGCTTCGTCAGCTACACGCCCGGCGTGGAGCTGGTGATGGAAGCCTTCGAGGGCCATTGGCGCAAGGTGCCCTCGGTGAAACGGCTCGTGTTCAAGGTCGTCCCCGACCCCACCACCCGCGCGGCGATGCTGAAGGCCGGCGAGGTGGACGTCGCGTACATGCTGGACGCGCCGGCGGCGCTCGAGCTCAAGCGCGATCCGAACATCCGGCTCGGCTTCTCCGGCGCGATAGGCGTCCACTATCTCGACTTTTTCGATCAGTGGGATCCGAAGTCGCCGTGGCACGATCGCCGCGTGCGCCTGGCCGCCAGCCACGCCGTCGATCGCAAGGCGCTGAGCGAGGCGGAGACGCTCGGCGCGTCGCGACCGACCGGCAGCATGGCCCCGCGCAAGTTCGAGTTCACGCTCGCGCTGCCGCCCTACACATATGACCCCGCGCTCGCGAAGAAGCTGCTCGCCGAGGCCGGATATCCCAACGGCTTCGACGGCGGCGACTTTTATCCCTATCCGCCCTACTGGTCGGCGGGCGAGACGATCGTCAACTACTTCGGCGCGGTCGGCATCAGGATGAAGGTGCGCACGATGGAGCGCGCGGCGTTCCAGACGGCGTGGGCGGGAAAGAAGCTGTCGGGCGTGTGCATGTGCACGCTGGCCAACTTCGGCAACGCGGCCACGCGCATCATCGATGTGGTCACGAGCGAGGGCACCTACGCGCGCGGCGCCGATCCCGATGTCGAGGCGCTCTTCAAGCAGCAGGCGCGGGAAACCGATCGAAAGAAGCGCGAGGCGCTGCTGCACCAGATCCAGCAGATGATCTACGACCGCGCGCGCTTTGGGCCGCTCTACGAGTTCATCTGGCCGAGCGGGCTCGGGCCGCGCGTGGCCGAGCCCGCGCTGATGCTCATCGATCCCTTTCCGTGGTCGGCGCCGCTCGAGGACGTGCGTCTGAAGTCTAAAAGTCAGTAATACACGGACCGTCCCGCGCCGCCCGTCGCGACGATGAGCTCGCCGCTCACCGCCCACGCCTTGTCTGAGGCCAGGAACGCCGTGACGTAGGCGATCTCGGCCGCGTCCACCATGCGGCAGATGGCATTGCCGCGCGGTGAGTCCGGCGCGAAGTCGGCCTTCTCCGCCTCTTCCGGTGTGACGCCCAGCTCCTTGGCCCGCGCGGCCAGCAGCCGCGGCGTACGCTCGGTCCGCGTCGTCCCCGGGTGAATGCAGTTCACGGTAATTCCGAAGCGCCCGAGCTGAACGGCCAGCGTCTTCGTGAGGTGCACGAGCGACGTATTTCGCGCGCCGCCGCTGAGATTGCCGGCATTCCGCGCATTGGTGCCGCTGATGTTGATGATGCGGCCCCAGCGCTGCTGCTTCATGTGCGGGATCACGGCGCGTGCGCAGCGCAGCGCGCCCACGTACTTGACGTTGAAGTCGTGCAGCAGATCCTCGTCGACGATGGTCTCGATCGGACCCGTCGCCGTGGGCGAGCCGCCGGGCGGCGAGCCGCTGTTGACGAGAATGTGCACGCCGCCGAGCTGAGCCGCGACCTGCTCCACCATCGCCTCGACCTGCTGTCGGCTGGTCACGTCCGCGGCGATCGGGATGACGCGGCCCCGCGTCGCCGCGCTCAGCTCTGTCGCCGAGGCTTCGAGCGGCCCTTTCGAGCGCGCGGCGATGACGACGCTGGCGCCCTCGCGCGCCAGCTCGCGCGCGATAGCTTTGCCGATGCCGAGGCTGCCGCCGGTCACGATCGCGTTCTTTCCCGCAAGCCCGAGATCCATCGCGCCCTCCTCCGCCGCCGACGCGGCGCCGCGTATTCTACAGGCGCGCGGGGTCGAATGGTCGAAGGTCGAGCGTCTTGGCCGCGCCGTCCACGATCATCTCGGCCAGCGCGAGTCCGGTGGCCGGCGCGTTGAGCATGCCCCACGGACCGTGGCCGGTCGCGACATAGGCACCCGCCACGCCCGGAACGCGGCCGATCAGCGGCAGGCCATCGTCGGTGACGGGGCGATAACACGCCTGGCGGCGCGTGATGCGCGCCGTCGCCAGCGTCGTGGACACGCGACCAGCGGCACGCGCGAGGACGTCGCATGCGGCCTCGTCCACCGTCACGCCCTCGGCGGACTCGGGCAGCGGCTGCGGATCCGCCATCCCGCACACGTACACGTCGCCGTTGGGTCGCGGAATGATCTCGGGCTCGAGCGCGCGGCCGTCGGCGCTGCGATAGTCGACGAACAGCGCGTGCGCCGGCACGTCAGCCGCGTCGAGCGTCACGCTGAATCCCTTCAGCCCGTACACGTTCGGCAACCGAAGCCCAGGCGCGGCGCGGTTCGTCCACGGCCCCATCGCCAGGACGACTGCTTCTGCATCGAGCGTCGCGCCGTCCACCGTCACCCCGCGTGCAGCACCGTCGCTCCGCACGATGTCCTGCACGACCCCGATGTGCAGCGTGGCGCCGCGTGCGCGTGCGGCGTCGAGCAGCGCCGTGGTGAAGCGCGCCGGGTGGATTTGCGCGGTGGTCTCCGTCGAGCCGAGCGCGCCGATGAAGGCGCCGGCGCCGTCGAGCCATGCCGGTGGCCGCATCCGGTGACTGCCGCGCAGATCGCTACGCTCACGGGCGGCCATCGCGAACGTGTCCATCCGGCGATAGCCGTAGTCGGCGTTCAACGCGTCCGCGAGGCGGGCATGCAGCGCGAAGCTCGCGCGCGCGAGCGCGCCCAGTGGAGAGCCGTCGCACCAGTCCAGCGCGATGAAGCCGCCGGACTTGCCAGAGGCGGCGCACGCCACGCCGGTGCGCTCGATGACGGTGACGGGGACGTCGCGCAGAGACAGGAAGTACGCGACGGAGGCGCCGACGACGCCGGCGCCGCAGACGGCGACGTGCCGCGGCGCGCTCACCGCCGCGACACTCCGAAGACATCAGAACACGTGAGCTCCATTGGTTGCTTCGATATTGCTGTAATCACAAGAACCGAACCCGCGTATCGGCCGGAAACCCAGATCGCGCTCCAGGTGGCCGAATGACCTCAAGGACGGCCGGTTTTTCTCGTGCCATCGGCGCGAGAGTCTGGTTTCGGAGGTGAATGGCTTCGGAATAGATGGTCTGTCGCACGAACTCTTCAACATCGTCGATACTGACCCAGCCTCGCCCACGAAAGTAATTGAGCAACAGTTCACGCAGCGGTCGAGGTGGGACGACGAGCATCAGTGGCTGAACGTCTTCGAGATCCGAAAAGACGCGACCGCTCTTCGGGTCCGCCTTCCACATGGCTGCTTTCATGACGCTCAGTCCCTTCGGTGCGTTGCTAGCAAAGGCTAGAAAATATAGTGTTCGATCCGCCGCATCTTGCATCTGAAAGCTACACACGTAGCGGAACTCTCTCTTTAGTTGCAGCCTGTACAGCTCTAGAGTGGCCGCCTCGTCGCCCCACACCTCCTGCCAGTCCGGGGTTCCAAACTGCTCGGTCAGCGTTGATGCTTTTGCTGGATCGTTGCCCCAGCGATTCATCGAATAGTACGCAAAGTTGATGAGGCATTCTGAATGCCTTACCCGTGCGATTCGGTGAAGCAACGTCATTGGCAGTCCTGAATAACCGAATGGATCGATGAATGCGAAGATCGCTGGTGAAGGCCCTTTACTGTCATCAAGCCGCTCCGTCATCACCGCGTCGAATCGACCAGCTCGGACCTCATAAGAGATGTTCGAGGGGAGTGGGCGCTCTTCATTAAATGCGGCAAGTTCTTCTTGGAGTGCGTCAGCCCGATCTGATCGCTCTTCGATAAACAAGAATTCGATTCGGCTGGGACCCAACGGGCGCTTGCGGAGCACCGCGGCTCGCAACGCTATAAGTGGTGATCCCGGCTCGCCCCCCTCGTACCGTCCTGGCCCCGCGAACCCGTCGACGTACAGAAGTCTGGGGAAGCCGGCGCTGGTCATGATCGGAAGCCAACCGTCGAGATGTCGCTGAAGGATGAGATGTTTGACTCTTGTGTGGGGTTCGATGGGCCATCGCACCGACTCGATCGACGCCATCGACGGCTACCGTGTGGTCGCGCTCAGCTAAGGCTTTGCTCGCCGACGCGCGGTGATTGTTCCCATTTTCGGCGGTCGAGAATTCTGCCGCCCGCTTTGGGAGTCGGCCCACCCCACTGCTTGTGAAAGAATGCGACGCCTTCGCGCTGGCACTTGTCTCGGAGTTCACGCACCCACGCAAGGGCGGTCGCCTTGGGATGGTAGCCGCTGGATGTTCGTGTAACTAACGCGCGCACCTCTGATCCGCCGGACTCTCCTCCGGTAATCAACCAAGCGATCCCCGCGAGGTCGAGATCAGAGAGTGGTCCGAGAAGCGGTTCAGCGCTCACGAAGCGAATTGGAGCGTCGACAGACCGCAAGCGATCGACACGCCAGAGATAGTCAGCCGATTCGACCGACACTCCCACCCAAACGTACGGAGGGATCGTTGCCCTCGTCTCGTGTTGCCATTGGAGCATCCGATCAGGTCGCTTGGTGAGGACCTGAAAGATGTGACGATCGGCGCGGCGCATAACCGCGAAGACTTCATCGATGAATCTAGTCGGAACTTTCTCGTGGAAAAGGTCGCTCATGCTGTTGACAAAAATCCGACGCGGTTCCCGCCACCGGAGCGGAAGCGACAAGCGGTCCGGGTGGGTGCGAATCTCGCCGAAGTCCCCGCGTCCCCACCGGCGAGTGAGCCGCTCGGCGTAGCAGAACTTGCATCCCGGTGAGATCTTGGTGCAGCCGGTCACCGGATTCCACGTTGCGTCAGTCCACTCAATTGCACTGTGATCACCCATTAGTGCTTCCGAATTGATTCACCGAGCAGTCCGATCTTCATGGCGGCGATGATCTCATAAAACGCGTGAGACTCTATCGAACCTAGACCGAAGTGCTCGGTTTGTGGTGTACCGATGGTGAGACTCAACCTCGTGTTGTTCGAGCGCCGGCTTTGCCGGCGCAATCGGAGCCTGGGGGAGGCAGGAAGGAGCACGGCGAAGCCGTGCGACGACCGTCGGAGGGGGCCGTCGAGGCCCCCTCCGAAATTAGAGCTGCCAGTCCTGGTCCCACGTCGCGTCGGCGCCGATGCCCTCGCGCGCGACGGAGACGTCGAGCAGGTACGGCTGGTTCTCCTTGGTGACGCGCTCGAGCCCGCGGCGCAGCGCGGTCTCCAGCTCCTTCACCTTGGTGACCTGCTCGCCGTCCACGCCCTGCGCCCGCGCGAGCCCGACGTAGTCCACCATCGGCGAGCCGAGCGTGAGGCCCGGATACTTGCCATCGCGCACCATCTTGCTGTCCGGCATCTGATTGGCCCAGTTGTGGCGCACGATCTGATAGCTCTCGTTGTTGGAGACGACGATCAGCATCGCCGTGCGATAGCGGGCCATCGTCCAGAACCCGATCGCGCTGTAGCCCAGCGCGCCGTCGCCGAGATGGCAGACGACCGGCCGCTCGCGACCGACGGCGATCTTGGCGCCGATCGCCGCGCCCACACCGAAGCCGAGCGAGCCGCCGCCGCTGCGCGTCCACGTCATGCCGCCGTGGCCAAAATTCATCAGCGCCGTGCGGGCCGTCGACGATTCCTGAACCACCACGGCCTCGCGCGGCAGCACCTCGGCCATATGCGCCTCGAGCACGGCCGGATGAATCACCGCGTCGCCCTCGTGCTCGCGCGCCAGCTTCTCCTCGCGCTCGATCAACGTCTTCGCGTACGTCGTCACCTTCTCGCGGCGCTTCGCCCAGCTCGCGACGGAGTCACTGCCGTTCGCGCGTGGCAGCGCTTCGATGATCGCCTGCAGAGTACCCTTCACCTCGCACTGCGCCGCGAGATCCAGCGGATAGTGGCGTCCCATGAGCACGGGGTTCGGACCGATCTGGAGCACGCTCGGTTCGTTCACGCCGCCATGCACGCCCTGACAGCCGACGAGGAAGAGCAGGTCGGGCTCGAGACCCGTCATCTTCACGAAGTCTTTGGACACCGGATACATGCCGCAGTAGAGGGGATGACGATTGGGGAAGTTGACGAAGACCTGCCGCGACGGAAACACCGGCGCGTGCAGCAGCTCCGCGAGCTTCACCGCCTCGGCCTGCGCGCCGCCGCGCCACACGTCGTCGCCGAACATCAGCACCGGACATTTCGCGGCACCCAGCCTGCGAGCGATCGCCTCGACCGTCTCACGCCGCGCGGGCCCCGGCGGCTCGATCCGATAGCCGGCGCCGTCACCGATCTGCGCCTCGAGGCCCTCACGATTGAGCAGGGACGCGCTGATCGAGAGGTACACGGGCCCGGTGGGCGGAGTCGTCGCCTCGCGAAGCGCGCGCGCGATGGCCACCGGTATGGCCTTTGGCTCGGCGACCACCGTGTAGGACGCGCGCGCGTCCTTCGTGATGCCGCGCATCGTCTCAGCCTGGCTCAGCCCCGGATGCGGCGCGAGGCCGCGGAAGTCCTGCAGCTCGGAGGCCCAGTCGCCGGCGATGACGAGCAGCGCCGAGCCCGCGTGCTGAGCGTTGAACAGCTGCCCGGCGAGCTGCCACGAGCCACCCATCACGTGGGCGATCACGACGCCGACCTTGCCGCTGAGACGATGATAGCCGTCGGCCATCGCCGCCACGAGACCTTCGTGCTTGCCGACGACCAGCCGATGCTCTTCGCTCTCTGCGAGCGCCGCGAAGATTCCCGTCTCCGCCGAGCCGGGATTCGTGAAGAGATACTCCACGCCCGCGTCCTTGAGGGTCTGGATCAGCAGCATGCCGCCGGTGCCGGTAATCGTCTTGCGCATAGTCCTCACCTCGCGCCGGTAGTATAAGGGGCCATGGCAATCCGGATAACGCCGCTCACGCCGGTCTTCGCCGCAGAGATCGCCGGCGTCGATATCGCGCGCCCCGTCGACGACGCGACATGGTCGGGGATCCGCGCGGCCTTCGAAGAACACTCGGTGCTGGTGTTCCGAGGGACGCGGCTCGACGACGACACGCAGATCGCCTTCAGCCACCGCTTCGGTGCGCTCGAGATCACGAAAAGCATCAACCCCGCGGCGGGCACGCCGTTCGCGCGGCAGTCGAATCTCGACATCAAGACCGGCGACGTCATCCCGCCCGATGACCGGCGCATGGTCTACCAGCTCGCGAACACGCTCTGGCACAGCGACTCGTCGTTCAAAGCGGTGCCGTCGCTCTGCTCGCTGCTGTCGGCGCGCATCGTCCCGCCCGAAGGCGGCGCCACGGAATTCGCCAGCACGCGCGCCGCGTATCCCGCGCTGCCCGACGCGCTCAAGCGCCGCGTCGAGACTGCGGTCGCCGTCCACGATTTCTCGTGGTCACGCGATCAGGTGCGACCCGGCTTCTTCACGGCCGAGGAGCGCGCCGTCTACCCGCCGGTGCGGCATCCCGTCGTGCGCGCGAATCCAGCGAACGGACGGAAGTGCCTCTTCCTCGGCGCCCACGCGTCGCACATCGAGAGGCTGCCGATCGACGAAGGGCGTGCGCTCCTCGCCGAGCTGCTGGCGCACGTGACGCAGCCGCGCTTCCGCTATCGCCACGAGTGGACGGAGGGCGACCTCGTCGTCTGGGACAATCGCTGCGTGCTGCATCGGGCGACGCCCTACGACAGCACGCGCTTCAAGCGGCTGCTGCAGCGGACCACGGTGTCCGGCGATCCCGCCGAGACCCCGGCGCGCTGAGGACCCGCGCTACTCGCTCAGCCAGACCGTATCGAGCTGCTGGTTCAGGAAGTGGCTCGGCGTGATCGTCCAGCCGCGCACCTTGGACAGATGCGGCACGATCCGATGCCACTGGAATCCCATGATGAAGTGCACCTCGTCGTCGTACAGCCGCTTCTCGAACTGGCGCAGCAGCCGACGCCGCTCCTCGGGATCGAGCGAGCGCGACTGCCGCGAGTACAGATCGTCCATCACCGTGTCCTTGTGCTTGCCGTAGTTCACCGGCGACGTCGTGAGGAACCAGTGGATGTCGAGATCTGGCTCGACGATCGTGTTGCACGGCGCGGTGACCGCGACCTCGAAATCACCCGTTCGCAGCGCCTGGAACCAGCCGGCCGTCTCCACGGGGTTGTGCTTGACGGTGATGCCGATCTGCTTCCACTGATCGATCAGCCAGATGCCGAACGGCTCGTAGGGCTGCGGCACGGCGCGGTTCAGCAGCGTGAACGACAGGTTCTCGACGCCCGCCTCCTTCAGCAGGCGCCGGGCCTCGGCGCGCGCGGCGTTGATGTCGCGCCCGTAGCCCGCCAGCTTTTCGAGCTCGGCGGGCGGCGTCGCCCACTGCGTGCCCGGCACCTGGATGCCGGCGACCTCCTTGACGAGGGCGATGCGGGACAGCGCCTTGGAGCCGCTCCAGCGGTCGAGCGCGAGCGTCAGCGCGCGGCGCACACGGCGGTCGTCGTAGGGTTTCTTCTGCTCGTTGGGCGTCACGCCGATCGAGCAGTTCCATGGGCTCTCCTGCACCGTGATCTTGTTGCCCAGCGCGCCGACCAGAGTGTCGCGGTCGCCCGGCGTGAAGCTGCGGAACTGGATCATCGCGCGCTCACCGCGGACGGCCGCCACCTGGGCCGAGGCGCTCGAGATGAAGATCGCGCGGAAGCCATCGAGGTACGGCTTGCCCTTGTCCCAGTAGTCGGGGTTCTTCTTGCCGACCCAGTGCGAGCCGCGCACGTACTCGACGAACTTGAACGGCCCGGTGCCCATCACGTTCGTCTTGTACCAGTTAGGGTCCTTGGCCAGGATGTCGGCCTTGTAGATCCAGTTCCACGGCTGCGCCAGGTTCGTCAGGAACGATGCTTCCGGATACTTCAGGCGGAAGACGACGGTGTCGGGCGTCGGCGCCTGCACCGACTCCACGACGCCATAGGTGGCCTGCCGGCTGGAGTGCATGCCGGCCGACGGGAAGATGATGTGGTCGTAGGAGGCCTTGACGTCCTTCGATGTCATCACGCTGCCGTCGTGGAACTTCACGCCCTGCCGGACCTTGAAGGTGTACGTGCGGCGGTCGGCCGAGATCGTCCACGACTCGGCGAGATCGCCGATGACTTTCGTGCCGGTGCGATCCGTGGGGTCCGTGCGTAGCAGCGTGTTGTACTGCGGCGCGCCCGGGTGGAGCATCGCAAAGGTCTCTTCCTGGTGGGCGTCGAAGCTCGGCGGCTCGGCGGCGACCACGAAGATCAGCTCGCCACCGGGACGCGGCGTGTCCTGCGCGATGGCGGACGCGGTGACGACCGTGACGAGCGCAAGTGCGGTCAGGAGGGTTTTCATGGCCGGGATTATACTGGCGCCCCATGAAGACCGTTGTGGCGCTTCCCGGTGAAGGGATCGGCGTCGAGGTCGTCGACGCGACGTGCGAGGTGCTGACCGGAGCCGGTATGGCGCTGAAGATCCTGACGCCGCCGCAGATCTCCGCACCGGGCTCGCCGGTGCCCGACGAGACGAAGCGCATCTGCCGCGCGGCCGACGCGGTGCTGTTCGGCGCCGCCGGGCCGGCCACCACACGCGTCGTCGGCTGGCTGCGCTGGGAGATGGATGCGTGGGCCGGCGTGCGACCGGCGAAGTTCTACCCCGGCATGCGCTCGCCGCTCGCGGACCCCGACGGCATCGATCTCGTGGTGATCCGCGAGAACTCCGAGGGCATCTATCCGGGTCGCGAGGGCGACCTCGCGGAGGCGCAGCGCGCGCTGCCGGATCTCCGCGACCGCTTCGGCCGAGGCCTCGATCATTACAAGGACGGACGCTTCGCGGTGAAGGTCGCCACGCGCGGCGGCGTCACGCGGATCGCGCGCTTCGCGTGCGAGCTGGCGCGGCAGCGCAAGGCGACCGGCCACGCGGGCAAAGTCACCTGCGTGACCAAATCCAACGTGCTGCCCCAGACCGACGGCCTGTTCCATTCGATCGTGCGGGAAGTCGTCGCGACGTATTCCGACCTCGCCTTCGAGCACTTCCACGTGGACGACGCCGCGCGCCGCATCATCCGCTTTCCGAAGACGCTGGACGTCGTCGTGTGCATGAACCAGTACGGCGACGTCCTCTCGGACGTGGCCGGCGAGGTCGCCGGCGGGCTCGGCGTCGCGCCCTCGGGCAATTTCGGCGACGACGGTTGGGCGTACTTCGAGTCGGTGCACGGCTCCGCGCCCGACATCGCGGGCAAGGGCATCGCCAATCCCACCGGCACGCTGCTGTCCGCCGCGCTGATGCTCGCGCACCTGGGGCTCACGGCCGAGGCGGCGCGGCTGCAGTCCGCCGTCGCGCGCGTGTATCGTGACGGCAAGGCGCTCACGCCGGATCAGCGTGGCACTGCGAGCACGAAAGAGATGACGGCGGCGGTGCTGGCCGCGTATCGCAATCCATGAGGACCGCGGCGCGCACGTTCGGCGCGCTCGTCGCTTTCGTGCTCCTCGGCGCCGCGACCGCCGCGGCGCAGCCGATCGGCACGGTCACGTTCGGCGTCCATGTCACGCTCGCCACCCGCTGGCTCGATCCCGCCGATACCGACGCCGAGATCACGCCGTTCATGATCTTCTACGCGCTGCACGACGCGCTCGTGAAGCCGATGCCGGGCGGCCTCAATACGCCGAGCCTCGCCGAGTCGTGGACGATGTCGCCCGACGGACGCACGTGGGACTTCGTGTTGCGCAAAGGCACGCGCTTTCACAACGGCGATCCCGTCACCGCGGAGGACGTCAAGTTCTCCTTCGAGCGCTACAAAGGCGCGGCGGCGAGCATCCTCAAGGAGCGCGTGCGCGAGATCCAGGTGGTGGACCCGGCCCGCGTGCGCTTCCATCTGAAAGAGCCGTGGCCCGATTTCATGACGTTCTACGGCACCAGCGCCTCCGGCGCCGCGTGGATCGTGCCCAAGAAGTACGTCGAGAAGGTCGGCGAGGACGGGTTCAAGAAGGCGCCGGTCGGCGCGGGTCCGTACAAGTTCGTCTCGTTCACCCCGGGCATCGAGCTCGTGCTCGAGGCCTTCGATCAATACTGGCGCAACACGCCGAGCGTGAAGCGTCTGGTGCTGCGCAGCATTCCCGACGAGTCGACGCGCGCGGCCGCGCTCAAGCGCGGCGAGGTCGACGTCGTCTACTTCCTGAACGGCCCCATCGCCGAGGACGTGCGCCGCACGCCTGGTCTGACGCTGACGGCGATGCGCACCAACGGCGTCCTCTGGCTGATGTTCCCCGAGCAGTGGACCGCGGGCTCGCCGTGGGCGGATCGGCGCGTGCGGCTGGCGACGAGCATGGCCATCGACCGCCAGGCGATCAACGAGGCCGAGTCGTTGGGGTTCTCGGGGCCGACTGGGAACATCGTGCCGCGTCACCAGGAGTTCGCGCTCCCCATCGACCCGCCGCCGTACGATCCCAAGCGCGCGAAGACGCTGCTGGCCGAGGCCGGTTATCCCAACGGCTTCGACGGCGGCGACTTCACCCCGTTTCCGCCCTACACCGGCATGGGCGAGGCGATCGTGAACTACCTCGCCGCCGTCGGCATCAAGCTCCGCATGCGAACGATGGAGCGCGCGGCGCTGCTGACCGCGTGGCGCGAGCGGAAGGTCCGCCACCTGTTCGTCGGCGCCACCGGCGCCGCGGGCAACGCGTCGACGCGCCTGGAGGCCTATGCGACGAGCCGCGGCACCGGCGCCTACGGCACGCTGCCCGAGGTCGAGGCGCTCTTCACCAGGCAGCTGCAAGAGATGGATCGCAGAAAGCGCGAGGAGACGCTGCACCAGATCCAGCGCATGATCGCCGACCACGTCATGTTCGCGCCGATCTGGGAGAACGGATTCATCCGCGCCTACGGCCCGCGCGTCGAAGAGGCGGGATTGAAGCTGATCCCCTCGTTCCCCTACTCCGGCCCGCTCGAGGACCTGCGCCTCAAACCCTCCGCGCGCTGATTCCGCTTGGCCCGACATGAGCTGGCTGAAGACGAAGATGAAGAAATAGGAGGCTGACGATGCCGCCCCGTAAGCTCGCCCACATCGTGCTGCAGACGAACCAGATCCCCGCGATGCGCGACTGGTACTGCGCCGTGCTCGGCGCGCGCGTCGTCTACGAGAACCCGAACCTCTGCTTCATCACCTACGACGACGAGCACCATCGCGTCGCGTTCGCGAACTTCGGGCCGCTCGCGCCGCGCGAGCGCGACACGGAGCTCATGATCAAGCCGACGGACCAGCCGGGCCTGCATCACACGGCGTTCACGTTCGAGACGCTCGGCGAGCTGCTCGATACGTACGTGCGGCTCAAGGGACGCGGTATCTGCCCATTCTTCTGCGTGAACCACGGGCCCACGACGTCGATGTACTTCCGCGATCCCGACGGCAATCGTGTCGAGCTCCAGATCGACAACTTCGCGACCGCTGAAGAGGGCGTGGCGTGGATGTATTCGCCGGCGTTCGACAAGAATCCGATTGGCATCGAGTACGACCCCGATCAGCTCGTCGCGCGCTTCAAAGCCGGCGTCCCTGTGGCCGAGCTCGTCAAGCGCGGGGACTGATTCCGATCAGATCGTGATCTGGATTCAGAGCGGGCGCGAATGGCGGGCGCGGCGGCCTGGCGCCGAGTTCCGGAGTCGGGTCGCTCGCGCCCTGACTGTTACGCGTCCTTCGGCTCCTCGCGAATGAACCGCCCCGCGCGCAGATCTGCGAGCGTCTGCTCGATCTCCGCACGCGTGTTCATGACGAACGGCCCGTAGCGCGCGATCGGCTCGTGCAGCGGCTTCGCGGCGGCGAGCAGGAAGCGGCCGCCGCCGTCGGCCGCCGACGCCTCGACGAGATCGCCGTCGCCGAAGACGACCAGGGCGGGAGCGCGAACGACCTCGCCGCCGAACCGCACCTCGCCCTCGTCGACGTACGCGAACGCCGTATCGCCCTGCGGCACCGCCTCGCGGAACGACGTGCCGGGAGCGAGCACGACGTCGATGAACGTCGGCGCCACCGCGAGGCCCTCGACGGGACCGACGAGCCGCCCGTCGGCCGCCGTCCCCGCGATCACGCGAACCTGCGCACCGTGGTCCGTCGTCGTCGTCGGCAAGCGGTCCATCCGCAGCTCGCGATACTTCGGCCGGCTCATTTTGTCGCGCGCCGGCAGATTGAGCCACAGCTGCAGCCCTCCGATGCCCTCCGGGCGCACCTGCGGCATCTCCTCGTGCATGATCCCGCTGCCCGACGTCATCCACTGGATGTCGCCGGCGCCGATGGTCCCGCGATGACCGAGCGAGTCGCCATGACGGATCTCACCCTTGCGGACGAGCGTGACCGTCTCGATGCCGCGATGCGGATGGAACGGGAACCCGGCCTCGTAGTCGGCGGGACGCACCGACTCGAAATGGTCCAGGAGAAGGAACGGGTCCAGGTGGTCGAGCCGACGGGTCCCGACGCTTCGGCGGAGATGGACCCCGGCGCCCTCGACGACCGGCTCCGGCGTGATGACCTGCGCGATGGGACGAACGGACGGCTTCATGCTGCCTCCTTCGTTATAGGCTCGGCGGGGCGGCCCGCCGGGTCAATTAATTCAATATCAAACTATTTGATGTAGAATGGATGCCGGAGGATTCGGGTGGGGACCCACTACGACGGCCGGCCCGCCGAGGTGCGGGCCCTCGACGCCTACATCAAGCTGACCCGCGCGGTCAGCTCGGTGGGCGCCCACCTGGCCCCCGCCCTGGCCGCGGCCGGGCTGACGCCCACCCAGCTCGGTGTCCTCGAGGCCCTCCTGCACCTGGGGCCCCTGGGGCAGCGCGTGCTCGGCGACAAGCTGCTGATGAGCGGCGGCAACATCACGACCGTCGTCGACAATCTCGAGGCGCGGGGCCTGGTACGGCGCGAGCGTAGCTCCGACGATCGCCGCCAGGTCACGGTTCACCTGACGCCGGAGGGGCGCCGGCTCATCACGAAGGTCTTTCCCAACCATGTCCGCGCCATCGTCGAAGCGTTCTCCGCGCTCACGCCCGGCGAGCAGGAGACGCTGGGTCGCCTCGCGAAGAAGCTCGGTCTCAGCCAACCTGGTAACGCTTGAGCGCCGCCTGATCGAACGCGAGGCCGAGTCCCGGCTTCGCCGGCACGACGAGCTGCCCGCGATCCAGCTTCGGCGTCTCTTCCCACAGTCGCAGCGTCCACGGCATGTACTCCACGGTGAGGCCGTTGGGAATGGCGGCGATGAGATGCACGTGCAGCTCGGGCACGAGGTGGCTCACGACCGGCACGTTGAACGCCTCCGCCATGCCCGCGATCTTCATCCATTGCGTGATCCCGCCTGCGCGCAGCAGATCGATCATCACGATGTCGATCGAGCGCGCCTCGAGCATGTGACGGAACGGGACGATGCCGTAGTGGTACTCGCCCGCGGCGATCGGCGTCGTGAGATTGTCGGCGATGCGTGCCAGGCCGGCGTAGTCGTCATGCGCGGTCGGGTCTTCGAGCCAGAAGAGATGGTACGGCTCGATACGGTGGCCGACCTCGATCGTGTGGTTGACGCTCCAGAGCTGGTTGATGTCGCACATGAGGTCGACGTCGGGGCCGATCGACCCGCGCATCACCCGGACACGCTCGACCGACGCGGCGACGGTCGGCTCGCTGCCGCACTGCATCTTCATCTGACGAAAGCCCATGTCGCAGAGCCGCGGACCGGCCTTCGCCAGATGGTCGCTCGGATGCGCGCGCATGAGCGCGCCGCTCGCGTACGTGGGCACACGGTCGCGGAGCCCGCCGAGCAGCGCGGCGACGGAACGGCCCACCGCTTTGCCCTTGAGGTCCCAGCACGCGATGTCGATCGCCGAGAGCGCGAGCGTGAAGATTCCGCCGGGTCCCGAGCTGCCTGCGGCGCGCCGGGCCTTGGCGGCAATCGCTTCCGTCTCGGAGGGATCGTCACCGATCAGTAATCCGGCCAGCGCGTCCACCGCCGCCTTGAGTGCCGGCGTGAGAGCGCCGCCGAAGAACGTGAGGCCGACGCCGGTGAGCCCTTGATCGGTGCCGAGCTCGAGCGTGACGAACTCGCGCGTGTCGGTGGGCGCCGGCAGGCCCACCACGAGCGGGTTGTCGGCGGGCGTTCGGAGCACTCGCGTGGTGACGTGGGTGATCTTCATCTTCGCCCCTCCGGGGCGTATGCTACACCGCACCATGGCGGACTACCTGCTGACCGAGACCGTCGACGGCGTCGCGATGTTCACCCTCAATCGCCCCAACCAGCTCAACGCGCTCAACCGCCAGCTCTCCGCGGAGTTGCACGCCGCCGTCGCCGCGGCCGTCGCCGATCCGGCGATCGGATGCATCGTCATCACCGGCGCCGGACAGAAGGCGTTCTCCGCCGGCGGCGACATCCACGAGCAGCGCGAGGACGACAAGAAGTACACGCAGGCCGAGCTCGACGCGATGGGCGCCGAGCGCGCGCGCGGGTTCTTCGAGATCGGCGCCTGTCCCAAGCCGACCATCGGCATGATCAACGGCCTGGCCTACGGCGGCGCCGGCGTGTTGTCGTCGTCGCTCGACATGCGCGTGGGCTGTGAGCACGCGTCGTTCCGGTTCCTTGCCGCCGCCTACGGACGCATCAACACGACGTGGACGCTACCGAACCAGGTCGGCTGGCCGATCGCCAAGGAGCTGCTCTTCTCGGGACGTGACGTGAAGGCGGAAGAAGCCTATCGGATCGGACTCCTGAACCATCTGGTGCCGTGCGAGCAGTTGCGCGACAAGACGCTGTGGCTCGCGACGATGATCGCCAGGAATCGGCGCGAGTCGGTCATGGGCGTCAAGGCGCTGCTGCTCCAGGGCCTCGGCCAGGACCTCGAGCAGCAATGGCAGAACGAGCGCAGCTACACGACGACCGTCGCGCGTCCGGCGAAGGCGGAGGACGCGTTTGTCGACTTCATCGCTCGCAAGGGTCGCGAATAGCGAAGTCCCGTCAGCTTGCTTCCCGTCCCTTACGTTTCGTTAAGCGTCCGTTGTCGAGCTTCCGCTAATGTGCTGACGAACAAGCCGTTGTAAGGACGAAAGGACTGACGATGGCGACGATCACGGGCTCCGAGGTGCTGGCGCAGGCGCTGCGGTCGCAGGGCGTCGACACGATGTTCTATCTGATGGGCGGGCCGATGCTGGAAACGGAGGCCGCGTGCATTCAGCTCGGCATCCGCGCGATCGACCATCGTCACGAGCAGGCGGCCGCGTTCGCCGCCCACGCGTGGACGCGGGTGACGCGGCGGCCCGGTGTCTGCATGGCCGCCTCGGGCCCCGGCGCCACGAATCTCCTGACCGGCGTCGCCACCGCGTTCACCGACTGCGCGCCGCTCGTGGCCATCGGCGGCGCCAGCCCGCGCGTGTACTTCGGCATGGAGGCCTTCCAGGAGATCGACCAGCTCGCCGTCTTCAAGCCCGTCACCAAGTGGGCGGAGCGTTGCTACGACGCCAAGCGCATTCCCGACGTGATCGCATCGGCCTTCCGCCAGGCGACGAGCAGCCGGCCGGGCCCCGTGTACGTCGACCTGCCGGGCGACGTCCTCGGCGAGAAGGTCGAGGACAACGCCGTCAAGTATCCGGCAGCGTGGAAGCCCGCGCCGCGGACGCTGGGCGACTCGGGGGCGATCAATGAGGCCATCGCGCTGCTGGCGCGTGCGCAGCGGCCGATCATCGTGGCCGGCAGCGGCGTGTGGTGGTCGGATGGCGCCGGGGCGCTGCGGGCGTTCGTCGACGCCACCGGCATCCCGTTCTGGACCAAGCCGATCTCGCGCGGCCTCATCCCCGAGGATCACGCGCTGTCGTTCCTCAACGCGCGCAGCACCGCGTTCGCCGAGACGGATTGCGTGCTCGCCGTCGGCACGCGCTTCGACTGGATGATCCAGTTCGGACGGCCGCCGCGCTTCGCCGCCGACATGAAGGTGATCCACGTCGACGTCAATCCCGCCGAGCTCGGCCACAACCGCGAGGTCGACGTGCCGATCGCCGGCGACGCGCGCGCCGTGCTCGAGCAGCTGCGCGCGGAGGCCGAGGGCAAGCTCAACCCCGGCAAGTACGCGAGCTGGACGGGCAAGCTGCGGACGCTCGACGCCGAGAAGGGATCCGAGCAGGACAAGGCGATGAGCCGCGACGAGCTGCCGATGCACCCGCTCCGCCTCTGCAAGGAGGTCCGCGACTTCCTGAAGCGCGACGCGATCCTCGTCGTCGACGGCCAGGAGATCTTGAACTTCGGCCGCCAGGCGATCCCGACCTACACGCCGGGTCACCGGCTGAACTCCGGCGCGTTCGGGACGATGGGGGTGGGGCTGCCGTACGGCGTGGGCGCGAAGGTCGCCAAGCCGGACACGCAGGTGCTCGTGCTGCACGGCGACGGCTCGTTCGGCATCAACGCCATGGACATCGACACCGCGGTACGCCACAACATCCCGGTCGTCACCGTGATCAGCAACAATGGCGGCTGGACGGCGGATGCGCCGTGGTCGCGACCGCTGCCGAAGCCCGGACGCAATCTCGGCTTCACGCGTTACGACCGGCTGGCCATGGACCTCGGCGCCCACGGCGAGCTCGTCGAGAAGCCGCACGAGATCCGGCCGGCACTCGAGCGCGCCTTCGCCTCCGGCAAGCCCGCGGTGGTGAACGTCATTACCGACGGGAAGGCGCGCGCGCAGACGGTGAGGTTCTCGGCGTACTCGACATAGTGGCCGCGCCGCGCGCCGTCTAAGCGATAATTGCGCCGATGCAGATCGCCGTCGGCCTGATCTTCATCCTGCTCGGCGCGACCTGTATCGGCTATCTCTGGGCCGGCGGCTCCGTGTTCGATCGCGAGCCTCCGCTCGTCGTCCTCGGCGTCCTGCTCATCGTGCTCACGGCGGGCCTGGCTGGACGTGCACGCGCGGCGGCGCTGCTGGCGCGCGCGGCGCTCGGCGCCGCCATCGTCGCCATCGCGTGGCTGGCAATCCGCTATGTCACCTTCGAGCCGCGCGACGGCACCGACGTGCTGATCCGTCGTCTGTACCTGGTGGACGTCGCGGTCCTCGTCGTCGGCATCGTCGCGTTGTTCGTGTTCGTCAGGCGCGCGCCGCCCGCGCGGAAATACCGCATCGTCGACGTCCTGCCGCTGGCCGGCTTTGCGGGTGCGCTGGCCATCAGCGTGCTGTGGTTCGTCGGCGACGACGGTCGGCTGCGCCCCTGCCGCATGGGCAACGACGCAGCGTGCGAGGTCGTCGCGGGCCGACTGCTCGATGCGGCCGAGCGGGCGCCGACCGCGCCGCCGACACGCTGGGAAGAGGACGCCGCGCGCGCGCTGGATACCCGCGGCTGCCGAGGACTCGAGCCGGCGCCGTGTGCCGTCCGACGCTACGCGCTCGGCACGGTTGCCCTTCGGGGCGGCCAGTTCGACGCCGCGCGCGCGGCCTTCCTGAGAGCGTGCGACGACGATCGCACGTGGTGCGCGCGTGCCGCGCAGCAGCAGATGCTGCCGTGGACCGCCGTCGAGCGCGAGCGCCTGGAGCGGCGGTAGCGGCGCGGCCTCACGCCGTCGCGTAGCGCGGCATCACCTCGGTCGCGAACAGCTCGATCGACCGCATCGCCTGCTCGTGGCTGAGATCGCCCCACTGGAACGAGCAGACGAAGTAGTTCGCGCCGGTCGCCGCGTATTCGTCGAAGTATTCGCGCACGGCGGCCGGTGAGCCGGCCAGCGCCACGCCACCGAGCCGATTGGGATGCGGGCGGCGCGTCTGCTGATCGAAGCGTTCCAGCTCGGCGTCGATGTCGCGTCGCAGCTCGCGCGTGGGCAGCCCGGCCGGACGCTCGCCGACGAAGCCGAACGAGCCGTCCTTCGTCGACATGAATTGCGTGAGATTGCGCTTCTCCGCCTCGAGACGGCGCGGCGCCGCGAGATTCCAGCGATATTTCTCCCACGCGGGCCGCGCGGCGGCGAGCGCCTCGTCGTCGGTCTCGGCCACCACCAGGTGAACGACGAGACCGATCATCGGCGCCTCCCCCTGCAGCGTGAGCGCGCCCGTCCCCTGATGCTCTTCCCACGCGGCGCGATAGCGCGGCACCGCGGCGGTGAGGCCATCGAGCGAGCCCACGATGATGGTGTGCATGCCTTCCGTCGCCGCGGTCACGGGATTCCGCATGTACCAGAGCGGCGGGTACGGCGTCTGGAGCGGCCGCAGGTACATCGGCAGCTTGTCGAAGCTGTGAAAGCGGCCGGCGTAGGTGAGCTGGTCGTGGCTGAG
>Ga0075431_100000324_pt1 | contig 37752 bp, 36 predicted proteins | sample RhiMetdeltSRZDD5_FD_75297 | JGI IMG/M metagenome (GOLD analysis project Ga0075431, IMG submission 75297) | Populus rhizosphere microbial communities from Tennessee, USA - Rhizosphere MetaG P. deltoides SRZDD5 | ecosystem: Host-associated > Plants > Roots > Rhizosphere > Soil | place: USA... | reverse complement strand
GTGCCGGTGCTTCCGGGCTGCCCGACAGCGTGACGAGCACCGTGCGTCCTTCGATCTGTGTGTCGTAGCGCACCGGCCGCGCGAGCTCGAGGACCATGCGCGTACGCTCGCCGGCCTGCACGACGTTTATGCGCCTCAAATCGCCCTCGGCGACGTCCTGTGCGTTCCTGCCCATGGCGTTGGTTGTCGCCGGGAAGTCGAGCGCGATGCGCGGCGGGTTGTTGACGGTGAAGCCTGCCGGCGGATTCGCCGGCGGCTGTTTCATCGTGATGCGCACGACCACGCGCCCGCCGGGCTGTGGCGAAACGTCCACGGCCTCGATGGCGTTCACCTGCGCATGCGCGGGCGCAATCGCGAGCAGCACGCACAACCCTGCGAGCGCGGCGAGCACACGCGCGAGAAAGCTCGGCATACCGCTCACTTTTTGACCTCCGCTTCCTCTTGAAGGAGCATCACTTGTTCTTTCTCTTCCCAATTACCGCCAGCGTCCTGCGTGATCTCCTTCAGCTTGATCGAGGCTTCGGAAATCGCGGAGATCCGGCCGAAGTTCTGGCCGAGATAGTTGCCGGTGCGGACCCGGAACAGCCCGTTGTCCGGCGCTTTGACGAGCGCGTAGATCTGCTTTTTCTGCTCCAGCGTTCCGACCATCTTGAGACTCTCCAGCGGGTAGCTCTCGAGCGGTTCTCGCCGGCGATTGAGATCCGGCGCGAGGCCGCTGGAGCCGGAATTCTTCGGGGGTTCGATTTTGCGAGGCTTGAAAGGATCGACGAGGTCGAACGCCACATATGTAAACGGCTCGTACGGCTTCACTTCCGGCAGCGGCGGCACGCGGCCGTGCGGCAGATTCTCGGATTCCTGCACGAATTGCCGGAGATCGCCGTGCGGTTCGCCCGAGCACCCGAGGAGCGCAAGGCAAACGAAGAGAGCCGTCACGCCGACCCGCTTCACGATTTGCCGCCCTTCTTGTCTTTCATCGCAGCTTTCTTTTTCGCCGCGACCTCGTCTTCGTCGAGATAGCGGAACGTCTTTGCCGTCGCGTCCATGACCAGTGTGTTGTCCTTGGCCACCGAGAGCGCGATATCGTTGAGGGTGACGATGCGCGAGAGCTTGCCCACATCGCTCGCGAAAGCACCCATGTCGTGATAGGCGCCGGTGATGCGGATGCTGATCGGCAGCTCCGCATAGAAGTCGCGGACGGTCTCTTCCGCGGCCGGCTTGAAGAGCTCGAACTGGAGCCCGCGGCCGAGCCCTGCCTGGTTGATGTCGGTCAGCAGCGCGTCGATCTCGGATTTACCGGGAAGCTGCTTCAGCAGCGCGCCGAACTGCTTCTCGATATCCTCGAGCTGCTTGCGGTAGGCGGGAAGGTCGAGGGCCTGCGTTTTCTTTTCGACGAAGGTCTTCTTGAGCTGCGCTTCGTTCGCAGCTTCCGCATCGATCTGCTCGAGCTGGTCTTTCCAGTCGAACCAGTAGCCCGCGCCCATGATGAGGAGCAGCACCAGTACGAGCACGCCGATTTTCGGCAGTGCCGGCCACGTGCCGACCTTTTTGGGATCCAGGCGCTTGAACTCGTCGAATGTCATCTCGGGCCTGCCGCCGTCGTCGCCACCGCTTTTGCCAGCTCGGCGGGCTCGTCCTTCGGTCGTGCGACGCTGATGTTCAAAGTGAATTCGTTGACGCGCGTGCCGGGCTGGGTCAGCGCTTTGATTTCGACGAGGCTCGCATTCTCGAGATGCGGCGAGGCATCGAGGCTGCGCATGAGCGTCGAGACGCGCGCCTGCGATTGCGTGTAGCCGTTGATGGTGACGCGCGTGCCCTGCTGCTTGATGCCCCTGAGGTAGACGCCGTCCGGCAGCTGCCGGGCGAGCTCGTCGAGCAGGTGGACGACATCCGAGCGATTGCTTTGCAACGTCTCGACCACGCGTTTACGCGCGAGCAGCGCCGCGGTCATTTCCTTCAGCCTCTTGATGTCCTCGATTTCCTTGTCGAGCTTCCCGATCTCGTCCTTGAGGAACGTGTTTCTTCCGATCCGATCTTCGTAGCTGCCGCGGAGCGACGTATGGACGACGCCCCACACTGCCGCGCCGAACAGCGCCACGCCCAGCAGCAGCACGACAAACTGCTGCTGCAGACGGCGGCGGCGTATCTCGCGATGCGGCAGCAGGTTCACGCGGATCATTGATCGAATCTCCGCAGGGCGAGCCCGCATGCGACCATCAGGGAGGGCGCATCCTGAGCGAGGCTCGCAGATCTGATCTTCGGCGAAACCTCCATCGTCGCGAACGGGTTCGCGATGGTCGTCCTTACCTGCGCCCGGCGAGCGATCGCGGTATCGACGCCGGGAATGGCCGCGCAGCCTCCCGAAAGCACGATCTGGCCGACCTGGTTGTAGGCAGTCGAGCTGAAGAAAAAATGCAGGGCACGCGCGATCTCGAGCCCCATCTTCTCGACGAACGGCTCCAGGAGCTCCGATTCGTATTCTTCCGGCAAGCCGCCTTCGCGCTTTGCGACCTCGGCCTCTTCCGCCGTGAGTCCGAACTTGTTCTGGATCTCTTCGGTGAGCTCGTTGCCTCCGAAAGGCTGCTCGCGAAGATAGATCGACTGGCCGTTACGCATGATGTTGACGGCCGTCGAATTCGCGCCGATGTCGATCATCGCGATGTTCTGGTCCTTGTCTTCTTCGGCAAGGCCGACGCCGGTCAGCTCGAAAGCGGCCTGGGCCGCGAAGAGGTCGACGTCCATTACGATCGGTTTGAGGCCCGCTGCCTCCGCTACGGCCACGCGGTCCTCGACCTTTTCCTTGCGCGAGGCCGCGATCAGTACTTCCACGTCCTCGGAATTGTTCGGCGCGGGCCCGAGCACCTGGAAATCGAGGTTCACTTCGTCCAGCGAAAACGGGATGTACTGATTCGCTTCCGTTTCGACCTGTACCTCCAGCTCTTCTTCCGTCTGGCCGGCGGGCACCAGAATCTTCTTGCTGATCACGGCCGCATTCGGAAGCGCGAGGGCGAGGTTCTTCACGCCGGTGCCGAGCCGCTTGTGGCAGCGCTTCAACGCGTCGCAGACGACGTCGAGCTTGTTGATGTTGCCGTCGACGACAGAGTCTTTCGGCAGCGGTTCGATCGCGTACCGCTCGAGCTTGTAGCGCCCTTTGCCGGCCTCGACGAGCTCGACCATCTTGATCGCGGACGAGCTCAGGTCCACGCCGATCAATGGCGGGGCCTTGGGCTTGAAGAGCCGCTCCAGCACCGCTGGATCGAACTTCAGTCGCTGCAAATCGAGATCGAATTTGCCTTTAATCATGGGCGTATACAGCGGCACGCCGACGTTTTACTTTAAAGTCCAGCAATAAGGTGTCGTGAAGTAAACTTTACTGTGCTGATTTCGCGTTCCCCGCAATCGCCTCTTATAATGCTTTGCCCGCGTGCTTTTCGGCCGCATCCGGCGCGTCGCGGAAACCTTGTTCCTGCTTCGGTGTCGCACGTAAGCCCTCGCTGTACTTGAATTTGTTCCGACGCTAAGGCCCCAAGATGCCGGTCAGGTGGTGGTCGTTTCCGTTACTCCTCCTCGTCTCCGCCTTGCTCTTAGGTGTGATCCTGGTCACATTTGCGGCAGTCATCGTCTATCCGACACTGCCATCGCTGGAGGCACTCACTGACTACCAGCCCAAGATTCCGTTACGCGTTTACAGCTCCGAAGGCGCCCTGCTCGGCGAATTCGGCGAGGAGCGCCGCGCCTTTGTCGCCATAGCCAATGTGCCGAAACCGATGGTGTCGGCGATCCTTGCGGCGGAGGACGAGCGCTTCTACCAGCATCGCGGCGTCGACTACATCGGCGTCGGCCGCGCCGCGCTTTCCAATTTCGTTTCGGGCGGCGTTCGGCAGGGCGCCTCGACCATCACCATGCAGGTGGCGCGTAACTTCTTCCTCACGAAGGAGCGCACAATCACCCGGAAATTCAACGAGATGCTACTGGCGTTCAAGATCGAGGCGAGTCTCACCAAGGACGAGATCCTGCAGCTGTACGTCAACCAGATCTACCTCGGACAGCGCGCGTATGGCTTCGCCGCGGCATCGCAGATTTATTTCGGCAAGCCGCTTGAAAAGTTGACGGTAGCCGAGCAGGCGATGCTGGCGGGCTTGCCGAAGGCACCATCGAGCTTCAACCCCATCGCAAATCCGAAGCGGGCGCAGCTGCGGCAGCAGTATGTGCTTCGACGCATGCGCGACCTGGGCATGATCACCGAGGCCGAGCATGCCGATGCCGAGCGCCAGCCGGTGGTGGTCAAGCGCGGCACCACCGAGTTCCCCGTGCGCGCCGAGCATTTCGCCGAAATGGTGCGGCAGGCGATTTATGACCGCTACAAGGACGAAACCTATAGTCGGGGCATACGTGTCTACACGACGATTTCCGCGCGCCACCAGGAAGCCGCGTATGCGGCCGTGCGTCGCGGCGTTCAGGACTACGATCGCCGACATGGCTATCGGGGCCCGGAAGGCCATGCGGAGCTGCCGGCCAAATATACGGAAGAGCACCTCGAGGAAGCGCTACAGGATCATTCGGACAACGACGATCTCTACGTAGCCGTCGTTACGGATGCGACGCCGAAATCCGTGAAAGCCTATCGCCGCGGCGGCGAAACGGTGGAGATCGGAGAGGAAGGCGTTCGGTTCGCGGCGCGGATGCTGGGCGACAAAGTTAGTGCTAACCAACGTATCCGCCGCGGCGCCATCATCAGGGTGCAGAAAGACGACAAAGGCCGCTGGCACATCACGCAGCTGCCCGCTGTGGAGTCCGCGCTGATTTCCGTCGATCCTCGTGACGGGGCCGTGCGCGCGCTCGTCGGCGGCTTCGATTTCAGCCGCAACCAGTACAACCATGTCACCCAGGCGCTGCGGCAGCCCGGCTCGAGCTTCAAGCCGTTCATCTACTCGGCAGCACTGGAAAAAGGCTTCACGGCGTCGACGATCATCAACGACGCCCCGCTCACTTTTTCGGCAGCGCAGACCGGATCGGAGCCGTGGGAGCCCAAGAATTACGACGGGAAGTTCGAAGGGCCGATGCGCCTGCGGACCGCCCTCGTGAAATCGAAGAACCTCGTTTCGATCCGCATCTTGCAGGCAATCGGGCCTCAGTACGCGCAGGACTACATCAAGCGCTTCGGTTTCGATCCCAAACTTCACCCACCCTATCTCACGATGGCGTTGGGCGCGGGCAACGTGACGCCGCTGCAGATGGCCCAGGCGTATGCGGTCTTCGCGAACGGCGGCTACCGCGTGCCGGCTTATTTCATCGATCGCATCGAGGACAACCGCGGCAACGTGCTTGCGCAGGCAAAACCGCAGAAAGCCGGAGAGGGCGCCGAGCGGGTCATCGATCCGCGGAACGCTTTCATCATGCACAGCATCATGCGCGATGTGGTGCGCATGGGTACTGCCGCGCGCGCGATGAAGCTTGGCCGCGGCGACCTCGCGGGGAAAACCGGTACGACGAACGACTTCATCGACGCGTGGTTCTGCGGGTTCAATCCCGAACTCGTGGGGGTTGCGTGGATCGGCTTCGACCAGCCGCAGACGCTCGGCCGCAACGAGACCGGGGGCGCCGCGGCGCTTCCGATATGGATGGGATACGTGGCGACTGCGCTGAAAGGCGTCGCCGAACAACCATTCACCCCGCCGACCGGCGTCATCACCGTCCGCATCAATCCCGAGACCGGCACTCGCGCGGAAGAGGGTGAGTCCGGCGTCGTCGATTTCTTCTATCAGGAATTCCCGCCACCCGAAGGTGGCGGCGTTTCGATCGGCATGCCGACGAGCGGCGAGCGGCCCGCCGAGGAAGTTCGTAACCAGCTTTTCTGAGGATTCCGGACATGGCGAAGGTCCGCACCCGCAACGACGAGCGCAGCCGCATTGCGCACCTCGCGGCGCGGCTCATCGCCGAAGATGGCATCGAAGACTACGCCGCGGCCAAACGCAAAGCGGCGCGCCAGGCTGGCGTGCCGGATACGCGGCAGCTTCCGACGAACGACGAAATCGACGAGGCGCTCCGCACGCATCAGACGTTGTACGGCGGTGAGGCGCACGTCGCGCGGCTGCGCGAGCTTCGCACGCGCGCGCTCGAGATCATGCGCGAGCTCGCGGTGTTCAATCCTTACCTTACCGGCTCCGTCCTCTCCGGCACTGCAGGCAAATACGCCGACATCAATCTGCAGCTCTATACGGACCAGGGCAAAGACGTCGAGCTCTTTCTGATCGACCGGGACATTTCCTACCGCGCTGGCGAGCGGCGCCTGTGGTGCGGAGAGGTGCTGCGAACGGTCCCCGCGTTCACGGTGGACGACGATGGCCTGGAGATCGAGATCGTCGTGCTCGCGCTGGACGATCTTAGAAACCCGGTCAAGACGAGCCCGGAAGGCAAGGCGGTCGAGCGTGCCCGGCCGGAGGCCGTCCGCGCGCTGATCGCAACCTGAACGCGTACTCCGGCCTCAGCGCTGTTTGAGCTGCCGCGCGGCGTCGAGCGCGAAGTAAGTCAGGATCCCGTCCGCGCCCGCCCGCTTGAAGGCGAGCAGCGCTTCCATGATGCACTGCTCGTCGAGCCAGCCGTTCTGCACCGCCGCTTTGAGCATCGCGTACTCGCCGCTCACCTGATACACGTATGTCGGCGCGCGGAACGTGTCTTTCACGCGGCGTACGATGTCGAGATACGGCAAACCCGGCTTGACCATTACCATGTCGGCGCCCTCCTGCAGATCGAGGCCGACTTCCCACAGCGCCTCGTCGGAATTCGCCGGGTCCATCTGGTAGGTGTACTTGTTGCCGCGTCCGAGCTGCTTGGTCGAGCCGACTGCGTCGCGGAAAGGTCCGTAGAACCCGGACGCGTATTTGGCCGAGTAGGCGAGGATGCGCGTGTGGATGAAGCCTGCCTGATCGAGTGCCTGGCGGATCGCGCCCACCCGGCCGTCCATCATGTCCGACGGTGCGACGATGTCGACGCCTGCCTGCGCGCACACCACGGCCTGCTTCTGAAGGATCGCCACCGTTTCGTCGTTGAGCACGTATCCATCACGGTCGATCACACCGTCCTGCCCGTGCGTTGTGTAGGGGTCGAGCGCCGCGTCGGTGATCACCCCCAGCTCTGGAAAGCGCTTTTTCAATGCCGTCACGGCGCGCGGCACGAGGCCGCGCCGGTTCGTGGCCTCGCGGCCGTCCAGCGTCTTGAGCTTGTGGTCGATCGCGGGGAAAAGCGCCACGGCCGGCACGCCGAGCGTCAGGCAGGCTTCCGCGTGCTTGAGCAAACGGTCGACCGTGTAGCGGGAGACGCCGGGCATGGACGGCACAGCCTCGGTGCGGCTCTTCCCGTCGATCACGAAAATCGGATAGATCAGGTCATCTGAAGTGAGCACATGCTCACGCATCAGCCGACGCGAAAACGCGTCGCGGCGCATGCGCCGCATCCGTACGCGCGGATACTCGCCTAAAGGGTACATGTCTAATTTCCCGTGGTTTTTCCGGGATTCACGGCTTTGGGAACTAATTGGGGATTATAGTCGTCCTAGTGAGCAGACGATGTTTTATCGTCTCCCGCTTCTCCTCCCTGAGCGGGCGCCTTAATGCTTATTAAGGCTCTTTTGCCCCCGGTTTTACTCCCCTTTAACCGGGGGTTTTTTATTTCCGGGCCCTGATGACGGTGGAGCCGCGGCGCCCTCAGGGCTCGTGAGCCATGCCGCAACGGTCGCGTACGCGGACCGCTGACCGGTCCCGGCCACTGCGGAAAAAAGCTGCGCGGTCGCAGCCGGGTGGAGCTCGGGCAACAGCGCATTCGCTGCAGCGAGGTGCTTTGCCGCGTCCCCGCGGGTGAGCTTGTCGGCTTTCGTGAGCAACACCAGCACCGGCTGTCCGGAAGCCGCATGCCATTCCAGCAGTTGGCGGTCGAGCGGCGTCAACGGATGGCGGGCATCCACAATCAGTACGAGGCCTCGCAGCGAACGGCGATTCTGGAGATACGCGCTGATCAGCTTTCCCCAATGCGCCCGCTCTTTCTGGGGCACCGCCGCGTAGCCATAACCCGGCAGATCGACGAGGCGTCGGTTCCCGTCGCATTCGAAGAAGTTGATCGTTTGTGTGCGGCCGGGCGTCTTACTGACGAAAGCGAGCCGTTTGCGCTGCGTGAGCGCATTGAGGGCGCTCGATTTGCCGGCGTTCGAACGGCCGGCGAACGCGACTTCCGCGCCGAAATCCGGCGGCAGCTCGTGCAGCTCGTGCGCGGAGGCGACAAATCGAGCGGTGCTGAAAAGCGCCATGGCAACTATTTACGGCTGAGTGACATGGCCCCGGCCGCGCGCCGTGCGATACAATCTGCCGCTTTTCTGCCGAGTGAATCCCAAGGAGCAAGCATGAAGCTGCGCGTCGTCACGGCGGCGCTCGCTGGCGCGGTCATCTCTGCCGCTGCCCAGGGCCAGATCGTGGTCAAAGGAGAGCCCGCGAAAGCGCAACAAATCGTCAAGCAGGTTTGCGCGGCCTGCCATAATTCCGACGGAAACAGCGCGATTCCGACAAATCCGGTGATCGCAGGGCAGCATGCCGAGTATGCGTTCAAGCAGCTCCTGAACTTCAAATCGGAAGGCGGTAAGCCAGCGGAGCGCCCGAGCCCGATCATGACGGGCATCGTCGCCGGCCTCGGCCGCGACGACATGGCGAATCTCGCGTTGTATTTTGCCGGGCAGCAGCCGAAGCCGCGCACCGCGCGTGACCCGGAGCTCGTCAAGATCGGCCAGCAGATCTATCGCGGCGGGATTACCAAGAAAAATGTCGCCGCCTGTTCCTCGTGTCATGGACCGAACGGCGCGGGAATGCCGGCACAGTTTCCGCGGCTGGCCGGCCAGCATTCCCAGTACACGGCCGAAAAGCTCAGACAGTTTCGGGCGGGCGAGCGCGCGAACGATCCGAACCGGATGATGCGGCTCATCGCCGAGAAGCTGAGCGACCGCGAGATCGCGGCTGTCGCACAGTTCATCGAAGGCTTGCGATAGGCGCCGGTCAGGCGCGCAGTTGCGCGAACGCGCGCGCGGCTGCGGCCGCGGTTCTTTCGATTTCGGCAGCGCCATGTGCTGAAGAGACGAATCCGGCTTCGTAGGCGGATGGCGCGAGGTACACGCCCTCCGCGAGCATCGCGTGAAAGAAGCGATTGAAAAGCGCGGCATCGGATTGCATCACCTCCGCGTACGACTGCGGCGGAGTCTCCCGAAAATAGATGCCGAACATTCCGCCGACGCTGCGCGCCGAAAACGGTACGCTGCATGGCGCTGCGGCTTCCATCAGCCGACGGCATAGCGACTCCGCGGATGCGGCGAGCGCTTCGTAAAATCCTGGCGCCTGCACGAGTTTGAGCGTCGCGAGCCCGGCCGCGAGCGCAACCGGATTGCCGGACAGCGTGCCCGCCTGGTAAACGGGACCGAGCGGGGCGATCGCTTCCATGACGTCGCGCCGCCCGCCGAACGCACCGACCGGCATGCCGCCCCCGATGACTTTCCCCAGCGTGGTCAGGTCCGGCTTGATGCCGTACAGACCTTGCGCTCCGGTGAGGGCCACGCGGAAACCGGTCATCACTTCGTCGAAAATCAGCAGCGCGCCGTGACGCGTGCAGAGCTCGCGCAGCCTCTCCAGAAAACCCGCTCGGGGCGCGACGAGGTTCATGTTGCCCGCGACCGGCTCCACGATCACCGCCGCGATTTCAGCGCCCGCGGATTCGAACGTGCGCTCCAACTCGGCGGTGTCGTTGTACTCGAGCACGACCGTATGCGCGGCGGTCTCGACAGGCACGCCGGCCGAGCTCGGCTGTCCCAGCGTGAGCGCCCCCGAGCCCGCCTTCACGAGCAATCCATCCGCGTGGCCGTGATAGCAGCCCTCGAACTTCACGATTTTCGAGCGGCGCGTGAAACCGCGCGCAAGCCGGATCGCGCTCATCGTGGCTTCGGTCCCGGAGCTGACGAGCCGCACCTGCTCGAGTGAAGGCACGAGGCGGCACAAGAGCTCGGCCATTTCGACCTCGATCTCGGTCGGTGCGCCGAAGCTCAAGCCCGCCGCGCTCGCGCGCGTCACCGCTTCGATCACCTCGGGGTGCGCGTGACCTGCGATGAGCGGACCCCACGAGCCGACGTAGTCGATGTAGCTTGAACCGTTGGCATCCCAGACGCGTGCGCCTTCACCGCGCGTGAAAAAAAGCGGCGTGCCGCCGACCGCGCGGAATGCCCGAACCGGCGAGTTGACGCCGCCGGGCGTAACGGCGCGAGCGCGCTTGAACAGGTCTTCGTTTCGATTCATGAACGGGATTCGAAGGAGGCGATGACTTTTCTCGCGGCAGCGGTGACATCGGTCGCTTCGAAGAGCGCCGAGATGACGGCCACCGCGTCCGCACCGGCACGGCCGAGCTGACCGGCGTTTTCGGCCGTGATGCCGCCGATCGCGACGATCGGAACGGTGAGCTCCGCTTTCGCTTTCGTGAGCAGATCGACCGGCGGACGGACCGCGCCGGGCTTTACGCGCGAAGGAAAGAAACTTCCGAAGGCGACGTAATCGGCGCCGTTGCGCTCGGCAGCGCGCGCGTTCTCGAGATTGTCGTAGCAGGAGACGCCGACGATCTTGTCCGCGCCAACCGCTTCGCGTGCGTCGATGCACGACCGGTCGTCCCTGCCCACGTGTATTCCGTCCGCGTCAGCTTCAATCGCGACATCTACGTAATCGTTCACGATCAACGCCGCGCCATGCGCAGCACACAGGTTCTTCAGTTCACGAGCCTGCGCGAGCAAAGTTGCGAGCGATGCGACTTTGTTACGGTACTGCACGACACGAACACCACCGGAGAGGGCAGCGCGAGTGAGCTGTAACAGGCGCTCGGTATCCGCGATATCCGGCGTAACAGCGTAAAGGCCGCGAACCCACAAGCGGGCGCGGGTCGCGCTCAAGATTTCTCCTGGCCGCGATCTTCCACCGTTTCTTCCTCGCGGGCCCAGAACAATCGATCGGGTATGTGCTGACCCATGCCGGGCCTGAACGCGGCTTTCAGCGTTTGCCACGTGTACTCCTGCGCGTCTTTCACGGCGTCGCCGATCGACAGACCGTTTGCGATCGTTGCGGCGATGGCCGAAGCGAGCGTGCAACCCGAACCGTGGTAAGAGCCGGGCAGCCGATGCCAGCTATCGCTGCGCAGAACGCCTTCCTGCCCATAAAGCGTATTCACGACCTGCGGCGTATTTTCATGCGTGCCCGTCACGAGCACGTACTCACAGCCGCTCGCGATGAGCCTTCGCGCGCATTCGGCAAGATCCGGATCGTCGTCGTCGTTGTTCTCGTTTATCGCGAGACGGCGCGCTTCGAGACTGTTAGGCGTGATGATCGTCGTCTGCGGCACGAGGAGCTCGCGTAAGGCGGCGACCATTTCTTCCGACGCGAGCTCGTCCCCGCGGCCCGAAGCGAGCACCGGATCGAGGACAAGTGGAATCTCGGGATAGTCCGACACGACTTCCGCGATGGCGGCGATCGTTTCGACACTGCCAAGCACACCGATCTTGAACGCAGCGACCGGCATGTCTTCCAACACGCAGCGCGCCTGATCGGCAACCCACTCGGCATCGATCGCGCTCACGTCGTCGACGCCCGTGGTGTCCTGGATCGTCACCGCTGTCACGACGGAAAGCGGATGGCAGCCCATGCTCGACAGCGTCATGATGTCGGCCTGGAGCCCCGCGCCGCCGCTCGGATCCGAAGCGGCGAAGACGAGAACGATGGGCGGAAGCTCAGCCATTTCGGGGGGGAGCGCCCAGCTGAAGAGTGAGAAGGCGGGGCGAATCGTCTAAAATCGCGATTTTAACCCAATTCCCTAGCGCTCTCTCCCGGAAGACATGACGACGGCGGACACCGAAGTATTCAAAACCTACATGTGTCTCATCTGTGGCTTCATCTACGACGAGGCTGCCGGTGTTCCCGAAGAAGGCATCGCGCCCGGCACGAAATGGGAGGATGTACCGATGAACTGGACGTGCCCCGAGTGCGGCGCGCGGAAGGAAGATTTCGAGATGGTCGAGATCTGATGCGAATACTCCACACGATGATCCGGGTAGGCGATCTGCAGCGATCGATCGATTTCTACACGCAGGTCCTGGGCATGCGCCTGCTGCGCAAAGCGGATTATCCGGGCGGCCGGTTCACGAACGCGTTCGTGGGATACGACGACGAGTCGAAAGCCGCGGTGCTCGAGCTTACCCACAACTGGGATACGAAATCGTACGACCTTGGAACGGGCTACGGGCATGTCGCCGTGGAAGTCGAAGATGCGTACCAGGCGTGCGAAGAAGTGCGCAAGCGCGGCGGCAGGGTGACGCGCGAGCCGGGGCCGATGAAGCACGGCACGACGGTGATCGCTTTCGTCGAAGATCCCGACGGCTACAAGATAGAGTTCGTTCAGCGCAAGGCGCGCTGAATCGCTCCACCGCCTAAGGTATGCGACTCGCGCGGTAATCCGCGATTTTCACGAAGTCCGCGACTGACAATGTCTGTGCGCGACGCTGGCTGTCGAGTCCGAGCGACGCGAGCTCTTCCGGTGTGACGATATGGCCGAGGGTGTTGCGCAGTGTCTTGCGGCGCTGTGCGAACGCTGCTGCGACAGTCTCGGCGAGTAGACGGTCGTCGCGCGCACGAAGCGCGTCTGCCTGCCGCGGAAGCATGCGCACGATCGCGGAATCCACTTTCGGTGCAGGACGAAAGGCGGACGGCTGCACGTCGATGAGCTTTTCCATTTCGAAGCGGTACTGCAGCATCACGGAAACGCGTCCGTATTCCGACGAGCCCGCCGGGGCAACCATCCGGTCGACGACTTCTTTCTGAAGCATCACGTGGATGTCGCGGAGGGCCGGCGCATTTTCGGCCAGAGAAAAAAGCAGCGGCGTGGAAATGTGATACGGCAGATTGCCCACGACGCGCAGTCCGGGTCCGAGCGCGGCGAAATCGAACTCGAGTGCGTCTCCCTCGTGGATGACCAGGCGCTCCGGAGGATACGCCTCGCGGAGGCGCGCAACGATGTCGCGATCTATTTCGACGACGTGAAGGCGTGCCACCGCAGACGCGAGGGGACGCGTGAGCGCGCCAAGCCCGGGTCCGATCTCGACGATCGTGTCGTCGCTCTGCGGCGAAATGGCCGCGATGATGTCCGCGATGACCGCTTGATCGACTAGGAAATTCTGGCTGAAGCGCTTGCGGGGCCGGTGCGGAACGCTCAACGAGCAAGCTCACAGGCGAGTTCGATCGCGGCGAGAAGACTTCCGACTTCGGCGCGACCCGTGCCGGCGAGGTCGAGCGCGGTGCCGTGATCGACTGAAGTGCGCACGAAAGGCAGCCCGAGTGTCACGTTCACGCCGGTGCCGAAGCTCGCGTGCTTGAGCACCGGAAGGCCCTGGTCGTGATACATCGCCAGCACCGCATCCGCTTCACGCAAGCGATCCGGGTTGAACAACGTATCGGCGGGCAATGGGCCGACGAGGTGATGACCGGCTTTGCGCAGCGACTCCAGTACAGGCGCGATCACTTCGATCTCTTCACGACCGAGATGCCCCGATTCACCGGCGTGCGGATTCAGTCCCGCGACGAGCACGCGAGGCTCGTCGATTCCGAAGCGTTCGACGAGATCGTGCCGCAGGATCCTCAAAGTCTCGATGAGCGTCTCACGCGTGATCGCGGCCGGCACATCGCGAAGCGCGAGATGTGTCGTGGCGAGCGCAACCCGCATGCCGCCGCCGACGAGCATCATGACCACTCGATGCGTGCCCGAGCGCTCTGCAAGGAATTCGGTGTGTCCGGTGAATGGGATGCCGGCATCGTTGATGACGCCTTTGTGAACGGGTGCCGTGACCATCCCCGCGAACGTACCGCGCATGCAGCCGTCCGCCGCCAGCTCGAGCGTGCGCAGCACGTAGCGACTGTTCGCGGGGTCGAGCTGGCCGGGCTCGGAGGGTGCCGCGAGCGGCACGTGCAGAACCGCGAGATTCCCTGAGTCAGACCTCTCCGGATGTTCCGCGTCGAAATCGCAAACCCTGATCGCCAGACCGACACTGCGTGCACGCGCCTCGAGCATGTCCCGATCGGCGATGACAACAAGACGTGTCTGGAGCGGGGCCCGCACGAGCCGAAGGCAGAGCTCGGGACCGATGCCCGCGGGCTCGCCTGCGGTGACCGCTATCAGCATGGGTTGCTTCAACGTTCGTCGAGGCGCACCTCGACATATGCGCGGTCGCGGAGCTGGCGCACCCATTCCTGGTAGGCTTCATCGGCCTTGCGTGCGCGCAATGTCTGGCGTGCAGCGAGGCGGCGCCGTTCTTTGGACACGTCCTGCGTCCCGCGTTCGAGCACCTGAATCAGGTGCCAGCCGAACGGCGATCGAACGGGCGCGCTGATTTCGCCGGGCTTGAGATTGTTCATCGCACGCTCGAATTCGGGCACCGTGTCGCCCGGCAATATCCAGCCAAGCTCGCCGCCGCGCGACGCGCTTGCATCCTCGGAGTGCACACGCGCGAGCTCGGCGAAATCCGCTTTGTTCTCCAGCCGCTCCTTGAGGCCGAGCAGCCGGTTGCGCGCTTCGGTCTCCGACACGAGCTCGTTCGTCTTCAGAAGAATGTGACGAACCCGGGTCTGCTGCACGCTGGCGGGCCCCTGCGCCGTCGTCGCCGCGCCACCGCGGCGGTCGTTGAGCCTGAGAATGTGGAAACCGTTCGCGCTGCGCAGGATGCCGCTCACCTCGCCCGGCTTCATCGCCTTCACCGCATCGTAGAAGATGGTGGGCAGACGCTCGCCGGGTCGCCATCCCATCTCGCCGCCGCGCAGTGCATCGGGCGCTTCGGAAAAAGCCGCCGCGACCTGGCGGAAATCGGCGCCTTTCGTAAGCTGCCCGAGCGCCTGCTCGGCGCGCGCCCGCCGCCCCTGAAGCTGTTCCGGGCTCGCGTTTTCGGGAACGACGACGAGGATGTGCGAAAGATTGACTTCGTCGCTGCGCATCCCCTCGCTTGCAGAGGTGGTGAGCAGCGCGTCTATTTCACTTTCAGTGACGACGATCTTGTTGTCGACTTCGCGCTCGCGCAGTCGGCTCATGACGATCTCGTTCCGGATGTCCTCACGAAACTTCGCGTAAGGCACACCGTCGCCTTCCAGTGTCTTGCGCAGAGTCTCGAGCGTCAGGTTGTTCTGTTCCGCGATGCGGCCGATTGCGCGCTCGAGGTCGGTATCGTCGACGCGCAGCCCCGTTTCCTTCGCAAGCTGCAGCTGCACACGATCGCCGATCATGCGCTCGAGCAACTGACGTTCGACGACGCTCTTGGGCGGCGGCGTCGTGCCTTGCTGCGCGAGCTGTTTCATCGCGAAGCGCGCGCGCTCATCGAGCTCGAGCGCGGTGATCGCTTCATCGTTCACGATGGCAACGATGCGATCGAGGACGATCGGCTGCCGCGGTTTTTGCGCCTGCGCGTACGTGAGCGGCGTGAACAGGAAGGCCGCGGCACACAACGCGGAGGCTATCAACCCGGCAACGCGCGGTGCCGGAATACGGGTCGGGTAGCGAAGCAAGAAGGCTCTCATGGGGATCACTGGGGCGAGCGGCGGACGATCGGGGCCCGACGTGTCGCTCGTCACTGGCTGGTGGCGCGCGGTTCGAGGCGAGTATACCCGCCGATGTTTCGGCGGAGAACGTCCATCGGATTAGAGCCTATCCGGGAGAGGCCGTTCAATTCGAGCTGCAGGAAAATCGAGGTGTTCTCGGCGTTCAAAGCCGTTGCGAAGCGGTGCAGGACCGTGCGGAAAGCCCAGCACCCGCCGTCATATTCGAAGCCCGCGAGCGCTTCGAGTGTGCGGTTGTCCCGCAGAGACCAGTTCCAGCGCCCCACCACGCTCCAGTTGGCCGTGACGGGCCACTGGAACGACACGTCCGTCTGTCTGATGAGATCGATCGTATTGCGGTAGGCGAGGTTCAACACTTTGCCCGGCCCGGGCTGATAGCGCGTGGCGATATTGAATCGCTGGGTCTGGCTGCGATCGGTGTTGTACTGCCAGCCGGCTTCCGCCGTCCAGTTCTGCAGGATCGTGCCGCTCAGCGCGGCGAGCAGGTCGGAGCTTGCGCTGTGATCCGGGCGCGGCGGCACGCCAGGCAGTGTCACGCGCTGGCTCTGGAAGTAGTAGCGCTGCGCGACTGCGACCCGCAGCCTTTCAACACCGGTCTCGGGGTGAATGAGCCGCGAGGTTACTCCGAACGTTACTTGGTTCGCGTCGTTGATCCGGTCATGGCCGCTGAACTGGTTTTCCGTGAACATTGTCGCGAAGCTCACGTCCTGCACGCCGCTTTCGAAATTCGGCAGCCGGCTCTGGTCTTTGAAAGGAATGTACACGTAGAAAAGCCGCGGCTCGAGCGTCTGCACGAATGGCATTCCCGCGAGGCGCGTATCGCGCTCGAACACGAGACCGGCGTCGGTCGTGACTATCGGAAGCGTGCGCGTCTGCCGCTCGACCCCCTGTGTGTTCGGATCGACCATATAACGCGTCACGTGCAGGCCTGCCTTGGGGGTGACGTATGCGTACGAGGTCTGCAGCGGCAGCGAAAAGCTCGGATAGGCGAGCGCTCGTTTGCCGTTGACGAGCGACGGGTGGTCGAAGTCGACGTAGCTCGACAAGAGATCGAAGTCCCCGCCCAGACCGCCCAGAACGTCCTGCTGAAAGGCATTCAGCAGGAGCTGCGGTTTGCGGTTGTAGGGCGGAGTGATCGGCGCGAGCGGATCTGTCTGCAGTGTCTGCCAGCTCTGTGCAAGCGCGGAGAACGAATACGTGCCGCTCCGACCCCATACGCCGGAGCGCGCCAGAAGGAGCTCGTTCGCCAGCGTCGTGCGTGAAGTCACCGCGATGTGCGTCGAGAGATCCGTGAAGTATTTGTCGTCCGAAACCCGATTGATATTGACCGCAGCGCCCCACCCATTCGGAAGCGTGTGACCATGCTTGAGAAAATATCCGTACCGGTTCGAATGGGTTTGTCTGTCGTCGGGCAGGTACTCGAGGCGCGCTTCGCCGCGGAAAGTAGGTTCCAGGTATCGAAACTCGGTGCCGAGCTGCAGGCCGCGCTTGCTCATGACGCGCGGAAAAAGCGTCGCGTCGTAATTGGGGGCGAGGTTGAGGTAGTAAGGCGCCGTGAACTCGATCCCGGTCGAGGTCGCGCTGCCATAATGCGGCGTGAGAAATCCGGACTTTCTCTCCCGATGCAGCGGAAAGGAAATGTAGGGTGCGTAAAAGATCGTCTGGTTGAGAAAGACGATGCTTGCGCCGCGTGCGACGCCGACGTCGCGTCCTTTATCTATGTCGAGCTCGCGTGCGCGAATGAACCAGTCGTCGGTGTTCGGACCGCACGTGGTATAGCTCGCCTGCTCCAAGCGGTAGAGGTCCGGCCCCTGAAAGAGCAGTCGGTCCGCGGTTCCGCGGCCCTGTAAGCCAACCGGACGGGACGGCTGTGTCGCGAAGCTGTCCGCCGGCGCGACCTCGGCGCCGCCCGGCGGGACATAGTCCGGCGGAATCGGGCTCAACCGAAACCTCGGCCTGTCCATGAAGCCGCGCTCGGTGCCCAAATTGAAGCGCAGGCGATCGCCTTCGATGACATCGCGCCCGCGTTCGGCGCGTACGTTGCCCTTCGCGTCGAGCTGCTCGGTGGGCGCCTCGTAGCGCATCCAGTCGGCCGAAAACGTCTCGTCCATGCGACGCAGCCGTACTTTGCCTTCGGCCTCGATCTCGTTTTCGGAATGGCCCTGCAGCCTGTCCGCCTCGAGGAATATGGGCGCAGGCTGCTGCGGCGCGGGCTGCTGTGCGGAAAGCGCGCCCTGCGGCTTGAGGCGTATACCGTCTGCGGCCGAGGCGGCGAGTGGGGCGGCGCAGAGCACGATGAACGTGACGCCTATTGTTCGAGTTGTCTGCATCGCGGGAGGCGGCGTGAGCGGTGGTAAAATCGCATAATTCACCCCCGAAGGCAATTCCATCCCGCGTTCGAATGTCCAACGGCGATCTACGTTTCGATGAATTGCGCGAATGGGTCTCGGCATGCCTCGGCAGGAGCGACCTCGCGTTTCAGCGCGCTTCCGAAGACGCGAGCTTCAGACGCTATTTCCGCGTGAGTGGAGATGGCCGATCGTGGATCGTGATGGACGCGCCGCCCGAGCGCGAAGACTGCCGGCCGTTCGTGAAAGTCGCGCGCCTCATGCACGCCGCCGGCGTGCACGTACCTGAAATCATCGCCGAGGATATCGGGCGCGGATATCTGCTCCTCTCGGATCTTGGCACGAAGACGTATCTCGCCGTCTTGAACGAGACGAATGCCGATGCGCTTTTCTCCGACGCGCTCGATGCGCTCGTGAAGTGGCAGCTCGCGAGCAAACCCGGCACGCTGCCGCCGTACGACGAAGCTCTGCTGCGCCGGGAGCTTTTGCTGTTTCCCGAGTGGTACCTCGAACGGCATCTCGGCGTTCAGCTGGACCGGCAGCAGCGGGGCACGCTCGAGACTCTGTTCGCGCGTCTGATCGACGCGAGCCTCGCGCAGCCCAAGGTCTACGTGCACCGCGATTACATGCCGCGAAACCTCATGCTGAGCGAACCGAATCCCGGCGTGCTCGATTTTCAGGACGCGGTTTACGGGTCGATCACCTACGACGTCGTGTCGCTCTTTCGCGACGCGTTCCTGTCGTGGCCCGAAGCGCGCGTGCTCGACTGGAGCGCGCGGTACTGGGAGCGCGCCAGGAAAGCCGGCTTGCCGGTGCATGCCGACTTCGGAGATTTCTATCGGGCATTCGAATGGATGGGCCTGCAGCGGCACCTGAAAGTGCTCGGCATATTCGCGCGTATCCACTATCGTGACGGCAAGCCCGGCTATCTCGAGGATACGCCGCGGTTCCTGGCGTACGCGCGACCGGTCGCCGAGCGTTACTCGGAGCTCTCGGGTCTCGTGAGCCTTCTGGATATCGTTGAGAAGCGCGCGCCACACGCCGCATATACCTTCTGACGTGAAAGCGATGATCCTGGCCGCCGGGCGCGGCGAGCGCATGCGTCCACTGACCGACGCGACTCCGAAGCCGTTGCTCGAGGCGGGCGGAAAACCTCTCATTGCCTGGCTGATCGAATCGCTCGCAGGCGCCGGGTTCCGCGAGCTGGTGATCAACGTCTCGCATCTCGGCGCGCGCGTCGAAAGCGCGCTCGGCGACGGGCGCCGCTGGAACGTGCTCATCCGATACTCGCACGAGCTCGAAGCGCTGGAGACTGCCGGCGGCATTGCGAACGCGCTGCCATTACTGGGCCGCGAGCCTTTTGCGGTGGTGAATGGAGATGTTCACACCGATTTCGATTTTTCGACCCTCGCAGCGCCGAAAAGCGGCGATCTCGCTCACCTCGTGCTGATCGACAACCCCGCGCACCACCCGACTGGCGATTTCGCGCTCGAGGGCAGGCGTGTCGCGCTCGAGGGCACGCCAAAGTACACGTTCAGCGGCATCGGTGTGTATGATCCTTCGTTGTTCGCGGACATACCGGCCGGTACGAAGTGCCAGCTTGCTGCTGTGCTCAAGCCGAACATCGCCGCGGGGCGCGTGAGCGGCGAACATTTCGGCGGCCGTTGGTGCGATGTCGGTACACCGGAGCGCCTGAAAGCCCTCGACCGCGCGCTCCGCGCCTGATTTCGGGAAGCAATCGATGGATTCAGCTCTGTACGCGGCGCGCCGTGCACGGCTCGCCGCCCGCATGCAGCACGGCGTTGCGGTGATTCCCACCGCGCCGGAGCGCACGCGTAACCGCGACGCCCACTACCCGTATCGTTACGACAGTTATTTCTACTATCTCACCGGATTTCCCGAGCCGGACGCCGTGCTGGTGGTGATCGCCGGCGACAAACCGCGGAGCGTCCTTTTTTGCCGCGAGAAGAACGAGGAGCGCGAGATCTGGGACGGCTATCGCTATGGACCGGAAGCGGCCCGCGAGCTCTTCGGTCTGGACGAGGCGCATCCGACCGCGAGGCTCGACCTGACGATGCCCGAGCTCCTGGCGAACGAGCCCGCGGTCTATTGCCATCTGGGTGCCGATGCCGATTGGGACTCGCGCGTGATCCGCTGGATGAACGAGGTGCGCAATCGCGCGCGCGCCGGCGTGACGCCGCCGGAATCGATCAGCGATGTGCATGTTCCGCTCGACGAAATGCGAGTCGTCAAGGACGCTGCGGAAATTGCCGTCATGCGCCGCGCCGCCGATATTTCGGCCGGGGCACACCGCCGCGCGATGCGTGCTGCACGACCGGGCGTCGGCGAGTACGAGATCGAAGCGGAGCTGCTGCACGAATTCCGGCGGAGCGGTGCACAAGCGCCGGCGTATACGCCTATTGTCGCGTCGGGCGAGCATGCGTGCGTGCTGCACTACGTGGAGAACAACGGCACCCTCGGCGATGGCGAGCTCCTGCTGATCGACGCCGGCTGTGAGCTCGACGGCTATGCATCGGATATCACGCGGACTTTTCCTGTGAACGGCCGTTTCACCGGCCCGCAACGCGACATCTACGAGCTCGTTCTGGCCGCTCAGACGGCCGCAATCGCGGAGGTGAAGCCGGGAAACCGCTGGAGCGCACCGCACGACGCCGCAGTGAACGTGCTCGTCCAGGGCTTTCTCGATGTCGGGCTGCTCACGGGCAGTCTGGAGCAGGCGCTGGAAACGGAAAGCTACAAGAAGTTTTACATGCACCGAACCGGGCACTGGCTCGGTCTCGATGTACACGACGCCGGCGCATACAAGCGCGATGGGGACTGGCGAGAGCTCCTGCCCGGCATGGTGCTCACCGTTGAGCCGGGCTGCTATATACGACCCGGTCCTGACGTGCCCCGGCAGTACGCCGGCATCGGTGTGCGCATCGAAGACGACGCCGTCGTCACCGAGTCCGGATGCGAGATCATCACGGCCGCAGCACCGAAAACGATAGCCGATATCGAAGCGCTGATGTGCCGAAGCGCAACATGAACGGCGCTTCACCTCACGGAGGCTGCCAGGAGTAGCCCATGCACGTCGACGCCGCGGTCATCGGTGGCGGGCCCGTTGGCGCCGCGGCGGCGCTCGAGCTCGAGGCTGCTGGGCTCAGCGTCCTCCTCATCGAAGCGCGAGATGCGCTGACACCGGCGCGCGACGCGAGGCCACTCGCGCTCTCGCACGGCAGCCGGCTCATACTCGAACGGCGGGGCGTGTGGGACCTGCTTGGCAGCGCGACGCCCGTCACGCGAGTTCACATTTCACAACGTGCGCGCTTCGGACGTACCGTGTTCACCGCTCACGACGCACAGCTGCCCGCGTTGGGATACGTCGTCGATTACTCCATGCTTGGAGCCGCGCTCGACTCCGCCGTGGCCGCTGCACAGGCGCGCGGCGCGCTGCGGACCCTGCGCGGCACGCGCGTCACCTCGATTGCGCACGACAGCGCGGCGGCACACATCCAGTTCGACACGCCCGCAAGCGCTGAAGACTGCTTCGCATCCGTCGTCGTCGTTGCGGACGGGAACGCGGAAGCGGCGGGTGTAGACGTACGCGTCGTCGAATACGGCCAGACCGCGGTGTCCGCGCGCGTCGAAACGCCGCTCCATCACGACCATACCGCGTACGAACGCTTTACGCCGGATGGACCGCTCGCACTGCTGCCGTACGGCAGCGGATATGCGCTCGTGTGGGTGACCGCGCCGCCTTTCGCCGAGCAACTGTGCAGCGCAACAGCCGATGAATTCGCGGAAGCGCTCCGCGAATGCTTCGGCGACCGGCTCGGGGGTTTTACTCGCGTAACCTCCCGCGCAGCACATCGGCTCGTGCTGCGGATTGCGGAACATCCGACGGCCGGTCGCGCAGCCCTCGTCGGCAATTCAGCCCAGGCGTTGCATCCGGTCGCAGGCCAGGGGCTCAACCTGGGCCTGCGCGACGCGTGGGAGCTCGCAACTGAAATCCGCAAGCGTGGGGCCGGGGACGCGGCGTTGCTGCGAGCGTATGCCGCCCGCCGCCGCATCGATCGCTTCGGCGGTATCGGCTTCACGCATGGCTTGGTGAAAATGTTCTCGAACGACTGGCCGCCGCTCGCCATCGCACGGGGCATCGGCCTCAAGCTGCTCGATAACTTTCCTCCGGCGAAGGATTTCGTCGTTCGCCGCATGATATTCGGCGCGCGCGGCTGATGCGAGCGTGCGTTCACGTCGGGCGTTGCGTTGTGCGGAGAAGCGAACGACGTAACTCTCTCTCGCATCGATTATTTTTCTGCGCGACCACGAGCAGCGCGTATGCGTCGAAAGTGCCGCGCGGCGCATACGAAGCTTTTCCTCGCCTGCGCCGTACGATTACAATTACGCCCTTTCCAAAAAAATTCCCATTGCGGTTCCGCGCTGCATGCGTATCGGCCCTTTTCAACTGAAGAACAACCTGATCGTCGCACCGATGGCCGGTGTGACGGATCGTCCGTTTCGTCAGTTGTGCAAGCAAATGGGTGCCGGCATGGCGGTATCCGAAATGGTCGCGAGCAATTCGCTGCTCTGGGGTTCCGAAAAGACGCGGCGGCGTGCGAATCACGACGGCGAAGTCGAGCCGATCTCGGTGCAGATCGCCGGTGCGGATCCGCAAATGCTGGCTGAAGCGGCGCGTTACAACGTCGATGAAGGCGCGCAGATCATCGACATCAACATGGGTTGTCCCGCGAAGAAAGTCTGTAACGTCATGGCAGGTTCCGCGTTGCTCAAGGACGAGCCGCTCGTTGCGCGCATTCTGGAGTCGGTCGTCAATGCCGTGGACGTGCCCGTCACGCTCAAGATTCGCACCGGGTGGGACCGAAACAATCGCAACGCCGTGAAGGTCGCGAAAATCGCAGAAGCGAGCGGCGTGCAGGCGCTCGCGATACACGGCCGCACGAGAGCGTGCGGCTTCTCGGGCGACGCCGAGTACGACACGATCGCGGAAGTGAAGTCGCGGCTGGCGATCCCCGTGATCGCGAATGGCGACATCGACACACCGGAGCGCGTGAAAGACGTGCTCGAGCGCACACGTGCGGACGCCGTGATGATCGGCCGCGCCGCACAGGGCCGGCCCTGGATGTTTCGGGAGATCAGTCACTATCTGGCCACCGGGGAGCGTCTGCCGCCGCCCGAAGTGGCCGAGATACACCGCGTTCTGGTGAACCACCTGAACGACCTGTACGGTTTTTACGGCGAATACACAGGCGTGCGCGTCGCGCGCAAGCACATTTCCTGGTACACGAAAGGTCTGGCGGGATCGGCGGCATTTCGCCACGGCATGAATCAGTTGCAGACTGCGGCGGAGCAGCTCGCCGCGGTGAACGCTTTTTTCGCGGAGCTTGCGGAGCGGGGGCGACGCCTGCAGTACATCGAGGAACTCGCGGCATGATGAACGACAACGAAATGGCTCGCGTGGTGCGCAGAGCCATCGAAGGGTATTTCAAGGATCTGGATGGAGAACGGGCCCGCGGTGTCTACGACATGGTGATCAATTGTGTCGAAAAGCCGCTGCTCGAGTCGGTGCTGCACCGCGTCCGAGGCAACCAGACGCACGCGGCGGAAATGCTGGGCATCAACCGCAACACCCTGCGCAAGAAAATGAAAGCGCACGGCATCAAGTTCTGAGCGGCTTACGATCGGTGGCTGTAATCAAGCACGCACTTCTCAGCGTTTCGGACAAGAGGGGCATCGTCGATTTTGCCCGCGGGCTGCGGGCGCACGGCGTAAACCTCATCTCGACCGGCGGGACCGCCAAACTCCTGCAGGAAGCCGGCTTGCCGGTGACGGAAGTCGCGGACTATACCGGCATCCCCGAAATGCTGGACGGCAGGGTGAAGACACTGCACCCCAAAGTGCATGGCGGGATCCTTGCGCGCCGCGATCTGCCGGCGCACATGGAAGCGCTCGAGCGCGCGGGGATCAAAACGATCGACCTCGTCGTGGTGAACCTCTACCCCTTCAGCGAAACGGTCGCGCGCCCCGGATGCACGCTCGCCGAAGCGATAGAAAACATCGACATAGGCGGTCCCGCGATGGTGCGCAGCGCCGCCAAAAACTATCAGCACGTAACCGTTGTGACCGATCCGGCGGATTACACGCCGCTGCTGAGGGAGATGGCTGCGGCAAGCGGTGGCGTCGGGGCGGAGACGCGCTTCCGGCTCGCACAGAAGGCTTTCACGCACACGGCCGGATACGACGGCGCCATCAGCAACTATCTCACTCGACTGGATGCCTCGGGCGCCTCGCGCGAGTTCTTTCCGCGAAGCCTCAATCAGCAGTTCGAGCTCGCACAACCGCTGCGGTACGGCGAGAATCCGCATCAGCGCGCGGCGTTTTACCGCGACCTGCAGCCCGTCGCCGGAGGTCTGGCGCAGTACAGGCAAGTACAGGGCAAAGAGCTTTCGTACAACAACATCGGCGATGCCGACGCGGCGTGGGAGTGCGTCAAAACGTTCGATACGCCGGCGTGCGTCATTGTGAAACATGCCAACCCATGCGGGGTAGGCCTCGGTGAAGACCTCGAGATCGCATATCGCAAAGCACACGCAACGGATCCGACGTCTGCGTTCGGCGGCATCATCGCGTTCAACCGGCTGCTCGAGGAAGCGGCGGCGCGCGCCGTGTGCGAGCAGTTCGTGGAAGTCGTGATCGCGCCCGAGATATCGGACGCGGCAGCGGCTGTCATGGCCGCGAAAGCGAACATTCGCGTGCTCGCGGTGCCACTCGGGGCCGAGGCGAACGCGCTCGACTTCAAACGCGTCGGCGGCGGCCTGCTCGTCCAGACGCCGGATGCGCTGAACGTGCCGTCATCCGGGCTCAAGGTGGTGACGAAGCGCGCGCCGGATTCGCGCGAGCTTGCGGACCTTCTTTTCGCCTGGCGTGTGGCGAAGTTCGTGAAGTCGAACGCGATCGTGTTCTGTGCACAGGGCCGGACGCTCGGTATCGGTGCGGGGCAGATGAGCCGTGTCGATTCGGCGCGCATCGCGGCGATCAAGGCGCAGAACGCGCACCTCGCGCTCGCGGGGTCGGTCGTTGCTTCTGACGCTTTTTTCCCATTCCGTGACGGCGTAGATGTCGTCGCCGAAGCGGGAGCTAACGCGGTGATCCAGCCGGGCGGGAGTCTGCGCGACGGCGAAGTCATCGCTGCCGCGGACGAGCACGGCCTCGCGATGGTGTTCACCGGCGTGCGACATTTCCGTCATTAAATGAAAATCCTCGTCATCGGCTCCGGTGGCCGGGAGCACGCGCTTGCCTGGAAGCTCGCGCAGTCTCCACGCGTGTTCAAGGTTTTCGTCGCGCCGGGCAATGCGGGTTCCGCGGGCGAGGAGGGCGTGACGAACGTTCCACTCACGACGTTTCCCGAGCTCGTCGAGTTCGCGAAAACCGAAGCCATCAATCTCACCGTCGTCGGACCCGAAGCACCTCTGGCGGCGGGTGTCGTCGATGCATTTCAGGCGGCGAACCTGCGCATCTTCGGACCGACGCGCGCCGCCGCGATGCTCGAAAGCTCGAAGGATTTCGCGAAGAGCTTCATGATTCGCCACCGCATTCCGACGGCAGCTTACGCGACCTTTACGGATGCCAAGGCAGCCCGCGAATACATCGAGCGCCAGGGCGCGCCGATCGTCGTGAAAGCCGACGGCCTTGCGGCAGGCAAAGGCGTGGTGGTAGCGATGACGGTTGCCGAGGCGCATAGCGCCGTCGACCGGATGCTCGTCGACAATCAGATGGGCGAAGCCGGCGCGCGAGTCGTCATCGAAGAATTCCTCGAAGGCGAGGAAGCGAGCTTCATCGTGCTCGCGGACGGCCAGCATGCGCTGCCGCTTGCGAGCAGCCAGGACCACAAGCGCTTGCTCGACGACGACCGCGGCCCCAACACCGGCGGCATGGGTGCGTATTCTCCTGCGTCCGTGGTCTCGCCAGCCGTGCATGCGCGCGTGATGCGCGAAGTGATCGATCCCACGATCGCCGGGATGCGCGCGGAAGGCGTGCCGTACTCGGGATTTCTTTACGCCGGCCTGATGATCGGACGTAACGGCGAGTTGAAAGTGGTCGAGTTCAACTGCCGCCTCGGCGATCCGGAGACGCAGCCGATACTGTTTCGCCTGAAAAGCGATCTCCTGACATTGATCGATCACGCACTCGATGGCACGCTCGACCGCGCGGAAGCCGAGTGGGACCCGCGCGTGGCACTCGGCGTGGTGCTCGCGTCGGAAGGCTATCCGGATGCCCCGCGCAAGGGCGCCGCGATCGAAGGCCTGCCGAAGCCCGGCGACGATTACCGCGTCTTTCACGCCGGAACGGCGATGGAGAATGGCCGCCTCGTCGTTAACGGTGGACGCGTGCTGTGTGTCACTGCCTTTGGGCACAATGTTCGTACGGCGCAGAAGCGCGCGTACGAAATCGTGAGCCGCATCCGCTATCAGGGCATGCAGTACCGCCGTGATATCGGTCAGCGTGCAATCCAGCCGCGCACACCGCGAGGCGGTGGGAAGCCGACGGATACCCCGTCGACCCCGAACGGCTGATCGACCGCCCCCGGCGTGAATCCTACAGCAGTCCAGAAATTCCTTACCGGCCTGCAGGACGTCATCGTCGCGCGCCTTTCCTCTCTCGACGGCAAGGCTTTCGGCCGCGATGCATGGCAGCGGCCGCAGGGCGGCGGCGGCGTGAGCTGCATACTGGAAGAAGGCAATCTTTTCGAGCGCGCAGGCGTAGGCTTCTCGCACGTGCACGGCCCCGGGCTGCCTGCATCCGCTTCGGCCGCGCGTCCCGAGCTTGCCGGTCGCGCGTTTCAGGCGATGGGCGTGTCGCTCGTCCTGCATCCGCGCAATCCTTACGTTCCGACCGTGCACATGAACGTGCGCTGCTTTGTTGCGGAGAAAGCGGACTCAGAGCCGGTGTGGTGGTTCGGCGGCGGCATGGACCTGACACCGTATTACGGGTACGAGGAAGACGCACGACATTTCCATCGCACCTGCCGCGATGCGCTCGCGGCTTTCGGCGCCGAGCGCTATCCGCGCTGCAAGCGCTGGTGCGACGAGTATTTTTTCATTCGCCACCGCAACGAGCCGCGCGGTGTGGGCGGTATTTTTTTCGACGACGTGAACGAGCCGGATTTTGAAACATGCTTCGCGATGATGCGCAGCGTCGGCGAGCATTTTCTGCCGGCTTACGAACCGATCGTCGCACGGCGGCGCGACATGAGCTACGGCGAGCGCGAGCGCGATTTTCAAGCCTACCGCCGCGGCCGCTACGTCGAGTTCAATCTGGTCTACGACCGCGGTACGCTGTTCGGACTCCAGTCAGGCGGACGCACCGAATCGATACTCATGTCGATGCCGCCGCTCGTTCGCTGGCGCTACGACTGGGCGCCGGAACCGAACACGCCCGAAGCGCGGCTGTATACGGATTTCCTCCTCGCAAAAGATTGGGTGTGACGTTGCCGCGCCGCGTACGCACGACGCCGGCACCGTTCATTCGCCGAGATACGCGCGCCGAACCTGCGGATTCACGAGGAGCGCATCCGCGCTGTCTGCAAGCACGATCTCCCCGCTTTCCATCACGTACCCTCGGCTGCAGATTTCCAGTGCGAGCTTTGCGTTCTGCTCGACGAGCAGCAGCGTGACGCCTTCCGCAGCGACGGCTTTGATGGTCTCGAAAATCTTCTGCACCATGATCGGCGCAAGACCCATGCTTGGCTCATCGAGCAGGAGCAGCCTCGGCCGGCTCATGAGCGCGCGCGCAATCGCGAGCATCTGCTGTTCTCCTCCCGAGAGCGTTCCCGCAAGTTGCTTGCGGCGCTCAGCGAGGCGCGGGAAGAGCGCGTAGGCACGGTCGTAATCCGCCGCGACGCCCGCATCGCGCCTCGTATAGGCGCCCATCGCCAGGTTCTCCGCAACGGTCAGCCTGCCGAACACACCGCGGCCTTCCGGTACGAGCGCGAGCCCCATCGCGACGAGCTCGTGAGCAGGCTTGCCGGTGATGTCGCGGCCTTCGTACCGAACGGAACCGCGCGCCGGCCGAAGCCACCCCGCGAGCGCTTTCAGCGTGGTCGTCTTGCCCGCTCCATTCGCCCCGATGAGAGTGACGAGTTCACGCTCGCGCACTTCGAGGTCGATGCCTTTCACCGCCCTGATGCCGCCGTAGGCGACCTCGAGGCCGGTCAAGCTAAGCAAGCGTGCCTCCAAGATAGGCTTCGATGACCGCGGGATTGGATTGCACTTCCGGCGGCGTGCCCTCCGCAATCTTCCGGCCGTAATCGAGCACGGCGACACGGTCGCACAAACCCATCACGAGCTTCACGTCGTGCTCGATCAGAAGGAGCGTCGTGCCGTCCCGCCGCACGCGTTCGAGAAGATGCGTGAGCGCGGCCCGCTCCGTCGCGTTCATGCCGGCTGCCGGCTCGTCGAGCGCAAGGAGCTGCGGCTCGGTCGCGAGCGCGCGCGCGATCTCCAGTCGCCGCTGATCCCCATACGAAAGTGCGCGGGCGAGCTCGTTTGCATGCGCAGCGATACCGCAGTAAGCAAGCAGCTCGTGGGCGCGACGTTCGATCCCAGCCTCTTCTGCGCGAGTCCGCGGCCCCCGTAGGACCGCGCCGATCACGCCCGCAGTCGTTCGCAGATGCCGGCCGACCATCACGTTCTCGAGCGCGGTCATGTTGGCGAAGAGGCGAATGTTCTGAAACGTTCGCGCGATGCCGCGCTCCGCGATCGAGTGCGGCTTCAGGCCGCTCACACGCCCGCTGCAGAAGCGGATCTCTCCGGTGTCTGGCGCGTACACGCCTGTGATGACGTTGAAAAGCGTCGTCTTGCCCGCGCCGTTCGGCCCGATAAGACCGAAGATTTCGCCACGGCGAACGCCGAGCGTTACTGCGTCGAGCGCGGCGAGCCCGCCGAACCGTTTCGATACGCCGCTTACGACGAGCAGTGCCTCAGCGTCTGACATCTGCACCTTCCGCGCCGGACGGCTGCCGCTCGGCCGCGAGCTCACGCCTCCTGATGGAAGACGGCCACAGGCCCGCCGGGCGGAAGAGCATCATGAGAACGAGCGCGAGGCCGAACATGAGCATGCGCAAATCGGAAGGATCGACATAGACGGTTCCGAACCATGCCTGTTGCAGCGGCGCTGCATGGCGCAGCGCCTCGGGAAGCGCCGTGAGCAGCACCGCTCCGAGCGCGACGCCGAAAACGTTACCCATCCCGCCGAGCACGACCATGCACAGGACCATGATCGAGTCGAGCAACGTGAAGCTTTCCGGACTGATGAAGCCCTGGAACGAAGCGAAAAGACCTCCCGCGACGCCGCCGAATGTGGCGCCCATGGCGAAAGCGAGCAGTTTTACGTTGCGCGTATTGATACCCATCGCGGCGGCCGCGAGCTCGTCTTCGCGAATCGCGATCCACGCGCGCCCGATGCGCGAGTCTTCGAGCCGCATCGAAATGAAAACCGAAATCGCGGCACACGCGAGAAACGCGAAGTAGTAACCGTGGACCGGCGCGATCGTGATACCGGCGATCGTGTGGGTTTTCGCAAGGCTTGCGGACCCGATATGCAGCGGGTCGATCAGCGTAATGCCTTGCGGGCCGTTCGTGATGTTGTACGGACGGTTCAGATTGTTGAGAAAAATGCGGATGATCTCGCCGAAACCGAGCGTAACGATCGCGAGATAGTCACCTCGCAACCTCAGGGTCGGTGCTCCGAGCAGCACGCCGAAGAACGCGGCGACCACCGCGCCGAGCGGAAGCAACGCGATGAAAGACCAGTGGAGATCGAACTGCGGGGAGGCGAGCAGCGCATAGCAGTACGCGCCGACCGCGAAGAAAGCGATGTAGCCAAGGTCGAGCAATCCCGCGTAGCCGACGACGATATTCAGCCCCAGCGCGAGCATGACGAAAAGCAGAGCGATATCGACGATGCGTACCCAGGTGCGGCCGAAAGCGGCATCGATCAGAAAGGGCGCCGCGACGAGCAGTGCGGCAATCGCGAGATAGAATGCGATCCGGGCGGGCGTGCTCCGGAGCGGACTTGCACGCGCGTGGCTGGAGGTCGCGCTCTCCATGAAGCTTTCAGGATACCGCGCGGTGAATGCGGACCGAAGCGGTCACGCGCGCTCGCTCACGTGCTGGCCCATGAGCCCCGCAGGCTTCAGCACCAGCACGGCGATCAGGACGAGAAACGCAAAAATATCCCGATAGTTGCTGCCGAGGAGCCCGCCGGTGAGATCGCCGATGTAACCCGATGCGAGGCTTTCGATGAGCCCGAGCAGGAGTCCACCCAGCATCGCGCCGGCAACGTTGCCGATGCCGCCGAGGACGGCGGCGGTGAACGCTTTCAACCCGAGCATGAAGCCCATGAAGTAATGGCCCAGGCCGTAATACAGCACGACCATGACGCCCGCGAGCGCGCCGACCGCGGAGCCCAGCAGGAACGTGAAAGCGATGATGCGATTCGTATCGACACCCATCAGGCCCGCCACGTCCGGGTTCTGTTCGGTCGCTCGCATGGCGCGTCCGATCCGGCTCGACTTGATGAACCATAGCAGCCCGCCCATCACCCCGCACGCGAGAAGAAAAATGTAGGCCTGCAGGTCGGTGAACTGCGCGCCGCCGATCGACACGGCAGTCGGCGCAAAAAGCTCCGGCATCGAGATGTATTGCTTGCCCCAGATGAGCGCGGCACCGTACTGAAGAAGTATCGACACGCCGATCGCCGTGATGAGAGGGGCGAGACGCGGTGCGCGGCGCAGCGGCCGGTAAGCCACTCTTTCGATCGTGACGGCGAGCGGCACGCACACGAGCGTCGCTGCGAGGAGCGCGATGAGCATAATGGCAAGCGGAGGCAAGCCGCTGGCCGCGAGCGCAGCGGTGACGCTCAACGTGACGAGCGCACCGATCATCACGATGTCTCCGTGCGCGAAATTGATGAGGCCGAGTATGCCGTAGACCATCGTGTAGCCCAGCGCAACGAGGGCATAAATGCTCCCGAGCACGAGCCCGTTGATGATCTGCTGCAGGAAGATGTCCATCAGCTGCGCGCGGCCTGCTCGCACGACCGGACCGGGCCGGGCGCCCGAGCAGCGACCGACACTGCCCTTCTCCGCCTTGCGCGGAGTTCGTTCCCGTGAGCGCGCGGTTCGCGCACGCTTCGGCTAGACGGGCTCAGCTACTTCTTTTCGGCCGATGGTGCTGGAGCGGAGGCTTTCGCGCCCGGACCCGACGCGGCTGCGGCGCCGCTTCCGCTGGCGGATGCGGCAGATGTGCCGCCCGGCGCCGCAGCGGCCGTTCCGCCTGCCGACGCGACGGCTGGGGCACCCGGCGTCACGGTCTCGAGCGGCTGCCATTTGCCGCCTTTCACGACGTATATCGTGATCGGCCCATTGCGCAGATCGCCTTTCTCGTCGAACGCAATCGGTCCGATCACGCCCTGGTAATTGGTCTTGCCGACTTCCGGCAGGAACTTCGCGGGATCGGACGAGCCTGCGCGCTTCATCGAGTCGATGAACACCATCACGGCGTCGTAGCCCATCGGCGCGAAAAGCTCGACGTCCTGGTTGAATTTCGCTTTGTACTTCTGCAGGAACTGCGCACCGCCGGGCATCTTCTCTTTAGGCAGCCCGGGCATGGAAGCCATCACGCCTTCTGCAGCGGGACCCGCAAGCTTGATGAAATTCGGCGTCTGCATTCCGTCGCCGCCGATGTATTTCGCCTTGATGCCGAGTTCGGACATCTGCTTCACCATCGGGCCGGCTTGCGGATCGATGCCGCCGAACATGATGAGATCGGGGTTGCGGCCTTTGATTTTCGTGAGGATCGCCTTGAAGTCGGTGTCCTTGTCGGTCGTGTGCTCACGCGCTACGACTTTGACACCGCTTCCCTTGACCGTTTTCTCGAACGCATCCGCGAGGCCCTGACCGTAGGCCGTGCTGTCGTCGACGACCGCAACGCTCTTGACTTTCAGGTTGTCGATCGCGAACCGTCCGAGCGTCGGCCCCTGCTGGTCATCGTGCGCGACGACGCGGAAAGTCGTCTTGAAGCCTTGCTGCGTGTATTTCGGATTCGTCGAGGACGGCGAGATCTGCGGAACCCCGGCATCCGAGTAAATCTTCGATGCCGGGATGGAGGCCCCGGAGTTGAAGTGGCCTATGACCGCGGCGACTTTGGAATCGACGAGCTTCTGCGCAACAGTGGTCGCTTTCGTCGGGTTCGCTTCGTCGTCCTCGGCCACGAGCTCGAATTTGACCTTCCTGCCACCGATTTCCGTGCCCGCGGCATTCGCGTCCTCGATCGCGAGCTGTACGCCGTTGCGGATGTCGATGCCGATATGCGCTTGCGGACCGGTGAGCGGTGAGGCGCTGCCGATCCGCACGACGGTTGCCTCGGCCGCCTTCGGTGCCTCCGCACCTTTCGGTGCTTCGGTTTTGGGAGCCACTCGTTCTTCTTTCTTGCATGCCCCGAGTGAAAGTGCAACCGCAAAAGCGACGGCCGAAGTTAAAACGAGTCTGCGCTTCATGAGTGGCTCCCGGGTTCGAGTTATCGGTTATGCATTACTTCTGCGAAAGGACCCAGACAACGATCGTCTTGATGTCCTCGTCTTTCACGTGCTTGTTCGGCGGCATGGGTACATCACCCCAAACGCCTTTGCCGCCATCCCGCACTTTCGTCACCAGCCCGGCTTCCGCGCCTTTCTGCTTGCCGTACTTCCCGGCGATTTCCTTGAACGACGGCCCGATGATTCTCTTGTCGACACCGTGGCACGTCATGCAGCCGCTCGCCTGGGCGAGCTTCTCGTTTGCATGGGCGACGCCCGTCGCCAGCAGCGCAGCCGCCATCGCACACGCGGCAAATGCTTTTTTCATGTTTTTCCTCGGTAATAAAAAAGCCCGCGCATTTTAACCTAGAAGCGTGGGCTGCCGCTCGCGGCCGGCGGCTCAGGACAGCCGTCGGGTCGCGAGTACCTGCTCGAGCCCGGCGAGCTCGAAGACAGGCGGCAGGCATGTAACGCCGCTGCATACCCACGCGCTGACAGGACCTCCGGCGGACGCGCGCTGCTTGTCGAGTGCTGACGGCAATCCGGGGATGCCCTCGGCGATTGCGAGGACGATAGTGTCGGGCCGGTAGGTGCTCGCCAGCCGCGCCTGCCACGCCGGCAGCTCACTCGCGGCGCCCCGCAGCACCACGAGTCGTGGTGGTACGAGCGTCTCTTCCAGGGCGGTGAGCAGCGTCGTATGAGCACCGGGCTGGCGTTCGACGCCGTCCAGGAACACTCTGAGCGTTCGTTCCGCTGCCTGGAGGTACCGCGGCTCGCCCATGACATGGCCGAGGCGCTGCAACGCATACGCAGCAACACCGTTGCCTGAGGGCGTGGCGCCATCCTGTCCGGCTTTCGGTCTGAGGATCAGCTGCTCGTGATCGTGGCGCACGAAGTAGAAGCCGCCATGATCACTGTCTTCGAACTGCTCGAGCAGCACGGCGGCGAGCGCCCGGGCGAAATCGAGATCGTCGCGCCGGAATTCGGCCTGCATGAGCTCGAGCAGCGCATCCAGCAGAAAAGCGTGGTCGTCGAGATAGGCATTGAGGTGCGCCCTGCCGTCCCGATATGTCGCGAGCAGACGCCCGTCGCGCCAGAGCCGCTGCCGGATGAACTCGAGTGCGGATCGCGCCGACGCCACCCACGCGGGACATCCGAAAACACGTCCCGCTCGCGCCATCGCTTTTATCGCGAGCGCATTCCAGCTCGTGAGCACTTTGTCGTCCGTGGCGGGATGCACTCGCTGCGCGCGCGCGGCCTGAAGCTTCGCCCGTGCGGTCTCGAGCCGCGTCTCGCATTCCTCCACGGAAAGACCAAGCTCCTGCGCGACTGTCACGACGGGTGTGGCTACGCGCAGGTGCCAATGGCGCCCCTCGAAATTCGGTGGACCGTCGAGCCCGAAATGCCGGGCCGCGACGGCATACTCGCCGGGTGTCAGCACCGCTTCGGCTTCACCACGCGTCCAGACATAGAACTTGCCCTCGACCCCTTCGGAATCCGCGTCGAGCGAGGAGTAATAACCGCCGTCCGGGGACTGCATTTCCCGCATGATCCAACCGGCGGTTTCTCGAACGACTTTTTCGTAGAGCGGGTCCCTGGTAACCAGCCACGAATCGGTATACAGCGCGAGCAGCGGACCGTTGTCGTAGAGCATCTTCTCGAAGTGCGGGATGGTCCAGGAGCGGTCGGTGCTGTAGCGGCAGAAGCCCCCCGCCAGCTGATCGTATATTCCGCCTTCGGCCATTTTCGTGAGCGTCAAGGTTGCCATCGTGCGGGCGAGCTCGTTTCCTTCGAGCGCGTGGCACCGCAGGCAGAACGCGAGCTCCGCTGCGTGAGGAAACTTGGGCGCGTCGCCTATACCGCCGTCGACGTCATCGAAGACGCCCGCAAGCTCCCGAAGCGCATGATCGATTGGTGCACGCTGCAGATCGCCGCCTGCGGGCGCGTCAGGGCTCATCCGGCCCAGCGTCTGAAGGAGCCATTCGTTCTGCTGCGCGATTTCCGCTCGCTTCCGTGCGTAAGCATCTGCAATACGCGGCAGCAGCTCCCTGAATCCCGGCATGCCGTAACGGGGCGTCTTCGGGAAAAACGTTCCCGCGAAGAAGGGCGTGCCGTCCGGCGCGAGGAAGACCGTAAGCGGCCATCCGCCCGAGCGCCGCGTCAGCATGTAATGCGCCGCCTGATAGATCTGATCGAGGTCGGGGCGCTCCTCGCGGTCGACTTTGATATTGACGAAATGGCGGTTCATCTCGGCCGCGACGTCCGGGTCTTCGAAGGACTCGTGTGCCATCACGTGACACCAGTGGCATGCGGAGTAGCCGATCGAAAGCAGTATCGGCTTGTCGAGACTGCGCGCGAGCTCGAGCGCTTCTCCGCCCCAGGCAAACCAGTCCACGGGATTGTCGGCGTGCTGCTGAAGGTAGGGCGACGTCTCGGCTGCGAGGCGGTTAGACATATCAGTAGAGGACGCGATCGGTGCGCCTACAGCACCTTTACGTGAGTCGCGCGATCTTCCGCTGCAGGTCCTGCAGCGCCCGTCGCGTGCGATCGAGCTCCTTGAGAACTTCCTCGTGCGTCGCCGGTTTGGTGAGCTCTTCCAGTTGCTCCATCTTGCTTTGCTCGAGGTTGTTGATCACGACCGCAATGAAAAGGTTCAGCACCACGAACGTACCGAGCAGCACGAAGCTTACGAAGTAAATCCAGGCCCATGGATTCTCTTCCATGGCTGTGTTCATCACCTCGACCCAGCCCTCGAGCGTGACGATCTGAAACAGCGTGAGGAGTGATGTGCCGAGCGATCCCCAGTGTTCTGGATCGTCGTCGCCGAAGAGATGAAAACCCGTGACCGCGTAGATATAGAAAATGACGCTCATCAGGAGAATGACGTGCGCCATGCTCGGGATCGAACGCACGAGCGTCGCGACGATCAAGCGAAGTTGCGGAATGGCGGAGACCAGTCGTAGCACGCGCAGGATGCGGACGAGCCGCGCCACGAGCGCGAAATCGTCGGTCGCCGGCATCAGCGAAAGCACGATGATGGAGAAATCGAAAAGGTTCCACCCGTCGCCGAAGTAAAGCTTCAAGCGCGGCGCCACCGCCGTAATCTTGAGCGCGGCTTCGATGATGAAAAATACCAGGATGATGTCGTTGCCGGTGTGAAGCCAGCCGTCGTAGCGCTCGACGAATTCACGCGAGGTCTCGAGGCCGATCAACACGGCATTCACGAGGATGAGCCCGATCATGAAGGGCTCGAACCACGGGGCTTCGACGATGCGCTTCGCGAATGCTTTCACGATGCCGACGTGTCCTGGTCCGCCGGACGGGCCATATCAGTCGGTAACGGCGCCGCGCGAGGCTGTCGAGACGAGCTTCGTATATTTGGCGAGCAGTCCTCGCGTGTAGCGCGGGGCGGGCGGTTGCCAGGCGGCGCGCCGCGCCGCGATTTCGCTCTCGGGCACGTTCAGCTGAATGAGGAGCCGCGTTGCGTCGATCGTGATCGAGTCGCCGTCCCTGACGAGTCCGATGGGCCCGCCGACCTGCGCCTCGGGCGCGACATGTCCGACGACCATGCCCCACGTTCCGCCGGAGAATCGCCCGTCGGTAATGAGGCCGACGGATTCGCCGAGTCCCTGGCCGATGAGCGCACCCGTTGGCGCGAGCATTTCCTGCATCCCGGGCCCGCCTTTCGGGCCTTCGTAGCGGATGACGATGACGTCGCCGGGCTTGATCGACTTCGCCATGATCGCGTCCATGCACTCGCGCTCGGAATCGAACACGCGTGCGGGACCGGTGATCCGCGGTGACTTGAGCCCGGTGATTTTCGCGACACAGCCTTCGGGCGCGAGATTTCCGCGGAGGATGGCGAGGTGGCCCTGCGGATAGAGCGGATTTTCCCACGGACGAATCACGTCCTGGTCGGCGCGGGGCGTGGCGGGTACATCCGCAAGCTCTTCCGCGAGCGAGCGCCCGGTGATGGTCACGCAGTCGCCGTGCAGAAGCCCGTGCTCGAGCAGCATCTTTAAAACCTGGGGCACGCCCCCCGCCCGATCGAAGTCCACGGCGACATAGCGGCCGGAAGGCTTGAGATCGCAAAGCACCGGTACTTGCTTGCGCATGCGCTCGAAGTCGTCGATCGTCCACTCGACCTCGGCTGCGTGCGCAATCGCGAGGTAGTGGAGCACGGCATTCGTCGACCCACCGGTCGCCATGATCACTGCGACCGCATTTTCGATCGACTTCCGCGTGACGATGTCACGCGGCTTCAAATCCTTTTTCACCGCTTCGATGAGCACTTTCGCGCTTGCCGCGGCCGAGTCCGCTTTCTCCGGATCGGGCGAAGCGAGTTGTGAAGAGCCGAGCAGGCTCATCCCGAGTGCTTCGAACGAAGAGGACATCGTGTTCGCGGTGTACATGCCGCCGCACGCGCCGACGGTGGGACACGCGTTCTTCTCGATGCCGACGAAATCCTCCTCGCTCATCTTCCCGGCAGCGAATGCGCCCACGGCCTCGAAGGCGCTGACGATCGTGAGGTCCTGACCTTTCCATTTGCCCGGCTTGATCGTTCCGGCGTAGACATAGATGCCCGGGACGTTCATCCGGAGCATCGCGATCATCCCGCCTGGCATATTCTTGTCGCAGCCGCCGCATACGAGCACGCCGTCCATCGCCTGACCGTTCACGGAGGTCTCGATCGCATCGGCGATTACCTCTCGCGAGACGAGCGAGTACTTCATCGCTTCGGTGCCCATGCCGATGCCGTCGGTGATCGTCGGAACTCCGAACACCTGTGGCATCGCGCCGTGCTCGCGCAGCGCAGCCATCGCGCGATCGACGAGCGGCTGAATGCCTGCGTTGCACGGATTCATGTTCGAGTGGCCGTTCGCGACGCCGACAATCGGCTTCTCGAAATCGCGATCGCCGAACCCGACAGCGCGCAGCATCGCGCGATTCGGCGAGCGCGCAACACCCTGCGTGATGAGCTGACTGCGTCTGTTGAGGGCCATGCAGGAACTCCGGAGGGGCGGCTTATAATGGCGCGTCATTCTACCGCATCACATCTCCCGACCCGAATGCTCGTTCATCCCCAGTTCGATCCCGTCGCGCTGCACATCGGTCCACTCGCCATTCGCTGGTACGGGCTCATGTATCTCATCGGTTTC
>Ga0075431_100000321_pt1 | contig 37773 bp, 32 predicted proteins | sample RhiMetdeltSRZDD5_FD_75297 | JGI IMG/M metagenome (GOLD analysis project Ga0075431, IMG submission 75297) | Populus rhizosphere microbial communities from Tennessee, USA - Rhizosphere MetaG P. deltoides SRZDD5 | ecosystem: Host-associated > Plants > Roots > Rhizosphere > Soil | place: USA... | reverse complement strand
GCCACGCCAGCCTGGGCCGCCGTCTCGCGGGCTCGCGCCTCGGCGACCCGGTGACTCGTCTCGACCGCTTTCGAAAGCGCCTCTTCGAGTGTCAGTCGCAGTATGGGCGGCCCCTGGGCCGCGACGCGGGCCACGGTGACGATCATCAGCGCTCCCGCGAGCGCATAGCCGCCGCTACGCATGAGCGGACTCCTCGCCCGCGAGCCGGGCTATGAACACGTCCTCGAGCGACGGCGTCACTGAACGGACAGGCGCGCTCGCCAGCGGGGTGGAGGCCAGGGCGGATCGGAACTTCGCCTCGGCGGCTTCCCCGCCATCTTCGAGCGTGACGTGGACACGCTCACCAAAAACCTGCGCATCCGCAACACCCGGCATCCGGCGCAGAATGTCGGCCGCCTTCCGCCCCGGCGCGATCACCTCGAGCATTCCTCCTGTGATGAGTCCACGTAGCCGCGCCGGTTCGTCCATGGCCAGCACACGCCCCTCATGCAGTAGCGCGACACGCGAACAGCGCTCCGCTTCGTCGAGATACGGCGTAGACATCAAGATGGTGATGCCGTGCGCCAGGAATTCGGAGAGCAGCTTCCAGAACTCCCGGCGTGAGATCGGATCGACTCCCGTTGTCGGCTCGTCGAGCAGGATGAGACGAGGCTCGTGAACCAGGGTGCAGGCCAGTGCCAGTTTCTGCTTCATGCCCCCTGACAACCGGTCCGCAAGGCGATCGCGAAAGGGCGTCAACTGCGTCATCGACAACAACTGATCGCGACGGCTGTGGTAGTGGCGCACGCCGTGGACTTCGGCAAAGAAGGCGATGTTCTCGTCGATGGTCAAGTCGCCGTACAGGCTGAATCGTTGTGAGAGATAGCCCACGCGTTCGGTGATGCGGTGATGGTCCTTGACAGGATCGAGGCCGAGCACGCGCAGCTCGCCGGCATCAGCGTGCAGCAGGCCGCACATCAGCCGGATTGCCGTGGTCTTGCCCGCGCCGTCCGGGCCGATCAGCCCGAACATCTCGCCTTCGCCTACGTCGAGGCTGAGATCCACGAGCGCCTTCGTCGTGCCGTAACGCTTCGCGACAGCGCGAAACATGATGGCGCTCATTGGAGCTTCAACTCCGCATCGACCGGCATTCCAAGTTTCAAGATGCCCTGGCGATTGTCGACACTCACCTTGATGCGATATACGAGCTTCGATCGCTCTTCAGCGGTCTGGACGTTGCGGGGCGTGAACTCGGCGCGCGGCGAGATGAACGTGACCTTGCCCTCGAGGCCCTGTCCTCCCGCATCGGTGAAAATCGTCGCCGGCTGACCGAGCATGACCCTTGGGATCGTCGGCTCCGGCACGAACAGATTCGCCCAGGCGTGATCGAGATCCGTGATCACCACGAGCGGCGTACCACGGGCCACGATCTCACCCGCGTCGACCAGCTTCTGCGTGACGATGCCCGTGATGGGCGAGAGGACGCCGGCGTCGCGCTGTGATTTCTCGAGGACGGCGATCTGCGCGTCCGCCGCCTCGACACGTGCGCGCCCCGCCTGGATCTCTTCTGGCCGAGTGCCCGCTTCGAGACGCGCCTGGGCTTCCCGAGCGGAGCGCACGCGGTCCTGCGCAGCCCGCTGGCGAGCCTTCGCAGTATCCAGCCGCGCCTGCGCATCATCACGCTGCTTGACGGATCCGGCATTGGCCTTCAGCAGCGCCTCGAAGCGATCCAGGTCGAGTTGTGCGGCCTTGATTTCAGCATCAATGGCTGCGGCATCAGCGGTTGCCGCATCGACCTGGGCACGCGCTTGCCGGATATCCTCGGCACGGGACCCCGCCTCGAGCAATCGCAGCTGCGCCACCGACGCCGCGCGGTCCGCGCGCGTCCGCGCGATCTGCAGCGCGATGTCTTCGGTGTCGAGACGCGCGATCACGGCGCCGGCCTCGATATGATCGCCCTCGGCAACGCGCAATTCGAGCAGCCTGCCGCCAACTTCTGCCGCGGTGTGAACCTCGGTCGCCTCGACATGGCCCGAGACGCGGATCCGATCGGCGGGTGGCGCCTCGGTGCAGGCCGCTGCGCACGCGGGTAGGACGAGGACCAGCAGGCGATTCACGGCGCGCGCTCGCGCCGCGGCGTATCGACCGAGCCACGCCATCTGTCGAGACCGGTTCGCGATGAGAGTCATGAGGACGTCCGCAGCATGCGTCATGGAAATTTTCGGAGCATGCCCCGCGCGGAGGCCTGCATATGGCGAACGAACTGGTCGAGCTGACGCGGTTCGGCGAGACCACCGCGAAGCTTCCGGCCAGCCAGCACGCGTTGCCGGGCGAAGAAGATGAGGACCGGGGGCATGATCGAGAGGTGCGCGAGCAGCGGGTCGACGTCGCGGAACGTGCCTTCGCGTTGCCCTTGCGTGATCACGTCGGTGACGCCGGCGAGCACGGCGTTCATCATGTGAAAGGTCTTGGCGTCGAAGTGCGGCGCCCGTGCGGCCAGCTCGCGGAGCATGATCGGCGGGAACCACGGCCGGGCCGCGGCCTCCTCGACCAGCGCACGAATCCAGGCGTCGAGTTTGTCCTCGGCCGAGCCCGGGCCGTCGGCGACGGTGCGCACGCGCGCCCCGACGGCGCCCACCATGTCGCGGACCACGTCGGCGTAGAGCGCGCCCTTGCTGCCGAAGTGGTAGTAGAGCATCGCCTTGTTGACGCGGGCGCGGGCGGCGATGCGGTCGGTGCCGGCGGCGTCGTAGCCGCGCTCGGCGAACTCGTGCGCGGCGGCGCGGAAGATGGCGGTGCGGGAGTCCCGCAGGGAGCGGCGCGCCATGTGTTAACCAACCAGTTAGTTATTACTACTACTACAACAGGGCCGGCGGCGGCTGTCAAGGTGGGCGAAACCCTGAGGGGGCTAGCGAGGGTGTCAGGCAGTGAATCGTGAATGGACGCACGCGTGTTGGGTGTCAGGCAGTGAATCGTGAACGCACCCGCCGCGCGCGCTTACGCCGGCCGGTCTGCCGACCGGCCGCTACACTGATAGGCAATGGCGAGGATCATCGTGGCGGGTGGAACAGGGCTGCTCGGCAGCTCGCTGGTCGGCGCCCTGCAAAACGATCGGCACACGGTCGCGGTGTTGACGCGCCAACCGACCCGGGACAACGAGGTGCGGTGGGCGCCCCATGACGAGGATGGTTCGTGGACCTCGGCGCTCAAAGGTGCTCACGCAGTCATCAACCTGGCCGGTGCTTCAATCGCTGGCGGCCGCTGGACGATGGCCCGGAAAGCGGCGATTCATGACAGTCGCATGCAGGCGACCGGCGCGCTCGTGCGCGCAATCACGGCCATGCAACAGCCGTCACCGATCTTCATCAGCAGTTCCGCCGTCGGCTACTACGGGTCACGAGGCGATGAGCCGGCCACGGAGACAACGCCCGCGGGATCGGATTTCCTCGCGCATGTCTGTCGCGACTGGGAAGCCGCCGCGAATCAGCTTGCTGGTACATCGCGAGTCGTGCTGCTGCGCAGCGGCGTCGTGCTGGCGCGACATGGCGGTGCCCTGCCCCAGATGGCACTGCCATTCAAGCTGTTCGCCGGCGGACCTGCGGGAACCGGGCGGCAATTCATGTCGTGGATTCACGTGCACGACTGGGTGGGGATGGTGAAGTGGGCACTTGCGACCCAGGACGTTGCCGGGCCGCTCAACGTAACAGCGCCCGGTCCGGTGACCAATGAAGAGTTTTCTCGAACGCTGGGTCGCGCCCTCAGCCGTCCGTCGTGGTTGAGGGCGCCGTCATTCGCGCTGCGTCTGGTTCTCGGCGAGATGGCGGATGCGTTACTACTCGGTGGCCAGCGCGTGCTGCCGGAAGTAGCAGAAAGGCGCGGGTTCGTCTTCCGTTATCCGACGCTCGAGTCCGCACTCCGCGACATCTACGCGTAGAGAGTCGGCGGTTCACTCAACTTGCCACGGCGCCACTCGGGGCTACGAGATCTTCCAGCCTGTGCGGTCTAAAGACCCCCGCTACTTCGTGCCCTTCGTACCCTTCGTGACACCACCGCGCCAAAGTTTGTTCTTTGGGCAAACAATTGCGGCTCGGTCGTGTCACCAAAAGATTCTGGTTCGACCCAGCGCGGATGCGATCCTTGGTTGCGGCGCAGCCGCGCTGGGTCCTTCGTGTTTACACGATCGCCGGCGCGCCCGCGCGGAAGTCGCCGCCGAGGATCGCCGGCGACGCGGCGCCAAGCCAATTGTCCAGGACACGCGCGTAGACCGACCGGAAGTCGGTTTCATATCGCACATCGCTGCCGTTATTCTCGAGACTCTGGTTGCTCAGGTCGGGATTGAGCGACGGCGCCGTGCCGTAGATGCCACCACGCACCGCGCCGCCCATCGCCATCATCACGGCCGCCGCACCGTGATCGGTGCCGCCGCTGCCGTTCTCGGAAATGCGCCGCCCGAACTCGGAGAATTGCAGGATGAGCGTTGCAGAGAGCAAGCCCTGGTTACGAAGGTCGTTGTAAAACGCCGCGATGCCGTCACCGAAGGTCCCCATCAGCCCGCCATAAGTGCCGCCACCCTGCACTCCCTGAGTGGCGTGAGTGTCGAAACCGCCGGTCTGTACCCAATACACGCGCGTCCCGGTACCGCGAACGATTGAACCCGCGACGGTGCGGAGCGCGATCGCGAAACCGTTGTTCGGATAGGCGACGGTACCGGTATATCCCGCAACCGAGGCGACGCGATCGAGCGTGTCGAAGGCGGCGGTGGCCGTGCTGTTCACGAACGCGAGCTGCGGCCGGTCGACCGGCACGTGCGACGCGATCCGCTGTGCTGCCGCCCGTTCGTTCAGTGCTTCGGCAATGTTGTTCGGGCTGGCAAAAACGTACGTGCGCGCGTCCGGAATAGCCGGCACGCTCACTTCTCTCGAGAGCAACCCCCGTGGCACCTCGCGCGTCGTCGCCCATCCTGACAGCGCATCCTTCGGAACAGTTTCGAGATACCGGCCCAGCCAACCTGTGGAAGACGGGCTCGACGGATTGGCTGAACCCCAGATGTCGAATCCCTGGAAATGCGACCGGCTCGAGTTCTGATACCCCGTGCGCTGGATGATGGCCAGGCGGCCCTCGTTGAAGATGCCCTGCAGCCCACTGAGCCGCGGGTGCAACCCGAGCGCGCGACCACTGCTGTCGGTCCCGATCTGGAGCACCTGCCCGGCAGGCACTGCAATCGTCGGTCGGCGGCTGTAATAAAACTGATCTTGATACGGCACCACGGTGTTCAGCGCATCGTTGCCACCGCCGAGATACACCACCACGAGACTGCGAGATCTCGCTCCCTGTGCGCGGGCGATGTCGCTGAGGAACGTCGGCGCGGTGAAGCTGACGGTAAACGCCGCAACGCCGCCGCGGATGAAGTCACGTCGTGTCACGGGCATGAACGTCTCCCGACGGAACGAGGAACATCGAACCAGGACCCACCAACCACTATCCGCCTAGACAACCTGATACTCACCCGACCCGACGATGAGCCGGGCGAGGCCGGCGGCTTTCGTCCTCAACTGCGTCTCCGAGCCGGTCCAGGCGCCGCCCGTTTCGAGATAGCCGAGCAACTCACTGCGCGCACTCTGATCGAAGGGCACCGACAGCCGATTGAGGAAAAAGTCGAGGACCGACTCCGCTGATGATCCGGAACTGCCGATTTCGCGCACCAGATTGAGGCGTTGATTGCTCGCAAGAGCCGCGGCGAAATTCATTCGCGCCAACATGCCGCCGGTCGTAAACCATCCCTGGCCCAGCTCCCAGCCGTTGACGTCGGGCGGTTCGAACAGCGTCTGACCCATCGCCGACAACGGCGCGCGGAGCGTGTCGACCGAAAAACCCGTCCAACCGACTTCTTTGACGGCCCGCACCACATACTCGACCGGCCAACTAAAACGCGAACGCCAGTTCCCCGGGTTCTGGAACTGACGTGAGCGCAGCATGTAATGGACGATTGATTCGATTCGCGTCCCGCTTTGCAGATAGGCGCTCGCGGCATCGTGCAGCGTTCCTTCGTCTGGTTCCACCGCTTCGCTGACGAAGAAATCCCACATCTTCCGCGCCAGCCGTCGTCCCGTATCGGGATGCGTTGCGAGCGCGGTGATGAAGTCGATGCCGTCCTGCATGCCGTCAGTGGCAGCGCGGGCCGGAATCGTGCGGTTGCCGTTTCGATAGATCGGAAACGAGAACGTCTTTTCCCCGGTGTCGTGCTGGTTCGCGTTGAAGACGAACTCATAGTACGAGGTCGCATCATTCCCGCGGTTCACCAGGCGGAGATTCCATCCAGTGAAGACGCGCGAGGCAGCGTAGACGTCGAACTCGTTGTAATGACCGATCCCAAACGTGAAGAGCTCCATGATCTCGCGGCCGAAGTTCTCCTGCGGACGCTGCCGCGTGTTCAGTCGGCCGTCGAGCCACACGAGCATCGCCGGATCCTTGGCGACCTCGATCAATAAGTCGCGAAAGCTGCCAAGCGCCATCGACCGAAACAACTCGATCTGCCCCTGTGGCCCGGGAAGTTCATCGGCCTTGAGGGCCATCATGCGGGTGGCCTGCACGCCTCCCACGATGCCGGCGATCTTCGAGTAGGCGGTGGCGAAATGGTTGTGCCAGAAGAGCGCCATCTTCTCCTGCAGTGGCCGTTTCGAATGGACCATTCGGAACAACCATCGCTGGCGCGCGTGCTCGATATCCAGGTTTGGGGAAAACCCGCGGGCGGCCGTAATCGAGGCGTAGGCAGGGTCTCCAATCTTCGAATCGACATCGTCTGGTTGCCGTTCGAAGTCGAGGAGATACTGCAGGAGACCGGAGGTGGAGGTGTCCTCGAACGCCCTCAGATCATCCTGGCTTGCGCCGAAGCCGGCCCGTCGCAGGAGGTGCTCGACGCCGGATTCGCTTCGTGCCATGAAATCGCCCCTCCAGGGACCACGCGCGTCGCGCGCGCGTAATCCGAGCGGATCTCGCTGTAGGACTTACAGTCCCGTCATCCGTCGCGGCGTAAGATACGTCTGTTTTCCGAAAAAAGGCTGTACGGCGATTCCCGGCGTCTACGCCGTGCAAATTCACCGCCCACTCGTTACCATTCAAGTCCGACATGCCCTCACGAAAACGACCGGCTCCCGCGCGTTCTTCACGGCGCCGCACCACGAAGACCCGATCCACGCGCAGCGCCGCAACCTCCGCGTCCGTGACCGCATCCCGGCGTGCCGACGCCTCGAGCGGCCTTGCGCCTGGCATGCAGACCGTCAGTGCCTATTTAGCGGTAGCCAACGTCGGCGCCTCGATGGAATTCCTCGAGCGTGCGTTCGCATTCACACGCGGTGTCGTCCTTCCCGACACTGACGGTCAGATCCGATACGCAGAAATGCGTCACGGTGAGTCCGTGATTATGCTGGTGCGCCGAGGTGATCCCGCGACGGCAAGCGGTGGAGCGGCCGCATTGTATACCTACGTCGGCGATGTGGATCACGCTGCCGCGGAGGCCCGCAAGGCCGGCGCCGGCGTCACCAACGCCGAGGACCAGCCGTGGGGTGACCGCACGTCGGTCGTCACCGACCCCGACGGATATCGCTGGGTGCTGGCAACGTTCAAGAAGCTGGCGCCCTTCGCGTAACGGCACGTCCTCCTAACACATAGGAAAAAACTTCGTTCAGCGTCCAAACTATCTATTTGTCTATCAACACGAAGCTCCATACTCTGGCGAGCGGATGTTGTTGTTTCCATTTGCCGAGTTCTGGTGGGCCTACGTCGGCTTTACCTCGTTCGTGCTGCTGCTCCTCGCGCTCGATCTTGGAGTGTTCCACCGCCGACCACGTGTCGTGTCGTTCCGCGAATCGCTGGGCTGGTCGATCGTCTGGGTGGCCCTCGCGCTGACGTTCAACTACGCCTTTTACCTCTACGTCACGTCGGTCGTCGGTCCCGTCGAAGGACGGCAGGCGGCGCTGGAGTTTCTCACCGGCTATCTGGTCGAGAAGTCGCTCGCCGTCGACAACGTGTTCGTCTTCGTGCTCGTCTTCAACTACTTCGGCGTTCCGCCGATCTATCAGCACCGTGTGCTCTTTTACGGCGTCCTCGGAGCGTTGGTGTTTCGAGCCGCGTTCATCGCCGTGGGCGCGGTCCTGATGCAATACCACCTGGTGGTCATGCTCTTCGGGGTGTTTCTTCTGCTCACTGGCATCAAGCTGCTGTGGTCGCCTGAACAGAAGATCGAGCCAGAGCGAAACCCGCTGATTCGCCTCTTTCGTCGCGTCGTCCCCATGACGACCGACGTGCGTGGCCCGCAATTCCTCGTCAAGACGGGAGGACGATGGCACGCCACGCCGTTGCTGGTCGCGCTGCTCTTCATGGAGATGAGCGACATCATCTTCGCCGCCGACTCGGTCCCGGCGATCTTCGCGTTGTCGCGGGAGCCGCTGATTGTCTACATGTCGAACGTCTTCGCGGTGCTCGGACTGCGCGCGATGTACTTCCTGCTGGCCGATGCGATCCGGCGATTCGACCTGCTCAAGTACGCGCTCGCCCTGATCCTCATATTCGTGGGGTTGAAGATGACATGGCTGAACGACTTGTTCGGCGGGAAGTTTCCGATCGAATGGTCGCTCGGCATCATCGCTGCCCTGCTTGCAGGCGCTGTCGTGGCATCACTGGTGAAAGGCGCGCGCCAAGAATGCGACGACGCTCGGGAGCAGCGCACGAGTCAGCACAGGCGAGCCAGTTAGCACACTCGTGTTACGTGGGCGCGTTCACGATTCACTGCCTGACACCATAGTGTGGCAATTTGTGGGAGGAGCAGACGAGACAGCATCGGCGAGCCAGTTAGTGCCGCGCGGGGCGTTCACGATTCACTGCCTGACACTTTATGAAACCTGGCGCCGCGTTCACGATTCACTGCCTGACACCAGCGCTACCACCAGCGCTTCGCCCAGACGATCGAAACCCCGACCTGATGATCGACGGCCGGTACGTTCCACTTACGGATCGCCGAGTGAGCAAGCCTGACGGTCGTCTCGGCGTTCACCAGGTAGCCGACTGTCGTGTCGGTGTACCAGGACGTCCGGTCTGGCACCTCGCCGGTCGCGACGACGGTGACGGGGGACGTGATCACCGTGCCGCGGGTGTGCGCGAACAGCCTGGGCGTCAGCGTCTGCTTGACTTGTAAGGTCGCCCCACGCGCCTCCCGACCGCCAGTCGGCGTGTCGAATCGATCGCGTGTCCATTCGCCGCTGATCTTCGTGTAGCCGAATGCGTATTCACCCTCCACGTTGAGCAGCGCGTAGGGGTCGCTCACGTTCGCATCGCCCGATCGGCCCCACGCCGTGGCAGCGCCAATCCGCATTCCCTGGCGGGGCGAGATTCCCCCTCCAACGACGCCGTTGGGACGAAACGGTGGATGCTCTGTATGGAAGAAGTCTGCTGGTGCCCGATCGATGAAAGCCACGCGAGCGTCCCAATGCTTCGAGGATGTATTCGCCTGAACCCCAATCGGATAGATAGAAGAGATGAGGGCGTGGGGCGCGGCGCCGCTTCCTATTGCCGGCAGATAGCTGTAGTACCCGCGGTGCCACCAGATCACGCCATCGTTGACGCTGGCGCGGTTCTCGGTCATGCCGAGGCCGATGGGCGACGTAAACTTGCCGGCTTCCAGCCGCCACTTGCTGCCCTTCTCGAACTCGTAGCGGATCGAGGCTTGCGGGACGTAAACCTCCCACTTACCCGTCATCACGTGCCAAATGAGTGGTCGAATCGAGAGCTGGAGTCGTGGCGCAACTTCGACGGTACCGAACGGATCGATGATGAGCTGCGTCTTCCACGTGCCGTTATCGTCAAAGTAGTCCTGTACCCCGGCGACGGTGTCGAACGCGACGGCTCGAGTGCCACTACCCACCGTTTGTGCACGCGTTGGAGCGGCGATCGCAACCAGTAGCACGCAAGCGGCGGCGAAGGGGCGGCGACTCATTCAGCCCTCCGCAACGCGAATTGACCGTGCTGACCTGCGACGATTGTGGCACGCGACGGGAATGGCACCAGCGACCGGGTCGATAGCCTTTCGGCGACAGGCTCCTCACTCGATCCGGCCTCCGTCAAGGCGACGGGCAGTGCGGCCATCGCCTGCACGACCTGGGCATCGAAGTCGACGCCGATGAGACGCCACAGCTCGCCAATCGCCGTGGCAACGGGCATCGCGGCGCGGTACGCGCGCGCGCTCGTCATCGCATCAAATGCGTCGGCCACGTGGACGATGCGCGCAAACATCGGGATCTCGTCGCCCTTGAGACCATGTGGGTAGCCCTGGCCATCTGGCCGCTCGTGATGAAGTTCCACGATTGCCAGCTGCGCATCGAGAAACCTCAGGGGCTTGAGAATCCGGGCGCCGAGCGTTGGGTGAAGCTTGATCTGCTCGAACTCGTCGGGTGTGAGCTTGGTTGGCTTCCGGAGCACCGCGTCGCTGACGCCAATCTTGCCGATATCGTGCAGGAGCGCCCCGAGTCGCAGCGTCTCGAGATCCGCCTCTGACAGTTGTATTTGGCGGCCAATCGAGACCGACAAGTCGGCGACTCGTTGCGAGTGACCTGCCGTGTACGGGTCTCGCGCGTCCAGCGCGGTTGCGAGCGCGCCGATGACGCCAAGGTACGCGGCCTCTGATTCTGCTTCTGCGAGAGCAACGGCAGTTCTCAGTTCATTGAACGTCGCGGTGAGCGTATCGAGTTCCCGGCTTCCCCCACTCGATGGCAACGGCTGATCGAAGTCGCGGGCCTTGGCCATTTGTGCGAGTGAATTGGACAAGCGGTCGATGGGGCGCGCGACTGTTTGTGCCAGCCACCAACTGCCCCCGACGGCGATGAGCAGCGCGCCGGCACCCGCGAGCACGAGCACCAGGCCGCTATCAGCGCTTGCAGTTCTCGCCGCCTCGGTGACCGAGCCCAATGCGTAGAGACTGGCCGAGTCAATCGACGACAGCCGCTGCACGACGAATTCGTCGCCGCCGAGGACAATCGTCCCGCTGAGCGGAAGGGCGACACTCTCGAGGGCGCGGCGCAACGTTGCGGAGGTCGAGGTCGCGATCACGCGTCCATCGAGAAGGATCGCGATCTCGGCGCGCGCTTCCGCCGCCAGGTTCGCGGCGTACGCATCGTCGAGTGGTGAAGCCAGGAAGAACTCGCCGACGACGTCACGTCCGAGGACCAGCGGCACGGCCGTTGCCGCATACGCGTGATCGTTCCGCATGACCACGGCTTCCACCGGCGCGCCGTCTTCCTCGACGCGCAGGGTCATGCGTGCTCCGGGCGGCCAATCTCCCTTGTTCGGGCCTGCGCTCGCAAGCACGATGCCTCGCACGTCAGTGACCGACAGGGACGGGACATCCATGATCTGCTGAAGCTTGGTCAGCTCGGTTTCGATCGTCGATCGCAACTGCCCGAGCTCGTGCTGGTTGCCGCGCTCCGAGTAATAAGTGTCGACAGCCGCCTTCAAAGTGGGGTTCTCGGCGAGCGCCATCGCCTGCAGCGTGTGCTCGCGCCTCAACCTGGCGTCCAAACCAGCGAAGCGAAGCTGGCTCGCCTCCATGTTCTCGACGACGTTACGTGTCACGCGGGCGTTCGTCTGCCAGGAGAACAGCACGAACACAGCGACGATGACGCAGGCGATCACGGCGAAGGCAAAGCAGAGGACCTTGACCAGCAGTCGAGGCGAGCGCGCCGTATTGATGGCGCTCATTCCGGATCGGTGAGTGGGAGCGAAAACCTCAGTTCCGCCGTGCCACCGTCGTCGATGGTGGCCATGTGGGTGACCTCACCGGCGCGCTCATGCCACGCGGTAACTTCCACGCGACCGGCCGGCACATCGGGAATCGTGAATCGACCGTTCCGATCCGGAAACGCGAAGTAGGGGTGAGAGAACACCCTCACAATCGCGCTCATATGGGAGTGCAGGTGGCAGAACACTTTGACCACACCCGGCTTGGTAAAGGTGCGGGCTTTCGAGCTATTGCGCGGATAACGTCCCAAGTCGAACGTGGCGGCGCGTGACAGGGAAAAGACGTTATGGAAGATCAGATCGTCGTTCGGAAACTCGACCGTCGATCCGGTCGTTACCGCAACGACGTGCGGAACAAACTCTTCGTTCGTCTGCCGTATGGATAATCGTTGCGGAGCAGAGTCAACTCGCATCGAGCTATTGATGAACACGATGACGTTGTCCAGTTCGGAGCTGTCGCGATCGGCCTGGATGCCGACGATTCGACCGGGGTAGACTCCCGCGGTCGCGAGACGCCTCGCCGGATGTGCCACGACGTGCACCCGTCCGCTCAACGATCCGGTCGCGTCCTCCCGGGCGCTCAAATCGGAGCGCTCGGAGCTGCACAGGACCGTCACAGAAAGAGCAACGCCTGCACACACCCGAAGACTGTCCATCGCAATCAATATCGGGCGGTGTTACCGGGTTCTTAAATAGTCGAGCCGATCCGGGCAGCGCCGCGCAGTAACCTTGCGAGTCGCCGCGGCGACGAAGGTGGAGAAGTGAGGAGAGAGATGGTGACTGAACCACGCCTGCTGAATATCCCGGTCATTCTTGGCACGGCGCGAAAGGGACGCGCGAGCGCGCATGCCGCGGGGCTGTTTGCCGAGCTCCTGAATCGACGGGCAGGTGTCACGAGCCGCGTTATCGACATTGCGACCGTGCCGATGCCGGTGGACGATGCCGGCGAGGCGATCAAGGATCCAGCGTTCGCACGGGCCATGTTGGAAGCCGATGGCCTCGTCGTCGTGTCACCTGAGTACAACCACAGCTTCCCCGGTCTTCTGAAGCATGTCCTCGATAGTTGCCTTAGCGAGTACATTCACAAGGCCGTCGGAATAGTAGGAGTGTCAGCCGGCCCGTTTGCAGGAACGCGCGTGATTCAGGGCCTGCTGCCCGTGATGCGCGAGATCGGGCTCGTGACAATCTTCTGGGACGTCAATATCGGCACCGTCGCCAAGGTCTTCGCCGAAGATGGGCGGCTGCTCGATGATGCCGTGATCCGCCGCTCGGATCGATTCATCAAAGAACTGATCTGGATGGCCAAGGTGCTGAGGTACGGTCGCGAACACGTCACCGTCGACGAGGAAGCGGCGGAACATCCGCCGGCGATTCTGTGTCAGGTCTGTGGAACGCCGATGACTCACCACGCGGATAAGGAGGTCGCGTCGGTACCTGCTGTCGAAGGCGCCACCGTCCTCTCCGCTCACGCCTGTCCGAATTGTGGAGCGCAGCAGGGAATCGTGACGAGCGTGACCGGGTAGCTAGACGGCGGCGTTCTCGGACGGCCGTCCGGCCCAGAGCCACAGGATGAAATCGATGGTGGGTGGAACCACGTCGATCTCGCGCATCCGCATGCAGACCTGGCCTCGATGATGTTGCGTATGCAGGAAGACCTGCAACATCGACTCACCCAGCGTGTGTACTCCGGCCGTCTGTTTTGACTGCTGTTCGAAGAAGGCCGCCCACGGCATACGGACCTCGCGGTCCAATTCCTCCGCGTTAACGGTTTCGGCAAACGCGAGCACGCCACGGCGCCCTTCCAGGCCAAAGATCGCAATCTCGTCGAGTGTCGGAAACTCATTTCGCTCGCGCACCGCGAACGTGGCGTGAGTCCACGCCTGGACGAAGATGTGTTGCACCAGGTGAATGTGATGCAGCGTATCGGCAATCCTGGCATCGCTCACCGCCTCCGGTGCGGTGAGCACCGAGCTCCAGACGGTAGCATCGGCCCACGCCATGTGACGGGCAAGTTCGTGAATGTGGCGGGCAAACAAGGAGGCTGACTCGGTCATGACTTTAACCGCCTGGACGCGACAACGCCCCGCGCGCGCGCGGCGGCGAGGCCGTCGCCATGATGTATCGAAGATCCGAGAGCCGACGAATGATCCGGTCCGGCTGAACAGGGTGGCGCGGGGGTAAGCCTTTACCGCTGGCGTCGACCCAGATGCCGTAAATGCCCAGACGCTGTGGCTGCGCCACGTCCCACTCGAGATTATCGCCGACCATCCAGGTATCGATCGGAGCGATACGCAATGTGTCGAGGGCACGTGTATACACACGGGGATCCGGTTTGCCGTATCCGACTTCACCCTCGATGAGAATGAGATCGAACATGTCGGACAAGCCGAATCGATTGATCTTGTTCCGCTGCAGCGCCGCGCTGCCGTTGGTCAGCAACGCCAGCATGCAGCCGCTTTTCCGTAGCCAGGCCACGGTATCGATGGCCTCCGCGAACGGCTGCAGGCAGCCGTCGCGCAGCGCGTGGTAGGTGTCGCCAATCCGCTCGGCGAGCGTGGCGTCGGCGCGGCCGAATTCTGTCAGCGCGATCAGCGCGACCTCGCGCCGAGCGGCGGCCAGGTCCAGCCGGCCTACACGGTGACGCTCGGGATCGGCCCAGTACCACTCTCGCACGCGCTCGATCGCCTCGTACACCATGACGGGATCGAGCGCGCCCATTGCCGGCCTGTGCGCACGACATGCCTCGAGCCAGCAGGAGGAAATACTGCCACTGTCATCAAGGATCGTGTCGTCCAGATCGAGGAGAACGGCCCGAGGCAGTTTGCTCAAGACAACTAGTGTACGGCACTCTGCTCAACTGCGAGTTCCTGCAGGTGATGCCGTAAACGGAGTGTTCGTTTGCGACAGTTCGTTGCGACGTGCTTGCGGAAAGCATGCGGACGGTCTAGGCTTGCCCTGAGCGCGAGGGGCGCCTCCAGTCCGCGGAAAGGGCCGTGCCCACCCATCACCGGTTCATCAACACGATTCTTCTTTCAGCCTGACAGAGAGCGGACTCCAGGCGCACGTGAAAGGAGATTCGTATGTACCCGAATCCGCAGGAAGCGCTCCCTCTTCCAACCCGCCCGAACATCGAGCAGTACAAGAGACTGGCCAAGGACCTCGTGCAGTCCTGCAAGACCGGCGATCCAGCGGCTATTCGCGACTGGGCCACTCGCTGGATCGACATGCTTGCCAAGCTGCAAGACGCACCTAGATCTGTGCTGCGGATTGGGCAGGAGATTGACTCGAACGTCGATGCTCTCCAGGAGTTCGCGTTGAAAACATTCGCTCGCCGCGACAAGGCGACGTGCGCGCTGACCGATGCGCAGTTTGTGATCGCGCGGGCGCACGGCTTTCTCAGTTGGCCGAAGTTCGTGACGCATGTCGAGTCGCTGGCGCAGGCGAGGTCGATGGTCTCGGCGTACGAACAGGCCGTCACCGCCATCGTCACCGGCGATACCGCCACGCTGAGGCGGGTGCTGAACGAGCATCCAAACGTGATACATGCACGCTCGACGCGTGAGCACGGCGCGACGCTTCTTCATTACGTCTCGGCAAACGGCGTGGAGGGTTACCGCCAGGTGTCACCGAGCAATGCCGTGGAAATGGCCGAAATCCTGCTCGAGGCCGGAGCCGAGGTCGATGCGGTCGCGGCCGTTTACGAAGGCCGTTGCACACCGCTCGGCCTGGTCGCGACCAGTGCTCCGCCCTTTGCCGCTGGCGTCCAGAAACAGGTGATCGAGGTCCTGCTCAATCACGGCGCCCGGATGGATCTTCCGGGTTCTGCCGGCCGCGACGGGGGGCTGGTGCGAAGCTGTTTGGCGAATGGCCAGCCCGAGGCAGCCGAATACCTCGCGAGCCGCGGTGCACCGCTCGATCTTGCAGCCGCGGCGGGTCTGGGCCGGCTCGATGTTGTGAACACGTTCTTCAGCAGTGGAAGCGACCCCACTCCGAGGCAATCACAGGCCCGATTACTGGAGGCCTTCTGGATGGCATGTGGATACGGCCGCGCGAACGTCGTCGACTTTCTCTTGGAGCACGGCGTGGACGTGGACTCTGAACTCCGAGGGCACGGAGACGGACACACGGGCCTGCACCTGGCCGCGTTTCATGGGCAGGTCGAGGTCGTGAAAACGCTCGTGCGTCATGGCGCACGCGTTGACGTCATCGACAAGACATGGGGTACGCCGCCGTTGGTGTGGGCGCTCACCGGGTGGGGCAGAAAGGGTGTAGCGGCGGGGGACGGGTATTACGCCGTTGTCGCGCAACTGGTCGGTGCGGGTGCGACCGTAACACCAGACGTGCTGGCGTGGGATAAGTTGAAGGCAGATCCGAAAATGCTTTCGGCGCTCACGGAGCGTCCGCCGAAGGTTTCGGATCGTAAAGGTGATTGAGTAATGACGGCCGAAGAACAACGTCTCGATGAAACGCGTGACCGGCGCAGCAACTGGAAGCGATGGGGACCCTACCTCAGCGATCGTGCGTGGGGAACGGTCCGTGAGGATTACAGCCCCGACGGAAACGCCTGGGAGTACTTCCCACACGACCACGCACGATCGCGCGCCTATCGCTGGAACGAGGACGGAATCGCCGGCATCAGCGATCGCCATCAATACGTGTGCTTCGCGCTGGCGTTGTGGAACGAGCAGGATCCCATCCTCAAAGAACGTCTGTTCGGATTGGCCGGCAACGAAGGCAATCACGGCGAGGACGTCAAGGAGTCCTACTTCTATCTGGACAGCACGCCGACGCACTCGTACATGAAGTTTCTGTACAAGTATCCGCAGCGTGCGTTTCCCTACGCACAGCTTGCCGACGAGAATCGCCGCCGGAGTCGCCAGGACTCTGAGTTCGAACTCGCCGACACCGGAGTCTTCGACGACAACCGGTACTTTGATGTCTTTGTCGAGTACGCGAAAGTCTCGAGCAACGACATCCTGATTCGCATCACCGTCACCAATCGAGCCGACGTCGGCGCGCCGCTCCGCCTGCTGCCGACGATCTGGTTCCGCAATACCTGGTCGTGGGGCTACGGGACTCCACGGCCGGAGTTGCAGCGAGTAGATGGAACGAAAGCAAAGGTGGCGCTCTCACACGCGGAGGCGGGCCGCTACACGTTGCACTTCGAGGGCGCGCCGGAGCTGCTCTTTACCGAGAACGAGACGAACATCCGGCGCCTCTTCAACACCGACAGCGCCTCCCCCTTTGTCAAGGACAGCATCGACAGTTACGTCGTGAATGCGGCACAAGGTGCCGTGAATCCTGCGCAGCGCGGCACCAAGGCGGCCGGGCACTACAGCATGGTGGTCGATGCAGGTCAGTCTGTCACGGTGCGTCTGCGACTGACTGACGGCGTCGTCGCCGACGATCCCAGCGGTGTGGGTGCCGACTTCGAACAGGTATTTGCGACACGACAGGACGAAGCCAACCAGTTCTATGCGACCGTCATCCCCGACACACTTTCGGCCGACGCCGCCAATGTCATGCGCCAGGCGCTGGGTGGGATGCTTTGGTCGAAGCAGTTCTACTACTACGTCGTGCGTGACTGGTTGAATGGCGATCCCGGTCAGCCTGTTCCACCCGCGTCACGTCGCCGCGGCAGGAACGCGGTATGGATGCACCTCTACAACTCCGACGTCATCTCGATGCCGGACAAATGGGAATACCCGTGGTATGCGGCGTGGGACCTCGCGTTCCATTGTGTCGCGCTCGCGCTGGTTGACGCCGACTTCGCCAAGGAGCAGCTGATACTGCTGCTGCGTGAGTGGTACATGCATCCGAACGGGCAATTGCCGGCATACGAGTGGGCGCTTGGCGACGCCAATCCGCCCGTGCATGCGTGGGCCGCCTGGCGCGTCTACAAGATCGAGAAACGCCGTCGTGGCGCCGGCGACCGTCAGTTCCTCGAGCGCGTCTTCCACAAGCTGCTGATCAACTTCACGTGGTGGGTGAATCGCAAAGATGCGGAAGGGTTGAACGTCTTCCAGGGCGGCTTCCTCGGTCTGGACAACATCGGCGTGTTCGATCGCAACGCGACTCTTCCAACCGGCGGACATCTGGAGCAGTCGGATGGCACGAGCTGGATGGGGATGTACGCGCTGAACATGCTCGCTATCGCGATGGAGCTCGCTCGCGACGACTCGACGTATGAGGACGTCGCCAGCAAGTTCTGGGAGCACTTTCTCTACATCGCGGCGGCGATGAACAACCTCGGTCAGGACGGTGTGTCGCTCTGGGACGAAGCAGACAGCTTCTACTACGACGTGCTCCACGAGGAGAACGGCGATCAGTTCCCGCTGAAAGTGCGATCGATGGTGGGTCTCATTCCGCTCTTCGCTGTCGAGACGCTCGAGCCGGAAGTGCTCGACAAGCTGCCCGGTTTCAAGAAGCGGCTCGAATGGTTCATCGACAATCGTCCCGACCTCACCGCGCATACCGCGTGCATGCGTACACCTGGCAACGAAGCGCGTCGACTGTTGTCGATCGTGAACCAGGATCGGCTGCGCCGGGTGCTGAAGGTCATGCTCGACGAGAACGAGTTCTTCTCACCGTTCGGCATCCGCGCGCTGTCGCGCGCGCACCGCGAGAAGCCTTACATGGTGGAGATTGGCGGGGAGGTGCACAAAGTCAGCTACGAGCCGGGCGAGTCGACGACGGGGCTATTCGGCGGCAACTCGAACTGGCGCGGTCCAATCTGGTTCCCGCCCAACCTTCTGCTGGTCGAGTCGCTGCAGCGTTTTCACTACTACCTCGGCGACGATTTCAAGGTGGAGTGCCCGACCGGCTCGGGTCAGCTGATGAGTCTCAGTGAAGTCGCCTCTGAATTGTCTCGCCGGCTCGCCCGACCGTTCCTGAAAGATGCCACGGGGCGTCGCCCCGTCCACGGTGGCGACGCGCGATTCCAGAACGATCCGCACTGGCGCGATCTCGTCCTTTTTTACGAGTACTTCCACGGCGATAACGGGCGCGGCGTCGGGGCAAGCCACCAGACCGGCTGGACCGGGCTCGTCGCCAAGTTGCTGCAGCAGAGCGGCGAGCAGGCAGAGAAAGCACGCACCGAAGAAGGTGACCTCGAGATTGAAATCGCGTGAGTATCAGGGAGGCCTGTCGCCCGCTGCCTAAGGCAGCATCTCCCGATAACAGGCCTCGTACATCGGGACCACTTTCTCGACGCAGAACTCGCTCCGCACCCGCCGGCACGCAGCCCGCGCGATGCTTCGATGCAGCGACGGATCCGTCAGCAACGCGACGCCGCTCGCGACCATCTCGTCGATCGCGTCGAGCGGATGCAGGAACCCACTGACACCATGCTCGATGACTTCCGGCAGCCCACCGACACGCGAGGCAATGACGGGCACTTCGCACGCCATCGCTTCGAGCGCCGCAAGGCCGAAGCTTTCCTGCGCCGACGGTAAGAGAAACAGATCCGCGATCGACAACAGTGGCACCACTTCCTCCTGCGCACCCACCGCGTCGACGAGCGCACCGATGCCGAGATCGCGCGCCATCTGCTGCGCCATCGCCAGGTCTGGACCGTCACCAACCAGCAACAGCCGCGCCGGTGTCTGCTTCCGGATCCGATCGAAGATCGCGACGACGGCATCGACGCGCTTCACGGGACGGAAGTTCGAAACGTGCACAATCACCTTTGTCGCGTCGCTTCCACCAGAGAATCGCCTTCGAAGGTCGGGACGGGGTCGACGCCGGTGGATCGCACAGTCGAGGAAGTTGGGAATGACTGCGATCGGATGCTTCACCCCGAGCTCGGCGTAGGTCGAGGCACGCAGGCTGCTCGACACGGCCGTCACCGCATCGGATTGCTCGATCGAGAACGCCACGATCCGCGAGTACGACGGGTCGCTGCCGACGAGAGTGATGTCGGTTCCATGAAGCGTCGTAACGACGCGCGGCCCCTGCCCGTCAGCGCTCAGGATCTGTCGCGAGAGAAATGCCGCCGTGGCATGGGGCACCGCGTAGTGCGCATGGATGATGTCCAGCCTTGACTCGCGCGCGACCTGTACGATGCGATTGGCAAGCGACAACAGGTACTGTGGCTCTCGAAACAACGGGTAGGTCGGCGTCAGGACCTGGTGGAAGAACAACCCTTCCTGGAAGTCTCCGAGCCGGAAGGGGGTCTCCGTGCTGATGAAGTGCGCCTGGTGGCCGCGAAGCGCCAACGCCTTCCCCAGCTCCGTAGCCACGATCCCGCTTCCGCCGACCGAGGCGTAGCAGACGATGCCGACGTTCAGTGGACGAGTGATCAAGACAGGAGATGCGGCCGAAGAACAGGCTGTTTCACGACGATTCCTTCAGCAAAAGTGACGCCCGCCAGCGCGCCGAAGTGAGAGTCGCGACTTTCGATCAACTGCGCAAATCCGGACGATGTGAGTCGTGTAGGAACCGCGTCCGGCTGCAGGGGGCGGAACTGGCTCACGAAGCAGGCCAGGGCCCGGCGCTTGGTGGGGTAGTGCTCGCTCACGTCCACGACGAACGAAGGCGCGACGGCATCGTTGATGAAGTAGTAGCACACCGCCTGCGGCTTCCAGGCCTCGCCCTCGGCTTCATATCTTCGGAGACCGGCGTTGAAGATTGCCTCGGTCAGCAGATGACTGGCAGCGACATGATCGGGATGGCGATCGGACCAGTAGGGGACCGCGATCACGCGCGGCTGGGCGCGGCGGACAAGGCTGGCGACGGCGCGCATCTGATCAGTGTCACCGCCGAGCGCCCGATCCGGTAGGCGTAGATTCACGCGCCATGCGGCGCCGAGCACGTCACAGGAGGCATCGGCTTCGGCCAGCCGTTCGGTGACGGTCCCGTTGCTACCCATCTCGCCAGCGGTCAGATCGCACAGCCCGACCTGGTGCCCGAGGGCAACGTGCTTGGCAACGAGACCGCCGATGCCAATCTCGATATCGTCCGGATGAGGACCGATTGCCAGCACATCGACGGGCGACAGAGGTGTTTTCATGCCATAGCCTTGTAAAGACCCCGGGGGTGATTCTCCAGTCCATCCGGGCGGAAATCACCCCGGGGTCCTAGCGTGTCCAGCCGAATACGTCGTCGTGCTTATCCGACTCCCCGTTCGCTGCGCGTGCAAGCACGCGTGCTGCAAGGAAGGCTCCAGAGAGCGACTGACCGCCGAGACCGAACAGATGGCGTGGGTAGTTTCGATGCGGACCGATATACATGATCCCATCAGCCGTTTCGCCATACGACGCGTCCCAGCCATATTCCGGCTGCAGTCCCGAAATCGCTGGATTCATCATCAGCAACTCGTACATCAGTTGCCCGGTACGTTGAACCAGGACCGCGTCCCGCTTTCGCGTTGGCGTGACGTCCTGGGTGGCACCGGTTACGAGCAGCCGATCGTCGCGGGTCCACCGAACCTGATGAGGCGGCGATGCGCTGTCAGCGATCGTGAGGTCGCGACTGGCAAGCTGCTTCCGAATGGCCGCCCCCACCGGCTCGGTCACCACAAAGTACTGCTCCCGCGGCTTGAAATGACGACGAAGCGGCTTGAATTCAGCCGTAGCCATTCCCGTGCATACGATGACCGCTCGAGCACGGATAACTCCGCCCTCGAGGGTGATCTCCACGTTCTTGGCGCCCGCTCGAACCTTGGTGACGCGCGACTTCTCGAAAAAGATCCCGCCCCGCGACTTCGCCGCTGCCGCCAACCCCAGGCAGGCGCGATAAGGGTCGAGCGTGAACGATGCGTCCAGTCGCATCGCGCCGGCCGCTTCGAGCGCCGTCGACTTCCTGACGTTCGCCGGGGATAGCCAATTACAGTCGAGGCCCGCCGCGCTCCGTGCCTCGAATTCCCGGCGGAGCCCTTTCGCGTCATCTCTCGACGCAACCACGATGTGTTCGCACGCCTCCAGCCCACACTGGATCTTCAAGCGCCGGATGAGCGCTGCCGCATCGAGCGATGCGCGCCGCCAGCTCTCGAAGATCCGTCGTGCGGCGCGAAGGCCATAACGCGCGGCGACATCACGGAACGACGGCCCCGGCTCAGGCAGCAGCAAGCCCGCGCTCCGTCCCGAGCTTCCCTGGCCGAGCCGATCGGCTTCGACGAGGACCGGTTTGAGGCCGGCAACCGCGCAGGCGTAAGCCGTGGCGCACCCGGTCAGGCCGCCCCCGACGATGACAATGTCAGTCGCGAATTCGCCGCGAAATCGTGGATGGTCTGGCCGGCGAGAACGGGGAAAGGTATCGATCCATGGTGAGATTCCGTAACGTGTACGCATCAGGACGTCATCCCGCGATCCACTTCACCAATGCCGGCCGTGCATCGGCGCCGGCGGGCGCGTCTGCAAAGGCTGACAGAATGTGAATTCTGGATCATCTTAAAACAGTGGTATGACCCCATAATCAGTTAATCACTACCATGCGCCGTCGACTGTGGAAGGGAGGGCTCGCGATCGCGATTTTGCTAGCCCTGGGCGTAGCCGCGGCTGGCGTCTGGGTGCGTGCACAGCTCCGAGGCAGCCTGCCCCTCCTGGGCGGCGACATGCGGTTGGAGGGCCTCTCGGCACCGGTCATCGTCACACGCGACGCCCTCGGCATCCCGACCGTGAGAGGCGCCTCGCGCGAAGATGTGGCGCGCGCGACCGGCTTCCTGCACGCGCAGGATCGATTCTTCCAGATGGATTTGGCGCGGCGCCGGGCGGCCGGGGAACTCTCTGCCCTGGTTGGCGCGCGGGCGATCGTGGCAGACAGGCAGATCCGCATGCATCGCTTTCGCGCCGAAGCCCAACGGGCAGTCGCCGCGATGGACCCGGCATGGCGCGCGATCATCGAGGCCTACACGTCGGGGGTGAACAGCGGTTTGAGTCAACTGCGCAAGCCGCCCTTCGAATATGTGCTACTTCGACAAGAGCCCCAGAAGTGGCTGGTCGAAGACAGCATGCTCGTGGTGCTGTCCATGTTCATCACGCTTCAAGATCCGGACGGCTCGTACGAAGCGACGCTGGCGACGATGCATGACGTGCTTCCCGAAGCGATGGCAAACTTCCTGGCGCCGATTGGCACCGAGTGGGACTCGCCAATCGTGGGCCACGCGCTCGATGTCCCACAGACTCCCGGTCCCGAGGTGTACGACCTGCGCTCGAAGCTGAGCGGACAACCCTCTCGCAGGCTTCCAGCTCCGCGACCTCCCACTCGTCTTCTTCGTCCCATCGAACAGGAAGCGACGAACAGAACTTTGGGAGTCGGGAATTGGCACTTGGGAGTTGGAAGTTGGCCTTCGACTATCGCTCAGGCCACCCCGACCCTTCGACAAGCTCTGGGTCGCCCCGAGCAGGGTCGAGGGGCGAGCCGCGTCGAGGGGTGGGAATTGGGAGTTGACAAAGAGGGAGCTATAGGAAGCAACAACTGGGCGATCTCTGGCCGCCTCACCGCGGACGGCCGCGCCCTCATCGCCAACGACATGCATCTCACCGTGCGCGTCCCCAACACGTGGTACCGCGCCTCTCTCGAATGGCAGGATGGGCCCAACGCCACGCCACATCGTTTGATGGGGGTGACGCTGCCCGGCGTTCCTGCCGTGGTCGTTGGCAGCAACACGCACGTGGCGTGGGGCTTCACCAACTCGCAGGGCGACTGGAGCGACATCGTCCTGCTCGAGATCGATCCTACGGACTCGAATCGATACCGCACGCCGGAGGGTTGGCGGACCTTCGAGCGGCATGACGAGATGATCGAGGTCGCGGGAGAGGATGAACCGCGACAGCAGTCGATCCGGTGGACGATCTGGGGCCCCGTCATGGATCCCGATCACAAGGGACGTCTGCGCGCCCTACGTTGGGTGGCCCACGATCCGGCGCGTCTTGCCGCGTCGATTACGGCTCTGGAAGCGGCGCAGTCCATCGAGGAGGCTTTTGACGCGGTCAACGGTCTCGGGGCTCCCGGGCAGAACTTTGTCGTCGTCGACAACAAGGGCCGGATCGGTTGGACGATTTACGGCTCGATGGCTCGCCGTGTCGGCTTCGACGGTCGTCTTCCCGTGTCGTGGGCCGACGGCACACGCGGGTGGAGTGGCTGGCTCAATCCCAACGAGTACCCGCGTGTGCTGAATCCCGAGAGCGGCCGGATCTGGACCGCCAACGCCCGTGTCGTCGACGGCGACATGCTGACTCGGATTGGAGATGGCAACTACGAGATCGGATCGCGTGCTCGCATCATCCGCGAGCGTCTTGCCATGCAGGACCACTTCACACCGGCAGACCTGTTGAACATCCAACTGGACACCAGCGCTGAGTTTCTGAGCCGATGGCGAACGCTGCTGCTGCAGTCGCTGAAGACGGTGACCGACCAGCCCCGCATCCGGCTGCGAGAGATTGTTGAAGGGGATTGGGACGGACGCGCCTCGCCGGGGTCGGCGGGCTATCGGCTGACCCGCATGTTTCGCGAAGAGGTCTCGGAAGCCATCATCGCGTTCGTGCTCATGGAGTGCAATGCGGCCGATCCGACATTCGACTACAGGAACGTGCGCCGGCGCGAAGGACCAATCTGGAAACTCGTCTCGGAAAAGCCGATGCACCTCCTCGATCCACAGTACCCGAGCTGGGATGCGCTGCTCCTGAATGCCGCGACCAACGTCGTCGTGCGCGCCGAACGCGAGGGCGGACTCGCAGAGCCGTGGTCGACGTGGAACATCACGGTCTATCGGCATCCATTGTCAGCCGGCTTGCCGTTCGTGGGCAGATGGCTCGACATGCCTCTGCAGCCGCTGCCTGGCGATCTCTACACTCCCAACATGCACTGGAACGCGTCGGCCTCGTCGGAGCGGATGATCGTGTCTCCCGGTCACGAGAGCGAAGGGATCATGCACATGCCAACAGGCCAGAGCGGCCACCCACTCTCACCGTTTTACTCGAACTCACATCCGGCATGGGTCAATGGCGAACCGACGCCATTTCTGCCCGGACCAACGGTCTATACGTTGACGCTCACGCCGTGAACCTACGATTGAAGATTCGGCGATCTTTGATCGTTGATTCGTTGATGATTCTTGGTTGTTGATTGACGATTTATCGTGTGATTTGGAAGATCAACAATCACAAATCGACAACCAACAAGGAATCAAAAATCAAAGATCACCCAATCAACAATTGATCGATTGCCGCCGGAGTTCACCTCCGACCGCGCAAGTTAAAGCCGGTCAGCATGCTGATCCGAGTGCCGGCCTTCGACGGAACGAGGGCGAAGGTCATCGGCACGTTCAACGCGCCCGACCGAAACGTGACGCCACCGGCGACCGCCAACGCGACGCCCGCGGGCGTGACATTTGGCCCGATTCCGAACTCCGCGCCACTCGGCGATCGCAGCCCCGCCATCCAGCTCAGACTCGGGAGCGCCTCACCCTGCTCGAGTCCGCCGAGGAGGAACACGAATTCATTCATGGCGGCCACCCCGCCTCCCCGGCTGTAGAACTCCTTCTCGAACTGCCAACCAAATTGCGTAATCATCGGACGCACATCAATCGATCGCTCGTGGAGCTTGTCGACAATGCCCTGACTGAGCGCCGTGATTCCGAAGCGCGGGCCCGAGAGGCTGACGGTCTTGAGCGGTGGCGGCGGGATTGTGACGTCCGGCGTTTGGGTCTGGGCACCAACGGGAACGGCAACGCTCACACAAAACAGCATCAATACAGCAGCGCGCATAGGCACCTCCATGACACTCATGGTCGGCGCCGGCGGTAATCAATGTCTTGACGGCACTGCTGAAAAGTTCTGAAAGGGGGAAGTCCGGCTGAAGCCGGACACTACGTTCACAGCGCACATTATGCGGCGCGCGTTCGTAGCCTCGCCAAAGCGGGAGCCCAGATGCCGGCATGCGCCGACACGTGAAGCAGTGGCTCGATCGGCAGGGTCCAACCGGCGTTGCCTTGTGGAGCGGCAGTCAGGGCCTGTTCGACCAGCGCCGCGGCCTCGACGTGCTTCGCGGCGAGCACGAGCACGATAGCACGTCCAATCGCCGCATCAACCGATAGAGCGTCATCGGCCGGAATCGTGATTCCGCGATCGGATGTATCGAGAGCCGCCAGTCCGAGACGCGCGAGGGGGTGCTGGGCGATGCGCTTGATCGCTTGTTGAAAGGCGGTCGCCGCCGCTTCGCGATCGCCCTGGCGAAATCGCAACGCCCCGATCGCGTACCACGTGTTCGCGCAGCACTCGCGACCATACAGATGCCCGCGGTCTTCGAAGGCGAGCTCGCGCTCGAAGGCTTCGAGCGCCGCCTGCTGTTCATCGCGTGCGAGATGAATGAGGCCTCGCAACCAGTGGAGCGCGACGGCGCTGAACCGTAATGGCGCTCCCGACGCCCCCGACTGACTCGCGATGCCGATCGTGAGTTCGCGCTCGGCTTCGTCGAGCCCATGTCGGGCCACGTGGACGGTGGCGATCAGCCAGTGAGCCAGCGCGAATCCAGGAAGCAGCCCGAGGGTGCGCCGTGCCGCGCGAAGACGCTCCTCTCCCCAGCCAACGTAGGCGAGACGGAAGTGATGCCGCCAGTTATCCGGTTCGAGCGTGACGGCGCGGCGGGACGCCGCCAACGCGTCCACGTGGCGCCCGGTGCGATCGAGGACGAATCCGAGTGTTGCCCACGCCTCACCGTAGTCTGGTGCAAGGCGACAGGCTTCACGTGAGTGTCGCGTCGCCGCCTCGAGTGCCGCCACGTCCGGCTGCGCGTCAGCGCGGGTCATTTCGAATTGCATGATGCAGGCATTGGCCAGACCGATATGAGCGGGCGCGTGATCCGACGCGCGTTCGAGCACGCCCTCGAAGACGTGGCGAGCGCGAACGATCTGACCTCGCTCGAGCGTTTCCAGCGCGGCGCGTCCCTCGATCCACGCGCGATGCGGCGCCAGCAACTCGTCGAGCGCCTCGTCGCTGGCGCGCGCCGCGACCTGGCTGACGGCGCCGATGAAGCGATAGCCCTGCCGCGGCACCGTCTGGATATACGGCTGTCCGTCCGGCCCTGCGCCGAGCCTGCGGCGTAATGCCGAGACCGCCTGTTCGAGGCTGTTGTCGGTGACGGCGACGTCCTGCCAGACCGCCTCGATGAGCGCATCCTTGGAAACGATTGAGCCGTGGCGAGCGAGCAGTTCCAGGAGAACCCCGACATGGCGGTCGGAAACCTGCAGGATTTCCCCTTCCCGTGTGACGCGGCGGGTATCGGCGTCGACGACGAAGTTTCCGAACGAGTAGTGAGCCATGAGAGTCGGATTCGGGAGTATTCTCCTCCAGACATTCGAGGAGCTTGCCATGGCACACTCAAAGTCAACGTTCCAAGGTCAAAGGTCAAAGGTGGCTGTCGTCGGGGGCGTTGCCGTTTGCCTGACGTTATTGCTCGGTTCAATGTCCCTCGCCCAAGGCCCGCAGCCACGCAGCCTGCCGACCTTCGAGGCCGACGCCGCCTGGCCCCAGGTTCCCGCGAAATGGAAGCTCGGCGATCCGTCCAGCTTCGCGATCGACGCTCAGGACAACGTCTGGCTGCTGCACCGGCCGCGGACGCTTCCGCCCGAGCAAGCGTCGATGGCGGCTCCGCCGGTCATGGTGTTCGATTCCTCCGGCAAGTTCATCAAGGCGTGGGGTGGCGCTGGAAACGGATACGAATGGCCCGAGCGCGAGCATGGCATCCACGTCGACGCGAAGGGGTTCGTCTGGCTCGGGGGCAATAACTGTCCGACCAACGGCATCCGCGGGCTCAAGCCAGTCGCCGACGATCAGTTGTTGAAGTTCACGAGCGACGGCAAGCTCGTCATGCAAGTCGGGAAGAGCAATCAGAGTAAGGGGAATGCTGACACGCGGAACCTGCATCGCCCGGCCGACGCCTGGGTGCACGCGCCCACCAACGAAGTGTTCGTAGCCGACGGGTACGGCAATCACCGGGTGATCGTGCTCGATGCCGACACCGGCGCCTTCAAGCGGATGTGGGGAGCGTTCGCCGAGCGGCCCATGGATGACGATCACTGCGAGGTGGTGACGCCAAAGACATTTGAAGATCCAGGCCCGCGCAACTTCAGCATCGTCCATGCACTTCGCGTCGCGCGCGATGGCATGGTGTACGTGGCCGATCGCGAGAATCGTCGGATCCAGTCATTCACATCGGATGGCAAGTTCGTCAAGCAACTCGTCAAGGCCGACACACAGTTCGCACGCAACGTCGCGTTGTCTCCTGACCGCGATCAGCAGTTCCTGTACGTCGGAAACGGCGATGACATCGTGATCGTCGATCGCAAAGCCCTGACGATCGTCGGCTCAATCAAACCAACGGGGCTGAAGAACGGCGGTCATCAGATCGCGACCGACTCGAAAGGAAACATCTACGTCGCGCAGACCACAATGGGTCTGCAAAAGCTGACGTTCAAGGGTATGTCGCCTGGCGGTAAGTAAAACGTTACCCCGCCTGCGTGACAGGATTAGGCCCGGAGTTCGCATACTCTTCGTCGGCATTAACCCCGGCGTACGTTCCGCGATCACCGGTCATCACTTCGCTGGTTTCTCGAATCGATTCTGGAAGCTGCTCTTTCGGTCCGGTTTGGTCCTTGAGCCGGTGACTTATCTGGACGACGATCGCCTGCCTGAATGGAGATACGGCATTACCAATGTGGTCACGCGCGCCACTCGCGGAATTGACGAGTTGCGGCCCGAGGAGTACGCGGCGGGCAGGGCGCGCCTGCGCGGCAAAGTGCAGCGATACAAGCCCGAGATTGTCGCTTTCGTCGGCATCACGGTGTATCGCGCCCTGTTTCCAGAGCTGAAGGGGCCGGTGACGATAGGACTTCAACAACAGCGACTGGGTGAGAGCCGTGTCTTCGTGTTGCCGAATACGAGCGGCCGGAACGCTCATTACTCGTTCGACGCGATGCTGGCGGCATTCACCTCGCTGCGCAAGCACAGCGAACGGGCATAATCCCGATAGCCGCTCTCGATCAGCCTTCTGATCGCTTATCGCGCGGAGGCAAATGTGAGAAGACTGTTGCCGCTGGCGTTCGTAGCGCTTGTCTCGTCGCCTGCATTCGCGCAGTGGGCGAATGTTCCCCCACCGGCCATCCCTCTAGCGTCGGATGGAAAGCCGGATATGTCTGCACCGGCGCCGCGGCTGCCCGATGGCAAGCCGGACTTGTCGGGCATCTGGAATCCGCCGGCCGGCGCCGTAGCAAATCTCGCGCGTGGCTTGGCCGAGGTCCCCTTCCAGCCGTGGGCGAAGGCGACCTATGACGAACGTGCGGCCGGACTCCATTGGAAGGAGGACCCTCCCGCAAGTTGCCTTCCGCAGGGTCTGCCCAGGCTCCTCCTGGCTCCAGCACCCTGGAGAATTCTTCAGACGCCTGCCGTGGTGTTCTTCGTTCACGAGGCCTTCAACCTCTGGTGGCAGGCGTTCGTTGACGGAAGGCAGTTCGCGCCTCACTCGGACGTCTCCCCAACGTGGCATGGCTATTCGACCGCCACGTGGGAGGGCGACACACTTGTCGTCGACAGCCGTGGCTTCAACGGGAAACTGTGGCTCGATCAGCTGGGCAAGCCGTCCACCGAGGCGCTCCACGTGACGACGCGCTTCAGACGCAGGGACTTCGGACACATGGATCTTCAGATCACCATCGATGATCCCAAGGCATACACACACCCATGGACTGTCGCGGTCGAATTGGGCTTGCTGCCTGACACACAACTGATGGAATTCATCTGTCTCGAGAACGAACGAGACACGCGGAAGCGTTGAGCGATGCGCGGGTCCATTACTCCTTCGACGCGATGCTTGCGGCATTCAGACCGCTGCGCAGGTACCGCGACCGGGCATAATGCGCGCGTGCGCATCACGGCCACGCTCCTCCTGTTCCTGTTGTGCTTCGTCGCATCGCCAGGTGCGGCAGCCGACAGATCGACTCCGGGCGAGTTCATCACGGAGCCGGCCACGCTTGTCTCATTTGGATTCGAGTGGCGTATCGACGGCGACGACAATCGCAACGCGCGGGTCGAGGTCAGCTACAGGAAACAGGGAGAGCCGATGTGGAAGGCCGGGCCACCGCTGCTGCGAATCGGCGACGAGCGAATCAATGAGAACGCCCTGCAATACATGACCCCCAACGGGTTCGCCGGCAGCGTGTTCGATCTCGAGCCCGCGACGTCCTACGAGGCGCGATTCGTCTTGTCGGATCCTGACGGCGTCGATGGTCGCGCCGAGCGGATGGTGACCGTGCGCACTCGCGCCGAACCGATGCCTGCGGCCGGCGGCAAGGTCTACCACGTCTACCCTCCGAGCTATAACGGGCAAAAGCAGGAGCCTGCCTTCACCGGACTTCTGGCTGCCTACTACACGGGCTCGTCACACTCTGACAACTTCAACACGTACCCACCGCGCGTGCAGCCAGGCGACACGATCCTCGTGCACGCCGGTGTCTACAAGGACGATCGTCTCCGGTATGGCGGCGGCCTCGGCACAGTGTCGAGCGGTACCTACTTCCTGACCCAGAGCGGGACAGCCGACCGGCCCATCGCGATCAAGGCTGCCGGTGATGGCGAGGTGATTTTCGACGGCGACGGCGCTTACAACCTGTTCAACGTGATGGCCGCGAACTACAACTACTTCGAAGGCCTCACGATTCGAAACACCGACCTGGCCTTCCAGGCGGGGCTGAAAAACATCGCCGGGTCGAGCGGCTTGACGATCAAACGAAGCCGATTCGAGAACGTCGGCCGCGCGATCTATACCGACTGGTCGGGATCCAAGGATTACTACATCGCCGATAACGTCATGATCGGCCGCTTCAATCCGAACTTCCTCATGGGATTCACCGGTCGCACCTGGCAGAACCTGCCGGAGTTCAACCCCAAACTCGTCTCGGAATACGCCGTCAAGGTATACGGCTCGGGTCACGTCGTCGCATACAACTCGATCGCGAATTTTCACGACGGCGTCGACGTGGCGACGTACGGCAATCCGGACGGCAGCCCCACACCGGTGCGAGATCGACTTCCGGTGTCGATCGACTTTTACGGGAACGACATCTCGAACGTCGAAGACAACTGCATCGAAGCCGATGGCGGAGCCCACAACATTCGCGTCTTCCGCAATCGGTGCTTCAACCATGGTCATCGCGCGCTCAGTGTGCAACCCGCCTTTGGCGGCCCGGTCTATTTCATCCGGAACGTCGTCTATCACGCGCCCGAGGGCGGAGCCGTGAAGTTCACGGCGTCGTCCTCCGGCATCGTCGTGCTGCACAACACCCTGATTGCCCCGGTGAAACCGATGCTGCTGGCCGCGTCGAACGTGCAGTATCGGAACAATCTAATCCTTGGCAAGAGCGAGACGCTCGAGACGTTTGCCGTCGAGACCAACACCAATTACTCGAGCTCCGATTACAACGGCTTCCACCCGAACGAGGGAGCCGAGTTCTCTTTCGAATGGAGTTCGCCTTCGCGCTCGCTTCGCGCGAACTTTCCCGGCGAACCGGCCAAGCTGAGTGTCCAGGAGCAGACGAAGCTCGAGGCATCGGCGCGGGAGAGACAACGCTTCAAGACGCTGAAGGAGTTCAGCGAAGCGACCGGACAGGACGCGCACAGCGTGCTCGTCGATTACGATGTCTTTGTCAAAGTAGCGGCGCCAGGACCTGATCCACGCACCCTCTACAAACCAGCGGACTTCGACTTCCAACTTCGACCCGGCTCAGCGGCGATTGATGCTGGCGTCCGGCTCCCAGGTATCAACGACGATTTCACAGGGCGGGCACCCGATCTTGGTGCCTACGAGGCCGGCCGGCCCGCGCCTCATTACGGCCCCCGGCAATAATGTGAAGGGGTCAGACTCCTTCACAGTTCTTCACTCGTAGGGTCCGGCTTCAGCCGGGCCGTCACGGGTGTCACCTTTGCTAGGGCTCTGACTCTATTGGTATAAGAAACTGCAGAGGGATGATGCACGTCGTAAGCGCGCCAGTTCTGGAAGGGTGGAGCCTGCTGTCGGATGAGCAGGTGGTTACCCGTGTTCTCGCCGGTCAGACCGCGTTGTTCGAGGTACTGATGCGACGGCACAACGAGCGGCTCTACCGGACGGCGCGAGCGATTCTCAGGGACGAGAACGAGGCCGAAGACGTCATGCAGCAGGCGTACGTCAATGCGTACAGCCACCTGCGTCAATTCGACGGACGATCGAAATTCTCGACGTGGCTCACGCGCATCGCCGTGCACGAAGCGCTCGCGCGGGCTCGGCGGCGGGGCCGATACACGACCATGGATCCCGATAACCCAAACCCTCACCAGTTCCCAATGAGCGTCGATGCGACACCCGATCCCGAGCGGCTGGCGATCGCGCGTGAGCTCGGCACTTTCCTGGAGTCGGCGATCGATCGTCTGCCTGACGGTACTCGCGAAGTTTTCGTGCTCAGGCAGCTCGAGGGGATGCGAACGGACGAAGTGGCGGAGACACTCAGCGTCAGCGAGGCCGTCGTCAAAACACGCCTGTCGCGCGCGCGCGCCGCGCTACGTCGTGAATTGTTCGAGCACGCCGGCCTTGCCGAATCGCAAACGTTCCGCTTCCTCCGGCCGAGATGCGATCGCGTCGTGCGCGCCGTTCTCGCGCGCATCGGATAACCTGCCCATTTTTCCGGGACTCGTGCATTCGTAACCGATCGCGCCGATCTCACTCTATCGGTCACAGGCTTGCTTGACGACGACCGTCGAGCGGCGCGCGAGCGCCACGATGGACCCGTCGGGCCGGCCGGAAGGAGAGTGACCGTGATGCGACTCATCGGCGTGGCTTCGATCGCGCTTGTCCTCGCGCTGACTTTGACGTCAGTGTCGGCTCGTCAAGACAGCCATCAGCGTCTCGATGGTCGGGAAATCTTCCGCTTCGACACATTCGGCGACGAGCAGTTGTGGACCGACGTTCTGCGGTTGCACGAAGCAGTACAGAACCTTCGTCCGGTGGACGCATTGTCGCTCGGCCTGAAGGTGGATGTTGACGCGCTCCCACCAGAGATCGTCGATGCGTTGCGAGCAGAGGAGGGAGTCGATCTGACAGATCCCGCGGTGACCATTGCACTGCTCCAGCTGAATGCCGTGGTCGGGGTGATGGGCAAGGTGGATGAGTCAGGTCAGCTGACAAGCATCGGCATCACGTGCGCGCTGTGCCACTCGAACGTCGATGACTCAGTGACGGCAGGTATCGGCAAGCGGCTCGACGGGTGGGCGAATCACGATCTCGACGTCGGCAAGATTGCGGGCAGCGCTCCCGGGCTGCCTCCGGCGTTCAAGACCGAATTCGACAAGTGGGGGCCGGGGATGTACGACCCACGGCACCACGCGTTTAACGGCGTGAATGTCCTCGAGTTGCACCCCGGGGAGCTGTCGGTACCTGTGGTCACGCCCGCAATATACGGGCTCAAGGGCGTGGGCTTCGAGACCTACACCGCGGACGGTCCGATCTCGTACTGGAACAGCTACGTCGGCGTCGGTCAAATGGGCGGCCACGGAGACTTCAGCGATTCACGGATTCGCCTCTCTATCGATCAGACGCCTCCCGACCTCGTGACACCGAAGCTGAAAGCTCTACTCGATTACCAACTGAGTCTGCGAGCACCCGCTCCACCGGACGGCAGCTTCGATCGACGGGCGAGGGCGCGCGGCATGCAGTTGTTCTTCAACGAAGCCGGTTGTGGCAGGTGTCACTCGAGACCGCAATACACGGACGTGTTGAGCGGTCCGCTGAAGGACGTCCCCTTCCTGCACGACCCGTTGGAGACGGGAATGGATCGGGCCTACGCAGATAGAAGCGCAACGCGCCAATACCGCACGACGCCGCTGCGTGCACTCTGGCAGCACGCGCCCTACTTCCACGATGGAAGCGCACGCGATCTTCCGGCCGTCGTGGAGCACTACGACGAGCACTTCGTATTAGGTCTCACCGACGATCAGAAAGCAGATCTCGTCGAATTCCTGAAGTCTTTGTGACGCCCTCGCGGCGGGCGAAGGCCGGGTCTTGTTCTTTCAGACCCGGCGTTACTGAGATGAAAAATTCGCGACCTTACGGGCCGCGCCCGTGAGCTCGAGAATGTGGAGCCCTGTGTTGGCGCGATCGGCGACGTAGACGTAGCCGCGATCGTCGACCTCCACGTTGTTGGACTGGATCGCGACCTTGCACTGTTGGTTGGCACCTTCGCCGACACATCGCTGGTCGGTATTCGCCGTCGTCGCGGGAATGTAGAAGCCGATCTCTTTCACGTTGAACGGATCGCGAACGTCCAACGCGCGCACGCCGGCGTTGAAGAACGTGACGAACAGCACGCGGCCGTAGTAAATCGGCGTGAAGTTCTCCTGTGAGGAATGGGAACCAAATCGGCCGCCACGGCTGCAGAAGTTGCCGCTCCCCTCCGGCACCGTCCAGGTCGACGCCCCGAGCGGTGTCGATTCGAAGGTGATGTCGATCATGCGGACCATCTGCCTCGGTTCCAGGCATTCGTTGGCCAACGATTCACTGACGACAGCGATGAAATCGCGGTGCGCCTGAGGCGTCGGGATTGGTACTGCGTCACCGTGGTCGTGACCTCCGCCCGGCACGGGCGCATTCGCCGGCAGTCTCTGTTTGGCGAACTCGCTGAGCGTCAGGCCAAGCAACGGAAATACGGTGTGCGCTCCCGCGTCAGGGGGAAGATCGACGCGCGAGATTTGCGGGTAGAGCAGATTCGCATCGGTGGGCTCTTTCGGTCCGTTGAGCAGCTTCTGCCGATCGACGATCTGGACGACACCGGCGCGACTGGTGCCGTAGCCGAAGTACACACGGTTGCCTTTGGGACCGAGAGAGATCGGCCCGTGCAACTCGGTGGGAATCGGCATCACGGTCGACCCTGGCTGTTGTCCGGGGAGGCCGAAGTCACGAACGAATTTCGGGTTCGCCGGATCGCTCAGATCGTAAATCTTGGTCATCCGGCGGGTGCGCCAGTCCTTCGGTCCCGAGATGACGTATGCGATGCCGGTGTCGCACTCCCAGAAGTTCTTGTGCGTGTTCACGAGCCCGTCAACCACCACAACGACCCGAGTCGGCTTCGCCGGATCCGTCACCTCCCAGATCTCGTGACCGGAGTTGCCGAACGATCGCAGCAGATACACCTTGCTCTTGTCCGCTCGCGGCAACGTGCTTCCGCTGCAGACGCGCACCATCTGCGCGCCGCCGTTCTCCCCTTCTCCTGCTTCGCCTGGAATATGAGCGAGGTAGCGCGGCTTCTTCGGATCGGTGACGTCGACGATGGACGTGCCGTTCTGTTCGTCCTTGCCCGTGAGCGGGTTTCGCCTGCTGCCGCCGTGATGGCCGATGTAGGCGATCCAGCGGTTCCCCTGGCGCTGAATCGTCGGTTGGTAGGCGCTGCGCGCCTGAAGATCGTCGTGACCAACGAGCGCCATATCGCGCTGCTCGGCTCCGTGCTCGGCCGCGACCGACGCGCACAGAGCGATGCCGCACGCTGCGACGAATCCAGAGAGGCGTTTCATAGGACCGTCACCGTCCTTCTGCTTTCTCGCGCTCCCGGGCTTGCTCCGCGCGGGAGAGCGCGCCAAATCTCACACCGCTGGCCGTCACCGCGGCCGTGACATAACCCCCGCCGCTGCCATCCCTGAGAGGGGCGATGTACACCGTGATTGTGTCTCCCACCTTGATCATGTTGTCGCGGTAACCGGCGCGATACATGTTGTTCGTGCTGTGACCCTCGAACACGACGTCGCGCTCGCCCTTGTCGTCCTTCACATGAAGCACGAGCTGCATGTGAGGGTTGATGGCACGGAATTTCTTGACGACACCGGTGACGGTCTCGCTTCTGGTGAAGTCGAACTGAACGGCCGAGTGGTGGGCCAGGCTGTTCGCACTGAAGAGGGCCACCATCACCGAGATGAATGCTAGCTGTCTCATGACTTACGCTCCGTGAGTGCTGTTTGCCCTACTTCTTTGAAGCCTGCGCCTCGAGCTCTTCCAGACGTTTGAGCCAGTTTTCTTCGGCGCATTCATAGGGCAGCAAGTGTCCATTCGGCACCTGCGCCCACTTCTTCACAGTCGTGAAGGGTCCCGTGTAGAAGACGGGATCGGTCATCGTCAGCTCTGCCACCAGCACCGACTCACCGCCCTTCCCTTTCTCGAGGTGATAGCGTTCGACGATCCGCGCCCGATCGCTGTGCGGATACCGCTGGTCCACCTGCTCGACCAGGTTAGTGGTTTCGACGACCAGAGTGTTCCCTTCCCATCGGCCACTCGAGTGTCCATTCCGCCCTGGCAGCCGATCGGAATCCGGGACGATGCGGTTGCCCAGGTACACACGTCGAATTTCGCTGTGCGCTTCGTAGACGATGATGATCTGTTCCGGTCGCTGATGGATCTCCATTGGATAACCGCCGGATCCCAGCATCGATCCTGGCATGCCCGTTCCCAGGCAATACCCCCCGGGCGTGTCCCCTGTCGGTGCGACGAGCGCCTGGTATCGGGCAACTTTCTGCTTGGCTTCCGCGTTCAAAGGCAACGCCGGCGCCGCACCGCGGCCGCCCGATGCCTGTCCGGGTTCGTTGTAAGTGGTCCAGACGCCGGTAAAGTCCGGGTGCTGCGCCGCCGCGTCCGTCGGGCCGAGCAGCCACGTTGACACGCCAATGACGGCAAGGAGCCGGAAAGCCGCCTGAGATCCCTGGTGCATGGTCTCCTCCGTTTGACCTTCTTAGTGCTTGCCCATGGCAATGATGTGAACGCTGATTTGCCCGTGAAGCGCGCTCGAACGCTCCATTCAAAGGCAGAGCCCCTTGGCTACTTCGCTGCCAACTCGGTCGGGATCGGCAGGGTGACTTTACCGGTCGCCGCCCACTCTGCGCCGCGCGCGAACGTCGTGCCGAAGCCGATTTCCTTGACCTCAGTCGGACTGTGCCCGAGCGTCGTCACGAACACTCGTCCCATTCCGTACTGCGTCGTCCACAGCATCGGCTGATGAATGCCGGCACCTGGAATCGGTTGGCGCGCCTTACCTTGGTACAGCGCATGGTCGTCGTAGGCGGTGGCGAGCACGTGATAGCTGCCTTCCGGCTGCCAACGCAGATTGGCGTACAGCTCGTCGGTCGTCATCGGAAACGATTTCAGCCCACGCGTAATCGGATGATCGGCGTCCGTGATGTCGACAGTGAAGTCGTGCCGCGCCGAGTGGTGACCGTTACTGGGTCGCCAGTTGCCGCCGCTCATCTTCTCGTATTCCGTCCAGCCGTCGAATGCACCGAGCGCGAGGTGATAGAGGACGAGGCCCTTGCCGGAGCGGACGAACTCCTCGAGCGCGGCGTTCGCGCGCTCGCCCCAGCGGTCCTTATCACCGCGGTTGTAGTAGTTGACGACGACGAGATTGTAGGGCGCGAGCGTCTCGGGTCCGGCACCGCGGAACTCCTCATTGATGCGGACTTCGAATTTGCCGGTGCTCTCGAGAATCTGCTTCAGGATCGGCGTCGTGCCACGCCAGTCATGCACGTGCTGCCCGGTGATGATGAGCACCTGAATCTTGTTCGGGTCAGGCGGTGGACTCGGCTGCGCGAACGCGACCGCTGCAGTTGCGATCAAGCACAAACTGAGCGCAGCGATTTGCGGTCTCCTCATACTTTCAACCTCGTACGCGATTTGATTGTTCCTTTGACCTACTCGGTCGCAAATACCCAGACAGCCCCACCCTCTGGCACCTCAGGATACTCACCGGGGAATAGTCGATTGAGCGTGGCCTGCATCCCGCGTGAGTCACCACCCCAACCCGATTCCACGGCAACGTACTGTTTACCATCGACCTTGAACGTCGTGGGCGGCGCAAGAATGCCGGAATTCGTCGGAAACTCCCAGAGCAGTTTTCCAGTGGAGGCATCGAATGCGTGGAACTTGCGATCGCTGGTACCCCCGCTGAAGACGAGCCCGCCCGCCGTGACCAGCATGCCACCCCAGTTCGGTGACTTGTCGTAGACGTGCGTCCACACC
>Ga0075431_100000319_pt1 | contig 37947 bp, 44 predicted proteins | sample RhiMetdeltSRZDD5_FD_75297 | JGI IMG/M metagenome (GOLD analysis project Ga0075431, IMG submission 75297) | Populus rhizosphere microbial communities from Tennessee, USA - Rhizosphere MetaG P. deltoides SRZDD5 | ecosystem: Host-associated > Plants > Roots > Rhizosphere > Soil | place: USA... | reverse complement strand
CCGGGAAGCGCTCACGCCGTCGCCTCGCGCGGAGTCGCGCGAACGTTCCAGCTCGTTCGACCGTTCGGCGACATGACGGTGCTCGAGACCGTGCTCGTCGGCTGTCACCTGCGTGGCCGCGCCGGGTGGCTCCGGTCGGCGCTCCGCACGCCGGCGCAGCGCCGGGAAGAGCGGGGCCTGCGCGATCGTGCGCTCGAGATCGTCGGCGCCGTCGGGCTGGAGGACCGCGCCGGCGCGAACGTCACGAGCCTGCCGTACGGCGAGCAGCGGCTGGTGGAAGTCGCGCGCGCGCTGGCGACGGCGCCGCGGCTGCTCCTGCTCGACGAGCCGGGCGCCGGCCTCGATGCGGCCGAGCAGCACCGTCTGGCCGCGCTCGTCTGCCGCGTCCGCGCGAGCGGCGTGGCCATCCTGCTCGTCGATCACCACATCGATTTCGTGCTGGACGTCGCCGACGACGTGGTGGTGCTGTGCCATGGCGAGCGCCTCGCCGAGGGGCGGCCGGAGACGATTCGCCGCGATCCGGCCGTGATGGCGGCGTACCTGGGCGAGGACGCGGCATGATGCTCGCCGTCCGCGATTTGCGCGCCGGCTATGGCCCCCTGGACGTGTTGCGCGGCGCCACGCTCGACGTCACGCGCGGGGAGCTGGTGACGCTCGTCGGGCCGAACGGGGCCGGGAAATCGACGCTGCTGCGAACGGTGGCGGGACTCCTTGCGCCGCGCGGCGGCCGCATCGAGATCGACGGGACGCCGCTGGCGGGACTGCCGCCCGAGGCGATCGTGGCCCACGGCGTCGCGCTCGTGCCCGAGGGACGCGAGCTCTTCGGGACCCTGCCCGTGCGCGTGAACCTGATGCTCGGGGCCTATGCGACACCGCGCCCCGGCCGCGCCCGTCGCATGGCGGACGATCTCGAGCGCGTGCTCATGCTGTTCCCGGCGCTCCGACCGCGCCTGGCGCAGCCGGCGCGGACGCTCTCCGGCGGCGAGCAGCAGATGGTCGCGGTGGGCCGCGCGCTGATGGCGCGTCCACGGCTGCTCCTGCTCGACGAGCCGTCGGTGGGGCTGGCGCCGCTCGTCATTCGCGCGATCTTCGACGTCCTTGCCCGCCTGCGCGCCGAGGGCCTCACCATCCTGCTCGTCGAGCAGAATGCGCGGGCGGCCTTCCGCATCGCCGATCGCGGCTACGCCCTCGCCGGCGGGGTGATCGAGCCGGCGCGCGGCGGCGCCGACGACGCCCGCGCAGCGTACGGATTCCTGTGGCGCTCAGAGGAGGCTCCGCGATGACGACGATCACAGTGGGGGTCGACAAGGGTTCACGCGCCGCGCTCGAGGTCACGCAGCTCGCGCGCCTGCGAATGCTCGTGACCCGCATGGCCGAGCACGTGCCGCTCTACCGCGATCGCCTGCGCGCCGCCGGCGTGCGGGCCGCGGACCTGCGCTCCCTGGCCGACCTGCCGTCGCTGCCGTTCATGACGAAGGCCGACTTCCGCGACACATATCCGTACGGTCTGCTCGCGGTGCCGCTCGACGACGTGGTGCGCATTCACGCCTCCTCCGGCACGACGGGCAAGCCCACCGTCGTTGCCTACACGGCGCGCGACATCGAGCTGTGGACGGTGATCATGGCGCGCACGCTGCGCGCCGGCGGCGTCGGACCCGCCGACGTGGTGCAGAATGCCTACGGCTACGGGCTCTTCACCGGCGGTCTCGGCGTTCACTACGGGGCCGAGCGCATCGGCGCCGCCGTCATCCCCATCTCGGGCGGCTTCACGGAGCGCCAGCTCATGGCCTTCACGGACCTCGGCGCGACGGTGCTCTGCGCGACGCCGTCGTACGCGATCTACCTCGCCGAAGCGGTGGAGGATGCCGGCATCGATCCGGCATCGCTGCGGCTGCGCGTCGGCTTCTTCGGCGCGGAGCCGTGGACCGACGGCATGCGCCAGACGCTGGAAGACCGCCTGCGGCTCATGGCGCTCAACATCTACGGGCTCAGCGAGGTCATCGGGCCGGGCGTCTCCGTGGAGTGCCCGGAGCGGCGGGGGATGCACGTGGCCGAAGACCACTTCCTGCCCGAGATCGTCGACCCGGTCACGCTGCAGCCGCGGCCGCCGGGCGAGACGGGGGAGCTGGTCCTGACCACGCTCACCAAGGAGGCGTTGCCGGTCGTCCGCTACCGCACGCGGGACCTCACGTACATCGATCCGACGCCCTGCGCCTGCGGGCGGACGTCGGTGCGCGTCGGCCGGATCACCGGCCGCACCGACGACATGCTGATCATCCGCGGCGTCAACGTCTTTCCCTCGCAGATCGAGCACGCGCTCATGCAGATGGCGGACGTGGCGCCGCACTACCTGCTCGTGCTGCGGCGCGAGGGCGCGCTCGACACCGTCGAGATCCGCGTCGAGGCCGCGGCGGCGGCGGACGAGGACACCCGCAGCCGGCTGGCCGTGCGCGTGCGCCACCGCATTCACGAGACGATCGGCCTCAGCGCGGAGATCAGCGTGCTGCCGCCGCGCGCCCTCGAGCGCAGCACCGGCAAGGCGCGGCGTGTCCAGGACCTGCGCGGACAAGGAGGGACTCATGCGTAACGACGAGCGCGAGCATCTTTCGCCGACCGCAGCCTCGCCGGCCGTGCCGGTGCCCTGGCCGCCCACCCGCTGCCAGGTCTGCGGCGCCTCGCACGAGGCGACCCAGTCGATTCTGTGCGCGACCTGCGGCGAGCCCGTGCTCCTGTGTGGCTGGGCGTGACGGGATAGGAAGCGAACGAGACGAGGGAGGCGACAGCGATGAGCATTGCCGATCGACACGCGCTGGACATCATGTACTACGTCGCGACGCCGGAGTTCATCGCCAAGTGGACCGACGCCAAGAAGGGCGAGCTGATCTGCCGCATGGAGCGCGCGATCGGCAGCCTGCCGCAGTTCGAGTCGATCCCGGCCATGCTCGCGAAGATGGACGCGGCCGGCGTGGACAAGGTCTTCATCACGCAGACGAAGATGTGGTCGTACTGGAACAAGTGGATGTACATGGACACGCAGCTCGAGGAGGTACTGCAGTACACGGAGAAGTATCCCGACCGCTTCGTCGGCCTCGCCGGCTACAACCCGTTCCGCATCAAGGAAAGCCTGCGCGAGATCGAGACGGCGGTCACCCGGCACGGCTTCAAGGGTGTGTACGTCCACATCTTCGGCTTCGACATCCCGCTGCACGACAAGAAGATGTATCCGCTCTATGCGAAGTGCGTCGAGCTCGATGTGGCCGTCTCCGTGCAGACCGGGCACGTGCTGGAAGCGATGCCGAGCGAGCACGGGCGGCCGATGTACCTCGACTACGTCGCCTCGGACTTTCCCGAGCTCCGCATCCTCGGCGCCCACACGGGCTGGCCGTGGGTCGAGGAGCTGATGAGCGTCTGCTACAAGTGGGAGAACGTCTGGTTCGGCATCGACGCGTGGATGCCGAAGTACCTCAAGCCCGAGATCGTCAACTTCATCGGCAGCCGGATGGGCCAGGACCGCGCGGTCTGGGGAACCAACGGTCTGCCCTGGAAGGAAAGCCTCGATCAGGTCGACGCGCTCGGGCTCAAGCCCGAGGCGCGACGGAAGCTGATCCACGACAACGCGCGCGAGCTGTTCCGGCTCTGAGGAGGGGGCGATGAACGCATGGCTGGTGCTCCTGGCGGTCCTCGGTTTGTGCGCGGCGGTTACGATCGGGGTCGGTGCGGCCGTCTTCCTGTCGTTCCGCCGGCCGTGGCGCGCTCGATGCCCGCGCGATGGCGCCGAGGCGCAGGTGCAGGTCGACGCGGTCGGGGCGGCCAGGTCGGAGGTCGCCGGTGCGCGCCGTCTGAGCATCGAGCGCTGCTCGCACCGTACGCCGCTGAAGGGCTGCGATCAGGCGTGTCTCGATCTGCCGGCCGAAGCGCGTCACGTCGTGGGAGTGGGCGATCCGCCGCTGCCCGTCGTCGGCACTCCGGCTGTGCTGGTGCCGCTCGACGGCACGCGGGGCAGCGAGGCGGCGCTGCCGGCGGCGCTGCAGCTCGCCCGTATCCACGGCGCGCGGGTGCGACTGCTGCGGGTATTGCCGATCACCACCACGGTGCGCGACCTCGACGATTACGTCGTGGCCTACTCCGATCAGGAGGGGGCGCGTGACGAGTACGCCGCGCGCTGGTACCTGCGGGGGCTGCGGAGCCGCCTCCCGGATGTCCCCATCGACGAGGTGGTTCGCTTCGGTGATGCGCCGGCGGAGATCCTGAGCGAGGCCGAGGCGCCGGACGTCGCCTGGATCACGATGGCCACGCGTCCCGCACGCGGGCTTCGGCGATGGCTGCGCCGGAGCGTGACGCGCACGGTGGAGCGCGCCGCCTGGGTGCCGGTGATGAGCACGCCGTATGGTGGCGCGTCCGTTCGGCCATGAGCGTCGGCAACGTGCATGGTCAGCCCGCGAGGCGCTGAGCTCTGGCACCGGAGAGCTGGACCCCGGCGACCGTCGCCTGGTACGAGCGAGCGAACGCGCGGAGCGACTACGCCGCGCGTGTGCTGAGCGCGGCGGGGCCCTGGCTCGCCGGCTGCCATAGCGCGCTCGACGTGGGGGCGGGCTTCGGCGCCCTGGCGCTGCCGCTGGCGCGCCGGCTCGAGCGAGTCACGGCGCTCGAGCCGGCGCCGTCGATGGTCACCGCGCTCAGGCGCGCGGTCGCCGACGGTGGCCTCGACAATGTCGACGTCGTCGCCGCTGCCTGGGGCGAGCGACCGCTCGCCGTCCACGACGCCGTCGTGTGCGCGCACGTCGGCCCGCTGCTGCGCCGTGGCGCGCCATTCCTCGCCGGGCTGGCCGGATTGGCCCGGCGCTCCGTCGTGCTGGTCCGCGACGCGCCCGGCGGGGACGACAAGTTCTTCTTTTCCGAGCTCTACCCCGTGCTGCTGGGGCGCACGTACGCGCGAGCGTGCGGACACGCCGCCGAGGCGCTGCAGGCGGTCCGAGCCCTGGGCGTCCGCCCGAGCGTCACCGAGATCACCTATCGCTCGGACCAGCCGTTCGCGTCACTGGAGGATGCGTGCGACTTCTGGATGGCCTACATGGGGCTCGAGGGCGACTCGCCGCGGGCCTACCTTCGGGACTTTCTCGGCCGGCGACTCCATCGCGAACCGGGCGGCTGGCTCGCCCCGTTCCGCAAGCGCGCCGCCGTCATCGCCTGGAACGTGTGATGGCCCCGGGCGTCGTTATGACGGAGGTCATAGCGTAACCGCCGATAGCGGTGCATGATCGGGCGGCGAGGAAGGCGCTATGCACCAGTGAGCCTCGACGCCCTGCGGCCGACGCTCGAGCGCGCCGGCGACGGCGCATTCGTCATCGGCGCCGACGGCCGCATCGTCCTCTGGAACCGCGCGGCCGAGCGCCTGCTCGGCTACACGTCGCGCGACGTGGTCGGAAAGCTGTGCTGCGACGTCTTCGTGGGTACGGACGGCAGCGGCAACCGGCTCTGCTATCAAGGCTGTCACGTCATGAACCTCCTCAAGCTCGACGAGCCGGTGCAGAGCTTCGATATGCGCACGCGCACGCGGACGGGCCGGCCCGTCTGGCTGAACTTCAGCATCCTGTCCGTACGCGGCGAGGCGGCCTGCACGATCCATCTCTTTCGCGACGTCACCGCCACGCGCGAGCTGCTCACGCTCGTGCACGAGCGTCTCGCCGGACCGCCGCCGGGCAACGCGCCGGGCAGCCCGGGCGCCTCGCTGTCGCGGCGTGAGCTCGAGGTGCTGCGGCTGATGGCCGAGGGCGCCAGCACGCGGGCCGCGGCCCAGCGGCTGCACGTCAGCGTTGCGACGATTCGCAACCACATCCAGAACATCCTCGCCAAGCTCGGCGTGCACAGCCGCCTGGAGGCGGTCGCCTTCGCGACGAAGCAACGCCTGTTCTGAGCCGTCGCGCTTAAGCGGCCGTTAAGGCCCGCCGGCGATCCTGTCTTCCATCCCGGGACTCCGGGCGGAGAGACGGGCATGCAGAGATCGTCTGGCTCGGCGTGCGCTGGGGCACCCGCCCGCTCGTCGTGCTCCGCCGGCAGCTCATGCAGCGCGACCCCGACAATCTCGCGCCGCTCGAGGTCGTCGACCCGCCCGCCGAGGTGGCGCCGCTCGTGGACAGTCTCAATCGCCTGCTCGGACGCCTCCGCGCCTCCATCGAGGGCGAGCGCCGGTTCACGGCCGACGCCGCGCACGAGCTGCGGACACCGATCGCGGCCGTCCGTGCGCACGCGGAGGTGGCACGCGCGGCCGCCACGGACGCGGAGCGGCGAATCGCGCTCGACGGCATCGTCGCCGGGTGCGAGCGGGCCGCTCACGGTGTGGATCAGCTCCTGACGCTGGCCCGACTGGACCCGGCCGATGCGGGCGAGCGGCGCGAGGCGTGCGATCTTCGCGAGGTGGCCAGGCGGGTCCTCGCCGACGTCGCGCCGATGGCGCTGACGAAGGGCATCGACGTCGAGCTGGTGACGGGCCCGGCCGTGCCCGTGGCCGGCAATCACGCCCTGCTGGCAATGCTGATCCGGAACATCGTCGATAACGCCGTGCGTTACAGTCGTCGCGGCGGCTGCGTCCGCGTGACCACCGCGCGCGACGGGCCGATCGCGCGACTCGTTGTCACCGATGAGGGACCCGGCGTGGCGCCGGCGGACCGGCACGCGCTCGGTCAGCGCTTCCATCGGATCGCCGCCAGCGGGGAGACCGGCACGGGGCTGGGGCTCTCGATCGTCAAGCGCGTGGCCGAGCTCCATTCCGCGACGGTGCGCTTCGAAGATGGCCCCGCCGGCCGCGGCCTGGCCGTCGTCGTCGAGTTCCCGGCCGGCGCCGAGCTGGCCGGCCAATAGCGCAGCTGCACTACCAAAACGAGTCGTTCGGCGCATTCCGTCTGCCGCTCGGCAGCCCTATCGTGAGCCCAGTTCGAACGTCCGTTCGGTGGGAGGTTCGGCGTGGCGATCGGGCAGCGGTACAGCGGGATCCTCGACGCGGCGTGCGAGGTCTTCGCACGGCGCGGCTATCACGTGGCGACCATTCGGGAGATCGCCCGCGCCGCGCGGTTGTCGCTGGCCGGCCTCTACCACTACGTCGGCGGCAAGGACGAGCTGCTCTTCCTCGTGCTCGATCGCGCGCTCGAGACCATGCTGCGGAATCTCGACCTGGCGCTGGCGCAGGCGCGCACGCCCGAGGCGCGCCTGCTGGCGCTGCTCCAGACGCACCTCGAGTTCGGGTTCACGCACGCCGCGGCGTTGCGCGTCATCAATCGTGACTGGGATCTGCTGGCCCGGCCGGGCCACGTCGAGATTGCCGCCAAGCGCCGGCTCTACATCGAGCGCGGCCTGCGCGTTCTCGCCGAGCTCGACCCGCACCACCGCGCCGGCGACGAGCTGTACTCGGCCACCAATCTCCTGCTCGGCATGCTGAACGGCATCGCCGCCGGACCGTTCGTGCGCTCGCTCGAGGACGCGCGCGTGCTGGCGGCGCAGATCGGCGCCCTCTTCCTCTACGGCTTCCTCGAACGCACGGGCGATCCCGGCGATATCGCCGTCGCCATCGGAGGGACGCATGACGGTTGACGCCCTCGTCACGCAGTACCGCGAGCTGATTGCCGAGCCGCTCTCGGCGGTGGTCGAGCGATGGAAGCGCGACCATCCCGGCGGCCGCGCGATCGCCTCGTACCCCGTGTGGGCGCCGAACGAGGTGATCCACGCCGCGGGCATGCTGCCGCTGGCAGTGCTGGGCGGCGGCACGTCGGTCGAGCTGACGCACGCCGATGCGCGCTTCCAGTCGTTCGTATGCTCGATCGCCAAGTCCACGCTCGAGCTGGGCTTCCAAGGGCGCCTGGCCGGCGTGGACGGGCTCGTCTTCTCCAACATCTGCGACGTCGCCCGCAACCTGGGCTCGATCTACAAGCGGAACTTCCCCCACACGTTCGTCGAGTACCTCCACCTGCCGCAGAACTCGACCTCGGCGTCGGTCGTGCCGTACCTCGCCTCCGAGCTGCGGCGGCTGGCCGCCGCCTTCGAGGCCGCCTTCGGCCTGAAGGTGACCGAGTCGGCGCTGGCGGAGGCGATCGAGGCCTACGATGCGCTGCGCGCCCGCGTGCGCGCCCTCTACGCGTTGCGCATCGCGGAGCCGCAGAAGCTCGCGACCACCGAGCTCTACACGATCCTGCGGACGATGACCCTCGTGCCCGTGGGCGAGGCGACGGCCGCGCTCGACACAATGCTCGGCGCCCTGGCCGCGCGCGATGCGCGGCCGCGCGACCGCCTGCGCGTCGTCGTCGAGGGCGCGTTCTGCGAGCAGCCACCGCTCGGCCTGCTCGAGGTGCTGGAAGAGGCCGGCTGCTACGTGGTCGAGGACGATCTCCTGCTCGGCTGGCGCTGGTTCACCGCCGACGTCGGCGGCGCCGGCGATCCCTTCGAGCAGCTGGCGTCGGCCTACGTGAACCGCGCCGTCCCGTCGTCCACGCGCCACGAGAGCCGCGAGCATCGCTCGGTGGGCCTCATCGAGAAGGTGCGCCGCGGCCGCGCCGACGCCGTCGTCTTCATGCCGGCCAAGTTCTGCGAGCCCGCGCTGTTCGACTACGTGCTGATGAAGCAGGGCCTGGAGCGCGCGGGCATCCCGCACATGCTGGTGGAGTTCGAGGAAAAGATGTGGACGTTCGAGCGCACGCGCAACGAGATCGAAACATTCGTCGAGTCGATGCTCTTCGACTAGCCCATCGACGGAGGGCGTGATGGCGCAACCGGTAACCGAACGGGCGTATCAGGGACGGGTGCACGAGGACTCGCGGCGGTTGATGACGGCGTGGATGGGGGAGCTCGGGCGCGCGGAGGCGGAGCGGCGTGTCACCGGCGCCATCATGATCTCCGGCAACTGCGTCGAGCTGCTGCGCGCCTGCCACGTGCTGCCGATGTTCCCGGAGGTGACGGCGCTGCAGAACGCCATCCGTCACAAGTCGCTGCCGCTGATCCTCAAGGCCGAGCAGGTCGGCTACTCGTCCGACAACTGCGCCTACGTGAAGGCCGACGTCGGCCTCGTGCTGGAGGGCGGCTTCGGGCCGGGCAAGGCCCTGCCGTTCCCGGACCTCATCGTCTGCAACTACGTCGGCTGCAACGTCTACGTGAAGTGGTTCGAGCATCTGGCCGACATCAGTGGCGGCAAGCTGTTCATGCTCGACGTCCCTTTCGCGCGGACCGACGCGCCGAGCGCCGACGACATCCGCTATGTCGTGCGTCAGCTCGAGGAGCTCATCCAGCTCTGCGAGTCGATGACGGGACGCCGGTTCGACATCGACGAGCTGCGGGAGGTGCTGGCCCTCTCCGCGCGCGCGCAGGACGGCTACGCGCGCTGCAAGCACCTCACGAAGCACCACCCGGCGCCGTTCGACTCGTACTTCGACTCGATCAACATGATGGGCCCCATCAACGTGCTGCGCGGCACCCCGGAGGCGGCCGCGTTCTTCGACGCCGCCGTGGCCGAGTTCGAGAGCCTCGTCGCCCAGCGGCTCGGGCCGCTCAGCGAGGAGCGGTTCAGGACCGTGATCGAGGGGCCGCCGCCGTATCCGTTCTACAAGAGCTTCCGGAACCTCTTCACCAAGTGGGGCGCGGTGGCCGTGCAGTCGACGTACTCGACGGTGGGCGGGATCTGGGAGTTCGGCTTTCGCCACGACCCGCGCCGGCCTCTCGAGTCGATCGCGGAGCAGATGCTCCGGGAGAACCTCACCAACCGGTCGATCGTCGCGCGTTACGGGCAGATCCGCCGTTACGTGGAGGACTGGCAGGCGGACGCGCTGGTCATCCACTCGATCAAGTCGTGCCGGCTCTTCTCGGCCGGGCAGGGCGACATGCGCGAGCACTTCATCAAGGACCTCGGCGTGCCGACGCTGCTGGTGGAGTCGGATCTCGAGGATCCGCGCTACTACGCCGAGGCGCAGATCAGGAACCGCGTCGATGCCTTCTTCGAGGCGCTCGAGCACAAGAAGCTCGTGGCGGCCCGCTGAGATGCGCACGAAGGTCCCCGTCTACTGCTACCAGTGCGTGGCCGGCCCCGACCTCCTGAAGGTCGTCGTCGACGACGGCGTGGCGGTCGGCGTGGAGCCGAACGAGGACGTCGCCGCCGAGCATCCGGCGTGTGGCAAGGTCTGCGTCCGCGCCTACGGGCTCGTGCAGAAGCTCTACAACCCGGCGCGCATCCGGACGCCGATGAAGCGCACGAATCCAAGAAAGGGCCGCCACGAGGACCCCGGCTGGACGCCGATGTCCTGGGACGAGGCGCTCGGACTCGTGGCCGGGCGGCTCAGCCGCATTCGCGAGACGGGGCTCGTCGACGACGCCGGCTACCCGCGGCTCGCCGCCACCTTCGGCTCGGGCGGTATCGCGCCCGCCTATCTCGGCACCATGGCCGCGTTCCTCGCGGCGTGGGGCCCGGTGGACCAGGGCATCGGCAGCGGCCAGGGCGTGAAGTGCTACCACTCCGAGCATCTCTACGGCGAGTTCTGGCATCGCGCGTTCACGGTGTCGGCGGACACGCCGCGCTCGGAGCTCGTGCTGTCGTTCGGCTACAACGGCGACGCCTCGGGCGGCGTCACCGGGGTGTGGCGCCACGCCGAGGCGCGCGTACGCGGGATGCAGTGGGTGCAGCTCGAGCCGCATCAGTCGATCACCGCCGCCGGCGCCACGGAGTGGGTGCCGATCCGGCCGAAGACCGATGCCGCGGTGTTGTTCGCGCTGCTCCACGTGATCCTGCACGAGCGTGACTGGCGCACCGTCTGCGACGTGGAGTTCCTGACGCGGATGACGGCCTCGCCGTATCTGGTGGGTCCCGGCGGTTACTACCTGCGCGATCCGGAGACGCGTGCCCCGCTCGTGTGGGACCTCGACCGCGATCGCGCCGTCCGCTTCGACGACCCGCGGTGCCAGCGCCCCGCGCTCGACGGCGCGTACATCGCGGCCGGCGTCGAGGTCGGCGCCGACGGGGAGTCGCGCACGGTGGCGGATCGCGTCCGCCCGGCGTTCGCCCTCCTGCGCGAGCACGTGCGTGAGTACTCGCCCGAGTGGGCGGCGGGCATCGCGGACGTCCCGGCAGCCACCATCCGGCGGCTCGCGGCCGCATACCTCGCGCACGCGCACGTGGGTGCCACGATCGAGGTCGACGGCGCGCGCTATCCGCACCGGCCCGTGGCCGTCCTGCTCGGCAAGACGGTGAGCAACGGCTGGGGCGGCTACGAGTGCTGCTGGGCGCGCACGGTCCTGGCCGCGCTCGTCGGCGCGCTCGAGGTCCCCGGCGGAATTCTTGGCACGACGGTGCGCCTGAATCGCCCCGCGCAGAATCGGCTCGACGCCGTCAAGCCGGGGCCCGACGGGTTCATGGAGCAGCCGCTCAATCCGACGACGCGGGAGAAGTGGCACGGCGCCCCGCACATCCGCAACGCCTATCGGACCCTCGTGCCCCTCGCCGACGATTCGGCCTGGTCGGCCGCGCTGGGGCCCGCGCATCTGCCGTGGCTCTTCATGGACGCGGCGCCCGAGCGGTGGCCGGCCCCGACCATCCCGGACGTGTGGATCATCTACCGCACCAATCCGGCGATCTCCAACTGGGAGACGGGCCGCGTCGAGCGGATGCTCGAGCGCTTTCCGTTCATCGTGGCCTTCGCGTACACGCAAGACGAGACGAACTGGTATGCCGACGTGCTGCTGCCCGAGGCCACCGACCTGGAGTCGCTGCAGCTCTATCGCGTCGGCGGCACGAAGTACATCGAGCAGTACTGGCGGCACGTCGGCTGGGCGATCCGCCAGCCGGTGGTGACGCCGCCGTACGACACGCGCGACCTCACCGACATCGCCACCGAGCTGGCCGCGCGCGTCGGCATCCTCGACGGCTATCTCGAGGCCCTCAATCGCGGCGCCGGCACCACCGTGCCGCTGAAGGGGCCGACCTGGGATCTCCGCCTCACCGCCGGCGTCGAGCGGCCGACGGCCGCGCACATCTGGGATCACGTGTGTCGCGCGGCGACCCGGTCGCTCACCGGCGGTGCGGTCGAGCACGACCTGCCGTGGTTCCGCGAGCACGGCGCGTTCTTCGTGCCGTTCGCCGAGAGCCGCTACTACCTGCACACGGCCATGGTGGCCAAGGGGCTGCGCTACGAGCTGCCGTACCAGGAGCGCATCAAGCGCGTCGGCGCCGAGCTGGGGGCGCGGCTGCGCGAGCGCGGCATCACCTGGTGGGACGTGCAGCTCGACGAGTACCAGCCGCTGCCGGCGTGGAAGGACTTTCCGGCGATCTGGCGGGCGACGGCGTCGACCGCCGGCCGGAGCCAGGCGGAATTCCCCTTCTGGCTGCTCACCAGCCGCTCGATGCAGTATTCCTGGGGCTCGAACGTTTCGCTGCCGATCCTGGCCGAAGTGGCGCGCAACGTGCGCGGGCACTTCGGCGTGATGCTGAACCGCGGCGCCGCGCGCGCGCTGGGCATCGCCGAGGGCGATCTCGTCGAGATCGAGTCGCCGACCGGACGGACGCAGGGGCGGGCGATCCTGCGCGAAGGCGTGCGCCCGGACGTGGCGGTGGCCCTCCAGCAGTTCGGCCACTGGGCGACGCCGTTCGCGCGCGATCTCGGCATGCCGAGCCTGAACGAGGTCGCCTCGATGGACCTCGCGCTCACCGACGCAACCGGCAGCGGCGCCGACCTGGTGCCCGTCGCCATCCGGAGGATGTGATGCGCTGGGGCATGGTCATCGACCTCCGGCGCTGCGTGGGCTGTCAGACGTGCACCATCGCCTGCAAGCAGGAGCACGGGCTACCCGCGGGCACGCAGTGGCGGTTCGTGACGGACTGCGAGGTCGGCGAGTATCCGGACGTGCGGCGGGTGTTCTTGCCGATGCAGTGCATGCACTGCGCGGAGCCGCCGTGCGTGCCGGTGTGCCCGACGGGCGCGTCGCGCCGGCGCGAGGACGGCATCGTGTGGGTCGAGTACGGCGCCTGCGTCGGCTGCGGCTACTGTGCGGTCGCGTGTCCGTACCACGCACGCCACCTCGTGCACGCGGCCGATGGCTACTTCGACGCGCCCACGCCGTCGGAGGCGGTGTCGGCGCGACCGGATCGCCACGGCGTCATGACGAAGTGCACGTTCTGCAAGGAGCGCGTCGACGGCGGCCGCGCGGCGGGGCTCGTGCCCGGCGTCGACGCCGCGGCCACGCCGATGTGCGCCGTGGCCTGCATCGCCGGCGCGATCGTGTTCGGTGATCTCGACGACATCACGAGTCGCGTAGCGCGGCTCGTGGCCGAGGGCCGCGCGCTGCCGCTCATGCCGGAGATCGGCACGCGGCCGTCCGTCTACTACATCGCGGAGTGAATCGCGGGGTGAGCCGATGACGACGATGCCACGCAGCACACCGACGACGTCGAGCGATCCAGTAGCGCTCATTCCGGCCGTGCGGCAGCGCGTGTGGGGCCTGCCCGCCGTGCTCAACTTCGCGCTCGGCGGACTCGGCACCGGCTTCTACGCGGCGGCGGCGCTGACGGCGGGGCTCCGGCCGTCGGCGGCGGTGACGCTGGCGTCCTGGCTCGGTCCCGTGCTCGTCGGCGCCGGCTTCGCCGCCGTCGCGACCGAGGCCGGGCGTCCGTTGCGCGGGCCCCGCGTGCTGACCCGCGTGCGGAGCTCCTGGATGTCGCGCGAGCTCGTGCTGGGCGGTGTGTTCGCCGCGCTGGCCGCGGCCGAATGGGCGGCGCCGTCCCCGGCGCAGCGCGCTTTCGCGGTCGCGGCCGGCCTCGCCGTGGCCGGCGCCCAGGGGGCGATCCTGCATCGCGCACGGGCCGTGATCGCCTGGGACGTCCCGGTGATGCCCCTCGTGTTCATCGCTTCGGCGCTGGTGTCGGGCGCCGGCCTCCTCCTCGTCGTGGAGCCGCTGCTCGGCATCGGCGGCACGTACGCCCTCGGCGGCACCCTCACGCTGCTGCCGCTGGCGTTCGTCGGCTGGCTGATGTACCTCGCGTGGTCGCCGGCGCCGGCGTTCGTGCGCGCGACCCGCGCGCTGCGCGGCCGGCCGGGCGAGGCATTCGGCATCGTCGGGTATCTCGTCCCGTGGACCGCCGTCGCGTTTGCCCTGGCCGTGCCACAGCTCGGGGTGGCGGTGCCGGTGGCGGGCGTCCTGCTGATCGCCGGCCAGGCATGGTCGAAATGGCTGCTCGTGCTCACCGTCGCCGACGTGCGGCCGGTCACGCTCGGCACGCTCACGCTCCAGAGGAGGGTGTCATGATCTACGGCGCCGGAGTCGACGTCGGCTCGACGCAGACCAAAGCCGTCATCGTCGACGAGTCGCACCGCATCGTGGGCCGCTCGCTGATCGCCACCGGCGCCAACGTCTCGCGCGCCGCCGAGAACGCGTTCACCGCCGCATGCGCATCGATCGAGCTGCCGCGCGAGGCGGTCGGCTACGTCGTCGGCACCGGCTATGGCCGCTACAAGGTCACGTTCGGCGATGCGCAGATCACGGAGATCACCTGCCACGCCCGGGGCGCGCAGTCACTCTTTCCTTCGACACGCACCGTCATCGACATGGGCGGGCAGGACACCAAGGCGATCAAGGTCGGGCCCGACGGGTCGGTCATCGATTTCTCGATGAATGACAAGTGCGCGGCCGGCACCGGCCGCTTCCTGTCGGCCGCCGCCGACGTCACCGGCGTGAGCCTGGACGAGATCGGCGGCCTCTCGCTGGCCGCGAAGAACCCCGTGCGCCTGACGTCCGTGTGCACGGTCTTCGTCGAGTCCGACATCATGTCCTACCTGGCACAGCGGAAGACGATCGAGGACATCCTCGGCGGCGTCCACAAGGCCATCGCCACGCGCACGATGTCGCTCGTCCGTCGCGTCGGCGTGGAGCCGGAGGTGACGTTCACGGGCGGTGTCTCGCGCAACGTCGGCATGGTGCGGGCGCTCGAGGCCGTGCTCGGCGCGCCGCTCAACGTGAGCGGCGAGGGGCACTTCATGGGCGCCCTGGGTGCCGCCCTGTTCGCGCTCGAGCGCGCCCAGCTGGCCGCGGGCGCGCTCGCGGGGAGGGCCTGACCATGACGCTGCTGGCGGGAATCGACATCGGCTCGGGCACGAGCAAGTGCGTGCTCGTCGACGACGCGGGGACGGTGCGCGGTCGAGGGCTGGGCCGAACCAAGGCCGACTTCGAGCGCGTTGCCCGTGAGGTGCTGGACCTGGCGCGAGCGGACGCGGAGGCCGCGGCCGACGACGTCGCCTACATCGCGACCACCGGACTCGGTCGCTATGCGGTGCCGTTCCGCGACATCCAGATCACGGACCTGACGTGCGGAGCGCGCGGTGCCGCCGCCGAGTTCGCGTCCACGCGCTACGTGCTCGATATCGGCGCCCAGTGCTCGCGGGCGATCAAGCTGCGCGAGGGCGGCAAGGTCAAGGAATTCCACATGAACGAGAAGTGCGCGGCCGGCTCCGGCGGCTTCCTCGAGCGCGCGGCCAAGTACCTGGAGGTCGGCGTGGGCGAGATCGGGCCGCTGTCGCTCGGCGCCGGCAAGCCGCAGGCGATCTCGAGCGTGTGCGCGGTGCTGGCCGAGTCCGAGATCATCAACCACGTCTCCGAGGGCGTGAGCGTGGAGAACATCCTGCGCGGGATCCACAACTCGCTGGCCGACCGCGCGCTGAGCCTGCTGAAGCGCGTGGGCCTCGACGGCGAGGTGACGCTCATCGGCGGCGTCGCGCTCCAGGCCGGCATGGTCGCCGCGCTGCGGGACAAGCTCGGCGTCACCGTCAACGTGCCGACGATGCCGCAGTACGCCGCCGCCCTCGGCGCGGCGCTGCTCGGCCGGCAACGGTTCCGGAAGCTCCGAACCGCGACAGCGGCCTGACCGGAAGGAGGACACATGGACACCACGCACGTGCGCGCGCTCGAGCCGGCCGATCTCGACGCGATCGTCGCCATCGACGGCAAGCTCACCGGGCAGACACGCAAGGACTACTGGCGGACGCGCTTCGACATCGCCAGCCTGCGGCCGCCGTGGATGAGCTCGGTCGCCGAGCGCGACGGCCGCGTGGTCGGCTTTCTCTTCGGCTGGGTCGGCGAGTCGGAGTTCGGCATCGCCGGGCCGACGGGCTGGATCGACCTGATCGGGGTCGACCCCGCGTATCGCGGCCGCGGCGTCGCGCACGCGCTGCTCGATCGCTTCGTCGACGGAGGGCGCCAGCTGCGGGCCATCCGCAAGGTTGCCACGCTGATCGACCTGGGCCAGGCCGACGTCCGGGAATTCTTCGTCCGCCGCGGCTTTCAGCACGGACCGATGGTGCAGCTCGAGCGCGTGCTCGAGGCCTGACCGCGGCCTGTGCGCACGAGGAGATGGCATGACCACGTTCAAGTGGATCCGCTACACCGCCGACTACGACGTGGCACGGGTCACGCTGGCGCGACCGCCGCTGAACATCCTGACCATCCCGATGATGCACGAGATCGCGGCGGCGCTGGCACTCGCTGCCGACCATGCGAGCCTGAAGGTGCTGGTCTTCGCGGCCGAAGGCAAGGCGTTCTGCGCCGGCGTCGCGGTGGAGGACCACGTGGCCGACCGGGTGAAGCCGATGCTCGACGCCTTCCACGACATCTTTCGTCGGTTGCGCGCGCTGCCGTGCGCCACGGTGGCCGCCGTGGGCGGAGCCGCGCTCGGCGGCGGCGCCGAGCTCGCGACGTTCTGCGACGTCGTGGTGGCGACGGCGGAGGCCAGCTTCGGCCAGCCCGAGATCAAGGTCGGCGTCTTCCCGCCGATCGCGGCCTTGCACTACCCGCGGCGCATCGGGGCGGCCCGCACCGTCTCGCTGCTCCTGTCCGGCGACGTGCTCGACGCCGCCGAGGCGCACCGCCTCGGTCTGGTCGACCGCGTCGTCGCGCAGGGAGCCCTCGACGAGGCGGTGGAGGCGCAGGTCGCGCGATTCCGGGCCCAGAGCGCCGCCGTGCTGCGCCTGACCAAGCGCGTGGTGATGGAGTCGCTGGAGACGCCCTTCGAGCAGGCGCTGCCCCTGCTCGAGGACGTCTATCGCTACGAGCTCATGACGACCGCCGACGCGAGCGAGGGACTCCGGGCGTTCGTTGAGAAGCGCAAGCCGGTGTGGCGCGATCGCTGACCCTCGAAGGAGCGCGACGATGACGAGCCTGACCCCGACGGAGATCCTGCGTGACGAGCACCGTATAATTTTGCGTGGACTCGAGCTGCTGGAGCGCGCGGCGGCGCGGCGGCCCGTCGACGCGTGGTGGGCGGACACGGTCGCATGGCTGCGCACGTTCGCCGATCAGAGCCACCATGCCAAGGAGGAGACGGCGCTGTTCCCGGCGATGGTCAAGGCCGGTGTGCCGTCGGAGGGCGGGCCCATCGCGGTGATGCTCGAAGAGCACGAGGAAGGGCGGCGGCTGATCCGCACGCTGGAAGCCAGCACCGGCGCGACGCGGGTGATGGCCTGTCGCGCCTACGTCTCGCTGCTTCGCGCGCACATCGACAAGGAAAACGAGATCGTGTTTCCCCTCGCCGATGCGGTGCTCGACGAGCGGGCGTTGCATGAGCTGCGACGCGCGTTCGACACCGTCGAGCTCGAGCAGGGAGCGCGGGCGACGAGCGCCGGAGCCGACGCGGCGCTGGCTCGCCTCGCGACCGCCCTGGACGCGGCCGTCTGACGGCGACCGGCGCCACGACACCGGCGGACCGACCGCCTGTCGAGCCGCCCGTGTACCGTGCGTTCGCCCGGCTCGCCTTTGCGTCGATGCTGCTGCTCGGCGCACCGCTCGGTGTGTGGATGGCGGGCGGGCGCGCGTCCGCACAGGCCATCTGGCTGCACGCGGGCGCGCAGCTCTTCGGGTTCTTCGCCACCCTCATCGTCGGCGTCGCCCACCATCTGCTGCCGCGCTTCAGCGGGCGGCCCGTCCGTGCCACCATGCTGACGCCGTGGCTCCTCGGCGCGCTCGTGCTCGCGCTGCTGCTGCGTCTGGCTGGCCTGGCGTGGCCGCCGGCGGCCGCCGTCGGCGCGCTGTCGCACGGCGCCGCGCTGGCCGCGTTCGCCGCCTGGGTCTGGCGCGCGCTCGACCCGCCGCCGCTGCGTCTTTTGCGCGCGCAGCTGGCGCTGTCGACGCTGTGGCTCGCCGGGGCCGGTGTGCTCGAGGCGTGGCTGCGGGCGCACGGCGGCGGCGTCCCCGACGCGCGCTTCATGCCGCTGGTCTACGCGATGGCTCTCGTCGGCGGCGCGCTCGGCTGGGTGCTCGGCGTGCTCCTGCGCGCGGGGCCGATGTTCGTGCGCGAGTGGCGCGTGCCGCCATGGCTTGCGCGCGCGACGCCGTGGGCGCTCGCCCTGGCCGTCAGCCTCGCCGGCCTCGCTGCCGCCGGCGGGCCGGCCGTCGCCGCGCGGGCGTCGGACGCGCTGGCGCTGGCCACGGCGGCCTCGGTGGTGCTCGCGGCCGGGGCGCTCAGACGCGCACACGGAGCGTTACCGATGCTCTCGCGCAGCCTGCCCGAGGCGCGCATCTTCCGGGTCGCCGCGGCCTCGGCGCTCGCCGGCGCCGGCCTCTCCGTCGTCGCGCTCGGGCTCGGCGCCGAGGCCCCCCGCGCGCTCACGGACGCGATCCGGCACCTGCTGGCGATCGGCGTGCTCGGCGCGGTCGTCATCGCGATGACGTTCCGCCTGATTCCCGTGCTCGAGGGCCGCCCGTTGCCGTGGGCGCCGCTGCGGACGATCGCGCTCGGCGCGCTGATCGCCGCCGTCGTGCTGCGGACGGCGCAGGGCTGGCTGCCGGCCGCGTGGCGAGAGGCCTCGGGCGTGCTCGCGGCCGTGGCGTTCGCGTGCCCGGCCGCTGGCCTCGTGTGGCCGCGCCCGCGAGCGCGCGCGCGTCTCTCCTAGCGGCGGATGCGATCGGGCGTCCAGGGCGGGTCGAACGTGAGGACGACTTCCACGTGCTCGACACCAGGGACGCGCCTGACGGCCGCGCGCACCCACTCGGTCATCACCTCGTGGAGGGGACAGCCGGGAGCGGTGAGGGTCATCGTGAGACGCACGACGCCGCCGGTGATCGTCACGCCGTAGACGAGCCCCAGCGCGACGACCGACATCCCGAGCTCGGGATCGAGGACCGTCTCGAGTGCAGCGTCGATGTCGGCGCGCGTCGGCGCCAGGGCCGCATCGGAGCCCCCGGCCACCACCCGCGCCGCCGCGCCGGGCTGCCAGGCGCAGCCGGGATCCTCCGCCAGCGGATCGCCGGTGGCGGCATACGCGCGTGCGCGGCTGCCGCCGCAGCGGTCGCGGTACTCGCAGACGCCGCAGCGGCCCGTCAGCACGTCCGGCTCGCGCAAGGCGCGAAAGAGCGGCTCGTCGCGATAGACGCCGATCAGGTCGTGGGTGCGCACGTTGCCGGCCGGCAGCGGGAGGAAGCCGCTGGGGCAGATGTTGCCGACGTGATCGACGAACACGAACCCGTTGCCGTCGGTCACCGCGCGCGGGGCGCGGCCGATTGCCTCCGCCGGGCCGGTGCGCGCGAGCGCTCTGCCGGCGCGCCGCCGCGCCAGCACCCGCTGGAACTGCGGCGCCTCCGTGGTCTTGATGCCGAAGGGCACCCGCGTGGCGAGCGCGGCCGCCCACTCCAGGACGCTCTCGATCTCGGCGGCGGTCAACGCCTGGTCGGCAACGGCGCGGCCGACCGGGATCAGGAAGAACAGCGCCCAGAGGGCCACGTCCCAGCGCTCCACCTCGCGGACCAGCGCCGGCAGCTCGCCGACCGTGCGGCGGCAGACCGTGGTGTTGATCTGCAGCGGGATCCCGAGGGCACGGGCCCGCTCGAGGATCTGCAGCGTGTGGCGGTGCGACCCGCGCACGCCGCGGAACGCGTCGTGGACCTCCGGCGTCGCGCCGTCGAGGCTCACGGCCAGGCGGGCGAGGCCGGCGTCCCGCAGCGCCTTCAGGCGGTCCACGGTGGCGGCGCCGGTGGCGCTCGGCGTGAGCGAGACGGTCAGGCCGCGCGCGCTGGCGTGCCGCACGAGCTCGACGAGATCGGGGCGGCGCAGCGGATCGCCGCCGGTGAAGACGAGCAGAGGCGGCGGATCACCGAAGCGCCGCACCGTGTCGATGAGCGCCCGTGCCTCGTCCGTCGTCAGCTCGCGTGCGTCGCGGTGCGGTATTGCCTCCGCGCGGCAGTGCACGCAGGCGAGCGCGCACGCGCGCGTGGTCTCCCAGATCACGATGAACGGCGCGCGCGCGTACGCGCTCATGACGGCCGCACCGCCGGGCGGCGCATGGGGCACGGCACGAGATGATGGAGGATGCTCACCACACCGGCCGCGAAGGCGAGACAGCCCACGAGCACCACGACTGACGCCGCGCGGATCGCGGCCGCATGGCCCGCGGCCACCGCGGCCGCCAGGCCGGCGACGCCGGCGGTGAGACAGACGAAGGCCACCGCTTCCATGACGGGCCACCGAAGATCGGCGAGCCCGGGCACGGGCAGGCGGCCGGCGAGCGGCGCGTAGGCCCGATACCACACGAGAAACGGCACGATCTTGAGCATCATGCCGACGATCGTGAGCGACACCCAGCCGCCAAGACCGAGCACGCCATACGTCAGCGCCCACCGCGGCCCGCCGGCGGCACCGGTGGCGAGCGCGACGCCGACTGCGGCGGTCACGGCGAGATAGGCGGCGCCCGCGACGAGGAAGCGCAGCGCCCAGTCGAACGCAGGCCGGCGGCTCCCGCGCAGCAGGCTCACCACCCAGACCAGGTGCGCGGCGACGGCGGTCGCGACGGCGAGGGCGCCCGCGGCAGTGAGCACGGGCGCCGCCAGCAGCAGCCCGATCACCACCGCCGGCACGCCGAGCGCCAGGCCCCATGCCTGGACGGCGATCACGCGGCGGCCCGGACGCGGGGCGAGCACGAAGAGGGGATAGACGTGCGCGGAAACCCCGAGCACGACCGGCAGCACCCAGCCGAGCAGGGCGAGATGCATGTGCGCGTGCAGTCGCGCGAAGAAGTCCCCGGGGAGAAATGTCCGCAGGTGCTCGACGCCGAGTCCGGCGCCGAACGCCGTCGTGAGCACGAGCCCGGCGAAGCCCATCACGAGCATCGCCGCCGTGAACGACCAGCGCTCGAGGCCGCGCAACGTCAGCGCCGTGTTCACCACGTGCAGCGTCACGCCCACGGCCACGAGGGCGGCGCTCCAGACGAGCCCCGACCACGACGCGATCGCGACGTGGCCCACGATACCGACGACACCGAGGGTGATGGCGACGAGCTCCCAGCGTCCGAGCCGTTCGCTCCACACCGGCCGCTCGAGCACGATCGGGATCAGCTGGTACGAGGCGCCCAGGATCGCGATCGTGATCCATCCGAGCGTCAGCGTGTGCGTGAGCGCGAGGATCCGCGGGTGGTAGTAGTGGCCCGACAACGCATCGCCGAGCCACGGCAGGGCAAGCCCCGCGAGGGCAAAGGCGAGGGCGGCAACGGCGAGAAAGCCAAGCGGCAGCATCGGCGACGGGGCGCGGGCAGCCCTGGCGTTCACGGCACGGGTCGCTCGATGATGATGCGGATCAGGCCGGGCTCGGGCTCGTCGGTGCGGTGGGTGAATCCGCGCGCGTCGAGTTGTGGGTAGAGAAATGTCGGCCGCCGGTCGTGGACGACCGTCAGCGCCTGCCCCGGGGCCAACGTCTCCAATCGCTCCAGGACGGCCACCATCGGCTCGGGCGGCTCGAGTCCCCGCACGTCGAGCGCGTCGCTGCCGGCCGGTGTGCGCGGAGGGGCGGACTCGGCCGACGCGCCGCGATAGAACGACACCGACCAGTCGTCGTCCGCGCGGCGCTCGGTCCAATGCGCAAACCCGCGCCTGGCGAGCACGCGATAGAGGGGAGCCGGCTCGAACGGTGCGCGGAGCACGAGGGCTTCGTCGTCGCGAAGGCCCGCCACCGCGGCCATGATGGTGGCGAACGGCTCCTCGCCACGGCGGATGGCGTCGCGCACATCCAGTGACACGCGTCGCGCCTCCGGAATCGCCGCCAGCGCGGCGGGCTTCGGTGCCGGGGCCGGCGCGCGGCTCGCCGCCGGCTCGGGCCGACGCCTCACGCCCGGTCTCCCGTGGCGGCCAGGCTGTCCATGAGGTCTTCCAGTGGCGCGCCGGCCGCGGCCGCCGCCTCGCGCAGCGAGAGGTGGGCGCCGCAGCAGTGATTGATGCCGAATCGCTGGAGCACCTCGAGCGCACCGGGCCGGAGCTTGGCTTCCTCCACCGTGGTCTCGGCGGTGACCCTGGGTGACGTCAGCGTGAGCGTCTTTCCGTGACCGCATCCGCATGTGCAGTGGCTCATCGCGGATCCTCCTGTCGACGAGCGTAGTCCCGGGCGCGCTCCGTCGATATGACGGCCGTCATAGCGGAGTGTGGAGCTGCTCAACGGAACGAGAGGCCGAGGTACACCACGACGAGGACGAGGAGGAGGTTGACGCGCGCTACCCAGGACGCCGCCGGGCGCAGCGAGGGCGCCGCGTCCGGCCGCCCGGCCCGAGGGCCCAGGACGAAGTCGTGCAGGGCGCTCAGCACGACGGCGACGGTGACCAGCACCGCCTTCACCCAGAACCGCGACAGCGTCAGCAGCTCGGGGCGGAGCCAGATATTCGTGAGGCCCGTCGCGACGAGCAGAGTCACGGCGCCCCACCCCACGGCGCGGAAGCGCATGCCGGTCTCGTGCATGAGACGGCGGCGAAGCGCGGCATCCTCGATCCCGCGCGTCACGGGCACGAGGACGAGTGCCACGAAGATCATGCCGCCCACCCAGGTGAGCGCTGCCGCCAGGTGCAGGAAGCGCACGGCGAGCGGAGCGCTCATCCTTCGTCTCGCTCCGCGATGACGCGCAACGCGTCGAGGTCCGGCAGGACGAGTCGCCCGCCCGCGTCGCGCACGAGGCGGTCCTTCTGCCAGCGGCGGACGATGCGGATCGCCGTCTCGACCGTCGTGCCGGTCATGTCGGCGAGGCTCTGGCGCGTGAGGTGGTACGGCAGCGTGAGGCCGCGCGGGCCGCGCTGACCATCGCGCTCGGCGAGGCGCAGCAGGGCGGCCGCCAGCCGCGCTTCGACGGGATCCGCCGCCAGTGAGCGGACGGAGTCGTGGGCGGCCCGGAGCCGGCGGCCGATCATCAGCGCCATCTCGCGGATGATTCCGGGGTGACGCTCGGTCAGCGCGACGATGGGCTCGCGCGCGATCTTCAGCACGACGCTCGGCTCGGTGGCCTGGGCCGAGGCGGGATATGGCCGCCGCTCGATGACGGCCACGCCGCCGAACGGCTCGCCGGGCCCGAGCAGCTCGAGCACGACTTCCTTGCCGCCGCGCGAGGCGCGCACGATCTTGACCCGCCCCGTGCGCACGAGGCAGAACCACTCGGCCGGCTCGCCTTCCATGAAGACGTATTCGCGTCCCCGGTACGAGTGCTCGTGCGCGCCGGCGGCCAGTGCCGACAGCTCGCGCGCGGGAATGCCGGCGAAGACGGCACACCCCCGGAGAAACGCCGACGCCTCCTCCGTTGTCATCGGACCGATGATAACGGAGCGCACGGAGGCGCTGCGTCGGTTCCGGCGGTCAGGCCGCCTGCACGTCCACGTCAGGGGTGAATCGCAGCTCGGCCGAGCGGATGCGTACGCGACCGGCGGCCGACAGCAGTGCCAGACACGAGGCGACGGCGTCCGTCGACATCCCGAGCCGCGCTGCCAGCCGGGACGTTTCCATGGGGCCGCCCGCTTTCAGAATTCCGAGGATCTCCTCATCGAGCTCGTCCCACCAGCCGTCCATCGATCGTCCTCCCTCAGTCGTTGGCGCCGGCGGCGGCGGTGACCGGTGTCTCGACGTCGACCGCTTTCGCTTCCGGCGTGTTCGTGCTGAGCAGCACTCGACACTCCTCGCAAAAGAGCGCCGCCGATACCTCGCCGCATATCACGCAGCAGATCTCGTATCCCTTCATGGCTGGCCCTCCTCGGCCACGCGCGCGGCTTCTTCGCGCAGCATGGCATCCCGCTCCAGATGCCACCGATGACGATCGCGCGCGGCCAGGATCTCGCCCGTCGTGACGACCTCCGCATCGGACGGCAGCGCGACGCCGAGCGCTTCGCCGAGCTCGTCGACGACGTCCTGATCAGGCGTCGCCGTGCTGCCGCCGACGGCCTCATCGCCGACGGCATCCGCCGCTCGCCAGTCGGCGTCCACGTCGCCGCCGGTGAGTCGTGCACTCGGCACCACGGACGCGCCGACATCGCCGGCCAGGCCGACGACGACGTCCGCGTCACCACTGCCTCGCCGTTCGGGCCGGCGCTTCGTCATGGTCGTTACCCCGCGACGGCCGGTGCCGTCAGCTTCGCGAAGGCACGGACGATGTCGGTCTCGGTCAGGATGCCGATGATCGTGCCTCCGTCCACGACCGGCAGCGCACCGATCTTGTGGTCGAGCATGATCCGCGCGGCGTCGGCGACGTCGCGGTTCGGATCGACGGTGATGACCGAGGACGTCATCACGGAGCCCACCGTCATCTTCGCGAGCAGGTAGTTGACCTCCCACACCGACAGACTCGTCGCGGGGGAGGGGAGATTCAGGCGAATGTCCCGATCGGTGACCATCCCCGTCAGGCGTCCACCGTCGGTCACCAGGAGGTGGCGGATACGACGCTCGAGCATCATCCGGTGCGCATCCAGCACCGGCATGTCGGCATTCACGGTCAGCGGCTCTCTGGTCATCAGGTCGCGCGCTTTCACGGGTGCCTCCTTTCGCTTCGTATCGACTGAGCAGGGGTGGTGCCAAGGCGGCGGGTCAGTGATTGTCGATACTTGCCCGGCGCGGGCCCCTGGCTCGGCGGGACCAGGGCGCCACGGCTGGGGCGTCACTGCCCCGCTCGGCTCGGTCCCGGCCAGGCGTAAGGGGCCGTTGTTTATGTCGATCCGCCGTGGCACCGACGTTGCCTCTCCATCGCCCTGACGGCGTATCGCACACGATGGAGGAGGAGCCGATGACACCGAAGAAGATCATGGTCCCCCTGGACGGATCGCGGCTGGCCGAGGTCGCGCTACGCGAGGCGTTCGACTTCGGCCGCCGCGGCGCCACCGTGGTGCTCTTTCGCGCCGTCGAGACTAAGCGCCTGCCGACCTCCGATCCGGTGGACGCGCAGGTGACGGCCGTGCGTGAAGCCGAAGGCTATCTCGAAAGCATTGCGATGCGGGCCCGGCTCGCCGGCGTCGAAAAGGTCGAGACCTCCGTCTGGTATGGAGCCGCCACCGAGTCGATCATCGATGCCGCCCGCGTCCGCGACATCGACCTGATCGTGATGAGCTCCCACGGCCGTACGGGCCTCGGTCGCCTCATGCTCGGCAGCGTCGCCGAGAGCGTCTTGCGCGGCACCACGACGCCGATTCTGCTGCTCCGGGATCGCGAGGTGCCGGTGACCACGCCCGAGGCCATGAAGGAGGCGCTCCATGTATAACCGCGTGCTGGTGCCGCTCGATGGGTCGCCGCTCGCCGAAGCGATCATCCCGTTCCTCACCGAAATTGCGCGGCCGCTCGACATGTCGATCGTCCTGCTGCGAGTCATCGAGCCGGCACCGACGGCTGTCGTCGAAGGCGCGCGTCACACGTTCATCGACGTGAGCGAGACCCGCCGCCAGGACGCCGCGACGTACCTGGCGTCGATCGCGTCGTCGCTCGAGCGACGAGGCCTCCGAGCGGCGCTGGAAGTCCGGGCGGGGCGCCCGGACCTTCAGATCCTGGAGTGCGCGCGCGACCTGGGCGCCGACCTCATCGCCATGAGCACGCACGGGCGCAGCGGGTTCGGACGGCTCTTGTTCGGCTCGGTCGCCGAGCAGGTTCTGCGTCAGGCCGAGGTGCCCGTGTTCATGATGCGACAGGCGGCCGGGAAGGTCTCGACGGCCCCGGTCGGCTCGGGCTGACGCCCGGCGGGGAGCTACTTGAACGTGTAGCGGAGCGTGGCCGCCACGATGTGCGCGGTGTAGTTCCGGAAGTCGTTGCCGAGGAAGATCGAGTTCGTCCCCGGAACGAATGGGTTCAGCCTATCCGTGCGCCAGTCGTTCTTCTCGTACGACTCGAAGGCGTAGCGGAAACCCAGCGACCACTCCTTCGTGAGCCAGTAGCGCAGGCCGGTTTCCAGCCGGATCAACGTATCCTCGAACGCCGGCTGCTTGCGCGCGGTCGCAGCCGCCGTGCTGGCAAATCCAGGGTGCGTGAGCGGAGCCGTCTCGTTCCGGTTGTCGACCTCGCCGAGCGCGTATGCCAGGGTGCCCTGGATCAACCAGTCGAGCTTGCTCGGGATCACACCGACCTTGGCGCCGAGCTGGAGGGTCTGGACACGGTCGAGACTGTTCGAGATCCAGTTCCAGTCGTCAAAATCGGAAACCACGCCTGCCGCCACGTCGCGGTTGCGGGACTTCCACTTCTGGTAGATGTACTCGTAGACGTAGCTGGCGAACAGCGTCACCCGCTCGGCCGGTGTCCACGAGGCGTCGATGCCGGCCGACCACGTGGTGGCGTCACGAAGACCGAACTGCCCGCCGAGGTAGTCGTCGTTCCGCCACGTGCCGTTCAGGGAGACCGTCAACGTATCGAACGGCGTGAACTGGAGGGTCAGGTCGGCCTGCTGACGATCGCGCTCGCCCTCGTCGAACTTGCGAAGCAGGACGGACTGGCTCTGCGCCGCGTCCGCAGGGGCCAGCTCCTCCTCGATCACGCTGTGCGCGATGTGGGCGAAGGTGTTGTATTCATCGATCCGGCGCCACGATGGCTTGTACGTGAGGCGACCGAGGAACCAGTCGACCGGCGTCCAGTCGCCGGCCACCTTGACGTAGTACTCGTCGCTCTTCGGCACCTCGCGGTGCTCCTCGTCGCGGTCCCAGCGCTCCCAGCCGCCGCCGAGCGTGGCCGCCAGCCAGGTGAAGGCACGGTAGCGCGCGTCGGCGTCGACGTTGTGCCGGGAGTAGCTGAAGGCGGAGCTCTGGCGCGGCTCGTTGACCAGCGCCTGGTCGTTCACGACGTGGCCGGGGAAGACGAGCTGGTCGCTCATCTCGTTGTAATCGAAGAACCGGTAGCGGAGACCGAGCGTCGTCCGCGGGATCGCCCGGTTCACGAGACCGACGTTGACCGTCGTGACGCCCACCTTGCCGTCGAGACTGTCCTGCGGCAGCGCCAGTGTGGCGGTCGGGATGTTCGGGTTGATGGTGTGCGGCAGGAACTTGTCGTCCTGGAGCCGCAGGCTGTAGGAGGCCGCCGCCGTCAGCCGGGTGCGGAAGGGGAGATCTACGCCGCCACCGACGTGGATCGTGTGCGCCGAGTTGTCCGGGGCCAGCGACGACTGGCCGAACGCCGGGTTGCTGGAGCCGCCGGTCGCGCTGGGAGCGAACGCGGCGAACGTCGAACGGAGCGGGTTGTCGGCGATGACACGGCTCTCAGAATTCTGGAAGAGCGAGAACGTGTAGCCGAACTGGAGCTGCCAGGTTTCCCGGGCCAGCGTGCCGCGGAGCCGGACCTCGTGGATCGTATGCTCGATCGGCTCCAGCACCTCGATGAAGTCGCCGCCAGGGCTGCCCATGGCCACGCCGAAGGGGCGATCGCCGTCCTTGTTGATGCGGGTGTAGTCGGCACGGAGCTCGAGGTCGGGTGTGGGCGTCAGGCGGAAGAACATGCGCGCGGTGTCCCAGCGCACGCTGATGTCGCGCTCGGGTGCGGCATTGTAGAGAGCGCCCTCCGCCGAGGACAGCGCGGTGGCGTCCGGGCGCGCCGGGAGCCGCCATTCACCGCGGCTGACCTCGACGGCGCGGGTTCTCGCCGTGGTCGACAGGGTATGCGGAATCTGATCCCACTCGAAGCCGAACTCCCAGAGGCCCAGCCTGCCGGCGCCGAGCGAGAACTCCTGGTCGTCGTACCCCCAGTTGAAGCCGCCGAAGGAGCCGAAGTACGCCTGGTCATCCGTGAAAAACCGCAGGTGCAAGTTTTCGAGGAAGGGGCCCGGCGACAGGTCGCGATATTCCTCGAACTTTGCCCGGCGACTCGGTGAGGGGCGTTCGATGTACCCGCGGTACCCGGCCTCCGCCTCGCCTTCCATGTTCACCCCGCCGAGCTTGAACTGGGCGCCCGCCGGCCGCGCGCACACCAGCGACCCGACGACGACGAGGAGGACCGCTGCGATCGACCCGGCCGCTCGCGTTCGGCGCATGGCTTGCTCCTCGCTAGCGGGTGAAGGCGAAGCCCGACGGGTGATTGGACCCGTGGATGTTCACGTGGCAATTCACGCACGCGCGCCCCATCACGTACTTGAGATTCGAGCCGCTCTCCCGGCCGTACGGTCGGGTAGGGTGCCGGGTCTCGACGTGGCATTGCTGACACAGCCTCGGCTTCGGCGCCTTGAGCATTCGCTCGTGGTTGGTGCCGTGCGGATCGTGGCAATTGACGCAGCTCTCGGTCACTGGGGCGTGCTCCCAGAGGAACGGTCCACGCTTCTCCGCGTGGCAGGTGAAGCAGGAATCGTTGATCGACGGCTCCTTGAGCAGTGCCTGACTGATGGTGCCGTGGGGGTTGTGGCACGAGGTGCACGTCATCTTGCCCTCACGCACCGGCATGTGCGACGAGCGGTACTGCTGGGCGCGTTGACGCTGGTGGCACGTGCCGCAGGTGTCCATCTCGGTCGCCTTCGCGAGCTGCGCACGAGGCGTTACGTCCGTCATTATCTTGTGGCAGCTGGTGCACGCGACGTCGCGCGAGTCGTGCGCGCTGCCGTTCCAGAACAGGCGGTTGCCCCGCCCGTGACAGTCGAGACAGACCTGGTTCCGTTGCTGGACCGGCGTGTGGTCGTTCTTCGCGAAGGTGATCAGGCCTCCGACACCCTTGCCTCCACCCGCCTCGACGTGCGCCCGGCCAGGCCCGTGGCAGCTCTCGCAGGCGTTCTTCTCCCGGGCGTCGCGCGGGTGGTTGAGGAAGAGCCGGCCCATCTTCGTGTGCGAGAACTTCGCGTACGACTCCTCATGACAGGACTTGCAGGTCTCGGCACCCACGTAGTCTTCCGCCTTCGGCGCCGAGGTGGTGACCGCAGGTGTGATCGGCGACCGTGCAGAGGGTGAACACGAGAGAAGAATGACGGCGACGAAGAGGCTGCCGGCGCTGCACACCCACCAGCGACGTGATCGGACCATGCGGCGCTCCCTGCGCGAGACGCGCGAACCCCGTCCGGTTAGCGGGTCGAAGTATAGGGAATGCCGCCGACGATATGCATGAGCCGTTTGCCTCATTTTGCGGCACGGCCCCGTCAGCACGCGTCCGCCTTGGCGCGGGACATCGGCAGCATGAAGCTGACCGAGGCGCCGCCGCCTTCCTCGGTCGCATGATCATCGCTCGGCGACGGACGATGGACCGCGCCTGCCGAGGGCTGCGCGGGTCAGCGGCGGCCGACCCCCGCCTGGACGCGGCCGGTGCGATCCCGCACGGCCTGGAGCAGAGCGTCGGCGGCCGCCGGGTTGTGTGCCACGCCCCCGGCGCGCACGAGCGCCAGGGCTTCGCGCGCTTCCTTCAGGATCTCGCGCGCGTTGACAAGGGATCGGTCCCCCGCCGGCATCCGTGTCATCACCGCCTCCGCGGCGCGCACCGCTTCGGCGGCCTGAGACAGGTCCCGGCCGAACCCCATCGTCCACTCGGTGAGGAGCGGCAGATACGTACGCTCGTGGCAGCCGGTGCACGCCGTGGCCAGCGAGGCGCGCGACGGCGGACGCGAGAAATCATGACACCCCGTGCAGGCGACCGCCTCTGCCATCACGTTCGGCCGGATCGGTGCCAGCGCACTGCGCGCCGTTCCGCGGTAGAACGCGGTCTGATCCCGGTGACACGTCTCGCACCGCTCGTTACCGGCGCGGTGGTGGCAGGCGCTGCACGTCGATGCGGTCGCCGCCATCGCCTTGTGGGCGTCGGCCGAGTGACAGGTCGTGCACGTCGCGCCGAGCTCCGCGACGTGCCGGGCGTGTGGGAACGGTTTCCCGGCGAAGCGCGCCATGGCGGGAGTCTTGACACCGGCCGGCTCGTGGCACAGCGTGGCGCAGTAGCCGCCGCGCATCAGCGCATCGGCGGTCTTCGCCGCCGGCTTGTCGACGAGCGCAACGGCATCGTCGAGCCAGCCATTGGCGCGACGCAGCAGGTTTGCCGCATAGAACGGGTTGTGGGCGCCGTTGCCGATCGAGACGAGCCGGACGTTGAAGTCGGCATCGGCCACGAGTGAACGGGCCCGTCCGTGCCCCGGATGCGCCGCCGTCTCGCCAAGGGCGGCCCGCGCGCCCCGGAGCTTGGTCGCCAGCGTCTCGCGCATGGCCGCAAATGTCGTGCGCCACCGCTCGATGAGTCCATCGTAGCGTTTGCCGTGGCAGGTCGCGCAGGCGGTGTCGTTCGCGCGATACGTCTCGCCGAGCGCAGCGCCGGCCGCGTCGACGCTCGCGGGCGCCGTGTGGCAGGCGACGCACTGCACGCGGAGCTCGAACATGCGCGCCGGCGAGGGCGGCGCGCCTCGCCCGGCGGCGCCCGCGTAGACGCCGAGGACGGCGACGTGGCTCGACTTGTGGCACGCGGCGCAATCGAGCTCCGGCGCGGCGTGCGGCGCCCGCGACGCCGGCGCTGACAGCGGCGCCTGTGCCCATGCCGCCACCGCCGAGGCCGCGGTGACGGCGCTCAGCAGAAGAAGCGCCGTTCGCCTCACGGGCGGCGCAGCAACGCCGCGACCTCGGGGAGCGGGGGCAAGCGGTGCCGGATCGCGGAGTGGCAGCGCGTGCACTCGATCGATCGCTCTGTCACGTGCACGCGATGCACGGCCGGGACGTTGGCGGCGACGGCGAGCTTGTCCGCCTCGTTGTGGCAGCCGAGGCAGCGGTCCGCGGGCGCGTCGCCGACTCCCTCGACGACGTTGATGTGACAGCTCTGGCACGGCGCCCCGCGCTGCACGAGCTCGCGGTGGTTGAACGTCGCCGCGCCCACGCGGAGATCGCGCAGCGGCGCGCCGTGACACGCGGGACAGCCGCCGCGCGGCGTCAGCGCACGCGTGCTGCGGCTGCCTTTGAAGTGGCAGGCGAAGCACGTCGATTCGGTGACCTCGAAGTGCCGGTCGACGACGGTCTGCGCATGACAGCTCGTACAGCGCAGCGCCATGCCCGTGCGCCCGGCGTCGAGATGGATCGAGTGCGCGAACCCGGTGACGCGCTTGAAGGTCAGCGGCGCGCGGGCGTCGAGCGCGGCGGTCGCGTGGCACCCCGAGCGCAGGCAGCTCGCGTCCCGCACGTCGGCAAATGGCTTGGAGCTATACGTCTCGGTCGCCCACTTGACGAGCTGGGTCGAGGCCTGGAACTTCACCCACAGCGCATCCTTGAACGTCGGCGGGAAGTGGCATTGCACGCACTCGACGCCGCGATGACTCGATGCCGTCCAGGCCTGCACGTATGGCTGCATGATGTGACAGGAGCTGCAGAACTGGTGGGTCGATGTCGCCTTGAACGCGCCGGCCACGGCGATGGCGCCCACGAGCAGCACGCCGCCGGCGATGAGCGCCGCAAGTGTCAGCCGCCTGCGTGTCACGGCTTGTGGCAGCGGTCGCACTCGTCGACCGGGAAGACGGTGGCCCCACCCATGCGCGTGCGGCCGTCATGGCAGGCTCCACACAGCTTGCCCTCCTGCTTGGCGGCCAGCGTCACCGGCGGCGAGGCGCCGCGCTGCAGCTTGAAGCCGCGCATGTGGCAGCGCGAGCACTTCTCGACGCGCGGCAGGTGCCGGCCGTGGCTGAAGACGACGGGACCCGGGCTGGTGTCGGCCTGGGGCATCGTGAAGTCCGGCGGGACCTGCGCCTGAGCGCCGAGCTCCGAGAAGAGGACCGCGGCAGCCAGCGTCAGCGCCCAGCCGCGGCGACGCGAATGGCGACGCTCGGTCATCGAGCGCGGGAGCCCGTTCGGAGAAAGGCGACGAGGTGTGCCATCTCGTCGTCGTTGAAGCGCGGATAGGGAATCCCGCGCTCGAGCGCCTTGGCCGCGATGCGCGGCGCGTGGGTCCACGTCGTCGCCGCCCAGCGCGCCGCCGGCGCGTAGTTGTCATGATGGTGCGCGAGGTCGCCCGCCACGCGCGCGCCCTCGCCACGCCAGCTGTGGCACTTCAGGCAGTTCTTGCTCACGAGCAGCCGCTGCCCCTTCGGCGCGTCGGGCTCCGGATCGCGCGCGGCGTCGGCGCCGAGATAGGCCATGAGATCGGCCATCTCCGCCGCGGAGACGTCGGGCCACCGCATCCCTTCGGTGGTGAAGACCGTCATCATCGCCGGCGCGTGATTCCACAGACGTCCGGCCAGCTCGTAGGCGCCCTGCGCCCGGCGCAGCGTCTCGAGCGGCGGCCCCACGCCGCGCGCTTCGCGGGCCGCGTGACAGCGCGCACACTGCTTCGTTTCGAACAGCTGCCGGCCGCGCTCGGCGTCCCCGGCCGGCTGCGCGCCGAGCCCGGTGCTCCAGGCGACCGCCGCGCTGAGCGCGGCGGCCGTGCAGATCATTTTTTGTGGCAGGTGTCGCACTTCGTCTCGTCAGCGACGGATACGGGAACGACGCCGCCTATCTCCGTCTTGCCGTTGTGGCAGGCGCCGCACTGCTCGCCGGCCTTCATCTTCGCCATCGTGAGCGGACCGGTCGTGCCCTTTTTCATCTTGAAGACCTTCACGTGGCACCCCTGGCACTTCTCGACCTTCGCCCGATGGTTTTCGTGGCTGAAGGTGACGGCGCCCGGGCTGTCTTTACCGCGCTCGAACTGGAAGTCGGGCGGAATCCGGACCTGGGCGGTGGACGGCACGGCGAGCGCGGTGCCGACGATCAGGAGCGTTGCGATGAGGGCGAGCGGGCGATGAGCCATCACGGGTCTTCTCCTCGTCGTTGAAGTCGGCGAGTCCCGATCACTTCGTCGGGCTCGCGGTGTATCCGAGATATGTCAGGACGACGATGTAGACGATGATGCCGACGCCGATCGCCGTAAACAACCGGTTCGATTCCCCCCGCGCCGCGCGCCGGTCGAGGAAGGGAATGGCGAGGACAAACAGCCCCGCCACCCCGAACGCGACGATGCCGACCACCTCGCCGTCGATGCCCAGGATCTTCGCGGGCAGGTATTTGAGCGTCTGGAACGTGAACATGAAGTACCACTCCGGTTTGATGCCGACCGGGGCCGCCGCGAAGGGATCGGCCTTCTTGCCGAGCTCGGCCGGGAAGAACGCGGCCAGCGCGGCGAGCACCGCGAGGGCCGAGAGCCAGCCGACGATGTCGCGGAGCAGGAAGTCCGGCACGAACGGCATCGTGCGCGACGGCCCGCCGGCGCGCGCCACGCTTGGCGGCACGCTCATCCCGTGCTTCTGGACGAGATAGAGATGCATGCCGAGCAACAGCGTGGCGATGGCGGGCAGCACGGCCACGTGGATGCCGTAGAACCGGGTCAGCGTGGCGCCGGTGACCTCCTCGCCACCGCGCAGGAGGCGCAGCGCGAAGTGGCCGACGACGGGAACCGCGCCCGTGATCTCGGTGCCGACTTTGGTCGCAAAATACGCGAGCTCGTTCCAGGGCAGCAGGTAGCCGGTGAAGCCGAAGGCGAGTGCCAGGCCGAAGAGCGCGACGCCGGACACCCAGGTCATCTCGCGCGGCCGCCGGTACGCCGCGAGCAGCAGGACGCTGAACATGTGAACGAAGAGCGCCAGGATCATGAGGTTCGCGGACCATGCGTGCAGCGAGCGGATCAACCAGCCGAACTGCACCTCGGCCATCAGGAACTGCACCGACTCGTAGGCTTCTTCGGCGCTCGGCCGGTAGTACAGCAGGAGCAGGATGCCGGTGACGACCTGGATGGCGAACAGGAACAGCGTCATGCCGCCGAAGTAATACCAGACGCGATGCCGGTGGATCGGCACCTGCTTCTTGTGCGCGAGCTTCTCCAGATCGGCCAGGCCGACGCGCTCGTCCATCCACGTCCACAGCCGACCGCGTCCCATCACGTGCCCTTGCTGACGACGACCTGCGCGCCGCGGACGTTGACGACGTACCGCTCGAGCGGGCGCGGCGGCGGCCCGCTCACGTTCTGGCCGTTCAGGTCGAAGTGGCCGTTGTGGCAGGCGCACCAGATCTCGGCCAGGTCCGGACGGTACTGCACGGTGCAGTTGAGATGCGTGCACACTGCGGAGAACGCGCGCAGCTCGCCGCCGCCGGTGCGGACCAGGATGCCGGGGCGGCTGCCGAACTTGAAGATCTGCCCGGTGTTCGGCCTGACGTCGTCCGGCTTGATGGGAAGGGTCACCGACGCGGCCGCGGATTCGGTGGCGGGCGGCGGCACGAGGTAGCGGCTGACGGGATAGAGCGCCGAGAGGACGAACGCGACGGCGCTCGTCGACAGGAGCCAGTTGACGAATCGGCGGCGCGTGCCGTCGTCGACGGCGAGGTCGTGCATCACGTTTCCTCCGAAAGCCGTGCCACGCGGCGAGCCCGGTCGAGCTCGCGGATCTTCAGCACGAGCGCGGCGATGAGCAGCAGGATGATGACGAGGGATACTGCGAGCCCGCCCCGGCGAAAGCGCAGGTCCTCCAGCGCTCGGACGCCGCGCGCGTACGCTTTGGCCGTGATCGCGAGCCCCGACTCCGCTTCCTTCTGGATGGCCGCGACGCTGGCGCCATGCACGGCGACGCGCGCCTTCACGAGCGCTTCCCCGGCGCCCGCGAGCTCGAACCGGGCCTGGCTCACCTCCATGCCGGCGCGCTCGGCACGTTCGAGCGTCTCCGACGCACGCGCCTGCTCGGCGCGGAGCCCGTCGAGGGCCTGGCGCATGGCGGTGGCCGCTTTGCCGCCGGGATCGTCGCCGGCGTGGCAGTTGGCGCACACGGCGCCGGAGCCAAGGCCGACCATCTCGATGCCGGCCGGCTTGATCTCGTGATTGTCGTGGCACGTCGCGCAGCCGGGCGCGCCCAGCTGGGCGAAGGCCTTGGCGTGCACGCTCTTGGCGAAGAGGTCGGCCATCACGGTGTGACACTGCCCGCAGACGTTGCCCACCCAGTTCACCCCGGGCGGGGCGGCGCCGTGGTTGCCGTGGCAGTCGTTGCACGTCGGCGCCGAGAGGTCGCCCTTCTTCGACATCGCGTGCCAGTGCACGCTCTGCCGATACCGCTGGACCTGGTCGGTCGGAATCTTGCGGCCCGCCATGTACGCGGCATCTCCGTGGCACCGTCCGCACGTGTCGGCGACGCGCAGCGCGTGCACGCTCGAGGCGGGGTCCGAGGGCGGACGGATCGAGTGCGCCGGATGGCAGCTGACGCAGGTTGCCACTTTCGGGTCGTTCGTCTCGCGCAGCTTGCGTCCGTGCGCCGACGCCGCGTACTCGGTGAGCTGATCCACGCGCAGTGAGGGATTGTACTGCTTCATGAAGCGGGCGTCGGCATGGCAGCGGCCGCACACCTGCGCCACCTGGTTGCGCGCCGGTGTGCCGATGTAGCCCTTGGCGGGATCCATCGCCTCCATGCCGGCCTCCTTGCCGTCGCCGCCGTGACAGGCCACGCAGCCGAAGCCCTTCGCACGATGGATGTCGCCGGCATACGCCTTCACCGGTTTCTCCAGGCGGTCGTCGCCGACTTCGAGATGACAGGCCTGGCAGCTCTCGGTGGGCGCCGGTGGCGCTTGCGCGGCCGCGGCGCCGGCGAGCAGCGCAAACACGAGGATGGCGAGCGTGCACGTGGTCGCGCGCATTGTCACCGGGCGATTCGGAGTGACTGGAGATATACCATCAAATCCGCGAGCTGCTCGCCGGTCATGGGCGCCCAGCGCGCCGGCGTGGACGCCGGCCTCTCGAGGAAGGCGTGATTCCAGAGGGCGCCGAGAATCGAGGCCGGCGTGTCCAGTCGCTTCGAGCGCGTGAGATCGCTGGCCGGCTTGCCGCGCTCGGCGCCGAGCGCATGGCAGCCGAGACATCCCTTCTCCGCCACCACCAGCACGCCGCGGCGCGGATCGCCGCCGGGACCGACGTAGCGGAGCGCGTACAGATAGGCGAGGATGTCGGCCATCTCCCGCGGCTCGAGGTGGACCATCGCGATGCCGCGCGACTTCATGGCGGCCGTCATGCCGGGGGCCTTGTTCCACATCGCGGCGGCGAAGTCGACCGTGCTCGCGAGCAGGCGGTTGCCGGTGAGGTCGGGACCCGCCGCCCCGCGCGCCGTGCTGCCGTGGCACTGCACGCATTGCTTTTCCGCGAAGAGGCGACGGCCCTCGTCGCGGTCGCCGGGCACGGCGTAGAGCGGCTCGCTCGACGACGGCGTCGCGCCCACGTACGCCATGAGGTCGCGCAGCTCGCCGGGCTTGAACGTCGGTCGCGCGATGCCCCGGACCCGCATCGCCTCGGCCATCTGCGGGCCGTGGTTCCACATCGCGGTCGCCAGCGAGATCGGGGTCGCCCGGGCGCCGATCGCATCGAGGTGCGGGCCGATGACGCCGCCCACGCCGCCCGCCTGATGGCAGACGATGCAGCGCTTCTCGCGGAACAGCCGACCGCCCGCCTCGGCGCTGCCCGGTCGCTCGAAGTAGTCGACGGTGAACAGGAACGCGATGAGGTCGCCGCTCTCGCGGCCCTCGAGCGTCGGGCGTGCGATCCCCAGCTGGCGCATGCGGTCCGCCATCCGCGGCGCGTGATTCCACATCGAGGCCGCCAGGTCGAAGAACGAGTGCGGGCGGTCGATGCGGCCGAGGTCGGGGCCGACGCGGCCGCCGATACCCTTGATGGCGTGGCATTGCGCGCAGCCTTTGGTGCCGAAGAGCCGCGAGCCGGCGAGGGGGTCCTGGGTCGGACCGAACAGCGGCTGTGCCTTCGCGGCCGTCGTCGCGCACAGCAGCGCCGCGACCACCATGACCACGACCGGCGCCGCGCGCATCGTCACGACCGCGCGCGCGTCAGCGAGCGGAGGTAGGCGACCAGGTCGGCCATCTCGCGGGCGGTGAACGGCGATGTCGCGGGCGCGCCGCGCGCCGGCCGCGCCGCCACGAAGGAATGGTTCCACAGCGCGGCGAGCGTCCCCGCGGGCGTTCCCAGACCCTTGGCCGCGGCCAGGTCGCCAGCCGGCTTGCCGCGCTCGCCATAGAGGCCGTGACAGGAGAAGCAGCCTTTTTGCTGCGCGACGATCACGCCGTTGCGCGGATCGCCCGCGTCCGCGAAGTAACGGACGGAGTACAGGTACGCGACGATGTCGGCCATCGTCTGCGGCGACAGACGCGGGACCTCGATGCCACGCGTTCGCATCGCCTCCGTCATTGCCGGAGCCTTGTTCCACATGGTGCTGGTGAACTCGACGAGGCTCTTGTTGGCTTGTCGCTCGGTGAGGTCGATTGCGCCCGCGCCGGCCGCCGACGGCGCGTGGCATTGCACGCAACGCTGCTCGGTGAAGGCCCTGGCGCCCTCGGCACTCCGCCCCGGCAGGACATAGAGCGGCCCGGTGGGCAGCGTCGGCGACGCGTGATTGATGAACGCGATGACGTCCAGCATCTCGGTCCGGTCGAACGTGGGCCGTTCGATGCCCTGCGCGGCCATCGCCGCCGTCATGGCGGGGCCGTGATTCCACATTGCGGCGGCGAGGGCGATGGGCGAGCCATACGGCTTGAGGCTGTCGAGCCGCGGTCCGATGCTGCCACCGCTGTCACCGACGCGATGACACACGATGCAGCGCTTGGCGGCGAACACGCGACGCCCTTCGTCGGCGTTGCCCGCGGGATCGAAGTAGTCGAGTGTGAAGAGATACGCCGCGACATCGCCCGTCTCGCGGGCGCTGAGCTGCGGTCGCGCCACGCCGCCGCGCTTCATCGCGCCCGCCATCTGCGGCGCGTGGTTCCAGAGCGCCGCGGCGAGGTCGTAGAACGTTCGCGGCCGCGGCGTGCG
>Ga0075431_100000318_pt1 | contig 37976 bp, 37 predicted proteins | sample RhiMetdeltSRZDD5_FD_75297 | JGI IMG/M metagenome (GOLD analysis project Ga0075431, IMG submission 75297) | Populus rhizosphere microbial communities from Tennessee, USA - Rhizosphere MetaG P. deltoides SRZDD5 | ecosystem: Host-associated > Plants > Roots > Rhizosphere > Soil | place: USA... | reverse complement strand
CCAGGTTGTTGTAGCCGAAGCTGAAGCCGCGCTCGCACACCATGATCTGCTCGTTGCCGGTCGAGCGCGCCTTGTCGACCACGTTCTGCATTTCCCACGGCGACAGGAACTGCCCCTTCTTGATGTTCACCGGGCGTTGCTGCGAGCAGACGCTGAGGATGAAATTCGTCTGGCGCACCAGGAACGCCGGCGTCTGCAACACGTCGACGACGGCGGCGACTTCCGGCAGCGGCGTGTCTTCGTGCACGTCCGTCAACACCGGCAGCGCGAGCTGGCGCTTCACCTCCGAGAGGATGCGCAGCCCCTCTTCCATGCCGGGGCCGCGAAAGCTCCTGGCAGAGGAGCGGTTCGCCTTGTCGAAGGAGGATTTGAAAATGAAAGGAATGCCGAGCCGGCCAGTCAGCTCCTTGAGCTTGCCGGCCACGTCGAGCACCAACCCCTCGCTTTCGACGACGCAGGGCCCCGCAATCAGGAACAGCGGCTGGTCGGGCCCGACAGTGAAATTGATCAGCTTCATCAAGCGCTTTGAGCTACCGGCATCTGCTCCTGGCGGTACGCCCGCGCCGCCTTCACGAAACCGGTGAACAGCGGATGGCCGTCGCGCGGCGTCGAGCGGAACTCGGGGTGGAACTGGCTGGCGACGAAGAACGGATGCGTCGGCAGCTCGATCATCTCGACCAGGCCGTCGCGCGAGAAGCCGGAGAAGCGCAGCCCCGCGTTCATCATCTTCTGCAGGTAACGGTTGTTGAACTCGTAACGGTGGCGGTGACGCTCCTGGATCAGGTCGGAGCCGTAGATCTGGTGCGCGCGCGAGCCGTGCGACAGCCGCACTTCCTGCGCGCCCAGCCGCATCGTGCCGCCCATGTCCGACTTGTCGCTGCGCTGCTCGGTCGTGCCCTTCTCGTCCTGCCACTCGGAGATCAGCGCGATCACCGGATGCGGCGCGGCGCGGTTGAACTCGGTGGAATGCGCGCCCTGCAGGTTGGCGACGTCGCGTGCGTACTCGATGATCGCGAGCTGCATGCCGAGGCAGATGCCGAGGTACGGGATGCGGTTCTCGCGCGCGTACTGGATCGCCTGGATCTTGCCTTCGATGCCGCGCTCGCCGAAGCCGCCCGGCACCAGGATCGCATCGACGCCGTCGAGGCACGAAGTGCCGTGCTTCTCCACGTCGGTGGCCTCGACGAACTGGATCTTGATGCGGGTCCGCGTGCGCACGCCGGCGTGGATCAGCGCTTCCGTCAGGGAGATGTAGGAGTCGCGCAGGTTCACGTACTTGCCGACCATCGCGATCGTCACGGTCGTGTCCGGGTTGGTCTTGGCCGCGACCACCTGCCGCCACTCGGACAGGTCGGCGGGCGGCACGTCGAGCCGCAGCTTGTCGACGACGATGTCGTCGAGCCCTTCCTCGTGCAGCAGCATCGGGATCTTGTACAGGTCGTCGGCGTCGATGGCGGAGATCACCGCACGCTCCTCGACGTTGGTGAACAGCGCGATCTTGCGGCGCTGCTCGTCCGGCACCTTGGTCTGCGCGCGGCACAGCAGGATGTCCGGCTGGATACCGATCGACCGCAGCTCCTTGACCGAGTGCTGCGTCGGCTTGGTCTTGATCTCGCCGGAGCTCGGGATGTATGGGATCAGCGTCAGGTGCATGTACAGCACGTTGTTGTGGCCGAGCTCGACGCCCATCTGGCGGATGGCCTCGAGGAACGGCAGCGACTCGATGTCGCCGACCGTGCCGCCGATCTCGACCATGCACACGTCCGCGTCGCCTGCGCCCATGCGAATGCAGTGCTTGATCTCGTCGGTGATGTGCGGGATGACCTGCACGGTCGCGCCCAGATAATCGCCGCGCCGCTCCTTGGCGATCACGCGCTCGTAGATGCGGCCGGTCGTGAAATTACTGTTGCGCGAGGTGGTGGTGCGGACGAATCGCTCGTAGTGGCCGAGGTCCAGGTCGGTCTCGGTGCCGTCGGTCGTGACGAACACTTCGCCGTGCTGGAACGGGCTCATCGTGCCTGGATCGACGTTGATGTACGGATCCAGCTTCACCATGCTGACTTTCAGCCCGCGCGCTTCGAGGATGGCGCCCAAGGAGGCAGCCGCGATGCCTTTCCCGAGCGAGGAAACGACACCGCCGGTCACACAGATATAACGAGTCATCTTGGGCCCCGTCGCTGAGAGAGTTGAGCTGATGACAGTGCGCGCTGGCGCTGCTGCAGTGTCATCACGACGGGCCGACAGTCTACTACAAACTGTCGCGCTGTGTAGCTCGAGCTTCAGCCCGGTGCCCCGCGGTATGCGCGAGGGACGACGCGCATGCCTAGGTAATCCCGCGGCACTCCGCCGCCAGCAACTGTGGTCTCTCCTCCCACACGATGCGCAGCGCGTCCTCGCCGCCGCGCGCGGCGAACTCGTCCGCGATCCACAAATCGCCGACTGCGACCAGGCGCTCGGCGGCGTAGATGAGCGGCATGCGATCGCGCCACCACGGCAGCACGCGTGAGTCTTGCAGCAGCTTCTTGAGCTTGCGGTGATGCGCATCGCCCGCCGGCTGGAGCGCCTCGCCGCCGTGCCGGAAGTGAACCTGCAGTGCTGCCGGCAGGCGCGCGGCCGACAGCCCGCCGAGCGGGTCTCGCTGGACGCGCAGGCGCCCCAGCTGGGCAGGCAGTTCAAGCACTTGCGAGACATTCCACGTCAGCGTGTCAGCCGGCTCGAACGGCATGCGCTGCCGCATGCAATAGAGCAGCCCGCGGTGCCGCCGCACCTCTACGCCGTCCCACTCGACGCACGGCAGGCGATCCTCGCGCGCGATCAGCAGATCGCGCTCGATCGTCGCGAGCTTGCGAGTCGAAGGCACCCGCATGCCTTGCTGGCGAATCCAGTGACGCAGCACATTGCGCCGGCGCGCGGGCGCGAGGTTCGCGAGCCGTGCCATGGCGAGGCACGGGCCACTCGCGACGGTTTCGAGGTCAGTTGCCGCGAGCACGTCGAGCAGGCGGCTCGCTTCGCGCAGATGCGCGGTCGAACGCGTTGCGCTGTGAGCCGCAGCGGGCCAGCGCTCGCGCAGCGCCGGCAGCACACGACTGCGCAGGAAGTTGCGGTCGAAGCTCGTGTTCTCGTTGGAGGGATCCTCCAGCCACTGAAGCTGCTCGGCGCGCGCCCACTGTTCGAGCTCGGCGCGGCCGAACTCCAGCAGCGGGCGCGCGAGCCAGCCGCCGCCGAAGATCTGGACCGAGGGCACGCCACTCAGACCGCGCAGTCCGGCGCCGCGCATCAGCGCCATCAACATGGTTTCCAGTTGATCGTCGGCGTGGTGAGCCGTCAGCAGGACTTCGTTCGGCTTCAGGATTTCCCTGAGTGCCCCGTACCGTGCTTCGCGCGCCGCCGCCTCGACTCCTGCTTCCGGACTCGCGGCAAGCGTGACGACGAGCGGGACGAATTCGATCCGCAACGACTGCGCGACGCGGCCGCATTGCTCGCTCCAGCGCTCGGAATCAGGATGCAGTTGATGGTCGACGTGCGCGGCCCGCATGCGGTAGTGCGGGCGATCGGCGATGGCGCGTGCCAGCGCGTGCACCAGGACGGTCGAGTCGAGCCCGCCGCTGAACGCGACACACAGCTCCGCGCTGGTTCGCGGGACGAGGCTCTCGATGGACGCGAGCAGAGCTGAGGGGGAAAAGGTCGACATGACTCGTAGGTCGGACTTTAGTCCGACTCTGTTGTCGGGCTGAAGCCCGACCTACCAGAATTCAGCCTTCGCTGTAGACGCCGTACCCCCGCAGTCGCTGCTGCCGGTTGGTCACCACCTGCTCGAGCGGCAGTGCCTGCAGCTCGCCGAGGTGCCGCAACAGCGTGTCCTTGACCGCATCCGCCATCGCCTGCGGATCGCGATGCGCACCGCCGAGCGGTTCCTTGATCACTTCGTCGACGATGCCGAGCTTGGCGATGCGCTCGGCGCTGACGCCCATCGCTTCGGCCGCGAGGTCCTTCTTGTCGGCGCTGCGCCAGAGAATCCCGGCGCAGCCTTCCGGGGAAATCACCGAGTAGATGCTGTACTGGAGCATCAGCAGGCGGTCGCCGACGCCGATGGCGAGCGCGCCGCCGGAGCCGCCCTCGCCGATCACGATGCTGACGATCGGCGTGCGCAGCGTCGCCATCTCGAACAGGTTGCGCGCGATCGCCTCGCTCTGACCGCGCTCCTCGGCGCCGACGCCGGGATAGGCACCGGAAGTGTCGATGAACGTGATCAGTGGGATCTGGAAGCGCTCCGCCATGCGCATGAGGCGCAGCGCCTTGCGATAGCCCTCGGGCTTCGGCATGCCATAGTTGCGCCGCACGCGCTCCTTGGTGTCGCGGCCCTTCTGCTGGCCGACGATCATCACCGGGTTGCCGTCGAGCCGCGCCGGCCCGCCGACGATCGCGTGGTCGTCGGCATACATCCGGTCGCCGTGCAGCTCCTGGAAATCGGTGAAGATCGCGCCGACGTAGTCGAGCGTGTACGGCCGTTGCGGATGCCGCGCCAGCTGCGCGATCTGCCACTGCGTGAGATTCGAGAAGATGCTGGTCGTCAGCTGCCGGCTCTTGGCCCGCAGCCGCGCGATTTCGTCGGCGATGTTCACCTCGGCATCGCTCGACACGAACTTCAATTCGTCGATCTTCGCCTCCAGCTCGGCGATCGGCGCTTCGAAGTCCAGGAAATTCATGGCCATAGTGGTGCGGGTGCGGGCGTTGCGCGAAAGAGCGCCGAACATAGCGGGCGCGGCAGGGAAGGGCAAGGAGCGTTACTCTCTCGCCCCCATGCAACCCCTCTTCGAAATTCGTCGCGATCCCGCCACGGGCCAGCACCACCTCCAGACTGCACTCACCGGCCGCGCATTGCTGGACCAGCCCCTCCTCAACAAGGGCAGCGCGTTCCCGGAAACAGAGCGCCGCGAGTTCGGCCTCACCGGGCTGCTGCCGCCCGGCGTGTCCACGCCCGAAGTGCAGCTGACGCGGATCTACGGCAACTACCGCCAGAAGACGTCCAACCTCGAGCGCTACATCCACCTGGTCTCGCTGCAGGATCGCAACGAGACCGCGTTCTACCGGCTGCTCAGCGAACACCTGGTCGAGATGATGCCGATCATCTATACGCCGGTGGTCGGCGAAGCGTGCCAGGCTTACAGCCGCATCTATCGCCGTCCGCGCGGGCTGTACATCTCGTATCCGCACCGCGACTCCATCGACGCCGCGCTCGCGAATCTCGGTCACCAGGACATCAGCATCGTGGTCGTCACCGACGGCGAGCGAATTCTAGGTCTCGGCGATCTCGGCATCGGCGGCATGGGCATTCCTATCGGCAAGCTCTCGCTCTACACGGTCTGTGCCGGCATTCATCCCGCTGCGACGCTGCCGGTCATTCTCGATGTCGGCACGAACAACCAGGAGCTGCTCAACGATCCGTTGTACGTCGGCTGGCGCCACGAGCGGATTCGCGGCGCCGAGTACGACGAGTTCGTCGAAGCGTTCGTGACCGCGCTCGCCAGGCGCTTCCCGCGCGTGCTGCTGCAGTGGGAAGACTTCGCGAGACACAACGCTTCGCGGCTGCTCGAGCGCTATCGCGATCGTCTCTGTTCGTTCAACGATGACATTCAGGGCACCGGTGCGGTGGCCCTCGCGGTCGCCATGGCTGGCGCCGCCGCTGCCGGCAAGAGATTCGCGGATCAGCGAGTGGTGCTGCTCGGCGCCGGCTCGGCAGCAGCCGGCATCACGCGTCAGCTCGTGACTGGAATGCGCAGCGACGGTCTGAGCGAGGAAGAGGCGCGCAGCCGCATCTGGCTCGTCGACGCTCCCGGCCTGGTCCATTCGCGGCAGAAAGATCTCGATGCCTTCAAGAGCGAGTTCGCGCGGCCGTTCGCGACGGTCGCCGATTGGGCAGGCGCGCCCGACCACATCCCGCTGCTCGAAGTCGTGAAGCGCGTGCATCCGACGCTGCTGATCGGCGCCGCCGCGCAGCCGCAGGCATTCACGGAGGAGATCATTCGCGAGATGGCGCGGCACGTCGAAAGGCCGATGATCTTCCCGCTGTCGAACCCGACGTCGAAGAGCGAGGCGCTGCCCATCGATCTGATCAGCTGGACCGAAGGGCGCGCGCTCGTCGCCACCGGCAGCCCGTTCGACGACATCGAATACGGCGGGCGGCGCATTCGCATCGGTCAATGCAACAACGCTTATATCTTTCCCGGCGTCGGCCTCGGCGTAATCGCCGCGCAGGCGCGGCGCGTGAACGACGCGATGTTCATCGCCGCGGCGCGCACGCTCAGCGAGCTTGCCCCGGTGCGGCGCGATCCTTCGCTGGCGCTGTTGCCTCCGCTCGTCGAGGTACGAGAGGTGGCGAAGCATGTCGCCGTTGCCGTCGCAACGCAGGCGCAGCGGGACGGTCTCGCAGACGCGCTGTCCGAAGACGAGCTCATGCGACGGATCGAGGCAACGATGTGGACGCCCGAATACCTTCCCTACCGGCGCGCCCGTTGACCCGCAAATTAACCCCGAGGGCCGCAGGCTCCGTTAATAGCTGGTAGCAATTTCGCCAGCAGCGGGAGCCTCGATGCGCGCCGTTCGTCCGCCCTTCCTCGCCGCCCTCGCAGGGGTCGCGATGCTCGCTTCCGCGTTCGCCACCTCCGCCGCGGCCGGCGCACTCGCCGACCTCGAAATTTATGACCGCACAGCCGGCCGGACGCTGCCGATCTACGAGCACGAGGGCCGACTTTATGTCGCAGGCGAGCCGCGGCATCAGTACGAGCTGCGCGTGCGGAATTCGTCCGCGATGCGCGTGCTCGCTGTCACAAGCGTCGACGGCGTGAACGTCATCACCGGCGAAACAGCTGCGCAGGAACAGAGTGGCTACGTGCTCGGCGCGTGGGACTCGGTGCGCATCGAAGGCTGGCGCAAGAGCCTCGACGAAGTCGCCACGTTCTACTTCACGCGCCTCGCAGACTCCTATGCCGCGCGCACCGGGCGACCCAACGATGTCGGCGTCATCGGCGTCGCGCTGTTCCGCGAATATCGGCCGCTACAACCGCCCTGCTGCCCCCGCTGGCGCGAGGGCCCAAGCGCAGCCGCGCCGGAAGCAAGCGATCAAAGCTCGGACGAGCTCGCGAAGAGCGAGAGCTATGCGGCCGGCCGGTCCGCGCAGCGGCGCGACGAGTCGAAGCTCGGCACGGGCCACGGCCATCGCGAAGCGTCGCCGGCCCAGTACGTGGATTTTCAGCGCGCCTCGTCGAGCCCGGACGAAACGATCGTGATCTATTACGACTCGCGCCGGAACCTCGTCGCGCAGGGCGTGCTGCCGCAGAAGGAACGACCCTGGTATGCGGACGGCCGTCCGGACCCTTTTCCGAACGGCTTCGTCCCGGATCCGTGAGCAAGGCTACTCGGGTTCCGCCGCGCCGCCGCCCATCTTCGCCAGGTCCTGCTGATTGACCTTCTCGACGTTGAAGCGCGACAGGCGCTCGCGCATGGTCTTCAGCACTTCCGGCAGCGGCGGCGGCTCGTCCTTGATCCAGCGCAGCGGATTGACGCGCGCGACCACGAAGTTGCGCAGGTAAGGACTGGTCAGCCCGCGCTCCTTCAGCTTCGCGATGATCGCGGTCACCGTCTCGTCGAGCTCGAACAGCTGCTCCGCGTAACGCTCGTGCACGGCCAGCGCCTTCTGCAGCGAATCGGACGAAAACTCTTCGAGGCGCCGCAGGATCGAGTGATAGGCGCCGCCGGAGAAGTTGCCCTTGCGCTCGTAGCACAGCCCGAGCGTCACCAGCGACGCTTCCTCGAAATAGAAAGCAAAATCGCTTTCCGGCCGCTTCCCGTCCTCCTCGATCAGTCCCTTATAGATGCGGATGACTTCGAGCGAGCGCTCGCGCAGGTTGTGCGCCTTCTCGGTGTTGAGCGCGAGGATCTGCCACGCGATCTCGCGTTTCGGCACGATCAACGCGATGATCGTCTTCGCGCCGAGCCGCCGCATCGCTTCCAGGCGATGGCGCCCGTTCGGCGTCCAGAACCCTTCCTTCGGCGCCGTGATCGCGATGACCGGATCGAGGAACAGCCCGGTCTTGTCGATCACGCCGGACAGCTTTTTGTGATGCGCATCGGACAGGTCGCGCTGGAACGGCGTCGGCTCGACCCGATCGATCGGCAGCGCGGCGAGCAGCAGCGGATTGCGGCCGAGCGGCTCGCTGTAGCAGCCGATCACCAGCCCGCCTTCACCCTCGACACGTTCGGCCACTTCCTTCGCGGCCGACGGCAGCTCGTCGAGCCGGCACTCGGCCGGCAATACTCCGCGGGTGCGCGGTGCGGCCTTTTTGGGCGTACGGCGGCGGACCGGGGCCCGTTTGCGCTTCGCAGTCGTCTTGCTCTTCGTCGCCACTGCTCACCCTCCGATTGGCCGAGCGGAGCAGAGTACCTGCAGTGCGTAGGAAGCTGAAGGGCATTGCGCGTCGGAACTGCCTCCACATATGAGGCGTTGCTTTTTGTCTACCCGCCAATCATCACCTGCCCAGGAGGTTCGCATGAGAAATGGCGCATTGCATTCGCCCCTCAAAAATCTGCGCAAGGACCTGTATGCCGTTGCGCGTGACGCCGAGGCGCTGCTCAAGGCGACCGCTGAAGTGACCAACGACCGCGTGCAGGAAGTGCGCGAGCGCACCGAAAAGACGCTGCGCGCCGCACTGGAGCATCTGGACCAGGACCGGCTGCGCGCGCAGGTGCGCCGTGTCGCCGAGAGTACCGACGATTACGTACGCGAGCGCCCCTGGGCGATGATCGGCGCCGCGGCCGGCGTCGGCCTGCTCATTGGCCTGCTGCTCCGGCGCGATTGAACAAATGGACGCTCACCAGCAACAGGTCGAGAACGCGATCCAGGATCCGACGCGCTGCTACGCCACTCCGATGGACGTCGTGAACGACGACGATCTGGAGACCGGGGAGAAGCGGCGCATTCTGGAATCGTGGAAGAAGGACGCCGAGCTGCTCTCCACCGCGCAGGACGAGAACATGGCGGGCGGCGAGCGGCCGCAGCTGCAGGACGTCAGCCTCGCACTGAGCGCGCTCGAGCGTCTGAGCGGCGGCTAGCGCTCGAGATTGAGCAGGTTCGCCGGCGAGTACTGATCGGTCAGCACGCGGGCCCCGGGATCCCAGTCCCGCGTCTGCGTGAACAGCGGCAGGACCTCGGTCGCGTCGAAGCCGAACGGCCGGAAAGCGCTCACGAATTGCTCCGCTGCCGTCCGCAGTCGCGCTGCGTCCGGCAGTGCACCCGCCCGCGTGATGATCACGCGATTGTCCCGCTTCAGGTTGAAGAATTTGCCGAACACGGATTCGTAGGTCGTCGATTCGTGCTCGTACAGGCGGCTCGACGAGAACGTGTTGGCGGCCAGCACGCCCTGCGGCGACAGCAGCGACTTCACTTCCTGCAGGAACTCCTGGGTCAGCAGATGCTCGGGAATGTATTCGTGGTCGAATGCGTCGAGCATGATCAGGTCGTAGCGCTGCGTGCCGCGCAGCGCGCGCTTGACGTAGACACGGCCGTCGCTCTCGATGACGTGAGTCTTGTCGCTTTCGCCGAAGTCGAAGTAGCGATTCGCGACCCGTACCACCGCCGGATCGATCTCTACCACGTCGATGCGCGCGTCGGGCAGCACCTGCCGCAGCGCGCGCGGCAGTGTGCCGCCGCCCAACCCGATGATGAGCACGGACTGCGGTGCCGGATTCACGTAGAGCGCGCCCAGCATCATCCGCGGATAGTGCATGACCATGCGGTCCGGGTGACGGGTATCGATGCACGACTGCCGCCCGACGCGGCAGTTGCGCGTGAAGCACATGCATCGCACGTCGCCGTTCTCGTAGACCAGGACCTCGCGATACAGCGAGCGCTCTGAGTGCACGAGGCGCAGGTCCGCGTGCGCCGTCTGCGCAGCGCCGGTCAGACAGATCAGCAGGGACAGCAGCAGCCGCGCTCGGGTCATTGATCGTTCTCGTTGCGGGGAGCGTGCGCGAACCAGGCAGTGATACCGATCGCGACCGAGACCATCAGCAAGGCGAGCAGGATCTGGTTCACTTCGAGGAGCAGCACGAGATAGAAAGAGGTGAGCAGCGTGCCAGCCGCGCTGCCGAACGTCGAGACGAAATAGAGTTGTCCTGCGTGACGCCCGGAGCTGCGGCGATCCTCGACCAGCAGGCGCACCGCGTACGGCGACACCATGCCGGAGAAGAACGTGGGGACGAAGAACAGCGTGAAGGCGCTCAGCAGCGAGCCGAAGCGCGGGTCGGGAACTGCAATCGACAGCGCCTCGAGCATCGGCTCGGCCACGATCAGCAGCGGCACGACCGTCAGCGCCGCGATCGCCAGGAGCGCGCCGAGGCGACGCACGCTGGGCGCATTCATCGAGTAGCGGCCGCCGGCCAGATAGCCGAGAGACAACGCGAGCATGAAAACCGTGATGATCGCGCCCCACACGTAGATGCTGCTGCCGAAAGTCGGCGCAAGCAGGCGTCCGCCGAGCAATTCCACCGCCATCACGAAGAACCCCGACCATCCCGCGATCACATACGCCAGCGCTGTCCGCACGCTCTGCTCCCGCTGTTGCCCGCAAAAAACCATCGCGCCGCCGGCCCGGGCGGCCCCGCTGCGATGCGGCAGCTTCGCACGGAACGCTTGCGCGTTCGAATTTCGTGGTCCAGAGTATTCCCGTGAATACCCAGGAGCTGACAGAAATACACCAGGCTCTGCTAGCCGTGCATGACACGGTCGGTACGCTCACCTTCCCGCGCTGTGATCAAGAAGACGTGCTCGAGCTGATCGATCGGGTGGAATCGGAGCTTTCCGCTTCCCATCCGAACATTCAGGTCATCGACACGTTCCTGAACTCGATCGCGCGCAGTCTTCGTGCCCAGCCGGAAGCCCGCGAGGCTTGCCTGCGCATCGAAGACGTTCTCGAGCGCACCGGCCTGCCGAGCACCTGGCAAGCCGGTATCTGATCGGCGCCCGGCGCCGGTCCGATTCCCCGCCGCGGCCGCTCGCCGGCCGCGCGCCTGCGCACACGCACTACTTATCAGCCTTCTCCACTTCGGGCGCGCTCTCGCCGGCGGCCGCGATCAACTCGAACGTATCCTGCACCGTGCCGCGCGTCCGCGGCGCGTTGCCGTGCATCCAGATCGAGTCGACGAAGTCACGCGTTTGCCGCGCCGGCACCGCGACTGCGATCCAGTGATCGTCCTGCCATAGCTTCACGCAGCCGCTGGGATCGACTGCGCCTTCGTAGCAGTCGCTGCGCGTGACGCGAATGGTCACCGATTTCAGAATCGAATCGTCAGTGCTGTTGACGATGCGACCGCGCAGCTCGAACGGCGCGCCACCTCCCGTCAAACGCAATCCTTCGATGCTGACCATCGCGATCGGAATCGAACGCGGTGCTGTCGCAGCCGGCGCCGGCTTGCCGCGCTCCTGTGCCGCGGAGGTCTGGGCTGCATCCTCGCCGCGCAACCGCTGCACCATGCCCCAGCCGAGCATCGCGACGAGCACGACGCAACCGACGATGCCGAGCGGCCGCAGGCGCGGATTCGTGAGCGCGACGAGCAGAAAAACCGTAGCGAGGATCCAGTACACCACGCAAGCATAACCGCACCGCTGCGGAACCTCACCGCAAGCGCGGCGTTTTTTCGTTGTCCGCAAACGAACACGAGGAGCGAACCGCAATGGGCACGACCCCGCGCAACGAAGGTGAAGGCAACAAGTCGGCCGACCGCAACTATCGCGAAGCGACGCAGAAGTTCGTCGAGTCCGAGCGCGGCCGCGAGGAGATCGCGAAGGGCCGCAAGGTGGATCCGCGCGAACAGCGCGAGATCGAGCGCGCCGAGGAAGAAGCCAGGCGGCACGCCAAGGAGCACGATCCCGAGGAGACACGCGACCCGAAGCGGCCGGGTTGAAGATCACGCCGGGTTGCCGCCCGCCGCCGAACTAGGTCACCATCGGCGGCGGGTCTTCCACAACGAACAATGAAGTGACCAGCGCAGCGGCCGCAGCCAGCACACGCCAGCGCCTGCGAGCCGTCTTCGGCGGCTCGGTCGGCAACCTGATCGAGTGGTACGACTGGTACACGTACTCGGCGTGCGCGATCTATTTCGCGCCACTGTTCTTCCCCAAGGACGATCCGACCACACAGCTGCTGAACAGCGCGGCGATCTTCGCCGGCAGCTTTCTGATCCGGCCATTCGGCGGCTGGGTCCTCGGCCGCTATGCGGATCGCCGCGGGCGCAAGGCCGCGCTCACGCTCTCCGTGATGCTGATGTGCCTCGGATCGCTCCTCATCGCATTTGCGCCGGGTTACGCACTCGCCGGCCAGGCCGCGCCAGTCACGCTCATGCTCGCGCGGCTGCTGCAAGGTTTCAGCGTCGGCGGCGAGTACGGCACCAGTGCCACATACATGAGCGAGGTCACGCCCGCTCAGCAACGCGGGTTCTACTCCGGCATCCTGTACGTCACGCTCGTCATGGGACAACTGTTGTCGCTGGCGGTGCTGCTCATCCTGCAGTGGGTGTTTCTCAGTCATGATCAACTCGCCGCGTGGGGCTGGCGCATTCCGTTCGTGATCGGCGCGGCAGCCGCGCTCGGCGGCCTGTATCTGCGCCGCAATCTGCCGGAGACGGAGAAGTTCGAAGCGCATCGCGCCAGCGGCCGGCGCGCGGGCGACGTCAGTCTCCTGCTGCAGCACCCGCGTGAGGTCCTGATAGTCATCGGCCTCACTGCCGGCGGCACGCTGTACTTCTACATCTTCACCACGTACATCCAGCTGTTCCTGGCAAATACCGTGGGCTTGTCGAAGACCGACGCGACGATCGTCTCTTCGGCCTCGCTGTTCCTGTTCATGCTGATCCAGCCGCTCATGGGTGCTCTGTCCGACCGGATCGGGCGGCGGCCGATGCTCATTACCTTCGGCGTGCTCGCGCTGCTGACGACCGTGCCGCTGCTGTCGACGCTTGCGGAAGCAGACAGCGCCTGGCTCGCGTTCGCGCTCGTGAGCATCGCGCTGCTCATCTCGTCGTTCTACAGCTCGATCAGCGCCGTCGTGAAGGCCGAGCTGTTCCCGGTCGAGATCCGCGCGCTCGGCGTCGGCCTGCCCTATGCCGTGGCCGTCTCGCTGTTCGGCGGCAGCGCACCGCTCATCGGTCTGTGGTTCAAAGCGATCGGGCACGAGCCGTGGTTCTACTGGTACGTGACCGGGTGCGTGTTCGCCTCGCTCCTGGTGTACATTTTCATGCGCGAGCCGCAACGCACCTCGCGCATCTGACAGGAATCCTTCATGCCCCGACCCGAGTCCGCCGGCCTGTCCGGCCCGCGCCTGCAGTACATCGACCGGTTCATCCAGCAGAAATACCTGGACAGCGGCAAGCTGCCGTGCGCGCTGACGCTCATCGAGCGCGGCGGCCAGATCGCCCATTGCAGCGCGCTCGGACGCATGGACATCGAGCGCGGCCGCCCGCTGCAGGAAGACACGATCTTCCGCATCTACTCCATGACGAAGCCGCTCACCAGCATCGCGCTGATGATGCTGGTCGAGGAAGGTCGCATTGCGCTCGATGATCCCGTGCATCGCTACATCCCGCAGTGGCGCGACCTCGGCGTCTACGAAGGCGGATTCATCGGTGCGTTCCGCACGCGGCGCACCGGCGCACCGATGCGCGTGATCGACCTCATGCGGCACACCTCGGGACTGACCTACGGCTTCCAGCAGCGCACGAACGTCGACGCCGCTTATCGCAAGCTCGCGCTCGGCGAGCTGCCGGGCGCGGTGTCGCTCGAGCGCATGATCGACGAGCTCGCGAAGGTGCCGCTCGAGTTCTCGCCGGGCACCGCGTTCAACTACTCGGTGTCGACTGACATCGCGGGCTACCTCGTGGGCAAGATCTCGGGTCAGCCGTTCGAGCAGTTCCTGCGCACGCGCATCATCGATCCGCTCGGCATGGTCGACACCGACTTCATGGTGCCGGCCGCAAAGGCGTCGCGTTTCGCTGCGTGCTACTCAGCCACGCCCGACGGCCGCATGACGCTGCAGGACGATCCGCAGACGAGCGGGTTCCTGAAGCCGCCAGAGTTCGTCTCGGGCGGCGGTGGTCTCGTGTCGACCGTCGCAGACTACCTGCGTTTCTGTCGCATGCTGCTCAATGGGGGCACGCTCGACGGCGTGCGCTTCATCGGTCCGAAGACACTCGAGTTGATGACGATGAACCATCTGCCCGGCGGCAAGGAGCTGCCGGAGGTCTCGGTCTCGCTGTTCTCGGAAGCGACCTATGGCGGCGTCGGCTTCGGTCTCGGCTTCGCCGTCTCGATGAGTCCGGCGCGTGCAATGCTGCCAGGATCGGTCGGCGACATTTCCTGGGGCGGCTTCGCGAGCACGTACTTCTGGATCGATCCGCGCGAGCGGCTGATCGTCATCTTCATGACGCAGCTCACGCCGTCCGCGACTTATCCGATCCGTCGCGAGCTGCGCACGCTGGTGTACTCGGCGTTCACGTGACGGCTCAGTAAAGCGCACGCGAAGAAAACTCTGCGCTCTGCAAATAAACGCAAACCCGCCCGCCGGCGCGAAAGGCTCCTCCTAGAATAGTTCGCATGTTCATCCGGGGGTTCTGCCATGTGGATTCGCAAGATCGAGCGCGACCTGAAGAAGGGCGTGGACTCCCCGCTGCCGACGCAGGCCGTGTCGAACGAAGAATTCCTGCCGCGGCCGCAGACCCCGCGCCAGCAGCAACTCGAAGGCCTGATTCGCGAGATGGGCGCAGCGCGCGCCCGCAAGCTCAACATGGACCGCCGCTCGTTCATGGCGAGCTCGATGGGCCTGGCGACGTGTTTCGCCGCCTCGAATCGCGTGTACGGCAAGGTGTTCGACGTCGATGAAGCCGAGACCTACGAGCTGGCGGCCAGCGACGAGAAGTATCCGAAGAGCGAGTACTTCATCATCGACGTGCAGGCGCACTTCACCAACGGCATCGCGCTGAATTTCCGCAACAGCGAGACCGCCCGCAACATGGGCTTCAACCTCAGGGACGATGTCGAGTCCTACAGCTTCAGGAATTTCGTCAAGGAACTGTTCTTCGACTCGGACACGAACATGGTGGTGATCTCCGGCGTGCCGACGCGCGAGATCCAGCGCACGCCCGACGGCAAGGTGGCCGAAGGCGCGCAGCGCAATCCGCCGTTCGCGATCCTGCCGAGCTGGCTGATGGGCGAAAAGAAAAAAGAGATCAACGCAATGGCCGGCGCGCAGCGCGCGCTGTGCCAGGGCAATCTCGCGCCGAACCACTATTGGGACAAGGCCAGCAACAGCATCGACAAGGCGGCGCTGCTCGAGCAGATGGAGCGCGAGCTGCAGCTCTACAAGATCGACTCGTGGAAATGGTATTGCCACACCGATCCGGCGCGCACCGGCAACGGCTTCCAGCTCGACGACGACAACGCGATGTGGTTCTACGAGGAGTCGCGCAAGCGCGGCATGAAGCTGGTGAGTGTGCACAAAGGCTACTCGTACCAGTCGCGCACGCTCGGCCACCTGGCGAACCCGCAGGACGTGGAGAAAGCGGCTCTTGCCAATCCCGACTTCAACTTCGTGATCTACCACTCGGCGATCAAGCACGGCCCGAGCGAGCCGAACTACCTCGACAGCAACCAGTTCGACCCGAAGACCGGCGACTTCGAGTGGCACTCGGTGCTGATGGACATCAAGAAGCGCAACCCGGGCATGAACAATGTCTACCCGGAAGTCGGCAGCTTCTTCAACGCGCTGGTGGTCGCGGACCCGGTGCTGTGCATGCACGGCATGGGCAAGAACATCAAGCACTACGGCGCCGACCACGTAGTGTGGGGTACCGACTGCCTGTGGTGGGGCTCGCCGCAGTGGGCGATCGAGGCTTTCAAGCGCTTCGACATCTCCGACGAGTTCGTGGAAAAGTTCGGCTACGCGAAGATCAGCAAGGCGGACAAGGCGAAGATCCTCGGGCTGAACGCCGCGAAGCTGTACAACATCGACGTCAAGGCGAAGCGCAACGCGCTCCCCGGCGACAGCCTCGAGAAGGCCAAGCTCGCGTATCTCGATGCCGGCGGCGCAAGACAGAACGCTGCGTACGGCTGGGTCCGCGCGAACGACTGATGCAGCAGCCCGCCTGGAACTTCGAGCAGGATCCGACCGACGAGCGCATGGACGAGACCAGCTACAACCTGCGCGCGTACTTCGACCGCATGCCCGACGATAAGCTGCGCCAGTACTCGCGCGCGTGGAGCGACGAGCAGCTGAGGCAGTGGGACGGCAATTTCAAGAGCGACGGCAACCTGCTGCTGCCCTGCTCCGAGCGCGACGTCGACGTCGCCGAGTACCGGCGCGTCATCGAGCAGTGCATCTCCTACCGCGACCGCGTACGCTCGCGGTCGTGAAACGTGACTCCAACTCCAGCATCGTCTACACCACTGGGATCGGCGAGCGCTGCGCCAACTGTCAGCGTCCGATACGGGAATGCGTCTGCAAGCGCGGTACGCCAGGTAAACCCTCCAGTGACGGCACCGTGCGCGTCAGCCGCGAGACCCAGGGGCGCAAGGGCAAGGGTGTCACCGTGATCGCCGGCCTCGGCCTGCCGCCGAATGAACTTGCAACGCTCGCGACGGAACTCAAGAAACGCTGCGGCTCCGGTGGCTCCGTCGAGAACGGGCGCATCGAGATCCAGGGCGATCATCGCGACCGCCTGGTCGAGGAGCTGACCCGCCGCGGCTGGAAGGCCAAGCGCGCCGGCGGCTAAACTGCTACGTCCGATTTCAGATGGAGTGCCTCATGAAGATCAGATTCGTCATTGCTGCTGCCGCCATTGCGACTATTTGGGTCGCAGGCAGCGCTGCCGCGGCGCCGGTCAAGTACACGCTCGATCCGAATCACAGCTATCCGAGCTTCGAGGCCGACCACTTCGGCGGCCTGTCGACGTGGCGCGGCAAGTTCAACAAGAGCTCCGGCACCGTCGTCTATGACAAGGAAGCCGGCAGCGGCACACTCGACATCACGATCGATACGGCCTCCATCGATACCGGGCACGACAAGCTCAACGACCACCTGAAGTCGAACGAGAAAGGGATGTTCGACGTCGCCAAGTACCCGACCGCCACCTACACCGGCAAGCTCGCGAAGTTCGTCGACGGCGCGCCGACCGAAGTCGACGGCACGCTGACGCTGCATGGGGTGAGCAAGCCGGTCACGCTGAAGATCGACCACTTCGGCTGCCGCCCGCATCCGATGAAGAAAGGCAAAAACGTCTGCGGCGCAAATGCGAGCGCGAATCTCGACCGCGGCGACTTCGGCATCGACTGGGGCAAGAGCTACGGCTTCGGGATGGACGTGAAGCTGGCGATTCAGGTCGAGGCTCTCACCGACTGACGACGAGCCGCAGACCCACATCGAGCTCGTCAAGGCTCCTCAAGTACCCATAGCGCTCTTCCCACACGCCGTTGGTCAGGTCGCGCGCCACTTCGGACACGACGCGGTCAACGACGTTGGCCGGCATGCGCGCGAAACCGGATGTGGCCGCGCGCGCCTGCGCGTCGAGCACGCGCTCCGGGTGAGCCCAGAACGAACCGAGCATCCAATCAGGTGTATCGCGCGGGATCGGCAGCTTTTCGATCCGCACCTCAGCGCCGAGCCATTCGGTCAGCTGCTGCGGCGATGGGAATATCCGCATGTCCAGCTCGGCTACCTCCGGGAGGTAGTCGGCCATGAGCCACATCGTGCCGCTGACCGTCGCGTCATAGGTGAGGATCACCACCGCCCCCCGCGCCACCCGCCGCATCTCGCGGACACCGTTCTCGCGTTCCTCGTCCCAATGGTGGACGCTGAGCAAGGCCATCGCCGCGTCTACGGAGCGATCACGAAGGGGCAAATTGCCCGCGGACGCGCGGATTGCAGGGGCGAGATCGCGCGAGCGCTGCGCTGCCATCACGTCGCTGGGTTCGAGCGCAATCACGTGCCGATCCTGTGGCTCGTAAGCACCAGCACCGGCGCCGACGTTGACGACCGTGCGGGCATCGGCCAACGCCGCGTGAATACGCGCACGAAAGCGCGGGTCTTCGCGCCGGGTCTGACAGTAACCGCGACCAATCGTGTCGTAGCGCGCCATGACCGAACTACTCTCCTGCCCCGCTCGCAGGAAAAGGCTGCGGCGTGGATGCCACCTGCGCCGCGCGCTCGCCCAGCATCGAGCAGGCGAGCGCTGCGAGCACGAACACGAATCCGACCCATGGCATGAAGCGCGGCTCGAGCAGCGTCCACGCGCTCGCGCCGATGGTGGCGCCGATCGAGCCGCCCAGATACGTCATGGAAGAATTCATCGCGATGGTCGCCGCCGCCAGGAGCGGCGCAACCGCCACCAGCCGGGTCTGTTGCACGGCCGGAAACCCGGCGCTGCCGAGACTGTAGACGAACTGCGCGACGTAGATCGCAGCAGCCCAGCTCGCGACGAACGGCCACAACAGCAGCACGATGGCCGAGCTGCCATTGCACTTGTAGGCCACGCTGGTCGCGCCGAAACGGCGGATCAGACGCACGCTCAGCAGATTTCCGAGCAAGCCGCCGATGCCGGAGACGAACAACAGCGCGGCGAGCGCCGGCCCGGTGATGCCCTGCACGGCCTTCACGATCGGCGCGATGTAGCTGAGCATGATGTTGCCGCCGACATTCGTGAGCGCCGTCGCGGCCGTCAGCCAGCGCAGCGCCGGCGAGCGCAATACTTCGAACCAGCGATGCCAATTGAGCGGCGGCACATGGACGTTGGCAGGGACCGAGCGCCACACCAGCACCGCCACGATCGCGCTCGCGACACCGATGAATGCGAACGAGGCGCGCCAATCGAGCACCGAAGCGATCAGCACCGAGAGCGGATTGCCGAGCACCGAGCCGACTGCCCACCCGATCATCAGCTTTGCGAGCGTCGGCCCGCGCTCGCTCTCGGGCACGAGCATGCTGACAGTCGCTGCGACCTGCGGCGTATAGACGGCGGAAGTTACAGCAGCGAGCACGCGCGCGAACATCAGCTGGTTGTAATCGTGACTGAGCGCCGCAAGCACGTTGGCCAGCGCGCAGATCGCCATCGACCCGGTCAGCAGCAGGCGGCGGTCGATGCGCGAGCCGAGCGTCGCCAGCGTCGGGGCGCAGATCGCGGCCGAGATGCCGAAGGCCGCGATCAGCAGGCCGGCACGCTCGATCGGAATCGCCAGCGAGGCGGAGATGTCATTGAGCAGCCCGCCGACGCTCAGGAAGCTGGTGGCGACGAAGAAGTTGCCGGCGATGAGAACGATCAGGCGGCGCAGTGGCATGCCGCATTCTGAACTATCCGCGCAGCGCTAGGCGCCGTGGCCGGGTGCGTAGATGAGCCGCCAGCCGTCGTTGCCGCACAGCTGTGAGATCCGTTCCGTCAGCTCGCGCGTCGCTTTCACCGACCATTCCTCGGAGAGCACCAGCTCTGCTCGCGCTGCAGAACTCTGGTAGCGCACGGCGACTGCACAGCGGCCGCCGCGGAACGGCTTCAGCGTCTGCTCCAGCGTCTTGATGAAGTTGCGATCGGCTTTCTCCGGCCAGCGCAGCACCAGCCGGCGCGCGTACTGCTCGCGAGCGTGATCGATGTCGAACACGCGCTTGGCCGTGAGCCGCCAGCCCTCGATGTACTCGTCGAAGCGCAGCGAGCCTTCGACGACGAGGATCGCGCTCTTCGCGATCAGCGTGCGGTATTGCTGCCAGACGTCCTCGAACATCGACGCCTCGATGCGTCCGCTGCGGTCGTCCATCGTGAAGATCACGCGGCCGCCGCGCTTGCCGAGATCGAACACCATGCCGGCGATCGTCGCGGGCTTGCCGCGGAACTGCTGGAACCCTTCGTTGCTGCTCGGCGGCGGCCGATCGCCGGTGATGTCGGCGATGCGCCCGCTGATGATCGGCCGCACCTCGTGCTCGAACTCTTCGAACGGATGGCCGGTGAGATACAGGCCGAGCGTGTCGCGCTCGCCGTCGAGGCGCACGCGGCGGCTCCAGTCCGGCAGCACTTCGTTGCTGAGCGCGACCGACGGGCCGGCGCCGCCCGAGTCGTCCATCAGCCCGAACATGTCGTCCTGGCCGACGACGCGCGCGCGGATCGTCTGGTCCGCGAGCTGCATCGCCGCCGGCAGCGCGTGCATCAGCGTCGCACGGTTGGCGCCGATCAGGTCGAGCGCGCCCGAGCGGATCAGCGCCTCCAGCACGCGGCGGTTGATGCGGTTCTGGTCGCTGCGCCGGCACAGATCCGCCAGATCGCGGAAAGCGCCCTTGGCCTGCCGTTCGGCGACGAACATCTCGACGACCGACTGCCCCACGCCCTTGATTGCGCCGAGGCCGTAGCGGATGCCGCGCTCGCCGCTGACCGTGAACATGTAGTGCGAGGTGTTGACGTCGGGCGGCTCGACCTTGAGCTGCATGCGCCGCGCCTCGTCGATGAGCGTGACCACCTTGTCGGTCTTGTCCATGTCGGACGACAGCACCGCCGACATGAACGCTGCAGGATAATGCGCCTTGAGCCAGGCGGTCTGATACGAGAGCAGCGCGTACGCGGCCGAGTGCGACTTGTTGAAACCGTAGCCCGCGAACTTCTCCATCAGATCGAAGATGTGCTCGGCCGTGGACTGCTGCACGCCGCGCGCCGTCGAGCCATCGACGAAGATCGAGCGCTGCTTCGCCATCTCCTCGGGCTTCTTCTTGCCCATCGCGCGTCGCAGCAGATCGGCGCCGCCGAGCGTGTAGCCGGCCAGCACCTGGGCGATCTGCATCACCTGTTCCTGATACAGGATCACGCCGTAGGTCGGCGCCAGCACCGGTTTCAGGTCGGGGTGCAGGTAGTCGATCGGCGCGGTGGATTTGCCGTGCTTGCGCGCGATGAAGTCGTCCACCATGCCCGACTGCAGCGGGCCGGGACGGAACAGCGCGACCAGCGCGACGATGTCTTCGAAGCAGTCCGGCTGCAGTCGGCGGATCAGGTCCTTCATGCCGCGCGATTCCAGCTGGAACACCGCGGTCGTCTCGCAGCGCTTCAGCAGCTCGTACGTCGGCGCGTCGTCCATCGGCAGCTGGTTGATGTCGAGTGGCGACTGGCCCTGCCGCTCGCGCTGCGCATTAATTGTTTTTACGGCCCAGTCGATGATCGTCAGCGTGCGCAGGCCGAGGAAGTCGAACTTCACCAGGCCGGCGGCCTCGACGTCGTCCTTGTCGAACTGCGTCACGACGTTGCGGCCGGTGTCGTCGCAGAACAGCGGCGCGAAATCGGTGAGCACGGACGGCGCAATGACCACGCCGCCGGCGTGCATACCGGCGTTGCGCACCAGGCCTTCGAGCGACATGGCCATGTCGAGGATGGTCCGCGTCTCCTCCTCGGTCTTGTAGCGGCGCTGCAGCTCCGGCTCCTTCTCCATCGCGTCCTTGAGCGTGATGCCGAGCTCGAACGGGATCAGCTTGGCGATCGAGTCGGCAAAACCGTAGCTCTGGCCGAAGACCCGCGCGACGTCGCGCACCACCGCCTTTGCCGCCATCGTGCCGTAGGTGATGATCTGCGAGACACGCTCGCGGCCGTAGCGGTCGGCGACGTAGTCGATGACCCGATCGCGGCCGTCCATGCAGAAGTCGACGTCGAAGTCCGGCATCGAGACGCGCTCGGGATTGAGAAAGCGCTCGAACAGCAGGTCGTAGCGCAGCGGATCCAGGTCAGTGATGCCGATCGCGTATGCGACCAGCGAGCCCGCGCCGGAGCCGCGGCCCGGGCCGACCGGCACACCGTTCTCGCGCGCCCAGCGGATGAAGTCGGCCACGATCAGGAAGTAGCCCGCGAAGCCCATCTGGCAGATCACGCCGAGCTCGGTCGCGAGGCGCTCTTCGTACTCGCTCCGCTCGATCGCGCGTCCGTGCCGTGCGGCGCCGGTCAGCCGCTGCAGGCGTTGCTCCAATCCGCGCTGCGCCTGCTCGCGCAGGTAGTCCTCGGTGCTGAGGTTGCCCGGCACCGGGTAAGCCGGCAGCACGGACTTGCCGAGCTTCAGCTCGAGATTGCAGCGGCGCGCGATCTCGAACGAGTTGGCGACGGCCTCGGGCACGTCCTCGAACAGCTTCGCCATCTGCCGCGGCGATTTGAGGTACTGCTCGGTGCTGTAGCGCCGGCGCCGCTTGGCGTCACCGAGCAGCGCACCGTCGTGGATGCACACGCGCGCCTCGTGGGCTTCGTAATCGTCGTTGCGAATGAAGCGCACGTCGTTGGTCGCGACGACCGGCACGCCATATTGCGCGGCCAGGTCGAGCGCGCCTTGGATGTAGCGCTCTTCGCCTTCGCGCCTGGTCCGCTGCAGCTCGAGGTAGTAACGATCGCCGAACAGCGCGAGCCAGGCCTCCAGGGACTTGCGCGCATCGGCGTCGCGGGCATTGAGCAGCGCGCGGCCCACATCGCCGTCGCGCGCGCCGGAGAGCGCAATCAGCCCGACCAGGTCGTCGGCATCGAGCCAGGAGCGCTCGACCGTCGCAATGCCGCGGCGCTGGCCTTCGAGATAAGAGCGACTGACGAGTCGCGTGAGGTTGCGATAGCCGATCTCGTTCTGACACAGCAGCACCAGCGTCGAAGGCTCCGCGCGCTCGCCATGCTCGTGCACGCGCAGATCGACGCCGACGATCGGCTTCACGCCGGCCGCCTGCGCCGCGCGATAGAACTTCACCATGGCGAACAGGTTGCCCTGGTCGGTCAGCGCAACTGCCGGCATGCCCGCCGCGCCGACGGCGTCCATCAGGCCCGGCGCGCCGCTGCCTTCGCTCTGGATCCGCACGACGCTGTCGACGAGCGAATACTCGGTGTGCAGATGGAGATGGACGAACATGGACTAGATATGGATGCCGGCCGCTGCGACGCGGACCGGCTCGAAGCTGCGCCGATGAATCGGCGATGGCCCGTACTTGTCGAGCGCCGCGCAGTGCTCCGGCGTGGCGTAGCCTTTGTGCGAGGCGAAGTTGTACTGCGGATAGATCGCGTCCAGGCCGACCATCATCGCGTCGCGCGTCACCTTCGCCAGGATCGAGGCAGCGCCAATGCACACGCGACGCGCATCGCCGTCGACGATCGCTTCGAAGCTGCACTCCAGCGACAAGCCCATGAACGACGGGCAGCGGTCGCCATCGATCTGCACGTGCGCCGGCCGCACTCGCAAACCGAGCAGCGCGCGGCGCATCGCCAGGTACGTGGCCTGCAGGATGTTCAGCGTGTCGATTTCCTCGACGTCGGCCCACGCGACCGACCAGGCGACTGCGCCGGCGCGGATTTTGACTGCGAGCTCGGCGCGCTCCTCGGGCTCGATCACCTTGGAGTCGCGGATGCCGCGGATGCGGCGACGCGGGTCGAGGATGACCGCGGCTGCGACGACCGGTCCCGCCAGCGGTCCGCGCCCCGCTTCGTCGACGCCGGCGCGCAGGCCGGGCAGCGAGAGATCGAAACTGACTTGCGCGCTCATGGACTTCTTTTCTGTGTAATCAGGTCGACGATGGCATCGGCCGCGCGCGAGCTCGCGTCGCGGCGCAGGGTCTCGTGGATGGCTGTGAAAGTGTGCACGAGCTGATCGCGATCGGCACGCTCGAATTGTCCGAGCACCGCCGGCCCGAGCACCTCGGCGCGCACCTCGTCGTTGAAATACTCAGGCACCACCTGGCGCCCGGCCAGCAGGTTCGGCTGCGCGAAGAACGGCGCTTTGAAGAGTTTCAAAGTCTTAAGCAGAAAAGTTGTCAGGGCGCTGAGGCGGTAGGCGACCACCATCGGGCGCTTGACCAGCATCGCCTCCAGAGTCGCGGTGCCGGAGGCAAGCAGGACTACGTCGCTCGCCGCCATCACCTGTTGCGCGTTGCCGTCGACGAGCGTCACCCGCTCGCGCACGCCGGCTGAGTCCAGCGCGGCGGCAAACGTCCGACGCGCGGATTCGTTGGCGAGCGCGGCGATGAACTTCAGCTCCGGGCGCCGCCCGTGGAGCCAGGCTACGGTTGCCGCGAAATCGCGACTCAGACGCGCGACCTCGCCGTGCCGGCTGCCGGGCAGTAGTGCCACGTAGGCGCCTTCGCGCTCGAGTCCCAGCGCGTCACGCGCTGCGAGCGGATCGAGATGCAGTGGAATCTGATCCGCGAGCGGATGCCCGACGAACACCGCCGGCACGCCGTGCTCGTCATAGAAGCGCTTCTCGAACGGCAGCAGGCACAGCACGAGGTCGACGGCGCGGCCGATCGTCCGTACCCGTCCCTGGCGCCACGCCCAGATCTGCGGGCTGACGTACTGCACGGTGCGGATCGAGTTTGCCTTGAGCTGCGGCGCGAGCCGGAGGTTGAACTCCTTCGCGTCTACGCCGACATAGACGTCGGGCCGCTCTGCAAGCACGCGCGCCCGCAGGTTGCGGCGGATACGCAGCAGGCGTGGCAAGTGCGGCAGGATCTCGAACAGTCCCATCACCGCGAGGTCTTCAGCGCGCTCCCAGGCTTCGCAGTCAGCGGCGATCATGCGCGGCCCGGCAATGCCGGCGAACCGTGCGCCGGGCAGGCGGGCACGCAGCGCTTCGATCAGGTGCGCGCCGAGATTGTCGCCCGAGGTTTCGCCGGCGACGAGAACGATGAGGGGCGGTCGGGCTCCGGACCCGCTCAACGCACGATCCCCACGCGCTCGCGCCGCGGCGTGGAATCGTTGAGGAAGGTGACCAGGGGTTCGAGCTCGGGCTGCTCCGCCGCCCGCTGCACGAGCTGCTCGGTCGCCTCCTGCAGCTTCAGCTGCGAGCGATAAAGGATGCGGTACGCATCGCGGATGTGGCGGATCTGCTCGGCCGTGTAGCCGCGCCGCTTGAGTCCTTCAGAGTTCACGCTGTGCGGTTCGGCCGGCCGCCCCACTGCCATCACGAACGGCGGGACGTCGCGCGTCACCGCGGTGTTGTTGGCGATGAAGGCATGCGCGCCGACTTTGCAGAACTGGTGCACGCCGGAGAAGCCGCCCATGTGCACCCAGTCGCCCATCTCGACGTGTCCGCCGAGCGTCGCGTAGTTCGCGAACACGCAGTGCGAGCCGATGACGCAATCGTGGCCGACGTGCGAGCCCGCCATGAACAGGTTGTCGCTGGCGATGCGCGTGACCAGCTGGTCCTTGGTCGTGCCGCGGTTGATCGTGCAGTTCTCGCGGAACGTGTTGCGGTCACCGATCTCCAGGCGGGTCGGCTCGCCGCGATACTTCAGGTCCTGCGGCGCGGCGCCGATCGAGGCGAACTGGAAGATGCGGTTGTCGCGCCCGATCGCAGTCGGCCCTTCGATGACCGCGTGCGGTCCGATCCAGGTGCCCGCGCCGATCGTGACGCCGGGTCCGACGAACGTGTATGCGCCCACTTCGACGTCGGCGGCCAGTTGCGCGTCGGCAGCGATCAGGGCGGTCGGGTGAATCCGCGTCATTGTCCCAGTCATTGGCCAGGAGCGACCATCATCTCGGCGCTCGTCGCTTCCTCGCCGTCGACTTCGGCGAGCGTCGAGAATTTCCAGATGCCGCGCAGCGAGCGCTCCAGCTTCGCCGTCATGATCAGCTGGTCGCCGGGCAGCACCGGGCGGCGGAAGCGCGCCTTGTCGATGCCGACGAAGTACAGCTCGCGCTTCGCGTCCGGATACACGCCGGCGGTGACGAACGCGAGGATGCCGGCCGTCTGTGCCAGCGCTTCCAGGATGACTACGCCGGGCATCACCGGCCGCTGCGGGAAATGGCCGGGGAAGAACGGCTCGTTGACGGTCACGTTCTTGAGCGCGCGGATCGATTGCCCGGCAATGCACTCGAGTACGCGGTCGACCAGCAGAAACGGATAGCGATGCGGCAGCCGGCGCATCACTTCCTGGATGTCCATCGTCAACGCTTCAGTCATCCAAGCCCCTGTCGGTCGTTATTCGTCGTCGGGATCGTCTTGCGACTTGTCGTCGCGCCCTTCCGCCGAGCCGCTGAGCCGGCGCACTTCGCGCGCGAGCTCGTCCAGCCGGTGGAAGCGCGCCGCATTCTTGCGGAATCGCGTCGTTTCGTCGATCGTGATCCCGCCGGAATAGTAACCCGGCTTGCGGATATTGCTGTTGACGAACGAGCGGCCGGTCACGACGACGTCGTCGCAGATCGTCAGGTGCCCCGCTACGCCGACCATGCCGGCGAGCATGCAGCGGCTGCCGATGGTCGTACTTCCGGAGATACCCGAGCAGCCGGCGATGGCGGTATGCGCGCCGATGCGCACGTTGTGGCCGATCTGGATCTGGTTGTCGAGCTTGACGCCGTCCCCGATCACCGTGTCCTCGATCGCACCGCGATCGATCGTCGTGCTGGCGCCCACCTCGACATCGTTGCCGATGCGCACGCCGCCCACTTGCGGGATCTTCAGCCACTGGCCTTCCGAAGGCGCGAGCCCGAAGCCGTCGGCGCCGATGACGACGCCGGGATGCAGCAGGCAGCGATCGCCGACGACCACGGAATTGCACAGCGTGACATTCGCGACGAGGCGCGTGTCCGCGCCGATCGATACGTCATCGAGAAGGACGCAGCCCGGGCCGACGCTGCTGCGTGCACCGATCCGTACGCGAGCACCGATCACTGCGAGCGCGCCGATCGCGGCTGACGGATCGACCACCGCGCTGGAATCGACGATCGCGCTCGGATGCTTGCCAGGAATCGCTGGCGGCGGCGGATGCAGCAGCGATGCGATCCGCGCATACACGGCGTAAGGATCTTTCGCGATCAGCGCCGCAACCGGACATTCCGACGCGGACTGCGCATCCAGCACGACGGCGCCGGCCTTGGTCTGCGACAGAAAGCGGCGGTAGCGCGGGTTCGCGAGAAATGCGAGGCCCTGCGGATCGGCGCGCTCGAGCGTCGCGACGTGCGCGACGCGCACATCGGGATCGCCCTGCAGCGTACAGCCGAAGCGGACCGCGAGCTCACCTAGAGAAGCGGTGCCCACGACACGGTCCGTGGTGGCCAGTATCCGGTGGTGAACTTACTGCTGCTTGCTCTGAGGCGGCGGCGCAGCAGCGGCCGGCTTCGGTGTGGCCGGCTTCGGCGCGGTGCCGCCGGTCGCCTTGTAGCGAGCCTGCAGGGCGGTCAGTACCTGCGCGGTGATGTCCATCGACTCGTTCACGTACAGCACGCCTTCGCCGACGATCAGGTCGTAGCTGGAGGTGCGCGCGAAAGCCTGCACTTCCTGCAGCAGCGAGCGCTGCAGCTTGCCGATCTCTTCGTTACGACGCAGGTTCAGGTCCTCGACGTACTCGTTCTGCTTGCGGGCCAGGTCGCGCTGCCCTTCGCGCAGGTCCTTCTCAGCGTTGCGCCGCTCGTTCTCGGCCATGACTGCGCCGTCGCGATTCAGCTTGTCTTCTTTCGCCTTGAGATCTTTCTGCTGCGCAACGATCTCTTTCTGGCGCGGCGCGAATTCATCCTGCAGCGCCTGCATCGCCGACTTCGCCTGCGGCGCCTCTTCGAGCAGCCGCGGGACGTTCACCACGGCAATCTTGGTCTCGGCGTGTGCCGCACCGAGCGGCGCAAGCAGGGTCATACCCGCCAGAATCGAACTTGCAACGGTCAAACGCGAACTCAAACGTGCCATGTCGGATGGACCTCGATACGTGATGTAGTAGTTGTCATGTCCGGTCAGAGGGGCCCGCTCAGAACGCCTGGCCGATCGAGAACTGGAAGCCCTCGACCTCGTCCCCCCACTGCGTCGGCGTGTCACCGCGCTGTGCGTTCAACGGCACCGCGTAGCTGAACCTGAACACTCCCAGCGGCGCCAGCCATTGGACGGCGATGCCTGCTGACTGTCTGAGCTCACTATACTTGAACCCATAGTCGATTACCGGCGGGATCGTGGTCGGGTCGCCGTCCAGGTCGGGGGCCCGGAACACGACGTTCTTCTGGTCCGAGAAGATGTTGCCGATGTCGAAGAACAGGCTGAACCGCGCGCTGTTGCGCCATTTTTCCGGAATCGGCAGCAGCAGCTCGGTCTGCGCGACGGTCTTGATGTTGCCGCCGTAGGGCCGGCCGAAATTGTCCTTGGGGCCCAGGCGCGAATCGTTGTAGCCACGCACCGACTCGGGACCCCCGGCAAAATACTGACGGAACGGCGGCAGCGCCGTGGTGTCGCCGAGCGCCCTGCCGTAGGCCAGCTGCGCGCTGAACTGCAACGTGAAGCTGCGCCAGATCGGGACGTACTGCAGGTAGTCGTACGCGGCGGTCCAGAACTGGACGTCGCTCCCCGGCAGCGTGTACGAGACGTTGAAGCGGTGACGCATGCCGCGGTCGGCGAAGATCGCGCGGTTGCGGCCCTCGTAGCGCCAGCCGAGGTTGAGCTCGTACGTGTCGAACTTGCTGCTCACGATGTCGAACTCGAACGGGTCGTCGCAGTCCGCGTCGTCCGTGATCTGGCGGCAGGTGATTTTCGGATGGCCGTTGTTGCGCACCCAGTCGAGCGCCTGGTCGGCGCTGCCGCCCTCGGTCGTCACCAGCTCGGCGCGCTGCGCGGAGATGCCGGTGCCGATGTACTGGAATTCGGTGATCGGCCAGTCGTAGTTCAGGCCGAGACTGATCGTCTCGGTGTCGAAGTCCGAGGCCGCCGAGGTGAACTGCGTGACGTCGCGATAGCCGAGCGAGATCGTGCGCTGCACCTCGTCGATCGTCGTGTAGCGGTCGGTGTGCGAGAAGCTGACCGACTTGGCGTAGCGGCCGGAATTGATCTCGGCGGCAACGCGGTTGCCCGTGCCCATGAAATTCGAGTGCACGAAGCTGCCGTTGAGGATGATCGACTGCGACTCGGAGTAGCCGATGCCGCCGCCGAACTGGCCTGGCAGGCCCTCCTCGATCTGGAAGTCGACATCCACCAGGTCGGCCGCGCCCGGTACCGGATTGGTTTCGACGTCGACCTTCTGCACGAACGGCAGGCGCTGAATGCGCTGCTTGGAGCGCTCGACCGCGCTGTTCGACAGATACCCGCCCTCGAGCTGGCGCATCTCGCGGCGGAACACTTCGTCGTTCACGCCCGAGGTGCCGTTGAAGTTCACGCGCCGCACGTAGACGCGATTCTTCGGATCGACCACGAAGGTCAGCGTGATCTCCTTGGTCTCGGGGTTCACCTGCGGCACCGGGTCGATCGTCGCGAACGCATAGCCGTCGACGCCGAGGCGCAGCTTCATCGCCTCGGTCGTCGCGGTGACCGCGCGCAACGAGTACGTGTTGCCGGGCTTGAGGAAGATCAGGCGCTTCAGCTCCGACTCCGGCACGACCATGGTGCCGGCGAGCTTCACCTCCGAGACCTTGAAGACGTCGCCCTCGTGCACGTTCACTGTGATGAACATGTCGTCCTTCTCGGGCGCGATCGCCACCTGCGTCGAGGTGACGGCGAAATTCGCGTAGCCGCGATCCATGTAGTACGAGCGCAGCTTCTCGAGGTCGCCCGACAGCGCCTCGCGCGCGTAACGATCGTCCGATTTGTACCAGGACAGCCAGTTCGGCGTCTTCAGCTCGAACTGGTCGAGCAGCTCTTCGTCGGTGAAGGCGGTGTTGCCGGCGATGTTGATCTGGCGAATGCGGGCGCGCGCGCCCTCGTTGACGTCGATCGTCAGCTTGACCTTGTTGCCCGGCACTTCCTCGACCTTGGTGTCGACGCGCACGGCGTACTTGCCGCGCGAGAAGTACTGGTCGGTGAGGAACTGCTTGACCTCGTCGAGCACGGATTGATCGAAGGTCTTGCCGGTGGCGAGACCGACGTTGCGCAGCGACTTCTGCAGGTCCTCGGTCTTGATGTCCTTGTTGCCCTTGATCTCGAAGCTTTCGATCGAGGGGCGCTCCAGCACGGCGACGATCAGGGTGCCGCCCTCGCGGCGCATTTCGACGTCGCGGAAGAACTTGGTGTCGTACAAGGCGCGCAGAGCCTCGGCGATGCGGCGCTGGTCGAGGTGGTCGCCGATGTTGACCGGCAGGTAGTTGTAGACGGTGCCCTCGGAGATGCGTTGCAGGCCTTCGATGTGGATGTCGCCGACGACGAAGTCCTCCTGGGAACGGGGCTCGTCGGCACGCGGCGGCAGCGGCAGCGATTCCTGTGGCCCCGCGGCGGCGGGGCCGGGGCTCGCTTCGGGCTGGATCGGTGCGACCGGCAACTCCTGGGCGGGCTCCTGGGTCTGGGCGGGCTCCTGGGGCGGCTGCTGCGGAGGCTCCTGGGCCACGACAGCGCCGCAGGCGCCCGCGGCGGCCAGCGCGAGCGTGGCGCGGATAATCGACTTCAATCGCATCGGCCGGGACCCCTTCTGACGTCAGTTCAAGTGTCGTGCGATGTCGTTATAAAACGCCAGCGTCATCATCAGGATCAGCATCGCGATGCCGATCTGCTGGCCGAGAAGCTGTGCACGCTCTGAGACCGGCCGGCCCTTCACCAGTTCCGCCAGCTGATAAACCACTTGTCCGCCGTCGAGAATCGGAATGGGCAGCAGGTTCAGAACGCCGAGGCTGATGCTGATCAGTGCCAGCGTGCTGAGGAACGTGCGCCACCCCTGCCGCGCGGCAAAACCTGTTGTTTCGGCGATACTGATCGGCCCCGAGATCGCCTGCAATGACACGTCGCCGGTGATGATGCGGCCGACGATGCGCAACGTGAACGTCGAGGTATCCCAGGTTTTCGCCGCCGCCTCGCCGATCGCGGTGACGACCCCGTACTTCTGCAGCGTGAGCACGCTGTCGATCGTCCGCCCCGTAGGAATCAGCTGATCCCCCTTCGACTTGATGCCGATCACGCCGATCTTCCGATCGCCCTGCGCGCTCTCGCCGAGGGTGACGCGCACGTCGCGCACTGCCTCGCCACGGCGTATCTGCAGGGTCACCGTGCGTCCCGGCTTGGGCTTCACCTGGTTCACGAGCTGCTGAAAATCCTCGACGCGGTGACCGTCGATCGCGAGGATCTCGTCGTCCGCGCGCAGCCCGGCGCGCTCTGCGGGCATGCCCTTGCTGACCTCGCCGATGACCGGCTTGACCCGCGGCTGCCACGGCTCGAATCCCAGGCCGGGCAGCAGCGCCTCCGGCTGAGTGAGCTCGCGGCTGCGGTCGCCGGTTACCAGCGAGACGCTGCGATCCGCACCATCGACGGCCTGGACTCGCATCTCGATCGTGCCGTCGTCGGTCAGGTCTTCGACGATCGCGAGCGTGGCCGCTTCCCACGTCGGGGTGGATCGGCCGCCGACCTGGATGATCTGGTCCTCGAAGCGCAGGCCGGCCTGCGCCGCGATCGAATCCGGCGTGACCTCGCCGACCACGGGCTTGAGCGCCGGCACGCCGGCGGTGAACAACACCCAGTACAGCGCGATTGCGAAAATCAGGTTCATTGCCGGACCGGCGAGCAGCGTGGCGATGCGCTTCCACACCGGCTGGCGATTGAAGGCGCGCGGCAGATCGCGCTCCGCGACGTTGCCTTCGCGCTCATCGAGCAGCTTCACGTAGCCGCCGAGCGGGACCGCCGCAATCACGAATTCGACCGGATCCGCGCCGATCACGCGCCGGTACAGCGGCTTGCCGAAACCGATCGAGAAGCGCAGCACGCGGATGCCGAGCTTGCGCGCGACCCAGAAATGCCCGAACTCGTGCACGGCCACCAGCACGCCGATCGCCACGATGAACGCGGCCAGGTTGATGACGGCTTCGAGCGGGCTGTCGGTCGAGATCATGCATGGACTCCTGCAGGGCCGGCGATTGCAGTCTGCGCCTCGCGGCGTGCCCAACCGTCTGCAGCCAAAATGTCTTCTACGCAGCGCGCCGGCATCGCCGGCGAGCGCGCCAGGACCGTCTCGATCAGCGCAGCGATGTCCGGGAACCGGCAGCGTCCTTCGAGAAACGCGCCGACGGCGACTTCGTTCGCGGCGTTCAGCACTGCCGGCGTCGTGCCGCCGGCCTCCGCGGCGCTGCGAGCCAGGGCCAGGGCGGGGAAACGCTCCAGGTCGGGCGCTTCGAAATCGAGGCGGGCGGCGCGCAGAATGTCGAGCGATTCTACACCCGAGCTCAGCCGCTCCGGCCAGCCCAGCGCGTGCGCAATCGGCGTACGCATGTCGGGATTACCGAGTTGCGCCAACATCGAGCCGTCGATGTACTCGACCAGCGAGTGCACGATGCTCTGCGGGTGCACCACCACATCGACCTGCCGCGCCGGCAAGCTGAACAGCAGGCAGGCCTCGATCAGCTCCAGACCCTTGTTCATGAGGGTCGCCGAGTCCACGGAGATCTTGCGTCCCATCACCCAGCGCGGATGCGCGCACGCCTGGTCGGGCGTGACATTACGTAAATCTGCGGCGGCGGTGCGCAGGAACGGACCGCCGGAGGCTGTGAGCAGCACCCGGCTCACGCCACCGGCGCTGCCCCCGCCCATGCATTGGAAGATCGCGTTGTGCTCGCTGTCGACCGGAATCAGCGTCGCGCCGCCTTCGCGGACGGCCTGCATGAACAGCGGGCCCGACATCACCAGCGCTTCCTTGTTGGCGAGCAGGATCCGCTTGCCGGCGCGCGCGGCCGCGAGGCTGGAGGCGAGTCCGGCGGCGCCGACGATCGCCGCCATGATCACATCGACTTCGCTGTGCGCTGCGATCTCGGTCAAGGCACGCTCGCCGCTCAGCACTTCGGTAGACGCGCCCGCGCTCCGCAATTGGCTGGCAAGGAGCGCGGCCGCTGCGTCGTCGACAACGACAGCGAAGCGCGGACTGTGTTGCAGGCATTGCTCGCGCAGTCGCGCGACGTTACTGCGCGCGGCCAGCGCGAAGACCTCGTAGCGGTCGCGATGGCGCTCGAGCACGTCGAGCGTGTTCAGTCCGATGCTGCCGGTTGAACCCAGCACTGCTACACGCATCCGCGGCTCTCCACGGGGGATTCCCCCAGGCAGCGCTCCCTGCGGTCGCGCAGCCCTTGGGTCATCGCAGCAACCCCAGGCGTTCGAGGCCGACAAGAAACACCGGCGCCGCGGCCGTGACGCTGTCGACGCGATCCAGCAGGCCACCGTGACCGGGCAGCAGCGTGCCGCTGTCCTTGAGACCGGCGTGACGCTTGAACAGACTCTCAGTGAGGTCGCCGATGATCGAGGCCACGACGACGATGATGCACAGCGCGACGAAGCGCTGCGCGTCGACGTGGAACCAGTACACGCCGATCCCGGCCATGACCGCCGCGGCAACGAAACCGCCGAGCACGCCTTCCCAGGTCTTGCCCGGGCTGACGCGCGGCGCGAGCTTGTTGCGGCCAAAGCGGCGGCCGGCGAAATAAGCGCCGACATCTGCGGCGACCACCAGCAGGATCAGGAACAGCAGCAGCTCCGGGCCGAGTGCATGCAGTCGCGCCAGCGCCAGCCACGCCGGTACGAGCACCAGCAGCCCTGCGCCCGCCGCCGTCGTGCGGTTGACCCGCGCGGGCGCGATCGCGACCCAGATCAGTGCGAATACCCACCATGCCAGCGCTGCATGAATCAGGCGGTCCATCTCCTCACGCTCGACTCCGAACCACCAGGTGGCGGCAACACACGCGGCCACGACTGCTACATAGATAGCCCGGCCTGAATGTTGCGTGAAGCGCGGAAACGCGGACCACTCCCACGCGGCGCCGATCACCAGCAGCGCGAGCGCTGCCATGGTCGCCATGTGCGGCAACCCGAAGATCACCACCAGCACGAGCGCGGCGAGGATCAGGGCGGTAATGACGCGCTCGCGCAGCATCAGCGTGTCCTGATCTGCTCGGGCACGAGCCCAAAACGGCGCTGGCGCCGGCCGAAGTGCTCGATGGCGGCGTCCAGCTCGCGCTCGTTGAAGTCCGGCCACAGCGCGTCGCAGAAGTACAGCTCGGTGTAGGCGAGATTCCACAGCAGGAAATTGCTGATGCGCTGCTCGCCGCCGGTGCGGATCAGCAGGTCGGGATCGGGCAGGCCCGCGAGCGCCAGCTGCCCGCCCAGGCGCTCCTCGTCGATCTCGTCGGCGCGCAGCTCGCCGGCGACGCAGCGCGCCGCCAGTTGCCGCGCGGCGGTCGCGATGTCCCAGCGGCCGCCGTAGGCGATGGCGATGACGAGCGTCATGCGGCTGTTGCCGGCAGTGAGCTCCACTGCGGCATTCATGCTTTGCCGCAGCGCCGGCGCGAGCTGTCCGAGATTGCCGACGAAGCACAGGCGGATGCCGTTGTCGTGCAGCTCCGCGACTTCGTCGTCGAGCGCCTGCAGGAAGCGGCTCATCAGCATCGACACTTCTTCCTTCGGCCGCTTCCAGTTCTCGCTGGAGAACGCGAACAGCGTCAGCACCTGCACGCCGCGGCGCGCGCAGCTCTCGACGATCTGCTTGACGGCGCGCACGCCCATGCGGTGGCCGGCCGGCCGCGGCAAGGCGCGCGCGGCGGCCCAGCGGCCATTGCCGTCCATGATGACCGCAATGTGCCTGGGAACTGCTGTGCTCACACCTGCATCAGCTCTTTTTCTTTTTCGGCGAGCAGCTGGTCGATCTCGGCGACGTGCCGGTCGGTCAGCTTCTGCACCTCATCATGCGCGCGCCGATCGTCGTCCTGCGAGATCAGTTTCTCCTTGAGCATTTCCTTGAGCTCGCTCATCACGTCGCGGCGCACGTTGCGCACGGCGACGCGCGCGTTCTCGGCTTCGTGCCGCACCACCTTCGTCAGATCGCGCCGGCGCTCCTCTGTCAGCGGCGGCATCGGCACGCGGATCACCGAGCCGGCGGTGTTGGGCATCAGCCCGAGGTCGGACTTCATGATGGCCTTCTCGACCACTTGCACCATGGTCTTCTCCCACGGCGTCACGGTGAGCGTGCGCGCGTCCTCGACTGCGAGGTTTGCAACCTGGTTGAGCGGCACTTCGTTGCCGTAGTACTCGACCCGGATGTGCTCCAGCAGGCTGGTGTGCGCGCGGCCGGTGCGTACCTTCTTCAGTTCGTTCTTCAGCGCCGTGACGCACTTGTTCATGCGCTCGTTGGCGTCTTTCTTGACGTCTTCCAGCATGGGCGTCTCCTGTAGGCCGGGCTTCAGCCCGACGACTACGCGTTTGTCACCAGCGTGCCGACGTCCTCGCCGCGCACGATGCGCAGCAGCTCGCCGGGCTTGGTCAGGTCGAACACGCGCAGCGGCAGGTTGTTGTCGCGGCACATGACGATTGCGGTCGCGTCCATCACGTTGAGGCGATCCAGCAGCACCTTGTCGAACGTCAGGCGCGCATAGCGCGACGCGTTCGGATTCTTCATCGGGTCGTCGGAATAGATGCCGTTGACCTTGGTGGCCTTCAGCAGCAGGTCGGCGTTGATCTCGATCGCCCGCAGGCTCGCCGCGGTATCGGTCGTGAAGAACGGGTTGCCGGTGCCGGCGGCGAGGATGCACACGCGCCCCTTCTCCAGATGGCGCACGGCGCGGCGGCGGATGTATTCCTCGCACACCTCGTTGATGCGGATCGCCGACATGACGCGCGCGTGCAGGCCGAGTGCCTCGACCGCGTCCTGCATCGCCAGCGAGTTCATGACAGTGGCCAGCATGCCCATGTGGTCGCCGGTCACGCGGTCCATGCCGGTGCGCGCCAGGCCAGCGCCGCGGAAGATGTTGCCGCCGCCGATCACGACCGCGACCTGCATCCCGAGGCTCATGACCTCGCGGATCTCCAGCGCAATGCGTTTGAGCATCTTCGGGTCGACGCCGTAATCCTCCTGGCCCATCAGCGCCTCGCCCGACAGCTTGAGCAGAATGCGCCGCAGCCCTGCCGTAGCGGGCGCCGGCGCCGGTTGTTCGTTGGTCGGGGTGCTGGCGGGTTTGCTGCTGGCTGCCATGAGCGGTCCTGGTCGACTGTGCGGCCCCATTATAAAGAACCCCGCCGGAGCGGGGTTCTTGTTCGACGCTAGTGCCTGGGCTTGTCCTTGTCGCCGCCCGGCGGCGCTTTGAAGCTCTCGACCTGCTTGGCGACTTCGGCTGCAAAATCTTCCTGCTTTTTCTCGATGCCGGCGCCGACCTCGTAGCGCACGATCGCGGCCACTTCGCCGCCGGCGCGCTTCAGGTACTGCTCCACCGTCTGCTTGTCGTCCTTGACGAATGGCTGGCCGAGCAGCGTGATCTCGCCGAGCCACTTGCGGACCTTGCCCTCGATGATCTTGACGACGATCTCCTCGGGCTTGCCGGCAGTCTTCGGATCGTTCTGCGCCTGCCCCACAAATACTGCGCGCTCGCGCGCGACCTCATCGGCCGGTACTTCGGCCGAGGAGACGAACGCCGGGTTGATCGCCGCAACGTGCATGGCGAGATCCCTGGCGACGGCCTCGTCGCCGGATTTCATCGCCACCAGCGCGCCGATGCGCGTGCCGTGCAGGTACGTTCCGACGACCGCGGGGGCTTCGACCAGCGTGTAGCGGCGCACGCCAATGTTCTCGCCGATCTTCGCGATCAGCGCGCGGCGAGTGTCCTCGATCGACTGGCCGCTCTCGAGCGGAGCTGCGAGCAGCGCCTCGACATTTGCCGGGCGGCGCGCCAGCGCCGTCTTCGCGACCTGCGCCGCGAACTGCTGGAAGTCCTTCTCGCGCGCGACGAAGTCGGTCTCGCAGTTCACTTCGACGATCGCCGCACGCCGGCCGTCGCCGGAGCGCTCGATCACGATCACGCCTTCGGCTGCGATCCGGGTCGCTTTCTTGTCGGCCTTCGCGAGGCCGGCCTTGCGCATCAGCTCGGCCGCGGCATCGAGATCGCCGTTGGTCTCGACCAGCGCCTTCTTGCACTCCATCATCCCCGCGCCGGTCCGCTCGCGGAGCACCTTCACTGCTTCAGCTGTAACGGCCATGATCACTCGGCTCCGCCGGCCGCCGGCGTACTGGTCGGCGGCGTACCGGCCGCCGGCGTACCGGTCGGCGGCGTACCGGTCGGCGGCGTGGAACCACCCGGTGCAGTGGGCTTGCGCTTGGCGAGAGCGGCCTTACGGCGCGCCATGAACTCTTCCGGCGACACGTCCGCCTCGACGTCGTCGACTTCGGCAGCGACGACCTCCTCGACCGGCTCGACCTCCGGCATCTTCTCCGGCACGCGGCGGCGCGGCGCTTGTTTCTTGCGCACGGCGGCGGGACGGCCACGGCGCGGCGCAGGCGCCCCGCTCTTCGGCCTCGGCTTGCCTTCCTCGTCGAGCTCGACGAATTCGTCTTCGCCCGCGGGCACTTCCGGGAGGGCCGACTTGCCGTCGATCGCCGCATCGGCGATGCCCTCGGCGTACAGCGCGATCGCGCGCATGGCGTCGTCGTTGCCGGGCACGACGTAGTCGACGTCATCCGGCGCGCAGTTGGTGTCGACGATCGCGACGACCGGGATGCCGAGCTTCTTGGCTTCGTGGATCGCGATCTTTTCGTGGCCGACGTCGATCACGAACAGCACGTCCGGCAGCGAGTCCATTTCCTTGATACCGCCGAGGCTGCGCTCCAGCTTGTCGCGCTCGCGACGCAGTCCCTGCGCCTCGCGCTTGCTGTGCTGCTCGAGGGTGCCGTTCGCAGTCATCTCATCGAGCGTGAGCAGGCGCTTGATCGAGCCGCGCACCGTCTTGAAATTCGTGAGCATGCCGCCAAGCCAGCGGTGGCTGACGTAAGGCATGCCGCAGCGTGCGGCAGCCTGCTTGACGGCTTCGCGCGCCGAGCGCTTGGTGCCGACGAACAGCACGCGGCCGCCGTCGGCGACGACCTGGCGAATGAAACCCGCCGCCTCGTTGTAGAGCGGCAGCGTCTTTTCCAGGTTGATGATGTGAATCCGGTTGCGCTCCCCGAAGATGAAGGGCGCCATCTTGGGGTTCCAGAAACGGGTCTGATGTCCGAAGTGGACGCCCGCTTCCAGCATCTGCCGCATGGACATGCTGGCCATGATCGAGTCTCCTGTAGGGG
>Ga0075431_100000317_pt1 | contig 38030 bp, 36 predicted proteins | sample RhiMetdeltSRZDD5_FD_75297 | JGI IMG/M metagenome (GOLD analysis project Ga0075431, IMG submission 75297) | Populus rhizosphere microbial communities from Tennessee, USA - Rhizosphere MetaG P. deltoides SRZDD5 | ecosystem: Host-associated > Plants > Roots > Rhizosphere > Soil | place: USA... | reverse complement strand
GGTTTCGTTTCTGAGCTTGGCCACCGCCCACGCGCTGGCCAGAGCGCCACCGACCACATTGGCCAGGGTGTTGCCGATCAGGAAGGCGGCCAGGAGACGTTCGGGGCGCTCCAGGAGACGCAAGAGTTCCGTAGCCTTCGTGTCGCCGCGCCGGGCTCGGGCGCGCAAGCGCACGCGATTGAGCGAAACCACTCCGGTTTCCAATCCCGCAAAGAGCGCGCAGGAGGCCAGGACCACGACGAAAAGGATGAGCACCAAGCCGTCGTTCTGGGGAAGCATTACGAACCTTCCGGATCGGGAACGTCCCCGACCAGCGTCACCAGAACGCGATGTGCGCGGTGCCGGCGGACCTGGAGCACGCGATAGCTCAAGGTGCCCATGGCCACCGCATCTCCACGGCGAGGAGGATGTCCGAGAAGGTGGGCCACCCAGCCCGCCACCGTGTCCGCGGGAGCGGGAGGTATTTCCACCCCCACCGCTTCTCCCAGGTCGACGAGCGGCAAGAGACCGTCCACCCGCCACGCGCGCTCTCCCACCGCCTCGATGGCCGCCGCCTCGTCGCGCTCCTGCTCATCGAAGATCTCGCCGACGATCTCCTCGATCAGATCCTCCTGGGTCAGGATGCCCGCCGTCCCGCCGTATTCGTTCACCACCACGACCATGCTCAAGTGCCGGGCCTGGATCTCGCCCAGAATGCGGGTGAGTCGAGCCCGCTCGGGTACGAACGTCACCGGACGCAGCAAGCTCTCGAACGACGCATCGGGTTCGAGCAGGAATTCCTTGGCGTTCACGAAGCCGACGATGCGATCGAGCGTGCCGCGATAGACGGGCAACCGCCGGTGACGTGCCGCCACGACCTGACGGAGCATGGCCTCGCGAGGCAAGTCCGCCGGTAGCGCAACCAGGTCCACGCGTGGGGTCATGATCTCGTGAGCTCGCGTCTCGAAGAAGGCGAAGACGTTGGAGGCGATCGTGCTCTCCCCCGCCGTCAACACCTGACCGCTTTCGACGTCCTCGAACAGGAGCTTGAGATCCCGCCATTCCGAACGCGCCCGATCTTCGGTGACCCGGAGCGATTGCAGGAAACCTACCGCGAGTCGCTCCAGAACGCGGGCCGGCGGACCCAGAAAGCGGAGGACCGGGGCGAGGACAGGGATGAGGGTGACGCTCGTTCGGGCCGGCCAGTTGACGGCCACACCCTTGGGAATGATTTCGGCCACGATCAGAATGACCAAGGTGGCAATGAGCACCGAGAGACCGAGGGCAGCTTCGGCATCGGGTCCCTCGATCTTGTTCAGGATCGCCAGCATGACGCTCGATCCGGCTACGTTGGCGAGGGTGTTGCCGAGGAGAAGGCCGCTTAAGAGCCGCTCGGGACGCGAGGCAATTCGCGCCACCATTCTTTGGCGCCAGGAGGATGACTGCTCGAAACGGCGGAGCTCGAGACGATCCAGGGAGAAAATGGCCGTCTCGCTCCCGGAGAAGGTCCCGGAGAGGACGAGGAGCACGACGAATAAAATCGAGAGCAGGATGAGCTCAGCGTTCAATCCGATGGAAGGCCTCCGGCCGCTTAGTGTCGGGGGAAGAGTGATCCCGCTGCAAGTGGCGCCGGCCCAACCCTGGATATCCTCACCTTGTGGTGGGTCTTGCCGTTTTGATAGAGTCTTTGCTCGTTTTCGAGGTTCAGGTCCCAGCTTTCCACGAGGAATCCATGCTCCAGACACTCCGCAACAACATGAAGCTGGTCCTTTGGTTCACGATCGTGTTTTTCGTGCTTCTTATCTTCCTGGTCTGGGGCGCGGACCTCAATTTCGGCGGGAGGCAGCAGGGCTCCCGCCCGCACGCCAACGTGATCGGGATGGTGAACGGCCAACCCATCGAAGCCGCCACCTATCAGCAGCTCCTCTCCATGAACCGCCAGAATATGGAACGAGCGGGACAGAGTCTGGAACCGGGTGACGAGATGCGGCTCGAGGATGAGACCTGGGGCCTTCTCGTGGACGAGATCCTCATGCAGCAAGAGGCCAAGAAGCGGGGCCTGGAAGTGCATGATGCCGAGATTCGGGCCACGCTCCTCAACTCGCCTCCGGCCATCATTCTCCAGAGCCCCAGCTTCAGAGATCCGCAGGGTCAATTCGACTTCGCGAAATACCAGCAAGTGCTCCGCGATCCATCGACCCCGGTGGAGTTCCTGCTTCAGCTCGAAGCCTACGTGCGCGATTCGCTGCCGACGCAGAAGCTCCAGTCGCTCGTTCAAGCGGGGGCCAAGGTCACTGACGACGAGCTCCGGCGCCAGTACGCCGAGGAAAACGAAAAGGTCAAGCTCACCTACATCGCGATGCACGTGGGTGGTGCTTCCGTTGATCCCAACGTGTCGGATTCGGATCTCGAGGCGTACTACAAAGCGCACGCCGATGAATACAAGCTGCCGCGCCGCGTCGATTTGACCTACATCGCGATCGCGCGCCGGGCCACCGCCCTAGATTCGACGCGCGTTCACACCGATTTGAATCAAATGGCCAACGAGGCGCGCCAGGCCGAGGCATCCCGTGGGTCGGGGCAGGAAAATCTCGCGGTGAGCGACTTTGCCACGCTCGCCGCATCGTTCTCGGAAGCGCCGAACGCCGATCAGGGCGGCATCACTCCCGGGTTCGTCAAGTTGGGAGACTTGAGCCCGGCGGAAGCATCGGCCGTGAGTTCCCTCAAACCCGGTCAGGTCAGCGAGCCGTACCTGGACGGCGAGATGGCCCACATCGTCCAGCTGGCCGAGGAAAAAATCGAAAACGGCGAACGGCTGGTGCGAGTGCGAGACCTGGGCCTGCGTATCGCGCCGTCCGACAGCACCGTGCAAGCTAACCAAGACGATCTGGAGAAGATCCGAAACGAAGCCTTGTCGTCCGGTCTCAAAGCCACCGCGCGCAAGCATCAGATGGCCACGCGTACCGCCGCCGACGTGCTCGCCACCGGCATTACGCCTGGACTGGCCACGGTGCCCGAGATCGGCAGCTGGGCCCACCGGCAAAAGCCGGGGACAGTGAGCCGCGTGTTGAGTGCGAACCATGCCTGGTTCCTGATCGAAGTCGGAGAGTTCAAACCCGAGGGCACGGCCCCGCTCGAACTGGTCAAGAAACGTGTGCAGTCCGACTTGGTGCGCGATCGCCAACTCGACGTGCTCAAGCCCCGGATCGACGCCCTGGTTACGCGCATCCGCGGGGGAATGCCCCTCGAAGTCGCCGCGCAAATGGATTCGATCAAGGTCAACAACGCCCCGGAAGTGACGCGGGCACTCGGCGTGCCGGGCCTGGGGCGCGATCCGGAGGTGCTGGCCGCTGCGTTCAAGCTGCCGGCCGGGCAGTTGAGCGATCCGATTCGGAGCCCGCGCGGCTGGGTGTTGCTCCGGGTGGATGATCACCCGGTTCTAGACTGGGCGGCCTTCGACACCCGGAAGGAACAGCTGCGTCAGCGGAGCTTGACCACGAAGGGGAACCAGCTCATCACCGAGTTCCTGCAGGAGCTTCGGTCCAAGGCCAAGATCGTCGATTATCGCAGCAGTTAAGAAGGCTTCGCGTTCGGCATTTCGGGGGCGAGGGGTCGCACCTTCCCCACCACAATCGTGATGTCGTAAGCGTGACCGGTTCGTCGCTGTTCGATCACGCTCGCTCCCCCTAGAAGACGCGCCACGGGGTCCGCCTTCTTGAGGCTCACCCGGCGGGCAATCACGATGTCCTCATGATAGTGAAAGTGATCGGCGTTCCCGATCGCATCCACACGATAGCCCGCCCCACGGAGCAGCATGGCCACGCGCTCCCCCGCTCCGGACGTGCCGCATCCGTTCAGCACCTCGATCGATAGATCCGGATCGGCGGGAGGAAGAAGGGCGGGTTCACGAGCGCGGAGGACCAGGGTCAGGACGAGCGCACCCACACCCGCCCCGAGAAGGAGCATGCCGACCAGGGCCAGCGGGCGGGCGCGTCCCCGTCTATACATGACCCCGCCCAGTCACGGTGAGGCCCCGCGCCGGAAGCGAGACCAGGGCGGCGAGAATGCGGTCGTACGAATCGGGAAGCGCTTCGGGCAGCACGCGCGTGTCCGCGACCGCGGGCATGAAATTGGAATCACCCGTCCAGCGCGGCACGAGGTGCCAGTGCAGGTGACCCAGCACGCCCGCTCCCGCCGCGCGTCCAACATTTGCTCCGAGGTTGAATCCATCGGGGCGATAGGCCTCGGCGATGGCGCTTCGAGCGCGGTCGAGGGCAGCCAGCGTTTCCGCGCGCACCGTCTCGCTCTCCCCGAAGAGATCTTCGCTGTGCGTATACCCGGCCACCATGACGTGTCCGGACGCGTAGGGGAAGGCGTTCAACATCACGAAGGTGTGCTCGTAACGCTCCAACACGTAGTTGTCACGTGCGGGGCTGAGCCGGGCGAGCGCACAGAAAAGGCAAGTTTCACCGGGGGGCAAGGCACCGCTCTCGGACCGGATGTAGGCCATGCGCCACCCCGCCCAGATCCGCTCCGTCATGGCCGGCGCTCGGCAAGAAGCTTCTCCGCCGTTTCGAGCTGCTCCACGGTGTTCACCCCCGCGACCTCCATGGGATCCGCGACGGGGAGCCCCTCCACTCGCCGTCCTTCCGCAAACGCCAGGTGCACGAGATCGGTCAGGTAGTATTCCTTCTGCCGGTTTTCATTCTTGAGCCGCGGCAAGCCGCGCAAGAGAAACGGGCCGTCGAACGCATAAATGCTCGAGTTGATCTCCCGAATCGCCTGCTCCTCGGGGCTCGCGTCCTTGTCTTCCACGATCGCGATCACCCGGCCATCCTTCCGCACCACACGGCCGTATCCTTTTGGATCCTCGAGCACCGCCGACAGGAGCGTGACCGCGGCACCGGTTTGGCGATGATGCTCGAGCATGGAACGCAGCGTGCTGGGCCGGATGAGGGGCGCATCGCCAGCCAGCACGGAAATAGGATCGGTGACGCCCTGAAGGAGCGGCGCCGCGCACATGACCGCGTGCCCGGTGCCGAGCTGCGGTTCTTGCAGCACGGTTTGAACTCGCCTCCCCTCCAGGACTTCCCGGACGCGATCGGCCTGATGCCCTACTACGGCAATGACGCGATCGAAGCCGGCCGCTTCCACGCTGTCCAAGACGTGCAGAAGGAGCGGTCGCCCTGCGATCGGAAACAGCACCTTGGCGCGGTCGGACTTCATCCGCGTGCCCTTCCCCGCGGCCAGGATCACCGCCACGGCGCTCACGAGGCCGCCCTCACCGAGAGTTCCAGGTTATCGATGAGTCGCGTCGTTCCCAACCACGCGGCGATGGGAATGAGCACGCGGCCTTCCAGGCGCTCGAGGGGATTCAAATTCCGCGCGTCGACGATCGCCACGTAATCGAGCCGCGCCAGCGGCTCCTCGGCAATGCGCGCGCGTATCCGGCGAAGAATCGGCTCCACGCGTCGCTCCCCGCTCGTGATCAGCACGCGCGCGTCACGTAGCGCGCGAAAGAGTACCGGCGCCGCACGGCGTTCCTCGGGAGACAGACGCACGTTGCGGCTCGACATGGCCAACCCATCCCGCTCGCGAACGATCGGGCCCCGCACCACCCGCACCGGCACATCCAAATCACGCACCATGTGCTCCAGAATCAAGGCTTGCTGGGCGTCTTTCTGTCCCAGCACGAGCACGTCGGGTTCTACGATGTGGAGGAGCTTGAGAACGACGAGCGTCACCCCGGAAAAATGAGTGGGACGCGTGGTGCCTTCCAGCACGTGCTCGAGACCGGTGACGTGGACGGCCGTGCGCCGATCGGTGGCGTAGAGCCGCTCCGCCCGGGGAAGGAAGCACACATCCACGCGCTCCCCGCGCGCGAGATCGAGATCGCGAGGCACGTTCCGAGGATAGCCTTCGAAATCCTCTGCCGGTCCGAACTGGGTGGGGTTCACGAACACGCTGATCACGACATGATCGGCGAGCGTTCGGGCCCGGCGCATGAGGCTCAAATGCCCCTCATGGAAGAATCCCATGGTCGGTACGAACGCGATCCGGCGGCCTTTCTTTCGCCACTGACGCGTCTGACGCCGCACCGCATCGGGCGCGCGTATCACCGCCATGCGCGGCGCCGGAGTCATTCCGGATAGGTCTCGTCAGGTCCCGGAAACCGGTCGGCGCGCACGTCTTCGGCGTAACGCCCCACCGCGTCATGGATGACCTGGCGGACATCGGCATAGCGGCGCACGAATCGCGGCGTGGTGGGACTCATGCCCAGCAAATCGGTGATGACGAGAATCTGTCCGTCGCATCCGCGGCCCGCTCCAATCCCGATCGTCGGGATGCTGATCGCGCGGGTCACCCGTTCCGCGACGGGAGCGGGGACGCTCTCGAGCACGAGGGAGAAACACCCCGCTCTTTCGAGAGCCTTGGCCTCTTCGAGGAGGGCCTCGGCCGCTTCGGGCGTGCGACCCTGCACCCGAAAGCCGCCCAGCTCGAGGACCGATTGCGGGGTGAGGCCGATATGTCCCATGACCGGGATGCCGGCTTGCACCAGCATGCGCACGTGTTCGCTTCGAGGGCCTTCGATTTTCACGCCGTCCACCCCCGCCTCCTGGATCAGCCGGCCCGCATTTCGGAGCGTGTCCTCGGGATTCACCTGGAAGGTCAAGAACGGCATGTCGGCAATGACGAGGGCTTTCGGTTTGGCGCGCATCACCGCCCCGGCGTGGGAAATCATCTGCTCGAGCGTGACCGGAAGCGTGGTCTCATGTCCCAGGACCACGTTTCCGAGCGAGTCGCCGACCAGGATCAAATCGACCCCGGCTTCATCGAGAATGCCGGCGGTAAGCACATCGTAGGCGGTGAGACAGACGAGCCGGCGGTTGCCTTTCTGGGCTACGAACGAGGGGACGGTGACCCGGCGAGCCATCACAGGTCCCCCGTGCCGAGAGGACGGTAGTAGAACGTCCCTCCCGTGTGCTGCTCGATTCGTTCCAGGAGGTCCTGTCCTTGCTCGGGCCGCGACTCCAGATCCAGATTGTTGGAATCCACCACCAGCACCGGGGCCGCGTCGTAGTGGAAAAAGAAGTAGTTGTAGGCTTCGTTCAACGCCGAGATGTACTCGCGGCTCATGTCGCGCTCGAACGACCGACCGCGAGTTTCGATGCGGCGCAAGAGGCGCGGCGTACTTGCTTGCAGGTAGACGACGACGTCGGGCGTGGGCACGTCTCGCTCGAGCAAGGGAAAGAGGGCGTCGTAAAGCCGGAGCTCCTTGTCGTTCAAGTTCACGTTGGCGAAGATGCGATCCTTCTGAAACAGATAATCGCTCACGATGCGCGGAGAAAAGATGTCGCGTTGCAGGAGATCCTGTTGATCTTGATACCGCGCGAGAAGGAACGTGATCTGGGTCTGGAACGCATAGCGGGGCCGGTCGCGATAGAACTCCTCGAGGTACGGATTGCGGCCCAGGTCCTCGAGCAGAAGCCGCGCGTTCCAGGCCCGCCCCAGGAATTCAGCCAGGGCGGTCTTCCCCGCCCCAATCACGCCCTCGACGACCACGAACTGCTTTCCTTGCATCATCACCACAGGGGCGGCGCGAACCACCGCACCGAGGTCTGGTTGCGGCGCCGCCGGAGAAGGTCGCTGAGCCGGATTCCCAGCGCCGGATCGATCCACTCCGGCGCGATCTCCAGCATTGGGATCAAGACGAACAGACGATCCGGAGCCCCCGGATGTGGGAGGACAAGTCCCGGCCCCCGGAGAATCCGATCCCCATGATAAAGCAGATCGAGATCGATCGTCCTGGCACCCGAGCGATGCGTGGCCGCCCGGCCGCCTTCAGCCTCGATGCGATGGAGTGCCTGGTGCAAGGGTTCCGGCTCGAGACCGGTGTCGAGGCGGGCCACGGCGTTGAGGTACCTCCCCAGCCGGGGGTCGCCGACCGGGTCGGTATCGTAGAGCGAGGACACCCGAACGAGTTCTGAGTCCGGTAGCCGGCGGAAGGCGGCGAGAGCCTGGGCAAGATGCTGGACCCGATCCTCCGCATTGCTGCCCAGCCCAATGAACGCAGGACTCACCGGCGCCGCACCATCTCCACTTCCGCCGAAGAGAGACTGCCCGCGAACGGAACGTTGGGCTTGCGCACGCGCACGCGCACTTCCTGCGCGGGAAAGCCGTCCAACAGCGAACGCGCGAGCGAACCCGCCAGCGATTCCAGAAGGCGGTGGCGGGATCCGTCGACGACCCGGGATACCTCGCGAAACACCGCCTCGTAATTCACGGTGTCGTGCAGATCGTCGGTGCGGGAGGCCTGGTCGAGATCGACGGTTAGATCCACGTCGATGTGGAGTCTTTGCCCGACCTCACGCTCCGCCTCACTCACCCCCAGATGGGCGAAAAAGACGACGTCGTTGAGGCGGACATGATCCCCCATCCGGCGAAACTCCCCTCGATGAAAAAGAAGCTCAGTAACCTAAATGACAGCGACTTAAGCCGTCAATCTAAGACGATGCTTCAAGGTAGGACGACGAAGCGTTTCACGAACGAAGGCGCACTCTTTCGCCCTTGTAGCTCCATGCGAGCCAAATAAACCCCGCCCCCGACGCGGTGGCCCTGGGCATCCCTCAGATCCCACACCGCGACACCCTCACCGTCCGCGGATACGCTTTGTGGAGTGAGGTCCAGAATGCGACATCCCCGGACATCGTACACGGTCAGCTTCACCCGGGCGGGCGTGTCGCTCGGCGGCACGAAATAGCGAAGCGTCATCGCGCCGTGGACGGGATTCGGATCGGGAGCGCGAAGCGTCGGTGTGAGCGATCCCTTCCATAAGCCGGTCTGGGTGACCAGACGGTCCTCGAGCCCGGTTCCGGTTTCGATCGCCGCCACCTGATAGACATGCGTGCGCCCCGGCTCCACGCCCACGTCCAGAATCTCGTAAGGATTCGTCCCGTCGATGTGGGTTGCGGCGAGCTGGGTGAACGGACCGGCGGCTTCGAACCCACGATAGACCCGGAATCGCACCGCCCCGCGTGTGCGGGCCACCACCCATCGCAACCGGAAACCGTCGCGTTCGGGGACAAGCTCCGACACGGCGAGGTCGACGAGAGGGGCCAACGCGTCGGCGGTCATGAGCGCGAGCGCGGGCTCGTGATCGCGCCAGTCTTCGAGATGACGCGCGCGAGACATCAGACGATGTTCCGCCTGTTCAAACGTAAGCTTGGGATAACGAGCGAGGAGCAATGCCACCGTGCCCGTTGCATGCGGCGCGGCCATGCTCGTTCCCTGACTCACGAAATAGAGCCCGCTCGGCACGCTCAGGCGATCCAGTTCTTCTGTGGTGGCGTAGGTGGTCGAGATCCCAGAGGATCGTGCGGAGACAACCCCGAATCCGGGAGCCAAGATTTCGGGTTTCTGCCGACCATCCGAGGTAGGCCCGCGAGAGGAGAAGTACGCGACTTCATCCAAAGGCGGAGGTGAGGCGTAACACACTTCTTCGGCGTGGACATCTTCCCAGCAATCCCGCGTTGCCACGGCGCCGACGGCAATCACGCCGAAGGCCGTGGAGGGGCTGAGCACCGTCTCTTCCGGATCCACGTCGGTAGTGAAGGCGGGTTCCTGACCCGAGGGAAAGCCAGCCCAGTTGGCGACCCAAAAATCGATTTCGGAGCTCGAGCTGGTCGAGATCGGCTCGATCTCGAGACGCCAGAAGCCCGTCGCCACCCGCTGGCTCTGGCCGTTGTCGGCCAGCTCGAAATAGACCGTGCCCATCCCCAGGTCTTCGGTATGCCATCCACGAACCAGCGCCTTCACGTCTTTGAACTCCGCTTCGAGATTGCCGAAGTCGAGCGTGCCCACCACGTCCCCGAGCGGGTTTCTGAGCGTGAATCGATAGCGATCGTGCTTGGGGAACCATCCCTCTACCGCCATGAATGGATAGGTACGCCCCTTGTCATACCCGGGAAACCTGAACGTGAGGGTATGCGGGACCCCTTCACCCATAGGCACTTCAGCATGAATGGCTCGATTTCCGTCGTTGCCTCCCGCGGCGACGATCAGATGACCCGGCGCGATGAGATGGGAGAGAGCTGATTCGAAAGGAGTCGTGCCACGATGTGGTCCGAAATGATTGCCGAGACTTAAATTGATCACCGCCGGCATTTCGAGCCGATCGGCATGCTCGAACACCCAACGGCATCCCAGCACGACGCCGGCTTCGGTGAAATTCGTGCGCACGGCGAGCAGCGTTGCGTCGGGCGCGATGCCGGCATACGGAATGGCAAGGTGGGGTGAGAAGGAACCGCGCCCGTTGCCGGCCGCGATGCCCAGAACATGCGTTCCGTGACCGACCTCGTCGATGCCCCCCGCATTGCCGAGATCGATGCTGCGGGCGCTGTACTCCACGCCATAGGGAAATCCAGCCGGCGGGCGTGCACCGTAGCCAAGTTGATCCCAGTACCGATCGATGCGGGTACCGCCCAACGCGTCTTTGAAATCGGGATGCTGCCAGTCGACCCCCGTGTCCACGATCCCGACCGCCACGCCGGCGCCGGTTTGCCCCACGAAGGTGCCGCTGTCGAGGTTCGGCCGGCGGACTGCCCCGAGTCCCAGATAGGCGGTGCTGCGATCGAGGGCCATGCGAATGGGTCGCGATAAACGAGCCTCCGAAACGTAACCGCTTTCCAAGAGCGCACGAAGCGTGGCCGGTTCCACGCGGGCGACGTACAGTCCGTCGTCGAGTCGCACCGCGTCCAGGCCGGATAACGCCAGGGCACGTTCATCCTCCGCGCGCAGGAATACATCGATTGCCGAGCCCGGGGCATCCCCCAGGCTTTTCAGCCAACCACGCGTCGGTGTACTCGGCGAAGACGCGTTCAAGATGCGATGAAGCGCGGGATCGATCTGGGGAGGATTCGAGCGAGCCGGTAGAGGAGCGACAAGAACGAGGCATGCGGCCAGACCGATAGCGCGCGCGATGGAAGACGATAGCTTGGCCGGCATGAGCGAGTACGCCATGGACCTCGGTAGGTAAGCCCCTACCCCAAAGTAGCACGGGAATGGGGCCCTCGCTACAATCGCGAGATGCGATCGTACGTGATTATTGGGGCCGGCGCGGTCGGTTCGGCCCTGGGGGGCTATCTGGCTCGCCGTGGACACCCCGTTCTCCTGGTCGGCCGGCCGCAGCACGCCCGCGCCATCCAGGCGCAGGGAGGGCTTCGGGTGGTGTCCCGGACTGAAGCCTTCCTGGCTTCCGTGACCGCCCACGCCAACATCCCGGAGAACATACCCACGGACGCAATCCTGTTTCTAACCGTCCAATCTCCCGATGTGCCGGAAACCCTGAACGCGTGGCGAGGGTTTGCCTCCCACTCCCTGGTGACGTGGCAGAATGGATTGCGGGCCGAGAGCCTCGCCGCGCCCCTGTTTCCGGATCTGTATGGCGGGGTCGTTCGTTTCACCTCCACCCTGCTCACTCCCGGTGAGGTGCGGTTACGCAATCCCGGGGCTCTCACCATCGGCCGGTGGCCGGAGGGCAAGACTGCTCTCTGCGCCGAGATCGCGGGCGAGCTCGGTAACGCCGGGTTTCAAGTCGCCGAATCGGAAAGAGTCGGCGACGACAAAGCGCTCAAGTTGCTCGTCAACCTGGTAAGCGGTCCGGCCGTGCTCTTGAAGCGCACCGACAAGGAACCGGTTCTGGCCGCGGTGCAAGTGGCGTTGCTCGAAGAAGCGTGCCGGGTGTACGCCGCCGCGGGGATTCGCGCAGAACCGACGTCGGGAATCGGAGAAACGAAAGACGCGCTCCTTGCTCACTTCAAAGGCGGCGGACAAAAGCCCGATACCGTGGGGGGTGTGTACAACTCCACCTGGCAAAACTTGCATCACCGCCGGCCGCGCCTCGAGAACGATTTTTATCACGGCGAAATCATTCGCCTGGGCCGAGAGAACGGGGTGCCGACGCCGGTCAATGAGCGGGCCCTGGACGTGCTCCTATGGGTCCATCGCTCCGGTCTCGGCCCCGAAGCATTGGATCGGGATGCCTTTCGCGCCCGTTTTGCCGACGTGGTGGACTTCGACCGCTTGATTGAAGCCGCCTCTGCGAGCGCGCCGAGCGGTTTGGAAATCTAGCTAGGGCATTCCTTCGAACAAGTCGTGAACCGGACGCTTGCCGGTAAGCGGGGTACGTGCAGTGGCCAGGACAAAGGATTCCTGAGCCCAGTACTCGTCGAGGCCGCCCAGGTCCTGCTCCATCCGATCGATGAACGGCTTTTGGGAGGCATGCGCAGCCACGCCGGCTCGTTTCGCCGATACGTAGGCGCGCACGTCGAGGATTGCGTCAATGGCGTCGTCCGGCACTGCGAAGAGCTTGCGGGTCGTGATGCGGCGCGCCCGGGATTCGGGAATGCTGTAGGCCCAGAATCGCTCTACGGCGAAGGGCGCCCCCAGGTAGGGCCACAGGCTCGGATCCGCCGCCTGTTCGAACGCGGTATGGGCGCGAGCGGTAACGGTGCGATGGTCCGGATGTCCGCTTATGCCCTCGGCATGAAACGAGATGATGATGTCCGGTCGCACGGCGCGGATCTTGCGCACGAACGGACGAAGCAATGTTTCCTCATCGAGCCGAGCCAGCCCAGAATCAGGCAGAGCCAGGATTTCAGGAGGGTGAATTCCCAAGGCAACGCAGGCCGCGACCAGCTCCGCGTGGCGAACCGAAGCCAGTTCCTGACGGCCCAGGGACGCCGATTGTCCGATCGTTCCCGCTTCGCCCCGCGTGGCAGTCAGGAGATGCACCTGGTGACCCTCGGCGGCGAGCCGGGCCAGCGTCGCCCCCGGCCCGAATGTTTCGTCATCGGGATGCGCGAAGAGGCCGAGCACGTTACGCGGGGTCACGGCGCGCGGGGTCATGCCGGGGTCAATTCATTCCGGGATCTTCGGGACGCGGGTAGCGGGCCAAGGACACATGCAGCTCATGCGAGAAGCGAAGCCGTGATTGCACGAGAACGCTCCGCTCACGGGGCTCGGCAATCAACATCTCCTGCCGATCGTTTGGATCGGCCATGACCTCGGCGGCGAGTTGATTCAGAAAGGCCAGGCGCCGCGACGCGTCCGCAGGGAGGCCTCGCCGGGCATCGTCCTTCTTCACCAGACGCAACTCTTTGGCCAGCTCGAGAAGTCCGCACAACGTTTTCGTTCCCTCCGCGCCGGTGATCCACGAGGCATCTTCAGGACACGGAACAGCACGGGCCATGCGATAGAGCCGGGCCGACGGAACTTCCTCGAGATGTACGCGCTCGCGTCCTTCCAGCACGATTTCGAAACGGCCGTCATCCAGTCGGTTCGAGCGCACTAGAAATCCTGCGCCGCCCATCTCATGAAACTCGGGACTCCCCTCGTAGTCGGCTTCGAAACCCGGTCGAAGCAGCGCGACCGCGATCCACCGGCCGTGCCGGAGCGCATCCTCCACCATCTGACGATACCGGGGCTCGAATACGTAGAGGGGCAACGTGGTGCCGGGAAAGAGCACCGCATTAGGAAGGGGGAAGACCGGCAACTCGTCCGGAAGATCCCGTTCGCTCATGCACTCCCCTTGCTCGAGCGTCTAGGACTGTTCTCCGGAGCGGCAATCAGTGCGACAGGAATCCGGTCCCAGAGCGCTATCCTCGATCTCGAGAAACACATCACCATTTTCCACCAGAACGCGGAACACGGGAACCCGCGCGTCCTCGTCAAAAGGCGATGCCCCCGTCTCCAAATCGAACATCCAGCCATGCCAGGGGCAAATCACCGTTTGACCGTCGATATATCCGTCGGAGAGAGAGGCCCCCATGTGGGGACAGCTGTCCCCCACCGCCCACACGCGCGAACCCCTGCGGAATACCGCAATCCGGAGCTCGCCCACATCGAACCGCCGGCCTTCGTCCTCGGCAATCTCGGTAAGAGCCCCGATCCGGTGCTTGGATGGCATCGTGCATTCCTTCCAAGAAGAGTCCCGGTCCCGAAGCTCTCGCGTTTTATGAAGCATACCGCGAAGCATGGACCGAGGGCTTCCTCAGTTATCGGGGAGACAGGCGTGGACCTTAACGCGGGCAATTACGGGTAACTTGGCCCGCCTTACCAGGGTACGAGGACGACCCGCCCGAACACCCGTCGCTCTTCGAGAAGGCGGTGTCCCTCCGCGATCCGACCCAGCGGAAGCACCTGGTGAATGACGGGGAAGAGCTCCTCACGTTCGGTCAGGCGCAAGATTTCGAACAGTTCGCCGCGCGAGCCCATGGTCGATCCGAGCAAGGACAGGTTCTTGAAGAATAGGTGCGGGAGCGAGGTGATCCCTTCCCGGCCGCTCGTGTTGCCGCAAATGACCAAGCGCCCGCCCTTGGCGAGGCTTTGAATATTCTTGGCCCACGTATCCTGGCCGATGTGATCCACGATCACATCCACGCCGCGCTTTTCGGTCAATCGACGCACGGCTTCGGCAAAATCCTGCTTGGTGTAGTTGATGCCAGACTCCGCTCCCAGCTCGGCGGCGCGCACGAGTTTCTCGTCGCTCCCCGCGGTGGCGATCACGCGTGCCCCGCGAAAGGCAGCAATCTGGATGGCGGCGCTCGACACGCTCGACCCCGCAGCGTGCACGAGCACGGTTTCGCCGGGCCGCACGTTTGCCCGCGCAATGAGCATGTGCCAGGCGGTGAGGAATGGCAGTGGGATCGCGGCCGCTTCTTCGAAGGAAAGGTTTTCGGGTTTAGGGAGAACGTTCGCCTTCGGCACGATCACGAAATCGGCGCACGTACCGTCCCGATGTTCACCGAGAATGCCGTAGTATCGACATAGATGATCGTCCCCCCGCGAACACTGGTCGCACACGCCGCACGAAAGGCCCGGCGCCAGCACCACCGGAGCGCCCACGTCGAGCCGGGTGACGCCGGGCCCGAGCTTGTCGATCGTGCCCGACCCGTCGCAGCCCGGAATGATGGGAAGCGGATATTTCACGCCGGGTACGCCGGCGCGGATCCAGATATCCAAATGGTTGAGCGCCATCGCCAGAATACGAACGCGTACTTCGCCGGGACCGGGTTCGGGATCCGGCCGCTCCTCGATCTTGAGCACGTCCGGGCCGCCGTGGGCCGAAATGACAACTGCGCGCATGGGGCTGGATTGTGCCAGAGGCTCCCCAAACCGGCCATGCCTTGCTCGGGGAAGCTCGACAGGGGGGCGGGGGTATGGAAGAATCGACCTTGGTCCCCCTCGGAAATGGGATCCGCCATGCTGTTCTTGCGGTCAGTTTCCAAAATGAAGCTCGTTGCGCTCGCTGTGGTGCTGGTCATGGCGCTGGGCGGGGTACTCCACGAGTCCCTGATCCACCACACGCTGGCTGATCTCGACCATTCCGTCGGCTCGAAGACGTGCGCCGTCTGCCAGGCGCTGCAGCACAACGCAGGCTTCGTGAGCGGGACGCTCACGCCCGAGCCGGTTTTGCTGGTTCAGTGCGATGCGTACACTCCATCGCACAGCGTCCCCTCCACGTCCGCTCCCTCCTCGTTCGCCTCTCGCGCGCCTCCTGTTCTTTCCTGAGTTAGTTCGAGTTCACGAGTGAACCCATCGCGGGTTCGCGTCATATCTCGACATATTCAGGAGGAACGCCATGTCTCGGAGTGTGCTCCGACGACCCCGCTTTTACACCTGGATCGACACCGCCGGAATCGTTATAGCCATCACCTTGCCCGGACATAAGACGTTTGCGCAAAGCGCGGGGACGACCGCGAGCGGCGTCTCAAACGCCCTCAACCCCGCCTTCAGCGTCAACGGTCTCTTTCTGGGCAACTGGTCCGACCCGACGGGCCCGGAGGACGGCCTCAAGATCCAGGAAGTCGAAATGGCCATGACGTCGGTCGTGGATCCCTATTTCAAAGCCAATGTCTTCGTCGCCTTCGATCCTGATAAGTCCGGACCCGGTGCCGAAGTGGCGCTGGAAGAAGCCTACGCCACCATGACATCGATGCCCTCGGGATTCGGGCTACGCGCCGGGCGTTTTCTCATCCCGTTCGGCCGGCACAATCAACTCCACACACATGCCTTCCCGTTCGCGGAGCCGCCGCACGCGATCGAAGAAATTCTCGGGCCGGAGAGTCAAAGCGACGTGGGCGTGGAGGTGTCCTACGCGCCGCTTGTCCCGTGGTACCTGAACCTGCGCGTCTACGGGGGTGATGGCGCGGCGGAAGACGTGTTCGGTGGCGAGAGCAAGGAAATGGCCGGAGGCGGCCGGATCGAAAACCTCTGGGATCTTTCCGAAGCCACCACCTTCGAAGCATCGGCGTCCTACTTGAACGGACCCGCTCCGGAGGGCGGACGCCGCGAGCTTTGGGGAGCGGATCTTCGGGTAAAGAGTCGTGATCCGCGACAAACCCAAGGCCACGCCTGGGAGGGCGTGGTGGAGCTGGTAGAGGACGCACCCGAGTTCGGGCCCGACCGCACCGGCGTGTACACGTTCTTGCGCACTCGATTCGCCCGGCGGTTCTGGATCGGGGCCGGTTACGACTGGTTGTCCACGCCTTCCGAAGTCACGGGTCTTCGCGGCTCGGAACACGAAGCCAAGGGACAGCTCGCGTTCATCCCCAGCGAATTCAGCGCGGTGCGCATGGATCTGGGCTGGCGGGATCGCCTCGATGCGGAGCGCGAGCTCTTCGCCCAATTGCAGTTCAACGTCACGATCGGGTCGCACCCCGCGCACACCTATTAGGAGATCATGATGATGCAGCTCATTCGCATTCTCTCGACATTCGCCCTCGTCATGACGGCGGGGATCGCGAGGACCGAGGCCGCCCCGCTCAAGGTCGTGGCCACCCTCCCCGACCTCGCCTGGCTGGCGCAATCCCTGGGCGGGGACCGGGTAACCGCGAAATCCATTTGCAGCGGTTATCAAGATCCGCACTACCTGGAAGCCAAGCCCTCCTACGCCAAGGATCTGCGGTCGGCGGATCTTCTGGTGTTTTCAGGGCTCGAGCTGGAGGTTGGCTGGTTGCCTCGCCTGCTCGAAGCGGCACGCAACCAGAATCTTCGGCCCGGATCCCCACGGCTCTTCGAAGCCTCGAGCGCGGTCAAACACATCCTCGAAGTCCCGCAAGGCGGCGTGGATCGCTCGCAGGGAGACATTCACCCCTTCGGTAACCCGCACTTCTTGCTCGATCCGCGCAACATGCTGCTCGTCGGCGACGCGTTGGCCGCGCGCCTCACCGAGCTGGATCCCGCCGGAGCAAGCACGTATCAAACCGGGCTCTCCAACCTGCATGCGACGCTGGAACCCAAGATCGCAGAATGGGAAAAACAGGCCGCGGCGCTGCGCGGGGCTCCGGTGGTGGGATTCCACAAACAGTGGGAGTACTTGGCCGATTGGCTCGGGCTCGATCTGGTGGGTTACGTTGAGGATCGTCCGGGAATCCCGCCCTCTCCAAAACACTTGAACGAGCTCATCGACATGATGAAAGCACGGAAAGTGAAAACGGTGTTGGTCGCGCCCTTCAACGATGTCAAAGCTGCGGACGAAGTGGCCCATCGCGCCGGCGTGAAACCGGCCGTGCTTCCGGCATCTGTTGGCGGAGTGGACAACACGGGGACTTATATCGCCCTCATGGATGCAATCGTGTCGCGCCTCCTGGGCGCGGCCGCATAAGGAGGTTGCCATGGAATTCCTGCGACTCATGGCTGCGCCCATTGCGATGTGCATCGTGCTCATTGGAGCGCACGTGGCATTGGGGCTTCACGTCGTGCGGCGGGGGGTGATCTTCGTCGACATCGCCCTCGCGCAATCTTCGGCGCTTGGGGCGGCGATCGGAGTCGCGCTGGGCAGCGCGGTGGGTTCTCCCCTCTCCTGGGCGGCCGGGCTTGGCCTGGCGTTGCTGGCCGCATGGGTCATCTCGTTGACGCGTACCCATGGTCATCGGGTGCCACAGGAGGCATTCATCGGGATCACGTATGTGGTTGCGGCTGCGGCCACCCTGCTCGTTCTGGCTCGCCTTCCCCATGGGGGAGAGGAAATCGAGAACCTCCTGGTGGGGTCGATCCTCTGGGTCACCTGGAAAGCGGTGCTGCAAACGCTGGTGCTGTACGCCCTCTTGGGTGTTTTGTTCTTCCTGGTTCGTAAGCCTATCGAACGCTTGACCGTCGACCCCGAAGGCGCAGAGGCCGCGGGCATGCGCGTGGCATGGTGGGATTTCGTGTTCTACGCGATCATCGGCATCGTGGTCACGCGCTCGGTCCAGGTTGCCGGTGTGTTCCTCGTGTTCACGTTCCTGGTCGTGCCGGCGGTGATTTCGATTCTGCTCGGCGTTCGACATCGTTTGGCGGTCGGTTGGGCGGTGGGGACAATCGTGTCGGCGGTCGGCGCATCCCTGTCCTATGCGTTGGATTTGCCGACCGGGGCCACGATCGTGTGCGTCTTCGGCCTCACGCTGTTGATCGTGGCTACCCTGGTTGCGTTGCGTGACACTCGAGCTAGGTCTACGTCAACTCCTGGGTAAGGCCGCGGCAAGGACGCGGGAAAAACCTCCCCGCCTCGTCACCCTCACCGACTCCAGACCGAGCCACCCTGCCAGTCCCGTCAGCTCCCCCGCCAGGGCTTCCGCCACCCTTTTGGCCTCGGCGTGCGGCTCCAGAAACGCCGCCCGAACCTCGAGACGTTTGCGTTCCCGCTCCGCCTTGAGATCGACCCGGGCCACGAGGCGGTCTCCCATGAGGAAGGGCAGCACATAGGTTCCCCAGCGGCGCTTGGCATCCGGAACGAAGATCTCGAAGCGATACTCGAAGTCGAAGAGCCGCTGGGTGCGCGGGCGAAACCAGACCACCGGATCGAACGGTGAGAGGAGCGTTAGAGCAGTGATTGCCTTCGGAAGCTTGGCTCCGGCGTAGAGGTATGCCGGTTCCTTCCAGCCTTGAACACGGACCTGGGCCACGTCCCCTGCTTCCACCAGTTCGGGCAGGCGCGGGCGGGCCTCCTTCAGCGACATGCGGTAGTAGTCGGCGAGGTCGGCCGCTGTGCCGAGACCGTGCCCGCGCGCCGCACGACGCAAGAGCTCGCGCTCGGATTCCTCGCGCGTCGTCACCCGGGTGAAGTGTTCGCGGGGAATCACGTGCTCCGCCGGCGCATATACGCGGGCGGCATTCGATCGCCGCTCGAGCACAGCCAGCCGTCCATGCATGAAATGCCCCTCGAGCATGGTCTTCGTGATCGACCATCCCCAGCCATCCGAGCGCCGCTTGCGACCGATCTCGCTCGGGGGCGCTTCCCCAACCGTCAAGGACCCGCGTGCGTGTACGGCGTCCAGAACTTCCCGCGCGTAGGCTTCGTGTTTCTTCAGGAACGCCGCCCAAGCGTCGGCCCGGCGCCCCCCCGCGCCCATGCGATGGCGCAAGAGCGGCCAGTCCTCGATCGGCAGAATGGACGCTTCGTGGGCCCATTCCTCGATGAACTCCCGTTTCTTGTACATGAGATCGTCGAGCAGGGAGCGGGAGTACGGTCCCAGGCGGGAATAGAGAACCTGATAATGGGCGGGCAACACCACGTTCACGTAATCGAGCTGGACGAGGCCGAGCCGGCGAATGACACGGCTTACGTGCCGCGCGTCGATGCGGCCGAGAGGACGGGGGCGGTCGAATCCTTGCGCGGCGAGAGCAATGCGCCGGGCTTCGGCTTGGGATAAATCGGAGCGCACGGTTTTCTAACTCAGCCCGGTTATCCCATTCCGACCCACACCGACTTCGTGCGGAGGTAGGAACGGAGCCCCTCCTCGCCCAACTCCCGCCCGAATCCGGATTGCTTGGTTCCCCCGAACGGCACCGCCGCCGAATACAAACCGTAGCAGTTGATCCACACCGTACCGACCCGGAGCGCGCGGGCCACCCGATGGGCCTTGCCGATATCGCGCGTCCAGATGCCGGCGGCGAGGCCGTAGGGACTGTCGTTGGCCTGTAGCCGTACGTCGTCCAGATCCTTGAATGGGATCATGGTCAACACCGGCCCAAAGATTTCTTCGCGCGCGATGCGCATGGTGTTGCGCGCTTCGGTGAAGATGGTCGGTTCGTAGAAATAGCCCTTCCCTAATCCGGTGCGCGCGCGACGGCCTCCGGCCAGGAGCTTGGCGCCTTCGTCGAGGCCGACCTTCACATAGCTTTCCACCTTCTCGAGTTGCGCCGCCGAGACGAGCGGGCCGACTTTGGTCGTGGTGTCGAGTGGATCGCCGACCTTGGATTTTCCGACTCGGTCGCTCAAGAGGGCCGCGAATTGATCAAGCACCGACATTTCCACGAAAAGGCGGCTTCCGGCAGTGCAGGTTTCGCCCTTGTTGTAGAAGATGCCGATGATGGCGCCCTTGGCCGCGGCTTCGAGGTCTGCGTCGGCAAAGATGATGTTGGGCGACTTCCCGCCCAGCTCGAGGCTGACCGGCTTGGGAACGTCCGAGGCAATGCGCATGATCTGCCGGCCCACTTCGGTGGAGCCGGTGAAGGCAATGCGATCCACATCGGGATTCTCGACCAGCGCTGCGCCCGCTATGGGTCCGTAGCCGGGAACGATGTTCACCACGCCCGCCGGAAGTCCCGCTTCGGCGAACAGTTCCCCGAGCCGCAACGCGGAGAGCGGCGTCTGTTCGGCCGGCTTGAGGACGACGGTGTTTCCCGCGGCCAACGCCGGAGCCAGCTTCCACGCCGCCATGAGCAGCGGGAAATTCCAGGGGATGATCTGCCCTACCACGCCATAGGGTTCGGGAATCGTGTAGTTGAGCACGTCGGGCATGGCATTGATCGTTTGGCCGGAGATCTTGGTCGCCCACCCTGCGTAATAGAGAAACGCGTCGGCGGCCATCGGCACGTCGACCTTCGAGGACTCGAAGATGACTTTGCCTTGATCCAGCGTCTCCAGCTCGGCGAGCTCGTTTTTGTTTTGCAGGATGAGCTCTCCCACCTTGCCGAGAATGCGGGCGCGCTCGCTGGGTGCAGTCCTTGACCAGGTTTCTTCATACGCTTTTCTTGCCGCACGGACGGCTTTTCGCACGTCGTCCGGACCCGCTTCGGCGACACGGGTCAATACGTCCTCGGTGGCGGGATTCACGGTTTCGAACGAGCGGCCCGAGACCGCATCGACCCACTCGCCCCCGATCCAGAGTTTCCCCGGCTTGACGACCGCGTGTTTGGGTTCAGGCATTGCCAATGCTCCTTACAAATCCACGTACTTGGGGCCACCACCGCCCTCCGGCGGGACCCAGGTGATGATCTCGTAGGGGTCCATGATGTCGCACGTCTTACAGTGGACGCAGTTGGAGGCGTTGATGCGAAGCGCTTTCCCGGAAGCCGTGGACGCCTCCACCATCTCGTAGACCGCGGCCGGACAGAAGTACTGGCACGGATTTCCGTACTCTTCTGCGCAGCGTGTGGCGCAAATATCCGTGTCCTTCACCACGAGGTGCGACGGCTGATCCTCGTCGTGAATGGTGCCGGACTTGAACACGTCGGTCAGCTTGTCGAAGGTCTGCTTACCGTCGTAGCGCACGTTCTCGCCGATCGCCCGGCCGTTCGCATGCTTTTGCATGTGCGAGGCGTCCGTGGCCACGTGTGTCTTGTCCCCAAAACCGCTTCCGCCGGTCACCATGAGGATGGCGGCATTGGCCATTCCGGCCACCCGCCCGCCCTGGAACCCCTGGTGGAAGTTGCGGACCTTGTAGAGCTCTGCGCGGGCCGCGCTCTGGGCGAAGAGACGGTCGTACTCGCCCAGCGTGCGCGTCGAGTAATCGTCGGCGACCAGCGCGTTGAAAATGGCTTTCGCCGCCATCATGCCGCTCTCGATGGCGAGATGAATGCCCTTCAAACGCTCCGCGTTCAGAAACGCGCCGGCGTCGCCGGTGATGAGTAATCCCGGTAGCACGCGCTTGGGCATGGAGAAGTACCCGCCCAGAGGGACGGTTTTGGCGCCATAGGTCAGCATGTCTCCGCCTTCGAGTAGGCGGTGCAAGAACGGATGCGTCTTGTAGGCCTGGAAGATACGATGCGGATCGGTGCGCGGGTTCTGGTAGTCGAGACCGGTTACGAACCCCACCGAGACCTTGTCGCCCGACATGCCGTAAATCCATCCGCCCCCATAGGTGTGCGAATCCATGGGGTACCCGAGGGTGTGGTAAACCGTGCCCGGACGTAGGCGGCCCTCCGGCAGCTTCCACACTTCCTTGATGCCGGTGCCGTAGGTCTGCGGCGTAACACCATCCAGTCCGCGATCGCGGGTAAGGGCCTTGGTCAGGTTGCCGCGCGTGCCCTCGGAGAGCACGGTCACCTTCGCTTTGATGTCGACCCCAGGCTCGAAATTCGGCTTGCGATTCCCGTGCTTGTCCACACCTTTGTCACCGGTGCGAACGCCCACGATTTGATCGCCGTCCGTGAGAAGCGCGCTTCCCGGAAATCCGGAAAACACGTTGACGCCTTTTTCCTCGGCCTTACCGGCCAGCCAGCGAACCACATGGTAGAGCGAGACCACGTAGTTGCCGTGGTTCTTCAATGGTGGCGGCGTGAGCGGCGCCTTGATCGCACCCGAAGCGGTGAGGTAGTAGAAGGCATCCTCGGTCACCGGAGACTCGACCGGAAACCCGGCTTCTTTCCAATCCGGCATGAGCGCATTCATGCCGCGAGGATCCATGACCGCGCCCGAAAGAATGTGTGCCCCGGGTTCGGCCGCTTTCTCGATCACGGCAATGGAGGGCTCGAGCTTTTTTTCTGCGTTCTGGTTGTGCTGGGCCACCAGGTCAGCCAGATGAATGGCCCCCGCCAAGCCCGAAGGGCCTGCGCCCACGAAGCAAACGTCCAGCTCCAGCTCGTCGCGAACGAAATCGTCGGTCATTCAACCTCCTCGAAGCCGCTCATGTTACCGGCCATGGAGGAGGCGTGGCAATCATTCTCGCCTTCCTCCGCTCCCATCGGAACGCGCCTTGGGGAGCCATGACGGGGGCTTCTTGGTCCCGTACACTTTCGCGCATGGTTCGCGATACGTTGCTCACTGCGCGCTGGGTGCTGCCGGTCGTGTCCCCGCCCATTCGCGACGGAGCCCTCCTCGTGCGCGGAGGACGGTTGCGGGCAGTTGGCTCCGTGAACGATCTACGCCAAACCGCCGACGACGCGGAGGTTCAGGATTTTGGGAACACGCTGTTGCTGCCCGGACTGGTCAACGCGCATACCCACCTATCGTTGACGTCGCTCGCTCCGCACATTCCCCACCGCGCGCCACTTCTGGAATGGCTGGCTACGGTCACCCGTGAAGCGGGCAAGATGACCGAGGACGAAGTCCGGCGCTCGGTGCGGGAGGGCCTGGAGTCTTCCTGGCGCGCGGGGACGCTGGCCCTTGGAGACATCACGACGCGTCCGGAAGGGGTGACCGAAATTGTGGCCGATCGGCGTTTCGCCGCCCGCGTGTACTACGAGTTCTTGGGGGTGAGCCCCGAACGCTCGGAGCGCCGATACACGGCGGCTCGCGATCGCGCGCTGTCCTTGATCGGGGGCAGCACGCGCGCAGGACTCTCCCCTCACGCGCCCTATTCGGTGTGGCCGACCTTGTGGCAGACCGCGGCCCAGTTCTGCCGTGACAACGATTTGCGTTGGTCCGCGCACCTCGCCGAATCACCCTACGAACGGGAATTCGTCCTCGAGGGACGCGGACCGCTTCGCGCGCATTTGGAGCGCTTGGGGGTATGGGATGACGCCTTTCCCGTCCCCCGCATGCCTATCGTTCCCTTCTGGATGTCCCAGGGCGTCCTCGATGACCGCGCTTTGCTCGTCCATGGGTTACACCTGGATACATCCGACATGGATGCCATTGCCTCGGCGAGAGCGTTTCTATGCCTTTGTCCCCGCAGTAACGCCATGCTGGGTCTCCCGGCACCGCGCGTCCGCGAACTCGTGTCGCGTGGGGTCCGGCTTTGCTTGGGCACGGATAGTCTGGCCTCCAACGAGGATTTGAGTGTGTGGGGAGAGATGCGCGCGATACACGAGCTCATGCCCGAGTTGCCGGCGGAAACCATTCTGAGAATGGCGACACTGGGCGGAGCCCAGGCGTTGGGACTCGATGATGTGTGCGGGTCGCTCACCCCTGGGCTTCCCGCACGAGTCGTTGCCGTGCAGGCCTCGGATTTGAGAGACGGGGACCCGGTGTCTTATCTTCTGAGGCCCTTGATCGAGCTCCACGTACGCCCGATCGATCTGACCGCCGATACCTAAACGCAATGATTGAAACGCTTCCCCAAACGCCCGAGCTCTCGGTGGTGATGCCGTGCCTCAACGAGGAGGAGACGCTGGGTCTCTGCCTGGAGAAGGCACGCGCCACGATCCAGCGGCTTGGTGTGTCCGCCGAGATCGTGGTGGCCGACAACGGCTCGACCGATCGCTCGGTGGAGATTGCTCAGAGCTTAGGTGCGCGCGTGGTGCACGAATCGCGCAAGGGTTACGGCAGTGCCTACCTGGCCGGATTTGCCGCCTCCCGGGGGCGATTCATCATCATGGCCGATTCGGACGACTCCTACGATTGGACGGATATCGGACGGTTTTTGGAGCCCCTTCGCCAAGGCGCGGATTTCGTCATCGGCACCCGATTGCGTGGACATATCGATCCCGGGGCAATGCCGTGGCTGCATCGCTACGTAGGAAATCCCATTCTCACCGGGACGCTGAACGTGCTCTTCGGCGCCGGGATCTCTGATGCGCATTGTGGTATGCGAGCGTTCACACGAGATGCGTTGGCTCGCATGCATCTGCGCACGACGGGGATGGAGTTCGCATCGGAGATGGTGATCAAGGCCGCTAAGGCGGGTCTCCGCATTGTCGAGATTCCGATCACCCTCCACAAGGACAAGCGTTCCCGCAAGCCGCACCTGCGCACGTGGCGAGATGGCTGGCGACATTTGCGGTTCATGCTGCTGCTTTCTTCAACTTGGCTCTACATGATCCCGGGTTTGGTGTTACTGGGGTTGGGGTTGATTCCGCTCGTTCTTCTCTACCCAGGTCCGGTTCACGTCGGCCATGTGGAGCTCGATGTGCACTCGATGATCCTGGGCAGCCTGCTTGTCGTGCTGGGTGTGCAAATCCTCACCACTGGGTTGTTTGCGCGCGCCTATTCGTTCGAGCGCGAGTTCGATCAGGGAGATCGTTTGTTGCGGTTTCTAGCCCGGCGGTTCAATTTGGAGCGGGGCCTGTTGCTGGGTATAGTGGTCTTCCTGATCGGCCTTGCCATCGATGCGAACGTGCTGATCACCTGGATCCGGCAAGGACTGGGGCCGCTTGCGGAGCTTCGCCCGGCCATTCTGGGAAGCACGCTTTTGGCGGTGGGCGTTCAGATCATCACCGCGTCGTTCTTCTTGAGCATGCTGTCCGTTCAGGTGGCGGATCTATCGGAGACGAAGGAATAGCGGGAATTCGTTTTGAAACGAGTGACAAGCTAGTTTGGTTGTAACAAATCGCCCCGGGGCGATTGGATTTATTCTTCTTCGCTGTCCCCGTCCTCGGGCACCTCGACGACCAGGGTTTCCGTCGTGAACACCAATCCCGCGATCGAGACGGCGTTCTGCAAGCCCGATCGCAATACCTTGGCCGGGTCATAAATACCGGCGGCGGCAAGATCCTCGATCTTTCCGGTCAACGCGTTCAACCCTACCGTGGCCGGAGACGATGTCCGCACCTTCTCCGCAATCACCATGCCCGGCAGGCCAGCGTTCTCGGCGATCTGAATCAACGGTGCATAGAGACCCTGGCGCAGGATCTCGGCGCCAAGCTGCTCTGCCCCGGCGCTGAACACCAGCTCGTCCAACGTATCTCCGGCCCGCAGCAGCGCCACGCCTCCGCCCACCACGATGCCTTCCTCGATCGCCGCCCGCGTCGCCGCCAGCGCATCCTCGGCCCGACCCTTTTCTTCACGCATCGCGACTTCGGTGGCCGCGCCAACCTGGATCACGCCTACCCCACCGGAGAGCTTGGCCAACCGCTCCTCCACCCGTTCGCGATCGTATTCGCTTGATGCATCAGCCAGCTCCTTTCGGAGCATCGCCACTCGGCCCGTAATGGCGGCCTTCTTTCCCTTCCCCCCCAGCACCGTGGTTTCTTCACTGCCGACGATGATGCGATCCGCCTGCCCCAAATCACTCAACTCCACGGTCTGGAGGCTGCGGCCGGTCTCTTCCGAAATCACGGTTCCTCCCGTCAAGATGGCGAGGTCTTCCAGCATCGCCAGCTTACGATCCCCGAAGCCCGGCGCTTTGACCGCCACCGCTTGAAAGGTGCCGCGGAGCCGATTCACAACCAGGGTGGCCAGCGCTTCTCCTTCGACCTCCTCGGCAATCACGATCAGCGGCCGATCGCGATTCAATACCTGATCGAGAACCGGATAGAGCTCGTTCAACGAGGCAAGCTTGCCGTTCACGAGCAAGAGATAGGGCTTTACCAGCTCCACCACCATGCGGTCGGGATCGGTGACGAAGTAGGGCGATAAGTATCCGCCCTCGAACTGCAATCCCTCGACGAATTTGAGCGTCGTTTTCGCCCCTTTACCCTCTTCAACCGTCACCACCCCGTCGCGTCCGACGCGCTCGAGAGCCGAAGCAATGAGCCGGCCCAGCACCTCGTCGTTGTTGGCCGCCACCACCGCCACCGACAAGATGTCCTCTTGGCTCCCCACCTTGCGCGCCCGGCGCGCAAGGTCTTCCAACGCCGCCAGAGCTCCCCGCTCCATCCCACGTTTGAGCCCGGAAGGGTTCAACCCACCCGCCACCGCGCGCAGCCCTTCTCGCACCAACGCCTGCGCGATCACGACCGCCGTGGTCGTGCCGTCACCCGACGTTTCCTGCGTCTTCATGCTGACTTCCTTGGCCAACTCGGCGCCCACGTTCTCGAACGGATCAAGAAGCTCGATCTCCTTGGCCACCGTCACGCCGTCATTGGTGATCGCCGGAACCCCGCCGATCTTGTCGATGACGACGTTGCGCCCGCGCGGGCCGAGGGTGATGCGCACCGTGTCGGCGAGCTGATCGAATCCGCGGCGCAGCTTTTCTCGGGCCTGGGCGTCGAATGCAAATTGCTTGGGCATGCGCGAATCCTAAAGTACTTTGCTCAATGCTTCGAGGCCCCGTCGGACGAGCGCTGGATCGCCGCCGAAACCAATGCGAATTCCCGAATCGTCCTCGAAGAATCGTCCCGGCACGACGGCTACATCATGTTCCAGGTCAAGCTGTCGCGCGACGTCCGTCCCGGTGCGCCCTTCGGGCAGGCGGACCCAGGCGATGACGCCCCCCGCCGGCCGGCCAACGCGGACGCGAGACTCCTCTTTAGCCCAGCCTTCGACCGCCGACCAACCCGCCGCGGCTCGAGCCAGCGCTTCGTCGCGCAAGGCATCAACGATCTCGAACGATCGACGGAAAAATGCCTGGGCCGGTGTCGGACCGATCGATTCGAACAGGTCTATCATCTCCCGCAACCGAGCAATCACGTCCGGCGGCCCCAGGATCCAGCCCGCCCGCAGGTTCCCGAGGCCGTACACCTTGGTGAAGCTCGACGTCGTAACCACGTTTGGAGCAAGCCGGCGCCCCGTGCCGAGCGGTCCCTCGCGAAAATCACGATAGACCTCATCAATCAAAAGCATCGTGCCTCGGGACTCGAGCTCTTGGGCCAACCGAGCCAACGCATCGTCACCGGCCATCGCTCCGGTGGGGTTGTGCAGGTCCGCAATGACCACCACCGAAACGCCGGGACGCCACTCGTGGAGCACGCGTTCGGGATCCACGGCATAGCCATCTTCCGGACGGCGCGTGAAGAAGCGCACCGTCGCACCAAGTGCTCGAGATACCTGGCGAAACGGCTCATATCCAGGACGTTCGGTCAGGACTTCGTCCCCGGGTTTCACCATCGTCGCCAGAGCAAGAAAGATCCCCTGGCTCGTCCCCAAGGCGGGAAATACATCCGTGACCGGGACGCCGTATCGGCGCGAGAGACCCTCCAGCAACACGGGATCTTCATACGCAGGGGGGGTCGCGCTTTGCAGATCCTCGATCTTGAACGGAATGCGATCGAGGGGGGTATTGAGGCCGCTCAAGAGCAGCGGTATGCGTCGCGGGGTACTCTGCGCGTGCCGGGCCCACGATAAATACTCGACCTTGGCATCACGCAACACCAGATATCTCCCTCAAGGTCTAGCCGTTGCCAGACCGGAGGCCGGAGTGTAACATCCTCCGCTCTAATGACAGGGGGAGGTTGACCTTCGGTTCGGGATGGAGATGACATGGATTCCAAGGAACAGGCGGGACGAAAAGCGGCGGAGTACGTAAAGAACGGCATGGTGGTGGGACTGGGAACAGGCACCACGGCCGAGTGGGCGATACGCGCTCTCGCCGACCGCGTGAAGCGCGGCGAAGTGAAAGATATCCAATGCATCCCCACCTCCACGAGCACACGTAAGCTGGCCGATGAGCTGGGGCTTTCCATCCGCGGGCTGGAAGACGTGGAGTGGGTCGATCTCACCATCGATGGAGCGGATCAAGTCGACGACAAGCTGAACGTGATCAAAGGGCGCGGCGGCGCGTTGCTCCGAGAGAAGGTCGTGGCCTTCAGCTCGGGCGAAGTCATCATCGTCGTCGACGAGTCCAAGCAGGCCAAGACCCTTGGAGAGGGATGCCCCGTCCCCGTCGAGGTCATCCCCTTCGCCGAAGCGGTGGTGCGGCAAGCCCTCATCAATCTAGGCGCTACTGTCGAGCCGCGGATGGACGGAGACGATCCCTACATGACCGACAACGACAACCTCATCCTGGATTGTCTTTTCGGTCGCCCCTTCGATCCCAAGCACATGGAACGCGAGATCAAGCGCATCCCCGGGGTCGTGGAAAGCGGGCTCTTCGTCGACATGACCGACCGCATCGTGGTCGGGCGAGCAACCGGGGGCCCCCGGGTCATCGACGCGGTCTAGATCTTTCGCGGCGGCATCGCCGCGCGGCTCGCTCGTCAGGAGGTGCAGCCTTTCTTCGCGCCTATCTGACCCATGTCCGGCTCTTCTCGAGAAACGCCCGGCTTTATCTGGCCGGGACGTTCTTTTTCGGGTTCGGGCTCGGGACGTATTGGGTCCTCCTCAACCTCTATTTCCGCGAATTGGGCCTGGCCGACGGGACCATCGGGAGAGTGCTGTCCTTTCAGGCACTCGGCACAATGCTGATGGCCATTCCGGCATCGATGCTCGCCGCCAAGGTGCGCATGAAATGGCTGCTCATCGGCGCGACTCTTTTGGGGTCGATCGCGTACATGCTTCTCGTTGTCCTGCACTCGGTGCACCTTTTGTTTCCCATCGCCACCCTGGCCGGTGCATCGTTCATCGTTCACCATGTCATTGCCGCGCCGTTCTTCATGCGCAACTCCACCTCCAAGGAGCGCATTTATCTGTTTGGTTTGAACTATGCGGTCGAGATCCTATCCAGCGTGATCGGGGTCGCCGGGGGCGGATGGCTCGCCCACGTCCTGGGGCAGCGGCTCGATTCCAATCTCCTGGGTCTTCGCATCACCCTGTTGGGGTCGGCAGGTATGCTGGCCCTGGCCACCATCCCCTACCTGCTCATCCATTCGCCGTCGCCCCTTGCCGAGCGAAAGCCGGGCACCGGCCTCTGGCCGATCCGGATACCCAAGGTGTTGCCCCGTCTCCTCGTCACCCCGCTCCTCATTGGTTCGGGGGCGGGACTCGTGATCCCATTTCTCAATCTGTACTTCCGGGACCGCTTCGCACTCGAGAGCGACGGGATCGGTCGCATCTTCGCCGTCTCACAAGCTCTGACCGCGGTCGGGTTTGTGCTCGGGCCCGCGCTGGCAAAGCGCTTCGGCATGGTACGCACGGCCGCGGCGAGCGAGCTTCTATCCGTGCCGTTCTTTACCACCCTGGCTTTTTCCTTCAATCTCCCCCTTTCCATCGCGGCCTTCTGGCTGCGGGGCGCGCTGATGAACATGAACCAGCCCGTGTCCCGCAACTTCGCCATGGAGATCGTGAAACCCCACGAACAGGCGTTCACCAACGCCATGGTCGAGATGACGTGGAGCGCGTCGTGGATGGTCTCCACCCAGGTGGGGGGAATACTTATCGAGAAACACGGCTTCAAGATCCCGATGTTGATTGCGGTCGGCTTGTACACCACCGCCTCGAGTCTCTACCTCCGGTTCTTCCACGACACCGAACGCCAGCTGGGCATACGCGTAAAGAAGACCGTGACGGATCCGGAGCCCCTTCTGGAACCGCAGGGCTAAGTCCTCGTTGAGTTCTTCGCCCGTTCAGCCCGGCGCGACGTTGACCCTACGCGTGGAAACCCTCGCCTTCGGGGGAAAGGGCGTGGCGCGCGTCGAGGGCTACACCGTCTTCGTGGAACGCGGGCTTCCGGGGCAGCTCGTGGAAGCACGCGTGTTCAGGCGCAGGAAAGGATTTGCGGAAGCCCGGGTTCTGCGCGTGCTCGAGCCGGGCGCCCAAGACGTGCTGGCTCGGTGCTCGCATTTCGGCGTCTGCGGCGGCTGCGCGTTCCAGCACCTCGAATACACGGCGCAGCTCGAAGCGAAACGGGAGCACGTCAAGGATTGTTTGGAACGGCTCGGAGGGTTGACCGGCGTCGAGGTCGAGCCAACTCTCCCCTCGCCACGAACGTTCGAGTACCGCAACAAGATGGAGTACTCGTTCGCGAACGCTTGGCGCGAGGAAGGCAAACCGGTAGAGGACCACATGAGCCTCGGACTTCACGTGCGGGGCCGTTTTGATCGTGTGGTCGAGATCGAGCGATGCCATCTCCAGGACGCGACCGGGTCGGAAATCGTGACGCGGGTCAGAGACTTCGCGCTCGAGTCCGGCCTTCCCGCTTATTCCACCAAGACACATCGCGGCTTCTGGCGGTTCCTTATCCTTCGGGACGGTGTGCACACGGGCCAGCGCATGGTGGTCATCGTCACGAATCGCGTGGAGCCGGGATCGCGGGAGTGGCGGGAAGTGGAGAGTCTGGGTGCGATGCTCAAAGCGTGGGTGCCTCAGATCACGAGCCTGCTGCATGGGATGACCGATTCGAAAGCGTCGGTGGCGTTCTGTCAGACCGTGCGCGTGCTGTCCGGCGAGCCGGGGTTGCGGGAGCGGCTACTCGATCTCACCTTCGAGATCGGGCCGAACACGTTCTTCCAGACCAACACGCTCGGAGCCGAGCGCTTGTTCACCGAAGCGCTAGACCGCGCTGAAATCGCTCCTCAGTCGCTCGTCTGGGACCTCTATTGCGGCGTAGGAGCGTTGTCACTGCCTTTAGCTCGGCGGGCGGGACGTGTGGTGGGCATCGAGATCGTTCCCGAATCGGTGGAAGCGGCCCGCCGTAATGCGGAACTCAATGAAATGGCCAATGTGGAGTTTCATGCCGGGGACGTGCGACAACTTTTGGGATCGCTCGCCGCCTTGGGACCCAAGCCGGACTTGATCGTCATGGATCCACCCCGGGAAGGCGTGCATGCTAACGTGCTTCAGACGATCTTGGACATCTCTCCAAACAAGCTTCTCTACATCTCCTGCAATCCGGGGACACTGGCCCGCGATCTGAATCTCCTCACCGGAGGAGGGTATCGAGTCCGCTCCGTCCTGCCGGTGGACCTCTTTCCGCACACTCCCCACATCGAGGCGGCTACAACCCTGACCCGGGACAAAGGGCTTCAGTTGGTCGAGAACCCTTCGTAGATGCTGCGAATGCCTTCCAACGTCAAATCCAGATTCACGGCAGTGATGTACTTGGATGCTTGCTGGACGGCGGGCGCGAGACCGCCCGTGGCCACCACGGGCGTTCCCGGCGGAAACCCCTGTTCCTTCATGATCGCCTCCACCAAACCGTCCACCGCAAACACCGCGCCGAAGAAGATCCCCGCCTGCATGCTCTCTTCAGTCGTGCGGCCCACCAGGCGCTCAGGAGGCATGACCTCCACCCGGGCCAGGCGCGCGCCCCGCGCAAACAAGGCGTTGGCCGCGGTAAGAATTCCAGGGGCAATCACCCCTCCGACGTACTCACCCCGGCGGCCGATGACATCCAGTGTGGTCGCCGTACCGAGATCCACCACGATCGAGGGTTTGCCATAGAGCTTGGCTGCCGCGACGGCGTTCACGATCCGATCCGCGCCAACCGTGGCCGGGTCCAGGTGCAGAATCTCGAGATCGGGAACGGCTCGGTAATCGATGATGAGCGTGCGCTTCTGCGTCAACAACTCCCCGAGTTCGCGATAGATCGGCGTGAGCTCGGGCACCACGCAGCATACCGCCAGATCGGTGACATCCTTCACGTGCCGGCCCCGACTTTCCAAGAGCCCATGGAGCAGCATGAAGAGCTCGTCTCGAGTTTGGCGGGGCAAGCTGGTCAGTCGCCAGTGATAGAGGAGTTTCTTGCCGTCGAATAATCCGAGCGAGGTCTCGCTGTTGCCGACGTCCACCGCCAAGAGCATTGTCGCCTCCTATGGTTCCAAAGCTTGTTCCCGCAGAGCCTGCTTCTTCCTCCGAGCCTTATGGATCACCACGGCCAAGATCAAGCTCAGCCCATACAACACCAAGAGCGGTGCGGCGAGTACAAGCTGTGAGATCGGATCGGCCGGAGTGAGAATGGCCGCGATGATGAAGATGGCCACGATCGAATGCCGCCAGAACTTGAACAGGAGAGCCGGGCTCAACAACCCGATCCACGTCAGAAATCCAATGAACAAAGGAAGCTGAAAGATGAGGCCGCTGGCTAGACCGCCCATGAACACGAAGTCGAGCAGGAACTGGATCTCGGTTTGCGGAGCAAGGGTAGGCGTCCCGAACCCCACCAGGACCCGCACCATGAGCGGCGTCATGACCAGGAACGAGAAGAGGAGGCCGCAATAAAAGAGGGTCAAGGACGCCACCACTCCCGGAAATACGATCTTCCGTTCCTTGGCCAGAAGGCCCGGTCCCACAAAGCTCCAAATTCGATAGAACACGTAGGGCGCCACGATCAACACGCCCAGCACGAGTGAGACCTTGAATCGCGCCATGAACGCGCCTTCGGGGCGGGTGAAGATGGCGTGACCGGTGGTGTGCGCGATGAGCCACGTCAGCACGCGGTCGGTCAGCGACCAGGAAATCACCGCCGCGACACCGATCGCGACCAAGGAATGCAGGATGACTTTTCGCAGTTGCTCGAGATGCTCGAGGAACGGCATCACGGCGTCGTCGTCATCGGGAGACCGGGGAGGCCGAAGCGGCAGCGGATCGTTCGGAGGGCTACTGCTCATGGGGCCGGGCGGGTTTCGGTACGCCCTGGACGAGGCCCTGAATCTCGTCCAGGAACTCGTTCACATCTTTGAAATGACGGTAGACGGAGGCGAACCGCACGTACGCCACTTCATCGAGCTCGCGAAGCTCGGCCATGACCAGCTCCCCCACCGCCTTCGACGCCAGCTCGCCCGGCGCCTGGCGCTGGATCTCGTTCTCGATACGATCCACGATGGCCTCGATCTGACTCAAGGAAATGGGGCGCTTTTCGCACGCGCGCGAGATTCCAGCCACCACCTTCTCACGGCTCCACGGCTCGCGTTTTCCATCCTTCTTCACCACCAGGATGCTTGCGTTTTCCACGTATTCGTAGGTGGTGTAGCGGTGGCCGCAACCAATGCACTCGCGCCGTCGCCGGATAGCCCGGCCCTCCTTGGTGGACCGGGAATCGATGACGCGATCCTCGAGGTGACCGCAGCTGGGACAGCGCATGAGGGCTCCGGCGAGAGAGGGGCAAACCCCGTATATCGTAGGTCGCGGGATGCTAGTCCCCAAATCTAGGGCTGTCAACGAGGGGTCGAGAAGGTAAGCCGCTGGGCTTGATTGCTTTACTGCAACTGGTTCATGTGATGTTTCATACCCCAAGAGGGTCGCCCGCGGTCCCCACGATGGCTCCTCAAGGTAGCCCCGCCCTTTCCGATATCTCTTTCTAACGTCTTAAAGGAGGAGCCGGATGGCGGAGTCCGCCTCGCGACCGAGGTTGGGTGACATCCTTATGCGCCTGTGCCTCATCAACGATGAGCAAGTGCAGGCCGCACTCGAGCACCAGGCCAAATCCGGGACCCTCTTCGGTGAGAGTCTTCTCGAGCTGGGCTACGTCGGCCAGGACGACTTGAGCTGGGCGCTGTCGAGTCAGCTTGGCCTGCCCTACGTCGCGGTTACCCCCAGCATGGTTGACCCCGATCTCCTCGCCCAGTTTCCGCCCGACTTCCTGAAGAAGAACCTAGTCTTGCCGCTCGTGTCTGCCGAATCGTCCTTGTCCGTGGTGCTCGCCGATCCCACCGACCGGACGATTCTGTCCCGGCTCGAGCTCATGTCGAAGCGCGAGCTCAACATTGCCGTCGGTACTCCCGCCGCCATTCGTTCCGCGCTCGGAACGTTTTTCCCTGATCCGGTAGAGGAAACCGCCAAGCTGTCCGTCACTCCGCTTCCGGAGCGCACCCAGCCGTCCAGCCTCTCCACCCCGGAAATGGCGACCCTGGTGGACAAGGCGCTTACCCGCGGCGCAAGCACCGTGCACCTCGATCCCGACGGGGATACGGTAAGCGTACGCTTCCGCGATGCGAGCGGCACGCTCCTGGAGGGCGAAACCGCGCCGGCGAGCTTGCTCGACGATCTCGTGCAGGGGCTTACGAACTGGCTGGGTCAAGGCAGCACGAAAGCGCCCGGAATTTCAGTGTGGGGTGAAACGCCGGAGCAGGCCGAAAACCTTCCCTTCCGCGTGGTGGCCATGCGGTCGAGCTCAGGCATGTCGTTGACGTTGCACCTTGAAGGCATTGCCGCGGCACGCACCGAGACGGCGGCCGGATACGGCGCAGAGTGGGATCGTCTCGATGCGATGTTCCGCCGCCGGGCGGGCATGGTGATCGGTATCACGGCCCGGCCCCAGAGCGCAGGCATCCTGCTCGCCCGGATGCTCGATCATTTTCAGCTTGGAAACCGCCGCGCGTGCGCGGTCGTGAACGAGGAGTTCCCTCTTCCCGAAGGTGTGCTCCGATTCGCCGAGGAGCCCACCCTCTACACGGTGCGGGAGCTGGCCCGTCTGGAAGGCGTGGACGTCCTTCTCGGCACGTTCGAAACCACCGAAGTCCTGAACGATTTGCTCGAAGCCGCGGAACGTGATCGCCTGGTTGTGGCAACCTTCACCGGTACGGGCGCCTTGCCCTTCTTGGCTCGCGTACGCGAGGAGGGCGTCTCCGCCACCTTGCTTTCCGGCGCGGTCATGGCGCTGATCGGTCAGCGAATCCTCCCCGCTCATGAGGATCAAATGTCGCGAGCCGTCTGTGAGACTTTGTATGTCGATGGTCCCCTCCGTCGCGCGCTCCAAAACGGGGGCGGCATGGAAGCGATTCGGACCGCAGCCATGGAACAGGGATTCATCGAGATTGCTACGCGCGTCCGCACCCTCGCGTCCGTCGATCCGGCGGTGGTCGCGGACCTGGATCGGCACCGTTACCTGGAGGACGCGGCATGAGCGACACGGTCACGGTCAAGAAGCTGCTTGCGTTCGCTCTCCAGCGCGGCGCCTCCGATCTGCATCTCTCTTCGGGACTCTCGCCGCTCATTCGCCTCAACGGGGAAATGACCCGGCTCGATGTGCCGGTTGTTTCCGCGGAAGAAATAACTACCATGCTCGAAGAGGTTATGAGCGAGGAACAGAAGGCCACGTTCGCGCGGATGATGGATCTCGATTTCGCGATGGAAGTTCCCGGGGTGGGCCGTTATCGCGCCAACGTCTTCATGCAGACGCGGGGACCCTCGGCCGCTTTCCGCACCATCCCGACCAAGATACCCAGCATGGCCGACCTGAATCTTCCCCCCATCCTTGCCGACCTGTGCCTGCGCGAGCGCGGGCTCATTTTGGTCACCGGCCCCACGGGCAGTGGAAAGTCCACCACGTTGGCCGCGATGGTGAACCACATCAACGAGAACCGACGCGCGCACATCATCACCGTCGAGGACCCGATCGAGTTCATTCACACGCCCAAGAACTGTCTGATCAACCAGCGCGAAGTCGGGCGGCACACGCAATCCTTCGCGGCCGCCCTTCGCGGCGCGCTTCGCGAGGACCCGGATGTGATCCTGGTCGGTGAGCTCCGCGATCTGGAGACGACACAGCTGGCCATCACCGCGGCCGAGACCGGCCATATCGTGTTCGGAACGCTGCACACGAACTCCGCCGCCAAGACCGTGGACCGCCTCATTGACATCTTCCCGGCGGCACAGCAGTCGCAGATCCGGGCCATGTTCTCCGAATCCCTGGTCGGCATCGTGTCCCAGGTTCTGCTCAGGAAGAAGGACAACTCGGGCCGTTCCTGCGCGCACGAGATCCTCGTCGCCATCCCCGCGGTACGAAATCTCATCCGCGAGGAGAAGACCCCGCAGATCATGTCCGTCATCCAAACCGGAACGCAGCACGGCATGCAGAGCATGGATCAGTGCTTGAAACGTCTGGTCATGGAGAACGTGGTGCACGCCGAAGAAGCAGCGGGAAAGGCGTCACATCCGTCGGTGATCCTGGGCGGGAAGGGAGACGCGCCTGCCGCTCCGGGGACGACGGCGGCTCCAGGAGCTACGGGATCCTCCACTATGGTCACGAACGTCACGCAACGGCGCGTGATCCCGCCCGCCAAAGCCGCTTAGGGCCGCCCCGACTTCAACGCTTCGGCATGAATGGCTCGGAAGAGCACCTCGTCTGCGGGTTCCAAGTGCATTTGCCGGCGGCCTAGAACCGCGCGCGCCACTATTAACGCTTTCTCCAGATCGTAGGGCTCCGTACCGAACGGTCCCATCCAGGAGAAGGAAGGCACGTGCTTGGATGGAAACCCGTGGGTGGCGATGTTGGATGAGAAGCCGATCACGGTTCCGGTATTGAGCATCGTGCCGATCGCCGTTTTCGAATGATCGCCGATGAAGACGCCGACGAACTGCTGCCCCGTGTCGATCTCCCCCTCCGGCGTCCACACCCGCACCGTGCCGTAGTTGTTCTTGAGATCGGAGTTGGTGGTCAGCGCGCCGAGATTCACCCACGATCCCACGTAGGCGTGACCCAAATACCCTTCGTGCTGCTTGTTCGAGTATCCCTGAACGATGCTGCCCTCGATCTCTCCCCCCACTTTCGACACCGGCCCGATCGAGACCGGGCCCTGGATGTGCGCTCCGCCTCGAATCAGGGACCGTGGTCCGATGACCGCCGGCCCCAACACCACAGCGTTGTGCTCGATCCGCACGTCCTCGCCCAGGAAGACGGGCCCTCGGCTCGCATCCACCACCGCTCCGGTTTCCACCCGCACGCCGTCGCGAATGCGCATGCGATCGCGATGCACCAAGTGCGCGCCCGGAGCCAGATCGGGTTGGGCATGCAGGTGGGGGTGATCCATCCAAGCGAAATCGTCTTCGATCACCTCGCGGTTCAGGGCGACCAGGTCCCATAGGTGTGCGACGAGGCGAATCGATTCGGGAAGGGGTGCCGTCGTGTGATCCGAAGGGGTTGGAGACGGCAGGCCCTTCTCGAGATGCTCCTCGAGCTCCGCGAAGAACGTCGCCGACACATCGGCGCCGAGCCGCGCTCCCACGAGCTCGCCGTGGGACACCACCGCCACCGCTTTGTCCAACAGTGCGAACAGTTCGTCCAGACCTTCGCCCAAAGCGAGGAGGCGCCCATTGAGAAAGTACACATCTCCCGGCGCGGCCCGATTCACGCTGTGCCCCGGGTACTCGCGTTCGACGATGGGGCGCAACCCGGACCGGCACAAGAGATCGACGCGGCGGATATCCTTCAAGGCCAGCTGGGCGATGAGCCGCCGCCCCAAGCTCGTCGTACCCAGACGGCAATCGAAGCTCGGCCGGGAGAGGGTAATCGGATAGAGTCGCTGCCACCCCGAGTCTTCGAACAGCACCACGTGTCCGCTCATACGCGCGCGGTCTCCTCGTACGCTCCGGCAATCGTGCTCTTTGGATCCGCCCACACCGTACGTCCATTTATCACCGTCAACACGGCGTGAGC
>Ga0075431_100000316_pt1 | contig 38046 bp, 29 predicted proteins | sample RhiMetdeltSRZDD5_FD_75297 | JGI IMG/M metagenome (GOLD analysis project Ga0075431, IMG submission 75297) | Populus rhizosphere microbial communities from Tennessee, USA - Rhizosphere MetaG P. deltoides SRZDD5 | ecosystem: Host-associated > Plants > Roots > Rhizosphere > Soil | place: USA... | reverse complement strand
CAGCTGATCGTCGACGTGCTGCGCTTCGGCTTCATCGTGCCGAGCTGCTTCGCGATGCTGCTCGTCTCGTACACGAACCTGTATCGCCGCTGGTTCAGCCTCACCGCGCAGATCGTCGCGCCGGTGCATGCGCTGTCGTTCGTCGTGATGGACATCCTGATGCAGCCGCGCGGCTATTCGCTGAGCTCGTGGCTGCCGCTCGTCGTGCTCGCACCGTATTTCCTGTTCGGCATGCTGCACGCGCAAGCCGTGCGTATTTCATTGCTCGTCGTGCTCGCGTACGCGGTGGGCGGCGCGCTGGCCGGCATCACCGGACCGCAGCGCGTATTCGACACGTTCGTCATCGCATTCGCGTGCGCCATCGGCGGCGCGATCCACTTCTCGTTCCAGCGCGGCATCCGCCGCAACTATGTCTCGAAGCAGGTGCTGAGCGAATCCGCCAACCGCGACAGCCTGACGGGCATCCACAATCGCCGCATGTTCGACGATCACATGCAGCGGCTGTGGCAGCAGGCCATGCGCGAGCGTGTGCCCCTGGCGCTGTTGCTCGTGGACCTCGATCACTTCAAGGCGTTCAACGACCGTCGCGGTCACCAAGCCGGCGATGCGTGCCTCGCGAAGGTGGCGAGCGTGTTACCGGTGGCGGCGCGGCGGCCCTTCGACCTCGCGGCGCGTTACGGCGGTGAAGAATTTGCAGTCCTGCTGTACGACGCGCGCCGCGATCGCGTGGAGGAAATCTGCCGGCAGCTGCACGCGAGCCTGCAGAAGGCAGCGCTGGAGCATCCTGCGTCGCCGGTCAGCACGTACGTCACTTTCAGCATCGGCGCGGCCTGCGTCGAGCCGAACCTCGGGCGCCATCCCGAAGGCTTCATCCAGCTCGCCGACGAGGCGCTGTACGCCGCGAAGGAACGCGGCCGCAACCGCACGGTGATCATGGACCGCGAATACGAAACGCTCACGACTGGTGCATTCCGTATCCCGCGCACGCGCGGCGAAGCGGCGTAATCCGCCCCGCATTGACCGCTAACCGCTTCTCGGGTGCTATCCTTCGGCCTTCGTTCACAGGCCTGGATCGCACGTGCTCACGGCTGACAAGGTACTCGTCACGGTCGGAACTCCCTGCTCGATCTCCGCAGTCGGCAGCACCGAGACCTACCTGGCGCGCGTCACGCAGGCGCCGGAGTTCATTGCCTACGCCGCGTTCGACGCAGGCCTGATCGACATCGAGCCGAGCGGCGGTGCGCTGACTCTGCGCTGGCTGGACGGCACGCCCACCACACTCGAGGAGATCGAGCGGCGCCACGGCACGCAACTCCGCGCGAATCTCGGCATCCGCCACGTTCCTGAGCTCACTGCGGCGGGCACTGCTGTCGTGACCGATATTGCCGCGCCACTGCCGCACGACTTCGAAAGCGGCGGTCTGCGCAAGCTCGCCGGCCTCATGTACCGCGACGTGCGCGAGTCCGTCCTCAAGGACATGTACGGCTTGTTCGACGACGACCCGCGTCTCGGACCATCGCTGCAGGCGCAGCTGTTTGCGTACAGCGGTCTCGGCGCGCTCGCGGCCCTGCCCGTATCGCTGTCCGAGCTGCTGCCGAATCCGTACGAGTTCCGCGTCGCTGGCGCGACCGCCTTCATGGGCATGGACTCGCTTGCCGAATTGCGCGCCGCAGGAACCGACGGGATCGAGAACGACAAACTGCGCGACAAGTTCGCGATGCGTCTCGCGAACTCGCTGTCGTCGCACGGGCCGGCGTTGTTGTCGACGATGCTGGCGCCCTCGTATTCGCTGAGCAAATCGGTGAAGAATCCGGCGCTGCTCGACAGTCTGCGCTCCGCGGGCGGCTACATGCGCGTACCGCAGTCTCCGTTGAATGCCGTCGGCGCGTGCGCCTCGAGCTCGCTCGTCTTCTGCGAATTCGCGCCGCAGATGGTGCTCGACTATCCCGGCTATCAGCGGCCGACAATCACGCTGTGGACCGCAGCAGACGCCGCGACGCGGCCGAGCTGGCAGATTCTCGATGCATTCGGTCCTGGTGCGCTGATGACACGCACCAAGCTCGCGACGATGAATGCGAACCGTGCGCCGTCCGAGCAGCGCTCTGTCGCGGATTGCCTCGCACCGTTCGACATCGACGCCAACGGCACGGTCGTCGGCGAGGGTGGCTCCGGCGTGCTGATCACCACGCTCGACTTCGCGTTGCGCAATTTCCTCGACATCACGTCGATCATCGTCGGCTGGGGTCAGAGCGGCGAAGCGGGCGGCAAGGCGCACTTCGCGGGCGTCGGCTTCGGCGGCGAGAACGCGCTGATCCATGCCTTCGATCTCGCGCATCGCGGCCACGGCTACGGAATCGCTGACTTCCACTACTTGGTGGCGCACGCCACCGGCACGCGGACCAACTCGAAGACCGATCTCACGACCGCGGCGAACGCGCGCGCGAGCGCGGCGGAGCGGCAGGGGCGCAAGGGCACGCTGCCCACGATGTCAGTGGGCACGCCGAAAGCTGTGGGCGACGGGCACACGATGGGCGAGACCGGATTGAAAGCGCTGTCGCAGGCATTGCAGTTCCTGCTCGGCAAGACCGCGGTCGGCATTCCGACGCTGCGCAATCTCGATCCCGAGCTCGGGCCCGCTGCCGAGTCGTTCGTGCTGGAAGCGCCGCCCATCGCAGGGAACACCGATGGCGGTGCTGTGTGCGCGACCCAGGGATTCGGCGGATACAACGGCGCGATTGCACTGCGTGCGGCGAATGCAGAGGCGTTCGGGCGGTATGCGGTGGATCGAAAGGTGCTGTCAGCGTATCTGGAGCGCTGGCCCGAACTGCGGCGGGAGCGTGAGCAGCGGGAGAGGTATTGGCGTCTGCGCAGACGAGCGACGATCGATCTGGTGCAGACGCATTGTTGGAAGGGGCTGGAGTAGAACGAAGGGATTGTCGGGCTAAAGCCCGACCTACAGCGTCCCCGTACAGGTCGGTTCTCGGGCCGTAGGTCGGGCTTCAGCCCGACTTCTCATCAACCTGCCTTCTTGCCCGTGAACGTTCCCTCTCCCAGCTCGCCCAGCGACACCTTGCCCTTGATCGCGTCGCCTTCGACGGTGCCGGAATAGGTGATTGCCAGGTCCGTGCCCTGGGCGTTCACCTTGAAGCTGATCGTCACGTCGTTGCCCTTCACGGTGCCGGTCACCGGCGCTTCGCCCAGCTGGCCCTTGTACGTGCCCGTGAGGTTCGTGCCGTCCTGCTTGAGACTGAAATGCGGCGTGCCCGTGCCCGCCTGAGTCTCGACGGTGAAGTCCCACTCGCCCGCGACGTTCGCGTCGGCAGCGAGCGCCGCGCCGGCCAGCGCCGCGGACGCGAGCATCGTGATGAACAGTCTGCGCAGAATCTTCATGAACCTCTCCTCATTGCGATTGCGATGATGCTTTCGACCGATACATCTCGCGCAGCTTGTGCTTGTACAGCTTGCCGTTGTCGAGCCGTGGCAGCTCGCCGACGAAGTCCACGCTGCGCGGACATTTGAAATGAGCCAGATTCTGGCGGCAGTAGTCGATCAGCTCTGCGGCCAGCTGCGGCGACGGTGTGTAGCCGGACTGTGGGATCACCACTGCCTTGACCGCCTCACCCCACTCGGAATCCGGCACGCCGATTACACCTACGTCTGCAACGGCGGGGTGCGCAAACAGCACGCCTTCAGCTTCCGCGGGATAGACGTTCACGCCGCCCGAGATGATGAGGTGCGCGCTGCGGTCAGTGAGGTACAGATAGCCCTCGGCGTCGAGATAACCGACGTCGCCGAGCGTGTAGTAATCGCCGCGATACGCGTGGTCCGTCTTCGAGTCGTCTTTGTAGTACTTGAAGCGCCCGCTGGCCGGCGCCTTCATGTAAATGAGCCCGGCTTCGGTCGGCGGCAGCGGCTCGCCGGCTTCATTCCGAATCTGGATGTGATCGGGCGTGTCGGGCCGGCCGACGGTGCCGGGCCGCGCGAGCCAGGTAGCCGAGTCGACGAGCGTGCCGGTACCCTCCGTCGCGCCGTAATACTCGTGCACGATCGGTCCGAGCCAGTCGATCATCGCGCGCTTCACGGTCGCCGGACAGGGCGCGGCGCCGTGCAGGACGTACTTCAAGGACGACAGATCGTGCCGCTTGCGCACGGCCTCGGGCAGCGAGAGCAGCCGGTGCATCATCGTCGGCACCAGGTGCGTATGAGTGACGCGATGACGCTCGATCAGCTCCAACGCGCGCTCGCCGTCCCACCCGTCCATCAGCACGATCGACGCGCCAAAGAGCTGCGGAACGGCCATCGACAGCGACAGCGGCGCCGCGTGATACAGCGGACCGGTCACGAGATGGATGCTCGAGCCGGGACGGTAATCGGCGCTCGCGACCAGGCTCGGCGATGTGGGCGGCGCGGACGAGCGATACACGCCTTTCGGCTTGCCCGTCGTGCCGGAGGTGTAGAGCATCGCATTTCCGAGCTGCGGATCGGCAATGTCGCTGCCGTCGCCATTGCGCAGCAGTGCCTCGTAGCTCTCGAAGCCCGGAATTGCGCCGCCGATGGCGACCCGCAACCTGGCACGCGGCGCATTCGCGGCCACGTGTTCGGCGACGCCCAGGAAGCGCGCGTCGGCGAGGAATGCCTTGGCATCGCAGTCGTTTGCGATATAGGCCGCCTCTTCGCCGGTCAGCCGCCAATTGATCGGAGTCATGCGGATTCCGGCGCGACGCGTCGCCCAGAACACCTCGACGAACTCGGTTCGATTGGCGCTCAGGACCGCGACCCCGTCGCCGGCACCCACGCCGTGCTCGCGCAGGGCGCGGACGAGTTGGTTACAGCGCGCGTTGAGCTCGGCGTAGGTCCGATTGCCCGTCGTGGCGACGACCGCGGGAGCTTGCGGCAGCCGTTGCGCCCAGTAGGAGACGTTCATCCCCTTCTCCATCGTGGCGGCAAAGGCCGGCTCCGCGACGGTGGGACGGGGCAGCTCTGGATGAGCAGTCATGAGCGGCGATTGTCGATGGATTGATCGACCGGGAGCAATAGAACACGCGCGTGCCACTGTGCAAAAATGTGTGCGTGTCCGACACCCGACGCTTTACCGCACGCACGTTCTGGACCGTCAGCCTCGCCGCCGCCGTCGTGCTGGGGGCGATCGTCGCCATTCCGCAGTGGTTGTCGAAGCAAGCCCGCGTGGAGGTGCTGCGCTCGCACGTCGGTGCGATCGCGCGGCTCGCGGCCAGCGTCGTCGACGGCGATCTGCATCGCCAGCTGCTCGATCCCGCGAACAAGACACCCGAGCTGTACGCACGCACGCTGGAGCCGCTGGTCCGCTTCCACGCGGCATATCCCGATATCTTCTACGTCTACACGATGGTGGAGCGCAACGGCGAGACTTTCTTCGTCGTCGACACTGCGGCGGAATCGGCCCGGCTGAAGTCGCCGTACAAGCTCGTGCCCTCCGAGTACATGGAGCCGTTCAAGCAGATCGACGTCGAGCCGGATCCCGACTGGCTGCAGCAGATTGCGTCGGGCAAGACCTACGTCTATCCCAGCTTCCAGCGCGACAAGTACGGCACGTTTCTGTCGGGCCACGCGCCGATCTACGACAGCCAGGGCCGTTACAGCGGCTTCGTCGGCGTCGACTTCGACTTGCAGTACTACCTGGCGCAGGAAGCGAGCTTTCGCGCGATCTCGATCGGCACGCTCGCCGGCGCGATCCTGCTGGCGCTGCTGATCGGTTACATCGCCGCGCGCTATCACTACGATCTGAACGATCGCATCGAGCAGCAATATCGCGCTTCGATCCGCGACGAGCTGACGAGCCTGCTCAATCGCCGCGGGGCGCTCACGGCAGTCACGGAAGCGCTCCGCGTGCGAGCCTCGACTTACGCGACGATCCTGGTCGACGTCGACAACCTCAAAAGCATCAACGACAACTACGGCCACGTGACCGGCGACGAGCTGCTGGTGAGCGTCGCCGAAGCGATTCGCGAAAGCGTGCGCGCAAGCGACATCTGCGCGCGTTTCGGCGGCGACGAATTCCTGATCTTCGCGGCAGGCTGCGACCTCGACGCAGCGACGGAGCTCGCACGGCGCATCCTCGCCAAAGTGGAAGCCAGGCGGCAGACGCTCGAGCGCGCGGGCTTCGGCGTGTCGATCGGCATCGACATCGCGCCGCTGAGCGATGCGGCATTCGAGGTGATGTATCGGCGCGCAGATCAGGCGCTGTACAGAGCCAAGGGCACAGGCAGGAATCGGTACGTGATATCGGATGTGGCTCAGGCTTTGGCCTGACCCCTATGCATTCCATCTCTCGCGGCACAACGCCAGGAACCGCGCCCCCGCCTGCGAAAGCGGCTGGTGCTTGCGGTAGTAGAGGCCGACCTGGCGCTCGATGCTGGAGAACGGCAATCCCTCGATTGGCACCAGCTCCTGCGGCAATTGCATCACCAGGTCGGACAGGTACGTCACGCCTTTGCCCTGAACCACGAGCGCGAGCCGCAGCTCCATGTGGCTCACTTCCCAGACCGTCGCGAATGCATTGCGCAACCGATCGCCGCTCGGTCGGCGGGCCGGTTCATCGAGATACGAGGTGATGAGCGGCAGCGTACGCAGCGTCGCCTGCGGATCGCGCAACAGCGCCGTCCGCGCCGGATGGTTGCGGGCGATCATCAAGCGGCGCGTTTCGGAAAAGCACGAGTGGAAAGCGAAATATTCCGGCATCGTGTGCAGCAGCGGGCCGAAGCCCAGCTCCCAGCGGCCATCGCCGACGCCGTAGACGATCTCGCGGCTCGGCGCGACCACCACCTTGAAGCGCGTCAGCGGATTCCGCTCGGAAAATTCCCGCAGCAGCGTGATACCGAAGCGTGCATTTGCTGCCGGCGACAGTGCGAGCGACAGCGTCGACAGCGCACCCGACTTGATCTGGCCGATGTCCGCGAGCGTCTCGCGCTCCTCGTTCATGACAGTCTCGGCGAAACGCAGTAACCGAATCCCCGCCTCCGTCAGCTGCGGCGGGTTGCCTCGCCGCAGCAGCACGGCGCCGAGCCGGTGCTCGAGATTGGCGATCGCCTGGCTGACCGCGGACTGCGACAGATCCAGCCGCTCGGCGGCCCGGCTGAAGCCGCCAGCCTCGACTACCGCGTGAAAACAGCGGATCTCGTTGCGCTCGATCTGCATGAGCCGAATTGTAAGGCGATTCGAACCGGCTGATAGCGGGATCGCGGTCGCTAATAGGATTACGCCACGCGGCGTCGTACCGTGTGCCGGAAGATTCGGGATAGCCGGAGCAACAGGTCATGGGTGTCATTGGCGATTCGGTTCAGGTTCAAAAGGGCCTCGAAGGGGTCGTGGCCGACACGACTGCGGTGTCGTTCGTCGACGGTGAGGCGGGCCGCCTCTACTACCGCGGGCAACCGATCGAAACGCTCATCCAGCACACGTTTGCGGAAGTCATGCACCTGGTCGTGTTCGGCGCACTGCCCGACCGGCAACGTCTGCAGGAGGTCGAAGAGTACCTGTGGGCCGCGGGCCGGCTGCCGCCGGAGCTGGCCACGTCGCTGCGCGAGCTGGCTCGACATGGCGAGCACCCGATGGCGACGCTGCAATCGATTACGCCGCTTCTCGCGTTGGAGCCGCCGGCGGTCAGCCTCGGACGCAGCGCGCTCGAAGAAGAAGGCTTGCTCGTCGCAGCCCGCCTGCCGGCCGCGATCGGCCTGATCCATGCCGCGCTCGAAGATCACTTGGAGCGTCCGTACCCGAGCTCGCGACGTTATGGCGAGCGCTTTCTGCAACTGATGCACGATGGCGTGCCGACCCCCGAACAGGTGAAGGCATTCGAGGTCACGCAAATCCTGCAGCTGGATCACAGCTTCAACGCGGGCACGTTTGCCGCGCGCGTCGTGTCCTCGACGTTGGCGCCGCCGTCTGCGGCGTTGTCGGCTGCAATCGGCGCGCTGTTCGGGCCGTTGCACGGCGGCGCAGATCAGCATGCGCTGGAAATGGCGCTCGAAGTCGGTAGCCCGCAGCAAGCGGCGAGTTTCGTCACGAACTGCCTGGCGACCGGCCGGCTCGTGATGGGGATGGGACACCGCGAGTATCGCGTCGTCGATCCGCGCGCCCGCGTGATTCGCGCCACGGCGCAACAGATCGCGAAGTCTGGACAGCCGAAGCAGCTGTTCGAGGTGCTGGTCGCAATCGACGAGGCGTTCGCCGAGCAGACGCGCACCCGCAAGCGCGCGTTGAAGGCCAACCTGGAGTTCTACAAGGGCGTGGTCTATCTCGCGCTCGACATTCCGAAGGAACTGTTCACGGCCTGCTTCGCGGCCGCGCGCATCTTCGGGTGGGTCGCGCATGTGGTGGAGCAGCGGCAGGACAACAGGCTCATTCGTCCCACGGCTCTTTACGTCGGACCCCCGCCGCAGCCAGCATAGGCGGCATGCAACAAATCGGCTGGGCGGATTTCGAGCGCGTCGAGCTGCGCGTCGGAACGATCATCGAAGTGCTCGACTTTCCCGAAGCGCGCAAGCCGGCCTGGAAGCTGCGCGTCGATTTCGGCCCGGAGATCGGCATCCGCCAGTCGAGCGCGCAAATCGTCGCGCTGTACGGCAAGCAGGAGCTGGTCGGCCGCCAGGTGATCGGCGTCGTCAACTTTCCGCCGAAGCGCATCGGCCCGTTCCAGTCCGAAGTGCTGGTCACGGGCTTTCATGATGCGGAAGGCCGCGTGGTACTGGCGATGCCGGAGCGCGCAGTACCGAACGGCGCGAAGCTGCTGTAGTCCATCCAGGCTCTATACTGGAGCCCATGCAGTTTTCCGAGATCCTGAGCTCTCTCGTCGCCGACGGCGACTCGCAATTTCGCATTACCGTGTCCGACGATTGGGGCCAGGGCCGCGCGACGTACGGCGGGCTGGTCGCTGCTGCCGGCAATGAAGCGATGCGTCGCGTCGTGCCGCACGATCGCCCGTTGCGCTCATTGCAAACGACGTTCGTCGGTCCTGCTGGCGCCGGCACCTGGACGATACACACTCGCGTGCTGCGGGTCGGCCGGGCGGTGACGCTCGCGCATTGCGACATCGTCGACGGCGACCACGTCGCTGCGATCCAGGTCGGCGTCTACGGCCTGGCGCGCCCATCGCTCATCACCGTGAAACCGCCGGTCACGGCAGCGCCACGCAAGATCGAAGAGATCAACGAAGTTCGCTTCCAGCCCGAGCGTGCGCCGCCGTTCCTGCAGCACTTCGCGCATCGTTGGGCACAGGGCGCGAAGCCGTACAGCGGCACGCGCTCGAATTCGATCTGCTTCATCCGTCACCGCGACCCTGCGCCGCTGACCGAGTCGCACGTCGTCGCACTGGTCGACTGCATTCCGACGCCGGCGCTTTCGATGCTGACGGCGCCCGCGCCGGCCAGCTCGATGGTCTGGAACCTCGAGTTTTTCGAGCACGCGCTCGGTTTCGGCTCGGATCGATGGTGGCGCATCGACACGGACATCGATGCGGCAACGGAAGGCTACGTCAACCAGACGGGTCTGCTTCAGGATCCGGACGGGCGGCCGGTCGCGCTGTCACGCCAGGTGTTCGCGGTCTTCGGTTGACTCTCCCGTAGCAGGAGACGCGACCCTGCAGCTCCGCATGCCATGAGGGTCGATGCATGACAAACGTTCGCGAAGGTGGCTGCCAATGCGGCGCCATTCGTTATCGTGCCGAAGGCGAGCCGCTGATGGCGGCGCTCTGCCACTGCGCGATGTGTCGTCGCGCAAGTGCTGCGCCAGCCGTCGCTTGGGCGATGTATCCGCAGGCGCAGGTGACGTTCATACGAGGAGAGCCGACGGCCTACGCTTCCTCCGCTGAAGCGCGGCGCGGATTCTGCAGCCGCTGCGGCACGCCGCTCTGTTTCACCGCGACCTTCCTGCCCGGCCTCATCGATATCACGATCGGCAGTCTCGATGCGCCGGAAGCGCTCGCTCCGACGTTGCACTACTGGGATTCGAAGCGGCTGCCGTGGCTGCACATCGCCGACGATCTGCCGCGCTACGCCGAGTTTCCGCCGTCGTGATGCCGATAGGACGATTCGCGCGCGCGTGCCGCCTGTCAGTCAAAGCGCTGCGTCACTACGACGACGAGCAGCTGCTGCGCCCGGCACACGTCGACGAACGCACCGGCTATCGTTACTACACTCGCGAGCAGGTTCGCGATGCTGTGACCATCGGCATGCTGCGCGGGCTGGGCATCGGCATTCCGATCATCCGTCGATTCCTCGCCAGCGACGGCGCCGAGCGCACCGCGATCCTGCACACAGAAGCTCAGCGCATCGAGCGCGAAATGGCGCAGCGTCGCTTCGCGCTGGATGCGATCGCGCGTTTCGGTTCGACCGGCACGCTCGCGCCGTATGAAGTTGCGATTCGCCGCATGGGATCGCTGCAGGTCGCCGAGCGCTGCGTGGTCACGAACGCTGAAGCGCTGATCGTGGACACGACTGCTTTGATCTACTCGCTGTTCGACGAATTGCGCGCGGCCGGTCGCGACGTCCTGTCGCCGGTGTTCTGTATGAACGACGATACCGCCTCGGACGAACACATCGTCGTTCACGCTTTCGTGCGCGTTGCGCCGCCCGCTCCGAACCTGTCGCAGGCACGAATCGTCGAAGTGCCGGGCGGCGAATTCGCCGTCGTCACGCACATAGGACCGTATGAGCAGCTCGGCCTCGCCTATCACGCGCTCTATGCGTGGGCGCAGGAGCACGGTCATGAGCCGCGCGGACTGATTCGCGAGATCTACGTGAACGATCCTGCGAACGTGCGACCCGAGGCGCTCCACACGGACTTGCTACTGCCGTTTGGATAGCGCGCGCACGCCGACCAGAATCACGACACCGACCACCGCGGCAATCGCAAGCTGTACGAACTCGCGGCCCGATGCATTGGCGAGCAGCGCGAAGGCCAGGATGCTCGCCAACACGGCGATTGCCGGGCCGAACGGTGCGACGAACCCAGCAGGAGCCACGTCGGCGCGCCGTCGCAACGCGATCAACGCAATGCATCCTGCGATGTACACGACCATGCGTGTGCTCGTCGCGAGGGTGATCGCGGATAGGAACGAGCTGGCCACGGTCGCGAGCCACACGAGAACGGCACTCAAGATAATCGCGACGTCCGGAGTTCGGAACTTCGCGTGCACACGCGCGAGCACACGCGGCACGTCACCCTGCTCGGCAAACGCAAACGGAAGTCGTGAGGTCGCCAGGAATCCGCTGTTCAGCGAGCCGAGCATGATCACGACTGCGCCCAGTGTGATCACTTGCTCGCCAATGGGACCCCACAAGACGACCGCAGCATCAGCGAGCGGCGCCGTGCTCGTTGCCAGCGCCGGGACCGCGCCGATACAGACTATCTGCACGCCGGCGTACAGGATCAGCACGATCAACAACGACAGCCCGACTGCGAACGGCACGTCGCGGCGCGGATTGCGCGTTTCGCCTGCTGCGACGAGAGCCGCCTCGAAACCCACGAAGGCGAAAATGCCGAGCAACATGGCGTCGCTGAAATCCGCAGGCGGCGGCAGCGTGGCCGGCGCCGACGGCCACGCCCTCACTGTGAGAATTCCAATGACACCGAACACGACCAGCAGCGCGATCTTCAGCACGGTCAATCCGTTACTGACGATCGTCGCCTGGCGAATCCCCAGCAGATTGATGAGCCCGATGGCGAGAACGACGAGCGAGATGATCACGACGCGCGCGCCGGATCCCTGCAGCGCCGGTGCCATGCGCGACAGGTAAACGACGAGCAGGTTGCAGATCGTCGCGAACGTGAGCACACGCGAAACCCAATAGAGCCAGCCGACGATGAACCCCGGGGTCGCCCCGAACGCCGTGCGCGTAAACAGGTAAGGACCGCCGGTGTGCGTGAAGCGGCTGCCGACTTCGGCGAAGCAAATCGCAATGATCGCGACCAGCGCCGCGCACAGCACCAGCGCAAAGACGCTATAGACACCAGTGAGCGCAAAGAGCTTTGCTGGCAATCCAAGGATGCCGGAGCCGATGGTGATGTTGACCATCAGCGCCACGAGGTCCCAACGGCCGATGCCGCGCAGGATGTCGTACTGATTGCTCGGGCTCGACATCGGCGGATTGTAGCGAGGTATGCTAGCTCCATGCGTAACCTGCTTCTCGCACTCATCGCGGTTCCGCTGCTCGGCCACAGCGCCCTGGCCCAGGACGACGTTACCTACCGCCTGATGAAGCTCGAGCAGGACGTGCGCAACCTGGAGCGGCAGGTGCAGACACTGACGCGACAGATCGACGAGCTGAAACAGCAATCGGCGCGCGCAGGCGACCGCAGCACTCTCGGCACTCGCTCATCGGCTCCGGCTGCCACGAGCTCGACCGCATGGCTCGAAGCGGCGCGCTGGGACCGCGTTCGCACCGGCATGAGCGAGTTGGAAGTGATCGGCATCCTCGGCCCGCCGACGTCGCTGCGCCAGGACGGGGACGCGAGAGTGTTGCTCTACGCGATGGAGATAGGCGCCGCGAATTTTCTCGGCGGCAGCGTCGAGTTTCGCGACAAAGCAGTGAGCGAAGTCCACAAGCCGACGTTGAAATAGCTCACGCGGCGTGCACCACACCCAGCACGCCGTTGATCACGAACTGAATCCCGATGCAGATGAGCAGGAAGCCCATGATGCGCGCCATCGCGTTCATGCCAACCGCGCCGAGCACCTTGTCCAACCGCGTCGCGGCGCGCAGCACGACGTAAGAAATCAACGCCGTGATCGCGATACCGATCGCGACCAGCACGTGACCCAGCACGATGTGGCCGGCGGTCTGCACAGTCGTCGACATGCCGATGACGACGGCGATCGAGCCCGGCCCGGAGAGACTCGGCATGGCGAGCGGTGTAAATGAAATGTCCGCTTTGGCGCTCGCCTCGGCGCGCTCCTGCATCGAGATCGCCGCGGTCTCGGGAAACAGCATGCGAAAGCCGAGATAGCTGACGATCATGCCGCCGGCGATGCGCAGCCCCGGGATGGAGATGCCGAAGAAGTTCATGATCAGGCCGCCGGCGACCAGGAAGGCCGTGAGGATGCAGAACATGTAGATGCAGGCGCGACGGATCTGGTCGGTGCGCTCCTGCTCGTTCAGGTCGGCGGTGATGCTCATGACCAGACCGACTGCCGACAGCGGATTTACGATCGGCAGCAGCGCGCCGACCGTACTGAAGATGTAGGTGAGGCCTTCGAAGAACCAGTTCATGTCGAGGCGGCGCGGCGGGTCAAAGCCCGAGCTACAGGTTTGCACAAGCGCTCGAAGCCGCTCGCTATGAAGGGCGCCATGCGATGGCCGATCGATTCGAAATCGCTCGACTTGCACAGCCCGTTCGACAGCCGGTCGATACGGCCGGTCTGCGACAACGACAGCGTCAGCGCACCCGACAGGAAGTGATAGCTCCAGTACAGGTCTTCCTCGCTGGCGTCCGGCAACGCCTTGCGCAGCGCACGGATCAAGCGATGGATCACCGGGTCGAACGTCCGCGCCATGGTTTCGCCACCCCACGCCGGCGTGTTGTTGACCTGCGCGATCAGCGCGAAATAGTTGTGCCAGCGCAGATCGCCTTGCGCCGCGCGCTCCAGGATCGGTTGCAGGAACGCGTTGATCACGCCCTCTGCGGTGATCGAATCGCCGGCGGCGGTCTCATAGGCATCGATCGAATCGATGCGCTCGCGATTGATGATCTCCGCGCGGCGCGCGAACACGGCGTCGAACAGACCGCGTTTGGTGTCGAAGTAGTAGTGCAGCAGCGCAGTGTCGACTTTCGCGTCCTGCGCGACTTCGCGGATCGTCACGCCCCAGAACCCGTGACGCGAAAAGTGATCCTCGGCGGCGTCGAGGATGCGCTCGCGCATGTCGGGCGTGGCGTCGTTCTTCAACGGGCGGCCACGGCGCGCCCGGCGCACGGTCCGCGGACGTTTGACGGTCATGTGGGTGTCCTTGTCGCGCTGCAGTCAATTTTCACTGAACGATGAATATTTGACAGCGAGCCCGCCCCGGAGCAAGCTGATATTAATCATCAACTGATGAATAAGTGTGTCGGTGCCCCACTCTGACAAAGGTGCCGGCCACGATCCAGGGGGTCTCGTCATGTCCACTCATGCTTCCCGCGCCGCAATCCGCCTCGCGTTGGCCGCAGCCGCGGCGTGCAGCCTACCAGTGTCCGGGCCGGTCGTGGCTGCCGAAACAGGCGCCGAGGCCGGTGGGATCGAGCAGGTCGTAGTCACGGCACGGCGGCGCGAAGAAAGCCTGCAGGACGTGCCGGTTGCGATCACGGCGCTCACCTCCGAGCAGCTGCTGGAACAGAACGTCCGCACGCTCGAGGACATGACCGCGTACGTGCCGAACATCAAGGTCAACGCCGGCCGCGCGACCACCAGCACGATCAACGCCTATATCCGCGGCGTCGGACAGAACGACCCGCTGTGGGGCTTCGAGCCGGGCGTCGGCATCTACATGGACGACGTGTACATCGCGCGGCCGCAAGGTGCCTTGCTCGATGTGTACGACGTCGAGCGCATCGAAGTGCTGCGCGGCCCGCAGGGCACGCTGTACGGCAAGAACACTCTCGCCGGCGCCATCAAGTACGTGACGCGCGACATCGCGACCGAGGACCCGGAGTTTCACGCCACCGCGACCGGCGGCAGCTACAACCAGCGCGACCTCAAGGTCGGCGGCTCGATGCCAGTCGTTGCCGATCACGTTTATCTCGGCGCCGCGGTCGCTTACCTGCAGCGCGACGGCTACGGCGAGCTGGTCAATGACGGCGCCCCACGCGCATTCAACAGCGTTGGGCAGGATGTCTCCGACAAGGACGTGCTCGCAGCGCGCGTCAATGCCACGTTCGTCTGGGGCGAGAGCTCGAAGCTGCGCATCCTGGCGGATACGATCCAGGACAACTCGAACGCAGCGGGCGGGCAGCGTCTGAACAGTCTGGTGCAGCCGCCGCTGGACGACCGCTTCGATCAGCGCACCGACATGCCGGTCGACAAGGATCGCTTCATCACCAAGGGTGCCGCCGCGACCTATACGCAGAGCCTCAGCGACGCACTCGATTTCAAGCTCGTCGGCGCTTATCGCGAAGGCGACGGCCGTCAGTTCATCGACTTCGAAGAGCTGAACGCGAACCTGTTCCAGGTGCCGGCCGAGTACAGCGACGATCAGGCGAGCGGCGAAGCGCAGCTCACGTACACCGGCGACTCGCTCAAAGCCGTCACCGGCGTGTACTACTTCGACGGCACCGCGCGCGGCGCATTCGACGCCTCGCTCGGCGCCAACAATCTCACCGGCCTGACGAAGGGCAGCGTCAGTACCGAGAGTATCGCTGTCTATGCGGACGGAACCTGGAAGCTGACCGATCGGCTGAACCTGAACGCCGGCGCGCGCTGGAATCAGGACAAGAAGGAAGCAACCGTATTCGTCCAGCAGTACCTCGGTCGCCTCCCGGCCGATCAGACGTTGTTCGACCAGAACAACGTGTCGCCAGGCTTCACGGCGCTGGGCCCGCCCCAGAGCAACTACACGAACGACCGCACTTTCTCCGACGTGCTGCCGCGCTTCGGCTTCGACTACCGCCTGAGCGATGAAGTGCTCGCGTACGTGATCTACAACAAGGGCTTCAAGAGCGGCGGCTTCGACATGCGCGGCAACGCGACGGCGAACCCCGCCACGCGCGACGGCTACGATTCCGAGACCGCCGACAACTACGAAGTCGGCCTGAAGTCGCTGCTCTTCGACGATACCTTGCAACTCAATCTCACGGCGTTCTACACGCCGTACGAGGACGTGCAGATCACGACGCAGCAGTTCCAGATCGTCAACGGCAATCCGACCAACGTCACCGCGGTGCTCAACGCCGGCAAGCAGCTCAACAAAGGCGTCGAGCTGGAATCGCTGTGGCGTCCGGTGCCGGCGCTGACGCTGGCGCTGAACATCGGCTACCTCGATGCCGAGTTCGAAGAGTTCCTGGTCGGCTGTACGCCGCCCGCGGCCGGTTGCACTCGGGACGTGAGCTCGCTGAACGAGCCGATCAACTCACCAGAGTGGACGTCCTTCCTCGGTGCGACGTATCGCTGGGAGCTCGGCGGCGGCGACCTGGCAGCCCACCTCGGCTACCAGTACCGCAGCAAGACCAAGGTCGCGAACACGACCGTCAGCATCACGGACCAGGACGCTTACGACCTGCTCGACCTCGGCGTCGCGTACACGACTGCGAACCAGGCGTGGCGCTTCGCGCTCGAAGGCAAGAACGTACTGGATGAGGAATACCGCGTCGCCGGCTACGACTTCGGCAACACGAACGTCAGCCAGATCGGCTTCTACGGCCCGCCGCTCACGGTCTCGCTGAGCGCGACCTACCGCTATTGATCCCCCTCTGCCCTCCTCCGCGCGCGCGGGGGAGGGCGCTCTTTTGATTTCATGTCTCACAGCATTCTCATCACCGGCGCCGCGAGCGGGATCGGGCTGGGACTGACGCGGCACTTCGCCGCGCAGGGCCATCGCGTGATCGCCTGCGACCTGCAGCATCCGGACATCGATGCGCCGATGCGCAAACTCGCGTTCGACGTCGCGGACGCTGCACAGATCGAGCGTGCGCTGGCGAAAGTGGCCGACGATCCGCCCGACGTGCTGATCAACAACGCGGGTCTGCAATACGTCGCGCCGCTCGAGGAATATCCGCCGGAACGCTGGCAACAGCTGATCGCTGTGATGCTCACCGGTGCGGCACTGATGACACGTGCGACGTTGCCGACGATGCGCCGCAAAGGTTTCGGGCGCATCGTGAACATCGGGTCGATTCACTCGCTGGTTGCGTCGCCTTACAAGACTGCGTACGTGGCTGCGAAGCACGGTCTCGTCGGCTTCAGCAAGAGCGTGGCGCTGGAAACGCGCGACTGCGACATCACGATCAACACCGTGTGCCCGAGCTACGTCAAGACGCCCCTGGTCGACACGCAGATCGACGCGCTGGCCACCCGCCACGGCCTGACGCGAGAGCAGGTGATCGAGGAGATCATGCTCAAGCCCATGCCAAAGCGGCAGTTCATCGGCCTGGACGAGCTGGCCGGGACGGTCGAATTTCTGCTGAGCGCAACGGCACGCAACATCACCGGTCAGTGCATTACCCTGGACGGCGGCTGGACGGCACAGTAGGTTGTCAGCCAAAGCCTGACCCACAGGCTGGGGGACGCCATGCAGACTCGAAGAGATTTCGTTGCGGCCGGCACGCTGGCCGTAGGCGCGGCACTGCTCGCTCGCCAAGCACTCGCTGCAACACCGGCGAAGAATCGCCGCATCGTGCTGGCGAAGCGTCCGCAGGGCGAGCCGACACCTGCCGATTTCCGCCTCGAAGAAGTGCCGATCGCGGCGCTGAAAGAAGGCGAGATCCTGATGCAGACGGTCTTCCTATCGCTCGATCCGTACATGCGCGGCCGCATGAACGAAGGGCCGTCGTATGCCGCAGCGACCGGGATCGATGAAGTGATGGTCGGTGGCACCGTGTCGCGCGTGGTCGCAAGCCGCAATCCGAAATTCAGCGAAGGCGACCTGGTGTCCTCGTACAGCGGGTGGCAGGAGTATCAGGTGTCGAGCGGTGCGGGCATTACGAAACTCGATCCGCGCATCCCGAGGCCTTCGTATGCGCTCGGCGTGCTGGGGATGCCGGGCATCACCGCCTACGTCGGGACGCTCGACATCGGCGAGCCGAAAGCGGGTGAGACATTGGTCGTCGCCGCCGCGACGGGCGCGGTCGGCTCGGTCGTCGGTCAGATCGCGAAGATCAAGGGACTGCGCGCAGTCGGCATCGCCGGCGGCAAAGAGAAGTGCGACTACGCGGTGAAGGAGCTCGGCTTCGACGCGTGCATCGATCACCGCGATCCGAACATGGCGAAGCTGCTGAAAGACGCGTGCCCGAAGGGTATCGACGTCTACTTCGAAAACGTCGGCGGTGCCGTGTGGGATGCAGTCGTGCCGCTGCTCAACACGCACGCTCGCATCCCGCTGTGTGGCCTGATCGCGCAGTACAACGCCACCAGCTTGCCGGCCGGGCCGGATCGCAGCTCGCAGCTCATGGGCATGTTCCTGGTGAAGCAGATCAAGGTTCAGGGATTCATCATCTCGAACTATTTCCATCGTATGCCCGCGTTCATTGCCGACATGAGCCAGTGGATGCAAGCGGGGCGCATCAAGTATCGCGAGGACATCACGCGCGGGCTGGAGAACGCGCCGCAGGCATTCATGGGACTGTTCAAGGGCAGCAACTTCGGCAAGCTGCTGGTGCAAGTCGCCGACTAGCAGCCGACCGGCGATGTCTCGCGCGCAGAAGATCTCGCTGCTCGTAGCGCTGTACTTCGCGCAGGGACTGCCGTTCGGGTTCTTCACGATCGCGCTGCCCGCGATGCTGCGGCAAAGCGGGCAGTCGCTGAAGACCATCAGCCTGGTGAGCGTGCTGCTGACGCTGCCATGGCTGCTCAAGTTTCTCTGGGCGCCGTTCATCGATCATCGTGGCACGCGTCGCGGCTGGTTGCTGACTCTGCAACTGTCGGCGCTGGCAGTTACGATCCTGATTACCCAGCTGCATCTCGCTGGCAACTACGTCCTGCTCTTCGCCGCCGCGTTCATCTTCAACCTGATCGCCGCTACGCAGGACATCGCGACGGATGGCCTCGCCGTGCGCATGCTCGATGCGCGTGAGCTCGGTCTCGCCAACGGCATTCAGGTCGGTGCCTATCGCGTCGGCATGATGTTCGGCGGCGGGCTCGTGATCAAAATCCTCGAGCTCTCGGGTTGGCCGCTCGCATTCGGATGCATGGCGGCGCTGCTCGCAGCCACGATCATTCCGGTTCTCATGATGCGCGAGCCGGCGCACGCCGCGGATGATGTGCGGCCGAGCGCAGTACAGCTTTCTTTCGGCTGGCTGCGGCGCTTGCTGACGCGCGGAGTTCTGCTGCTCGCTGTGTTGATTTTCTGCTATCGCTTCGGCGATCAACTGCTGACGACGCTGCTCGTGCCCTTCCTGACCGACCGAGGTCTCGGGTTGTCAGGGATCTCGCTGCTCAAGGGGTGGGTGGGCAACGCGATGAGCATCGTAGGCGCGCTGCTCGGCGGCTGGCTGGCGTTCAGCACGAGCCGACGCCGGGCATTACTCATCAGCGGCGTGGGTCAGGTTGCGTCGTTCGCGTTGTACGTGGTTGCGGCGCTCGGCGCTGGCGGAATCGCACTGCTGTGGGTTGCAACGATCGCCGAAGGCATTCTGGGCACGATGGCGACCGTCGCGCTGTTCGCGTTGATGATGGACGGCTCGGACCCGGAGCATGCCGGCACGGACTACACGCTGCTCGCCTGCGTCGTGCTCGTCGTCGGAATGATCGCGAATTACTGCGGGGCTGCCATCGCCGACGCATTCGGTTACGCGACCGCCTTCACCACCGGCGCCATCCTCGCGCTGGCTGGTTGCCTGGCGATGATCTGGGTCCTGGATCGCCATGAGGTCTCGTCGCGAGTCGCGTTCGCGTGGCGCACGGGGAACGCGCAGCGCGCCGCTACACCATCGCGGACTTCGGCAGCTGAATATTGAACGTCGCGCCCTCGCCGGGCCGGCTCTGCGCCCACACCCTGCCGCCGATGCGCTCCACTGCCTTGCGAACGAGCGCCAGGCCGATGCCCGTGCCCGGGTACTGATCGTCACGATGCAGGCGCTGAAAGATCTTGAAGATGTGATCGTGATATTCCATCTCGAAGCCGATGCCGTTGTCGGCGATGCTGAGCTCCACGCCCAGATCGTTGCGTCGCGCCTGCACCTTGATGTGCGGGTGCTGGCGCTCGCGCGTGTACTTCAACGCGTTCTCGAACAAGTTGCGCAGCGCGAGCAGCAATCCTTCCGCATCGACGCGCAGCCGCAGCTGCTCGACCTGCACCGATAAGTCGACGTGGCGACGCTGCACCTCGTCGGCGTACTGCAGCAGTACCGAGTCGATCAGCTCCGGCAATGAGACGACGCTCGACTGTAATCCGCGCCGGTCGATGTGTGAGTACGCCAACAGATCGTCGATAAGCGTCGCCATCCGCAGCGAGCCGTTGCGGATGCGTGCGAGATGCTCGCGCGCCTGCGCACTGAGCTGCCCATCCATCTCCGCTTCGAACAAATGCGCAAAGCCGTTGATCGCACGCAGCGGTGCCTTGAGATCGTGCGCAACGGCGTACGAAAACCCTTCGAGCTCGTCGTAGGCGCGTTTCAGCTCATTGGTGCGCTCGCTGACGCGCTGTTCGAGCGCGGTGGCAAGCTCACGATAGCGGGCTTCGCTCAAGCGCAATTCGATGTTTGCCGATTGCAGCTGTTCGTTGGTCGCAACCAGTTTGCGCGTCAGCAGCTGCGATTCGTTCTGGATCCACGCTTCGCGCACGCCGAGGATGATCGCGAACAGGATGAACACGACCGCGGCCGAGAGAATGACACGCGTGCTGAGCGTGTTGGAGCTGCCGACGGCGACCACGACCATGATGATGATGAGCAGCGCCGGAATGACCGCTTCCAACCAACGCTCGTGCGCCAGGATTCCCTGCGGCGGCTCGCGGCGATCGTGCTGGCTCAGCCACGCCTGCTCGTATGCTGCCACGGAGATCAAGCCGAACATCACGACCCAGCTCGCGTTGATCAGATCGTTGGCGAGGTAGCTGCTCGTCAGCAACGACTGCGCGTAGACGAGGTTCGCGACTGCGTAGACGGCGCTGGCGATCACCAGCAGCAGCATCGGCATCCAGCTCGCGGTAAAGCGATAGGTCCACAACGCGTACAGCGCAGTGAGAAACGTCGCGGCCACGAGCAACGTATGCACGACGGCAATCACCAGGTAGAACCCCGGTACGCGAACCTGCAGCGCAGGCTCCAGCCCGCCGAGCACGATGGTCATGAGCAGGCAGCACGTGACGAGCCCGATGTTGCCGAGATGCTTGAATGTGAATTGCGCGCGCTCGCGCGCCTCGGGCAGCTGCAACACGCCTGCGATCCAGAACAACGCGAACGCGCTGAAGAAGACCTGGCCGATGCTCGGAAACGGGATACCGACGCCGAGAATCAGCTGGCTGTAATCCCAGTGGAGCTGACCGATCAGCCAGCTGACGCAGCCGAGGCCGAACAGCAGCCAGGCGCGGCGCCGTGGCCGCTCGACTTTGCGCGACGTGCTCAGGCAGGCCCACGCAGCGCAGGCCGACGTAAGCGTCCAGGCGACGTCGTTGATCCAGATCGCGGCCCTGTCTTTAGTCAGGACGATGGCGACGAGATACGCGACGAGGCCCGCGAGCCACGCGTACGAGGGCAGCCAGCGCCCGCGCGCCTCGGTGATGCCCTCTGCTCTTGCCAACACCGTTTGCATGTCCCGAAGTATATTGCACGGACAACAGGAGTCGGGGGGAGGATCGATGGCGTCCTTGTGCTTCGAGAGCGCACTGCATATCGCAGCGCAACTGCGCCGCCGCGAGCTGGGCGCGGTGGAGTGCCTCGAATATTTTCGCGCGCGCGTCGAGCGGCTGAATCCTGCGCTCAACGCGATCGTCGTGTTCGATTGGGAGCGGGCCTGCGAAAGCGCGCGCCGCGCCGATCAGGAGCTGGCCGAGGGGCGCCCTGTCGGACAGCTGCACGGCGTGCCGATGACGATCAAGGAATCGTTCGATGTGGCGGGATTGCCGACGACTTGGGGCGACCGGATGCTGAGCCACGTCGCCGCACGCGATGACCTCGTGGTGGAGCGACTCAAGGCGGCAGGCGCGGTGATCTTCGGCAAGACCAACGTGCCGTATCGGCTGCTCGATTTTCAGTCGTATAACGAGATCTACGGCGTCACCAACAATCCCTGGGATCGCACGCGCACGCCGGGCGGGTCCTCGGGCGGCGCTGCGGCCGCGCTCGCGGCCGGACTGACCTCGCTGGAAGTCGGCAGCGACATCGGCGGTTCGATCCGCAACCCCGCGCACTACAGCGGCGTGTTCGGCCACAAGCCGACCTTCGACATCGTCGCGAGCCGCGGTCTCGCGCCGCCGCCATCGGTAGCGGGTATCGATCTCGCCGTCGCAGGACCGCTCGCGCGCAGTGCCGAAGATCTCGATGCGACGCTGCGCTTGCTCATCGGACCGGGGAAACTCGATCACGCCGTGCGCGTCACGCTGCCGGACACGCGACGTCAGCTGCGCGAGTATCGCGTAGCGTTGTGGCCAACCGATGCAGTGTCGCCGGTGCAGCGTGAGATCGCAGACCGATGTCAGTCGATCGGCGATCGACTCGCTGCGCTCGGAGCGAAAGTATCCGACCGTGCACGGCCTGCGTTCCCGAGCGAACACGCCGCGTCTGTGTATCGCAAGCTGCTGAGCGCTGCGACGAACACACAGAGCGAGCTCACGCATCGCGACTGGTTGCAGCTCGACGAAGAGCGCGCACGTCTGCGGCTCGCCTGGCGCGAATTCTTTCGCGAGTGGGACGTCGTGCTGTGCCCGATCGCGGCATGCGTCGCCTTCGAGCATCTGCACAGCGCGTACCGCGGTCGCAAGCTCCGCGTCGACGACGTCGAGCTGCCGTATTTTCAACAGCTGTTCTGGGCCGGGCTCGCAACCTGCAGCTATCTGCCCGCGACCGTGTTCCCGACCGGCCCGGGCAGGCAAATGTTGCCAATCGGACTGCAGGCAATCGGCGACAGCTATGCCGATCTGCAGACGATCGAGTTCGCGCGGTTGGTCACTGCCGAATTCGGCGGCTTTCGGCCGCCTCCGGGGCTCGACTGAATACCACCTGAATTCGTGCTGCGAGGTCCGACGTAGCGTCGGACAGTGCGCGCGTAGTACAACTGTCGGACGGAAAAGCCGACAGGAGTGGACGATGGGTATCGCAGTGCGAAGCAGCCTTGCAGCCGTTGCGCTGTGTGTGCTGGCGGCGTGTGGCGGCAGCGGCGGTGGCGGTGGTGACGGCTCGACGCTGAATCCCGTAAATCCTGGCGCCGGCGGCACTTTCACGCCCGGCGTTTTCCCACCGCGCGCAGACTTCGCTGCCCAGTGCATCTCGCCGCGCGCAGGCACGAACGATCGCGCCGGGTCGGCGTTCACGGAGAAGATGTTCCTGCGCTCCTGGACCAACGAGCTGTACCTCTGGTACAGCGAAGTGCCGGAACTGAATCCGAACACCGTGCCGGGCGTGGTCGATTACTTCGATCTGCTGACGACTCGCCAAGTCACGCCGTCCAATCAGCCCAAGGACCGCTTCCACTTCACTTTCGACACCGACGACTTCATCGCGCTGTCGCAGAGCGGGCAGCAGATCGGCTACGGCGCAGAGCTCATGATCGTCGGTGACGGCCGGCCGCCGCGCCGCGCAGTCGTCGCATTCGTGGATCCCGGCACGCCGGCCGGCAATGGCGGCGTGACGCGCGGCATGGAGGTCGTCTCGATCAACGGCGTCGACTTCGTCAACGACAACACGCAATCGGGCATCGACACGCTCAACGCCGCGTTTTTCCCGACAACGACGGGCCGGACGTTCAACTGGGTGTTCAAGCGTCCCGACACCACGACCCTCAGCGTGTCGCTGACCAGTGCCAACATCACGCACAAGCCCGTGCTCTTCGATACGACCCTTACGCAAGGCGCGGACACGATCGGCTACATCGTCTTCAACGATCACATCGGCCCTGCCGAGGACCAGTTGTTCGACGCGATCACGCGTCTGCAGGGCGTCGACGACCTGATCCTGGACCTCCGCTACAACGGCGGCGGCTTCCTCGACCTCGCGAGCGAGCTCGCGTTCATGATCGCGGGTCCCGGTCCGACGACCGGGCAGATCTTCGAGCGCCTGGTGTTCAACGACAAGAACCTGACACGCGATCCGGTCACCGGCGAAGCGCTTTTGCCCGGCAATCCGTTTTTCACGACGGCGCAAGGCTTGCCAGGCTCCACCAAGACACCCGGGACACCGCTGCCGACGCTGGGCCTGCCGCGCGTCTACGTGCTGACGGGGCCGAACACGTGCTCCGCGAGCGAGTCCATCATCAACAGCCTGCGCGGCGTGAACGTGCAAGTGTTCCTGATCGGCTCGACCACTTGCGGCAAACCATTCGGCTTCTATCCGCAGGACAATTGCGGCACGACGTATTTCTCGATCCAGTTCCAGGGACTGAACGCGATGGGCGACGGCGACTATCCCGACGGCTTCGCGGCGGATAATCAGAGTGGCCCGAGCAGCATCCAGTTGCCGGGCTGCTCCGTCGCCGACGACCTGACGAAACAGTTCGGCGACCCGACCGAAGGTCGGCTGAAGGCTGCACTCGACTTCCGTGCGAGCGGCAACATGACCTGTCCCACAGCGACGGGCTTCGCACCCGGCGCACAACTAAAGGCCGGCCAGATGTCCCTGTCGACTACGGACGGCAAGATGTTCAAGTCGCCGATGCGCGAGAATCGGATCCTGCGCAACCACTGAGCTCGCTGCGATCCGGTTGCGGCAGCCGCTGCTTCCGGTATCGCTATCCGCGACTCCGTCGCGATTGGTTGCGCAATCCACACGTGGCCCGCAGGCTCTGGACTATCTCGAGCCAGGGCGATCCTCGCGATGCGAATGAACGAACGGCAGCTCGTTTGCAACGACATCCACTCGCAGCTCAATTCGACGACTGTTCGTGGCCGCCTCGCTCCGACTGCGCTGGAGGAAGCGGCCAGCTTGGTGCACCGAGTGCACTCGCGTGGCGAGTTCATGAGCGTGTGCGGCTCGTGTCATGCAATGGGCGGACAGCAGTTCGCGGCGAACGGCTGGCTGCTCGACATGCGCAGCATGAATCGCGTCCTCGACTTCGACCGGGAACACGGCGTGATTCATGCGCAGGCCGGCATCACGTGGCCGGATCTCATCCGCCACTACATCGTCGCGCAGCGCGACAGCGATCACGCTTGGGGCATCAGGCAGAAGCAGACCGGTGCCGATCGCCTCACGATCGGCGGTGCGGTGAGCGCGAACATCCACGGCCGCGGCCTCGGCTACGCGCCGTTCGTCTCGGATATCGAAGCGCTCGAAGTGATCCTCGCCGACGGCTCGGTCGTGCACTGTGATCGGCAGGTGAATGCCGATCTGTTTCGGCACGTCGTCGGCGGCTACGGCTTATTCGGCGTCGTCGCGGCGGCGAAAATCCGTCTGGTGCCGCGGCAGAAAGTCGAGCGCGTCGTCGAGCTGTGCAATGTCGACGAGATCGGCGAGGCCTTCGAAGAGCGCATCCGCACGGGCTACCTGTATGGCGACTTCCAGTTCACGACCGCGCCGGAAGACCTCGGCTTCCTGTCGAGCGGCATATTTTCCTGCTATCGGCCCGTAGATCCGCAGACTGTCATTCCCAGCGGACAGCTTCGCCTGTCACCGGCAGACTGGCGCCGCCTGATCTACCTCGCGCATCACAACAAGCGCCGCGCGTTCCACGAGTTCACCGATTTCTATCTACGCTCGAGCGGGCAGATCTATTGGAGCGACACGCATCAGCTGAGCGTGTATCTCGACGACTACCACGGCGCACTGGATCGAGCGTGCGAAGCTCGCGTGCCGGGATCGGAGATGATCACCGAACTCTATGTCCCGCGCGCGCGGCTCGCTGGGTTCATGAGCGACGTGCGCCGTGACTTCCAGCGGCACGAGGTCGACCTGGTCTACGGCACCGTACGGCTGATCAAACGCGACAACGAAACGGCGCTGCCGTGGGCGCGCGAGGATTACGCCTGCGTAATATTCAACCTGCACGTCGACCACGAGCAGGGCAGCATCAGTCGCTCGTCGCACACATTTCGCCGCCTGATCGACATCGCCATCCATCACCGCGGCAGCTTCTTCCTGACGTATCACCGCTACGCGATCGCAGCGCAAATGCTCGCCTGCTACCCACAACTTCCGGAATTCCTGCAAGCGAAGCAGCGCTTCGACCCCGACGAGGTTTTTCGCAGCGATTGGTACCGGTACTACGGGAGCATCGGACGGGATGTCGCCTACGCCTAGTGCGTCATCGCATAAACGACGACGTTGACGCCGACCATGTAGGACTTGGTGGAGAACGTCTCGAAGTACCACTCGCCGTACGCCTCGCGTTCCCAGCCGTCGCCGACGTCGGTGTTGTGGGTTGCGAGCACCATGATGCGGCCGTCGTCGTCCAGCCAGGCGCGCATCTCCGGGGTGTCGAGCGAGCCCGCGGGAAACTTGTGGGCACCGGGCGATTCGGCGGTGCTGCCGCCGGGGCTGGCGAACGGCAGCGCCGGAATCTGCGGCATGCCGTCGTTCAGATCGAACACCGTGTGGAAGATCGGATGCTCCGCGCCGAGCACGCGCCACTCGCGGCCGGGCAGCACTTGCCGCATTACGTCTGCGAACTGCTGCCACTCGGCGTCGCCCCAGAAATCGTCGACCCACACGAAGCCGCCGTTCGCGAGATAGCGCGCGAAGGCGGCCTTCTCTTCGGTCGATACGACCATGTAGCCCGGATCGGACATGTACAGCAGCGGGAAGTCGCCGAGGTCGGGCGCGGTAAGCATGCGGCTGGACGCGATCTTGGCGACTTGAATGCGCGTCAGCTGCGCAAGGCGATGACTGAAGTTGTCGTCGCCTTCCGGAAAGTCGGTTTCCCAGCGCGCCCACACGCGGCCGTCGTAAGCGTAGTACGCCTCGCCCATGCCGCCTTCGCTGTCGTAGATGATGCGGGCCATGTTGAGCTTCGACATGTCTGCGGGCTTACCCGAGCGGCCACCATCTCCGGTGATCAGGTTGGAAGACGCCGTGGCGCCGAGCGAGACGGAGACGATCGCCGCAGCAAGTGTGAACCGGAGGCTCATTGGCGCGGCATTCTTACTGATTACCCAGGCGCCGATAATATTCGGCTACCGCCTCGCGATAACGCGGCGAGTCCGGATCCGGAATCGTCGCGCGCGCCGCCGACGCTTCGCGCGACTTGGCGTTCGCGGCGAGTGCCTGTAGCTCGATCTGATTGATGAGTCTGAGCATCACGTCCGGCTGCGCAGCCAGCGGGTCGCCACTGAGGCGACGCAACTGCGTGGCTGCGCGGCGCAGCGCTTCCAGCTCCGCCTGGCTCAGGTCGCCGCGATTCATGCGGTTCGCGAGATCGCGAATGCGCTCGCTGAGCTGAGCAGTCTGCCGCGCGAGCGAGCCGCGGCCTTCTTCGAAACCGCCGATCGCGATGGTCGGCACGTTGGGGTTCCACGCGGAGAGCCCGCCGCGCGGCTGCTGACCGGGGCGCGAGCCATCGGACGGGCGTTCGCCGCGCCCCTGGCCTTCGCGTCCTTCCTGACCTTGACGTCCTTGCTGACCTTCGCGAGCGAATTGCTCGCCGTCCTGCCCTTGCTGACCTTCTTGGCCCTGCTGACCTTCCTGGCCCTGCTGACCTTCCCGGCCCTGCCGGCCTTCCTGTCCCGGCTGACCGTCCTGTCCTCGCTGACCTTGCTGGCCTTGCTCGCCCTTCTGACTGCTCTCGCCACTGGCTCGCTGTTGCGCGTCCTGCAATGCCCGGCGCAACTCCGCGACCTCTGCGAGCAGAGCTTCTGCCGTTGCGCTTTCCGGTTTTTCCTTGCCTTCTGCTGCCGCCTGCGCAACCGCGTCGTGCAAGTCCTGATTCAACGTGTCGAGCGCGTCGGTGATCAACCCTTCGCGCGGCGCTGCTTCGCGTGCGCGACCGTAGTAGATCTCGGCGGCGCTGCGATTCAGCCGATACATGATGTCCGAGCCTTCGACGTCGCGAATGATCTCGCTCAGCTTGCGCGTCGTTTCAGGATTGTCCTTGCGATTCTCGTGCACCGCGTTGCGCATGTCGCGCTCGAGGTTCGTCAGGTCGGAGGCCATCTGCTGCTTCGAGCGAACCAGCTGCTGCGCACGTTTCTGATCGATAGTGCCGCGGCCGTTCGTCGGCTGCGGCTGCGACAGCGCCTCGTAGAGATCGCTTTCGATGCGGCGCTGCTGCTCGAGCATCTCCTCGCTGCGATCCGCGAACTTCTCCAGCGTTTCGTCGAAGCGCGACGGCTCGGGTTGATCGATCTGCTGCAGGGCGCGTCGCAGATTCCGGCTCGCTTCCTGCGCCGCCCGCGCTTGCTGCGCCTTGTCGGACTGGCCGGATTGTCCCGCTTGCCCACCCTGCTGCTGCTGTTGTTGATCGCTTCCGTCCTTGCCGTTGGCCGCCTGCATCTCCTGCAGCGCCTTGTTGACCGACTCGAGCGCCTGCGAGAGTTGCTGCCGCGTGCGCTCTTCACGCTCGCGTGCCTGTCCGCTAGCAGTACCGCCGCGCGATGACGGGGAGTCACCCGCGGACTGCTGTCGGTTCAGCTCGGCGAGCCGCCGGCGCAGATCCTCGGCTTCACGGCGCAGCTGCTCCTGCTTCCAGCGCTGCTCGGGCGTGCGCAGATCCTGTTGACGCTCCTGTGCGAGCTTCTCCTGGCGCTCCGCGAGCTCCTTGAGCTTGCGCACCATCTCGTCGAGATCCTTCTGCGTGTTGCGCGACGAAAGTTGCGACTCGCTTTCGTACTGGCTCTTCTCCAGGTCCATCTCGAGCTCGAACATCTCGGTGAAGTTGCGCGCTGTCTGCGAGCCGTCACCCCCGGCATTGCTCTGCTGCATCGAGACCTGAACTTCGCGGAATGCCGACTCCGCACGCAGCAACTGCTGCAGAGCCTGCTGCTCGAACGGCACGGCTTCGGGAAGCTTGAAGGTATTGAGATGCGCGACCGCCGGATCCATCACAGTGGCGGCCTTCTCCAGGCTTTCCACGAAAGTGCGGATGCGCTCGTCCTCATCCAACGACGCGCGAGCACGCGTGCGCGCGGCCAACGTCCGCGCCTGCTGTGCAAGTGTCGCCTGCAATTCGGCGAGCATCTTCGCGCTGTCTTCCAACTGCTGTTTCGAGCGCGAGCCGCGCTCGTCACCGCGCTGCAAATTCCAGGTCGCCAGCAGAATCTCGCGCTGCCGCTCGGAGATCGCGCCCTGCTCGTCGCCCATGCCGCCGCCGTCCTGGTTGCCACCCTGCGCCTGCAGGAAGCGCCGCTCGAACGGTTGCACCTGAACCATGAACAGGTCGGTCTGCACCATGGCCTTGCGGTCTTTGGCGACCGCGTAGTACGAAACGAGATCGCCGGGCACGAGCCGCTTCGTCTGGTCCTTCGTCTCTTCTTTTGCCAGCGTGGCGCCCAGCTCTTCCAGGTCGAGCAGCGACTCGCCTTCACTCGTCTTGCCGCCACCTCCGACTTGCATGCCCTGCCACTCGCCGCCATTGACCGAGTAGCGCAGCGTGACGTCGCGCAAGCGGAAGTCGTCCTCGGCGTGGATGCGCACGGGCACTTCTTCGATGCTGGTGGCGCGCCAGTCGCGGCCGGGCTTGCGGATCTCGATGGTCGGCTTCTCGTCGGGAACGATGTCGATCGTGTATTCGTCGCTCAGCGCGACGAATTCGTTCGCGACGCGCGCGCCAATCTGATAGCGGCCTGGCTTCGTGACGACGATGGCGCCAGTGCTCGTGCGACCCTGCTGCTCGAGCTCGCCGGTGTTGCCGTCGACAATGAGCGCGGGCGCGTCGAGCGGTGCGTCGGCGACGACTTCCACTTTGACGTTGGTTCCTTCGACCGCGCGGATGTCGCGCGAGACGTCGTCCATCTTCGGATCGAGCCCGGTCCATTGCGGATATTCGTAAGTCAGTTTGACGCGCTCGATGCGTGGCAGATCGACGACGGTGACGCTGTGCTCGCCACTGCGCGTGCCTTCGGCATCGACGTAGTACTGCAGCGGGCCGCGCACTGCGTAGAGGCGGAACTCGAAGCGCGAATCGCTATCCGTCGAGGCCTGCATCGGCGCGCGTTCCCAGTCCTGACGATCGGCGAAGCGCACGAATACAGACACGTCGCGCGGATGAAAACCTTCGATGGATGCACGGATCGCGAGATCGCTGTTGCGGCGTACGGTCGCGTTGCCCGGTGTGACGGTCACACTTCGCACCGGCACAGCATTGCGCGGCAACTCCATGCCGAGTAGCAAGTGACGGCTGCCGAAGCCCCAATATGCGGGACCGGCGACGAGCAGTCCGACCAGCACGGCGAGCGCGGCGATGGCAATCAACATCCCGGCCGCGATGCGTCGCGAAGACACGATTTCATCGGGCGGCGAGCGCTCCGCAATCGTCGCTGCATCGGCCGCCAGCAAGCTCAACAACGGTGTGGCAAGTCCATGCGATTCACGACGCTTGCCGTCGAGGTAGGTCTGGATGCGACCGTTCTCGTCCGGCAACTGCTGCTCGAAGACGTGTGCACCTTCGTCGCGACGCAAGCGACGCAGCGGACGCCACAGCAGCACGGCGATGACACACACGAGCAGCACGGCGATCGCAAAGCGCCCGGCCATTGCGATCGCGGGCGCGAACTCTTCGCGTTGCAGTGTCCAGACGGTGAGCGCTGTGATCGCCAGCACACCGGCCACGGCGACGGCCGCAGCGCGCGCATAGATATGTGTGCGCAAGCGGGTGCGCAGGGAGTCCAGGTAACTTTCGAGTCGCTCTCGAGCGCTCATTTCGGCGTCTCCCGGCGAATCGCGAGGTAGCGATTCGCCAGCAACAGCTCGGCCAGCAACAACAGCGCGGCGAGCCAAAGTACTGCGGGTCCGAGCGAACGCGGCTTCGCATCCGGCGCCGTGACCGCCGCATTCGCTCCGACGTTCGTGGCCACGGCCTGCCGCACCTGCATCGCGCGCCAGCGCTGCACGAAGGACGCGGGCAGCGGCGTCAGGTCCGATTCGCGTGCATCGACATTCACGGCGACCCAGCGCATGCCGTCGTTGCCGCGAATCTCGTAGAACCCGGTCTGGTCGGGAATGAGGCGATCCGCGGCCGCGGTCTGCGCCAGGCCGAGCACGCGCTCGCCCTGCGGATCGAATATCTGCCCGCCGCCGGCTGAGGTCAATCCTGTCAGAACGACCGAGCCGACCGTGGTGCTGGCCGCGGACGCGTCCCCGCGCACCAGGTAGCGCGCAGCTTCGGCGATGAAGCGCACGAACAGCGGATGGATCGCGAGGTCGTTCCATTCGCGTTCTACCGGTGCCGTCAGCACCAGCATGTGCCCCGCACCGATCGTGCGCTCGATCAGCAACGGCCCGCCGTCCTCGTATGCGATGAGCACTTTGTCGTCATCGCCAACCTGGACTGCGCGATGTCGGAAGAAGCGCACAGAATGCCAATCGCCTGCTTCGCGGAGAACCGGATGCGTCGTGGCGATCTCGCCGACTGCAGCAGCACGCTGTTGCGGTTCGCTGATGCGCCAACCTTCGAGCAGCGCACCGGGCTCGATCGAAGTACGCGTGCCAAGAGTCGCGAGTACAGAGCCGCCAGCCGCGACATATTCCTTGATGCGCTTCGCCTGAACGTCGGAGAGCCCACCGGTGTCTGAGATGACCATCAGCGAGAAGCCCGTCAGCGCACTGGTGCCTATCGTGTCGGGTGCGCGCTCTTCGAGTTGCAGCGCCGGCGCAGCGAGCGAACCAATCGCCGCAGCGAAGTAGGCGACATCGTCAGTCCGTGGCTGCGGCGTGACCAGCAACGCTTTCGGATCTGCATGCTCCAGCACTGCGTAGAAGCGATCGTCCTGTGGCAAGGCATCGGCCGGGTCGAGCGAGACTTCGAGCCGGTGCGATCCTGCAGAAAGCTTCAGATCGGAGAACAGCACCTTCGCCGACGGACTCGCTACGGCTTGCGGCCCGAACTCCGGCGTGAGATCGGCACCTTCGACTTCGACGTCCGGATCCGCAGCCGTCATGCCACCTGCCGGCAACTCGACAGTGCGGCGTCCGTACTCCTTGCCATCGATCGCGAGGAGAACCTGGCGCTGCTGCGGCTTCGCAGCCGTGCCGCGCACCGTGACTTCGAGCGAGCGCGTGTCGACGGTCGTGAGCTGCGCACTCTGAATGAAGACATTCTCTGCTGCGGCATTGCCGACGTCATGCAGGACCAGCTGCGTCTGTGCGGGCGGTTCGAGATCTGCGAAGCGCAATGGCGCCGCGCTCTGCTGCAAGTCCGAAATGAGGTGCAGCACCACCGGCGGGCGCGGCGAGCCTAGCCAGTTGTCAGCCGTGCTCATCGCGAGGCCGTAGTCGAGGCGCTCGATCCCGGGCTTCAGCGCCCGCAATACTCCTCGCACGGTGCCAGCCGCAGATGCCGGCGTAGAGCTCTGCACGACCGAGACGCGACGCCCTTGCGCCGTCGCGAGCAACACACGATCGGACGACCGCAGATCCTTCAGAACTGCATCAGCCTCTGCGAGCGCGCGCTGCCAACGATCACCCTGCTGCATTGACAGTGACGAGTCGAGCACGATCGCATGCAGTCGCGCATTCGCGTTCGCGCCCGACATGACCCGCTCAGTGAGCAGCGGCCCGGCAAACGCGAGGATGAGTGCGATGAGGAACAGAATGCGCAGCGACAACAGCAACCAGTAGCGCAGCGTGCGTTTGGCAGTTCGCTGCGTCTCGCTCGCCTCGACGAACATCAGCGAAGCGAACGGATGCTGCGTCGGATTCGCGCGCGCGACGCGGTGCAGCCAGATCGGGACACCGATCGCCAGCAGGCCGAGCAGGAACAGGGGCGCGAGGAACATGATCGTTAGCTCCTGCCCTCGCGAAACAAGAGGTAGCGACGCAGCGCGCGATCCAGCGGCTCGTCCGTGGGAATCAGCAGCTGATGCGCACCAACATCGGCGGCCGCCTTGCGCAGCGATGCTATGTGTGCCTCGAGCTTCTCGCGATATTCGCCGGCTAGATACTCAGGTGCGACGTTGAGCGTCTTGTGAGTCTCGACATCCTCGAGTAACACGGACTCGCGCCAATCGGGCTGCAGCTCATGGGGATCGAGCAGCTGGAACAACATGATGTCGTGGCCGTGATAGGCGAGCGGCTGTACGGCCTTGCTCAGCTTCGCCGGATCGCAATAGAGATCGGAGATCACCGCGACGAGGCCGCGACGTTTCAAATGCTCACCGAAGCTGCGGAAGCACTCTTCCAGGTTCGTGCCGCGACCGGCGGTCACGGCATCGATCGTGTGGATCATGCTCTGCAGACTGCCCGCGCGGCTGGTGGCCGGACGGTATTGACGAATCTGCTCGTCGAACACGATCAAGCCGACGGGATCGTGCTGGCGGGCTGCGAGATACGCGAGAGCGGCCGCGAGGAACTTGCCGTACTGCAGTTTGCTCACGCCGCCCGAGCTGTAATCCATCGACGCACTGGCGTCGAGCAGGATCATCAACCGAGTGTTGGTCTCACCTTCGTAGCGACGGATGTAAGTACGCTCGGTGCGTGCGTAGACATTCCAATCGACGAAGCGCGGGTCGTCGCCTTCGACGTACGCGCGGTATTCCTTGAATTCCTGGCTGAAGCCGTAGTGCGGCGAACGATGCAGACCGGTGAGAAAGCCCTCGACCGCCAAGCGTGCCACCAGCTCGAGGTTCGCGAGACCCGCGAGCGTCGTAGGGGGCAGCAGGCGATTGACGGGAGTCGCGCTCATCTATTGACGACCTCTCTCAGCACTTCGTCGACGCTCTTGCCGTCCGACTCCGCCTGATAGTTCGTCAACACACGGTGACGCAGCACCGGCAGCGCGAGCGCGCGCAGATCCTCGCCGGTCACGTGATAACGCCCCGCCATCAGTGCGCGCGCCTTCGCGGCGACGCAAAGGAATTGCGTCGCGCGCACGCTGGCGCCGTAGCGCACGTAGCGGCGCACGCCCTCGGGCGCGATGGATTCATTGGGCCGAGTGGCGCGAATCAGCATCACCGCGTCCTCGCGCACTTGCGCGGACAGCGGCACCTGGCGCACCAGCCATTGGAACTGCATGATCTCCTCTGCAGTCGTGCACGCGGTGATCTCCGGCGGCTCCATCCGCGAGGCGTAGCGGTCGACGACTTCCATCTCGTCCGGCGGCGTCAGGTAATCGAGCAGCACGTTGAAAAGGAAGCGGTCGAGCTGTGCTTCCGGCAGAGGGTAAGTACCCTCCAGCTCGATCGGGTTCTGGGTTGCAAGGACGAAGAACGGCGGCGTCAGCGTGTGCGTTGTGCCACGCACAGTCACCGAGTGCTCCTGCATCGCTTCGAGCAGCGCGGCCTGCGTCTTGGGCGGCGTGCGGTTCACTTCGTCCGCGAGCAGCACGTTCGTGAAAATCGGCCCTGGCACGAACGTCCAGCGGCGATGACCGGTCGTGATGTCCTCTTCGATGATGTCGGTGCCCGTGACGTCGGTCGGCATCAGGTCCGGCGTGAACTGGATGCGCTTGAACTTCAGGCCGAGGGCTGAGGCAAGCGTGCGCACCAGCAGCGTCTTGGCCGTGCCCGGCATGCCGGTGATCAGGCAATGTCCGCCGACCAGCAGCGTGAGCAGCAGATGATCGACCACGTCGTCCTGACCGACGATGATCTTGCGCACTTCCGTGCGGATCGCGCCGAGGCGCGCATGGAACGACTCCACGTGGCGCTCGACTTCGGCGTCGGTGAGCTTGTTGGCGACGTCATTCATTTTTGCTTCGCTCCTCGACGATCTTCAGCAGGAATTCCTGCGCGGGTTTGTAATGCGGGGCGGCGGCGAGCGCATCGAGCACGTGACGACGGCTCGCCGCGCGATCGCCCAATGCGTACAGCGCGCGTGCGGCGCCGAACAGCGCCGGCGCCTGGTCGTGATCGCGCAGTGCCAGCAGCACGCGGAATTCACGCAACGAATCCTCGGCGCGGTTGTCGGCCAGCAGCCGTTCGCCGAGCTGCACGTGCTGCTCGGGATTGAGCGGCTCGGAGTAGTTGAGAGATTGCAGGACCGTCGTCGCGTCCTGCTTGCGCCCGACTTCGTCGAGCCAGCGCGCCAACTCGCGCAGTGCAGCCGGATCCCAACCACCGGCGTTGCGATACGCTTCGACCGCCGCGATCGCTTCAGCACGGCGCCCGAGTTTGTCAAACGCGCGCGCTAGCAAGAGATTCGGACTGCCGGGGCCAACGTGTTCCGGATACAGCTCTGCAGCCCGCTTCGCCGGTGCAACCGCATCGTTCCATTGCTCGCTCTGCGTCGCCTTGCGTGCGGCCTGATACTGCGACTGGTATTCGTTCATGCCTGCAAGCAGCGCGCCGTAGCGTGAGTGCAGGAACGCATCGAACTCCTTGTCGAAATCCGCGGGCGCCATCTTGAATGCCGCCTGTACTGCCGCCGCTGTCGTGACATTGGCGCGATCGAACTGATGCAGCAGGGCCGCGAGCCGCTCGAATCCCCAGCGCTGCTCGACGAACAGGCAGATCAGGCCCGCCTGCACATACGAAACCTGGATCTGATTCGGATACGCAGGCCGGATGAAGCCGCCGTCGAGATCGGCGACCGGCAGGAATTTGTCGTCGTTCAACGCGGTGATCACATCGGGCGGCACGACGACGCCGGGCGTGGGACCCGTGCGCCATTCCTCGAATACCGAGATGCCTTCGCTCAGCCAGCGCGGCACGCGATGATCGGTCGCTTCCAGCGTGAACACGTGCGCCAACTCGTGCCACAGCGTGCTGCCCCAATGGAAGTCGCCGCTCGCGCGCCCAGATGGACTGTCCATCGCGACGACGTAGCCGAATGTCACACCGAGCAGCCCGATGCCGGGCAACGCTGCGACGCGCACCGCGAAGTCGTCGTGATCGGGATACAGCTCCACGGTCACCGGCTCCTGCAGCTTGAAGCCGTACCGTCGCGAGAACGTCGCGATGCCCTGCTGGATGAGATCGATCGCGTACGGCTCCAGAACCGACGACTCACTGCGATGCAACCGCAGACGCACTACATAGGTGTCGCCCGCGACGGCGACTGGCGTGGAAGACACGTCGAACTGATCGATGCGATCGAGCAGACGCAGGGAATTGACGGTCGTCGGGCTGTACGGATCGCCGGAATACGCAGCCGTGAGTTGCTGCCGAGCTTCCTCGACCTGTCCGAGCCGCAGCAGATTCGAGCCCAGCTCGGCATGCGCGGACCACAGATCCGGCTGCACTTCGATCGCACGCCGCAGCAGCGCCGTCGCCTCGCGATAACGTCGACGCATGATCTCGAAATGCGCGAGCTGCTCGTACGCGGCGCCGTAGCGCGGATTGTAGTCGAGCGCACGTTTGATCCACGGCTGCGGATCGCGATCGCGCGAGCTTTCGATCGCGGCGCGCATCGTAAAGATTTCGAGCGGCGGCAGCTTCTGCTTCGCGGCGAGATCGCCCGCGCGCTCCAGCTGCTTCTGGGCAGCTTCGACCTGGCCTGCCTCGAGCGCGAGCTGCGCGCTCACCAGATACGCTTCGACGAGGTCGTCATGCTCGCGCAGCACTTCTTCGATCAGCGGTCCGGCGTCGCCTTCGAAGCGCTCCGCGAGCACGCGCGCCAGTCCGATCTTGGCGTGGGGATCGTTCGGGAAGATTCGCAGCGCCTCGCGGAAAGTTTCCGCCGCATCGTTGTACTGATGCGTTTGCAGGAACAAGCGGGCCCAGCGGATGCGCGGCTGCACTGCACGTGGGTTGGCTTTCGCGAAATCGCGGAAGCACTCGTTCGCGCGCTGCAGATCGCCCATCGCCCAGAATGCTTCGGCCTGGATGACCGCATTCGATGAGTTGACGAGCGGCGAGTAGCAGGCGCGCGCCTGCTCGACGCGGCCATGATACTGATGCTCGTCACACGCACGCAGCTCCGGCGCGCGGCGCGGATCGTAATCGATCGCTTGTGCGAGCGCGGAACCTGCCATGAACGTGGCGACTAAAAGAGGGAGTAGTCTGCTGAGCGGGTGCATCATTGCACCGCCCGTTTCGCATCGATCTGCTGCTGCAAGTGCGCGAGCCGCACCAGCACACCTTCGAGCTCGTCGTAGTACTGGTCTTCGCTCAACGTCGTCTTGCGGCCCTTGACGCCTTCGAGATCCTGCTCGATCTGCCCACGCTGCGTCAGCAGCGCTGCGACTTCCGGACTCGTGCCGGACACGGCGCTCGCCCCGATGTGGGCGACCGCAAACGCCGCAGTGTCCTCGCCCGCGATGCGCGCGTGCTCAGTCGCGAGTGCGACGTCAGACTTGAAAGAGGCAGCGACCTGACGGTTCGCGTAGTCGAACGCTTCGGCGGCGGTCACGGTCTCGTCCTTGTTCACGTCGGCTGCGTCGCCACTGACGGCCTGCCCCCAGTACTGCGCGAAGCGCGTCGCGGTGCGCTCGCCGCCGCTCTTGGTCGCGGTGATGACGACGCGGTCCGGGCGCTGCCAGAGCTCGATGGTCGCGCCGCTGGAACTGGTGGCGTTCACGATGAGCTGACGCTTCGCCGACAGCCGATCGAACAGCTGTCCGAGCTCGGAGCCCGTGATGTCGGCGCCCGGAACGTTGAAGCGATAGTCCTCGCCGTCGTACGTGCCGTGCCCGATCAGCACCACCGTCGCGCTGTCGGTCGGTTTGACCTTCGCAGCGAACTCCTGGAACTCCCGCCGCAAGGAATCGCGCCGCGCCTGCTCGCCCATCAACATGACGACGTGACTCTTGTCGCCGCCCGCGGCCTCGACGGCAGCGGCGCCGATCACTGCCGCCTCCTCGCGGAAGCGCTCTTCGTACTCGGGTTCGCCGCCGAGCCCGGCAACGATGAAGGTGAAGGAAGCGGCTCCGGCAAGAGTGGGTACAGCAAGCAACGCTGCGGCGAGGAAAAAGGTCTTCACAGCCTTCCCCAGCGCAGCCGCAACAGCCATTCCGACAACTTCAGCAGGAGCAGCAGCAGAAATACTGCGGGCAGATTCCACAAATCGAGCGTCTGGCGCTCGACCACACCGGCCTTCGAATACGGAATCGCTTTGGCGAGGCCGTCCAGGTCGTCGAGCGGCCAGTAGCGGCCGCCGGTCATCGCGGCGAGCCGTTCCAGAACCGCCCGATGTTGATTCGTGGCGAAATGCTCGGCGACGCCGTCGTTGCGCAGCACATGTGTGATGGCACTGCCGACTTCGCGGCCGCCGGCG